>Ga0247843_1000278_pt1 | contig 122833 bp, 111 predicted proteins | sample LaCruzMarch2017__FD_192420 | JGI IMG/M metagenome (GOLD analysis project Ga0247843, IMG submission 192420) | Freshwater microbial communities from meromictic Lake La Cruz, Castile-La Mancha, Spain - LaCruzMarch2017_8m | ecosystem: Environmental > Aquatic > Freshwater > Lake | place: Spain...
GAGAGCACGTTCAGCGGCAACGCGGATCACCGGGTCGTCGCTGTTGTGCCCAATCAACTGCAGCTGCAGTCGGTAGAACTTAAGCGCGATACAATGATCGCTGACCGTTTTTGCGACTGCGCCGAGATGGCGGAACTCGATCTCGGCGCGGTCCTCAGCGACCAGCGTAAGAATGTCTGGAATAGAATGTGGGGTTGTGCAGTCCGACATCGGTCACTCCGGAAAACGGGGGAGTGCAGCGCGATATCAACTGAAGCACATCGATCAGGTACAGACGCGCAGCGGCGTTGTCGATGGAGAGCCTACAAGACAGTTAACGGCTAGTTGTTTGCATGCTCGTCGCACATTGTCGGTCCGCGAGCACCACAGGAGAGATCGACCGATGCCCCGCACTTACCGCGGTTGCCGCTGATGACAGAGAATATTTGGACGTTCGCCGTCGATGTAACCGGCGAACTTCACGTCTGGCAGGACATCGAGATGCCGGCGGCGGGCAACGTGGTCCGCGTGCCTGTTCGCGTCGATGGTGATGTTGTGCGGATCGCGCCTGCCGACCTGTCCGCGCTACGTCAGCTGATCGGGACGGAGACACGGGAGGTGATCGTGTCGACCGGACCGCACGCTGCTGACGAACTCGAGGATCTGCTGACCCGTATCCATGCGATCGCTCAGGCACGGATCGATCAGCTCCGTGGGGATGACGATGGGGATGCACCGCCAGCGCCACGTTTCTGACCCCGAAACTGACCCCGGCCACGAGCCGCCTAATCTAGGGCACTGATTTACATTGGGAAAATCAGGCCACCAAACGTAGCGGCTAACCGTTATGAGCGGTTCGGGCGCAGGTTTGAGCCAGAGACGGGTGGGAGGAGTTCTCAAACATGACCGGACTGGGTCAGATCCGATTTCCCCAGGGGACATCGATGTGGTTCGCGACCAGATCTGCCAGTGACGGTACCAGTCAACTCGTGGTGGGACGCAGCGAGGGCAATCTATCTGTTTGCGATCGGCTCCGTTCGTCGGACATCCCACGTCCGCTACCGCAGATATAGCAGCAGCTCCTTGGCGGCTCCGTATTTCGATTCCGAAATTGAAGCGATCGCGCTCGTCGCCGGTCCCAGATCGGTCCCAGTAGCACTTTTCGGGTTGTTTTTGGTTCCATTTTTGGGCATGCTGAGCGCTAAATACATCAGCAAAAACAAGGTGGTAGCGGAGGAGGGATTTGAACCCCCGACACACGGATTATGATTCCGCTGCTCTAACCAACTGAGCTACTCCGCCCCGGGACGCGAACGGTCCGAGTGCGCTGGAGGGCAAGAGGGCCCGAGCGCCGCGACTTATTAGGTTTGGCGGTCTGGCCTGTCAAGCAAAAGGCAGGGCAAAACCGCCATTGGGTCGTCGGGGCGGCCGGAAGGCGGGGCAGGGGCGGTGTGGCGGCGGCGCTGGCACGGCGTGGAGCCGGGCTCAAGCCAGATGGCCCGCTGTCATGCGGGTGGGGGGCAAATATGCTCCCTTTACCCAGAAAAGCCACAAATCTAGAGTGGCCTTGCCGTGGGGCATCGAGGGTTATTTGAAATGCAGAGACTGTTTCAGTCGGTCTGGGTGCTCTTTTGCGCCCTGCTTGTTGTTGTGGGCACGTCGGCAATGGCGGCCGACAGCACGGTCACCCGGCTCGAGGGCATCGATCTTCCCGGCTTTGACTATCAGGTGCTCAAGGATGGCGATCTGGAGGCCTGCGAGGCCGCCTGCGTCGAGGACCGGCTGTGCCGCGCCTATACCTACAACCACAAGGCCGGCTGGTGCTTCCTCAAGGGTGGCGCGGGCGAAGAGCAGCCGTTCAAGGCCGCGACGTCGGGCAAGCTCACCCTGGTGCCGGCCCCCGAGGTGACGGCGGCAGTGCGCCAGGCGGAAATTCCGTTCCCGGCGCAGGACCTGGTCGATGGCGCTCGTTATTTCGCCACCACGCTGCGCACGACCGACGTGCCGCCGCCCGATGTCGCCTATGCCGACCTGGTCGCCTCGGGCGACGATGCCGTGGCCCAGGCCAACCCCTCGGCCGCGCTGGTGTCGTATCGGCAGGCGCTGGCAATCAACAGCAACGACCCCGCCCTCTGGCTCAAGCTGGCGCAGGTCGAGCTGGACCGCGCCATCGCCACGGCCGGACAGTCAGAAAGCTATGATTTTGCCGTGACCGCCACCTACGCAGCGATCAACGGCCTGCTGCAGAGCACCGCGGTGGCCGAGCGGGCCAGTGCCCTGCGGGTGCTGGGCGGCGCGCTGGAACGGCGCGAGATGTGGCGCGAGTCGATCGCGACCTATCGCGCCAGCCTGGCGCTGGTCGAGGACGCGACACTGGTCGCCCAGCTCGACAAGGTGCTGGCCGAACACGGCTTCCGGGTCGCGTCCAATCAGGTCGATTCCGAGTCGGCCACGCCGCGCATCTGCGCGGTGTTTTCCGAAGCCCTGCCGGGCGGGGATACGGATCTGTCGCAATATGTGGTGGTAGAGGGCGCACCGCAGGTAGCGGTGGAGGCCGAGGACTCCCAGCTCTGCCTCACCGGCGTCGCGTTCGGCGCCCGCTACACCATCAAGCTGCGCGCCGGCCTGCCGTCGGCCAATGCCGAGACGCTGCGCAACGACGTGACGCTCAATGTCTACGTGCCGGACCGCTCGCCCTTTGTGGGCTTTGCCAACACGGCCTATGTGATGCCCTCGGGGCTGGGCGGCGGACTGCCGATCACCTCGGTGAATGCCGAGACCGCCGAAGTGGTGATCTACCGCATCGGCGACCGCTCGATCGCCACGGCGGTGCGCAACGGCATCTTCCAGCGTACGCTGGACGGCTATTCGGCCGAAGACGTCGCCAATCAGCACGGCGAAAAGCTCTGGGAAGGCGAAGTGGACCTGGCACGGGCCGAGCCCAACCAGATGACCACCACAGCCATCCCGGTGAGCGAGGTGCTCACCGACAAGCTGCCGGGCGCCTACGTGATCACCGCCAAGGTCAAGGGCATCAACCAGGACTATTGGCGCGAAATGGCGACGCAGTGGTTCATCGTCACCGACCTGGGCCTGACCACGGTGCAGGGCGAAGACGGCGTGCATGCCTTCGTGCGCGCGCTCAGCGACGCCAGTCCGGTGGCCGGCGCCAAGGTCAAGCTGGTAGCGGTCAACAACGAGATTCTGGGCGAAACCACCAGCGATGCCGATGGCCGCGCCGATTTCGCGGCGGGCCTGGCCCGTGGCGAAGGCGGCCGTGCGCCGCAGCTGCTGGTGGTGGAGACCGAAGGGGGCGACTATGCCTTTCTCGATGTCACCAAGCCGGCCTTTGATCTGACCGATCGCGGCGTCGAAGGGCGGCCATCGCCCGGTCCGCTCGACGTGTTCGCCACCACCGAGCGGGGCGTTTATCGCCCCGGGGAATTCGTCTACTTCACCGCTCTGGTGCGCGACGCCAAGGCCAAGGCGGTCACCGATCTGCCGCTGACGCTGCAGCTCGAGCGGCCCGACGGAGTGGTGTCGGAAACCGCTGTGCTCAGCGATGGCGGAGCCGGGGGCTATTTCTCGGAGATTGCCCTGGTGGGCGATGCCATGCGCGGCTCCTGGCAGATCCGGCTGTTCGCCGATCCGCAGGGCGAGGCGCTCAGCAGCACCAGTTTCCTGGTCGAGGATTTCGAGCCCGAACGGCTCGCCTTCGAGGTCAGCGCCGCAGAGGCGGCCCTGGTGCCCGGCGAGGTCACCCCGGTCGAGGTTTTGGCCCGCTATCTTTATGGCGCCACCGCGCCCGGCCTTGCCGTGGAAGCGGACGCCATCCTCAAGCCGGTGAGCACGCTGACTGCCTTCCCCGGCTATACGTTCGGCCGGCAGGACGACAGCACCGAATCCCAGTTTGAGCCGCTCGGCGTCGTCGGCACCACCGACGAGGCCGGCGCGGCCGTGGCCGAGATCGTGCTGCCCGAACCGCAGGCCAGCACGCGGCCGATGGAGGCGCGCATCAACCTGCGCCTCGTCGACAGCAATGGCCGCTCGATCCAGCGCAGCCTTTTCCGTCCGGTGGCGGCCAGCATGGACCGGATCGGCGTCAAGCCGCAATTTGCCGATGCCGAGGGCCTGGGCGAGGGCAGCGCGGCCGATTTCGAGCTGATCGCGGTGTCGCCCGAGGGCGTGGCCGTCGACAAGGCCGGCCTGAGCTGGACGCTGTCGCGCATCGAAACCAACTATCAGTGGTATCGCGACAGCGGCGTGTGGCGCTGGGAGGCGATCACCACGACGCGCCAAGTGGGCAATGGCACGGTGGACGCCACCGGGTCCGGCCCGGTCGCGGTTTCGGCGCCGGTGCAGTGGGGCCGCTATCTGTTCGAAGTGTCGAGCGGCGGCGCGGACGCGACCTCGACCAGCTATGACTTTTATGCCGGCTACTATTATCCGGAAGCCGGGTCGGACACGCCCGACACGCTGCAGGTGGCGCTCGACAAGCCGGCTTATCGCGCCGGCGAGACGGCCGTGCTCCAGCTCGAGCCGCAGTTTGCCGGCACGGCGCTGGTGATGGTGGTGGACGACGCGATCATCGACATCAAGTCGGTGCAGGTGCCGGCAGAAGGCGCTTCGGTCGAGCTGCCGGTGACCGAGGCCTGGGGCCCCGGCGCCTATGTTACGGCGGTGCTCTATCGCCCGTCCGACGCCGCCGAAAAGCGGATGCCGGCGCGGGCGCTGGGCCTGGCCTATGCCGATGTCGATCCGGGCGAGATGAAGCTCGAGGTCGGCTTCGAAGTGGCCGAGGTGTCGCTGCCGCGCCAGCCGCTCAGCGTCAAGGTCAAGCTCGATACCGCCAAGGCCGGCGAGACGGCCTATGTGGCGGTCGCCGCCGTGGACCTGGGCATTCTCAACATCACCAACTTCCAGACGCCCGATCCCGACGGCTGGTATTTCGGGCAGCGCCAGCTCGGCGTCGATTTCCGTGACCTTTATGGTCAGCTGATCGACCCGACCCAGGGGCTCGCTGGTGCGCTGCGCTCGGGCGGTGACGGCGAAGGCCGCCTCGGCACGCCGCCAGCCACCACGGTGCTGGTGGCGCAGCATTCTGGCATCGTCGAGGTGGGTGCCGACGGCACTGCGACGGTGACGTTCGACATGCCCGATTTCAACGGCACGGTGCGGCTGATGGCCATGGCGTGGACGGCGGGGGCGGTCGGCCATGCGCAGCAGGACGTGATCGTGCGCGATCCGGTGGTGGTCAATCTCAGCCCACCGCGCTTCCTCCGGCTCGACGATACCTCGCGGTTGCTCGTCGAAGTCAACAACTTGGCCGGTGCGGCCGGCACCTATACGGTCGAACTGGTAACCGGTGAGGGTCTTTCTACGACGTCGGCCAAGACCAGCGTCGAGCTGGCTGCGGGCGACCGCACGGCGCTCGATCTCGACCTGACGGCGACCGGCATTGGTGACCAGGACCTCAAGGTCCTGATCACCGGTCCGCAGACGACGCTGATCAAGGAGCTGACGCTGGGCGTGCGCCCGGCCAGTGGTCCGCGCACGCAGAGCAAGCTGGTCACCATCCAGCCGGGTGATGCGATTGTCATCGACAAGAGCAATGTTGCCGACCTGGTCCCCAATTCCGGGGAACTGACCGCGGCCATCGGCCCGGTCGCTCGTCTCGACGTGCCGGCGCTGCTGTTCTCGCTCGACCGCTATCCCTATGGCTGTGCCGAGCAGGTCTCGAGCCGTGCGTTCCCGCTGCTCTACCTCAACGAGGTGGCGCAGATGATCGGGCTGGGCACGGACGACGCGCTCGACCAGCGCGTCAAGGACGCGATTGCGAGCCTGCTCTCCAAGCAGGCCTCCAATGGCAGCTTTGGCCTCTGGGGTCCGTTCAGCACCTCCGACATGTGGCTGGACGCCTATGTGACGGACTTCCTGCTGCACGCCCAGGCCGAAGGCTATGACGTGCCCGAGCGGGCGCTGTCGCAGGCGCTCGACAGCCTGGGCAACCAGGTGAGCTACGCCACCGACTTCAGCAATGGCGGCGAAGACGTCGCCTATGCACTCTACGACCTGGCGCGTGCCGGCCGGGCCGCCATCGGCGACCTGCGCTATTATCTCGAGGCGCGCCTGGATGCCTTCGCCACGCCGCTGGCCAAGGCGCAACTGGGGGCAGCGCTCGCGCTTTACGGCGACCGCACCCGTGCCGCGACGGCCTTTGCCGCTGCGGTCGACAGTCTCGCCACCTGGCAGGAGGATCGGACCAGCTACCGCACCGACTATGGCAGCCTGCTGCGCGATACCGCGGCAGTGTTGGCGCTGGCGGCCGAGTTCACGCCCGCGGGCGTAGACCTCGCCGCGCTCGCCACCGATCTGGGCAAGTTGCGGGACCTGACGCGCTACACCTCCACCCAGGAGGACGCGTGGACACTGGTGGCGGCCGCGGCTCTGGCGCGCGAGACCTCCGACAGTGCGGTGACCATCGATGGCGAAAGCCTCGCGGGCGCCGTCTATCGCAAATACGACCTCGGCTATTTCGATGATGCCGAGGTGCGGGTGACCAATGCGGGCAACCGCCCGACAGAAGCCAAGATCACCATCACCGGCATTCCGCTGGAACCGCCGGCGGCGGCGAGCGAGGGCTTTGCCATCGTGCGCGACTACTTTACGCCCGAGGGCGAGCCGATCACGCTCGAGGACGTCCAGCAGAACGACCGGTTCGTGGTGGTGATCACGGTGACCCCGACCACGCTCGGCTCGGGCCAGTACATGATTGCCGACCCGATCCCGGCGGGCTTTGAGATCGAAAATCCCAACCTGCTCGCAGGCTCGGGTGTCGCCGATCTCTCCTGGCTCACGGTCGACCAGCCGACGCATTTCGAAGCGCGGACCGACCAGTATATCGCGGCCTTCCGCTTCACGAGCGCCGCGGCCAGCGTCACCACGGCCTATCTCGCCCGCGCCGTGACCCCGGGCAGCTTCGTGCTGCCGGGGGCGACGGTCGAGGACATGTATCGGCCCGAGCTGCGTGGCAATACCGCTGCCGGCAGCCTCGAGGTTGCGGCCACCGGGCCGTAACCGCCGATGCACACCCGCACCGCCCGGCGCGCTTCGCGCGCGCCGGGCCTTTTCACCGCAACGCTGATCCTTTTCGGTTTTGTCGGGCTGATGGCCGGCCTCTATAGCCTGGCCGTGCTGCGCGACATCCGGGCCGACCTGCCGCCGGTGCCCGACGTGGCGACCCTTGCGGTCTCCACCGAAGTGGTCGACGCCAAGGGACAGTTGCTGCGGCCGTTCACCACGGCCGATGGCCGCTGGCGGCTGCCGATCGCGCTGGGCGATGTCGATCCCGATTTCATCAAGATGCTGGTCGCCTATGAGGACCAGCATTTTGCCACCCATGCCGGCGTGGACTGGTCGGGCATCGCGCGGGCGGCGCTGCAATATGCCGGTGCCGGCCATATCGTGTCGGGCGGGTCGACGCTGACCATGCAGGTGGCGCGGCTGCTCGAGAGCGAGTCCACCCGCTCGCCCTGGGCCAAGCTCCGGCAGATGGTGCATGCCGACCTACTCGAAAAAGAGCTCAGCAAGGACGAGATCCTCACGCTCTATCTGACGCTGGCGCCCTATGGCGGCAATATCGAAGGCATTCGCGCGGCGAGCCTTACCTATTTCGGCAAGGAGCCGGCTCGGCTCACCACCGCCGAAGCGGCGTTGCTGGTGGCGCTGCCGCAAAGCCCGGAGGCGCGGCGGCCCGACCGCGACCAGGCCGCCGCGCTGGCCAGTCGCAACATGGTCGTCGATCGGCTGGCCCTGGCCGGGCTGATCGGACCGGATGAAGCGGCCGCCGCCAAGAGCGAGCCGGTGCCCACCGCGCGCCGCGCCTTCCCCATGCTGGCGGCACACCTGGCCGATACGGCGGTCAAGGCCCGGCCGGGCCTGCGGCAGATCGCGCTGACCCTCGACAAGCGACTGCAGGGCGCTCTCGAAACGCTGGGACAGAGCCGTGCCGCCGAACTGGGTCCCAAGGTGTCGGTGGCCATTGTCGTCGCCGACCAGCAGACCGGCAACATTCTGGGCTCGGTCGGCTCGGCCGGTCTGTTCCAGACCGAGAGCGACGGCTTTGTCGACATGACCACGGCGGTGCGTTCGCCCGGCTCGACGCTCAAGCCGCTGATCTACGGGCTCGCCTTCGAGCTGGGCCTGGCGCATCCGGAAAGCCTGATCGAAGACCGGCCGACGGCCTTCAACAATTACATCCCGGTCAATTTCGACGGGTTTTCGCGCGGCACCGTAACGATCCGGCAGGCGCTGACGCAGTCGCTCAACATTCCCGCCGTGGTGGTGCTCGACGCCGTCGGCACGGCGCGACTGGTGGCGCGGATCAAGCGGGCGCACGCGACCCCGCTGCTGCCCTATGACACGGCCCCGAGCCTTGCCATCGGCCTGGGCGGCGTCGGGGTGACACTGCGTGACCTGGTGGCGATCTATGCGGCCATTGCACGCGGCGGCGCGCCGCTGGTGCTCAGGGACGGCGCGAGCGTGGTGGCAGAGCCCGAGGCGATCGCCGCGCCGGTGCTCGACCCGCTGGCGGCCTGGTATGTCAGCGACATTCTCCGCGACGTGCCGCCGCCGCTCAATGGCGCGGTGGGCCGCATCGCCTACAAGACCGGTACGTCCTACGGCTATCGCGACGCCTGGGCCATCGGCTTTGACGGCAAGACAGTGATCGGCGTGTGGGTCGGCCGGCCCGACAACGTGCCGGTGCCCGGCATTTCCGGCTTCACGGCCGCCGCGCCCATCCTGTTTGAAGCCTTCGATCGGCTGGGGGCACCGACTGTGCCATTCCGCAAGGCACCCAAGGGCGCCATCATCGCGCAGAACCCGGACCTGCCTGCGCCGCTGCGCCGTTTCCGTCACCCTGACGTGCAGATGACGCGGCGTGACGCGGCGCCAGAGATCGCCTTTCCCTCCGACGGCACCGATCTCGACCTGGGCATGGCGTCGGGCGCGGCCCTGCCGCTGGTGGTCAAGATCCGCAACGGCGTGCCGCCCTTTACGTTCTTTGCCAACGGTGCGCCGATCGGCCGCTCGGCCTTTTCGCGGCAGAACAGCTGGCAGCCCGACGGGCCGGGCTATGTGACGCTCTCGGTGGTCGATGCGCAGGGACAATCCGACAAGGTCAAGGTATTCCTCGAATAGAGGCGATTATCCGCGGGGAGGCGGAGGGCAATGAAAGAGGGCGTCGCGATCCTCGGGATCTTCGTGGCAGATCTCGCCTTCCGGGCCGGGCGGATGCCGGCGATCGGGGAAACCATCGCCGGGTCCGGCTTTGCCATGGGTCCGGGCGGCAAGGGCTCGAACCAGGCGGTGGCGGCGGCGCGCGCGGGCGCGTCGGTCACCTTCATTTCGCGGCTGGGCGCCGATGATTTCGCTGCAGTGGCGCGGGCGACCTGGCAGCGTGAGGGGATCGTCGCCCGCGTTGCCGAGGATACGTCGCGCCCCACCGGCGCCGCCTTCATCTATGTCAACGACGTGACGGGGGAGAATGCCATCATCGTGGTACCGGGCGCCGCCGGGGCGATCAGCGCCGCGGACGTTTCGGCGGCCGCCGATGCCATTGCCGGCGCGGCGGTGTTCGTGACCCAGCTCGAACAGCCGATCGACGCGGCCCAGCGCGGGCTCGAGATCGCGCGGGCGGCGGGCGCCGTCACCATCTTCAATCCGGCACCGGCCGCACTTCTGCCCGAGGCGCTCTACGGGCTCTGCGACTACATCACGCCCAACGAGAGCGAGGCGGCGCTCCTCACCGGCCTGCCGGTCACCTCGCTCGAAGAGGCGCGCCGGGCGGGTGACGTGTTGCTGGGGCGCGGCGTCGGTACGGCGCTGATCACGCTGGGCGAAAACGGTGCACTGCTCCACAGCCGCAGCCAGTCGCTGCCGATTCCGGCATTCAACGCCGGCCCGGTGGTCGAGACAGCCGGTGCCGGTGACGCCTTTACCGGCGGCTTTGCCGCAGCGCTGGCGCGCGGCGAGACGCCCGAACGGGCGGCGCGCTTTGCCTCCGCCCTTGCCGGCCTCTCGGTCACCCGGCCGGGCACGGCGCCCGCGATGCCGATGCTGGAAGAAGTGCAGGCGCTGCTGGCGCGGGGCTAGGCGGCGCTCTGCAGGGGCTTGGCCCGTTCGACCCGGCGCCGTGCCTCGGGGTCATTGAGCGTCTGCCAGAGGTCGGTCCGGCGCTGCACGTTGAGCCAGAACTCGGCGGTGTTGCCGAAGACGCGGGCAAGGATCAATGCCGTCGCTGCCGTGACGGCGCGACGATCGTTGCACAGTTCGTTCACATGCTTGCGCGGCACACCCATTGCTTCGGCCAGCGCCGCCTGGGTGAGCGAGAGCGGCACCATGAACTCCTCAACCAGGATTTCTCCGACCGTTGCCGGCTTGCGTTTGGTCATCGGCATGCTGCGCTCCTAGCGGTACGTGTGGTCGTCGAGATAGAGATCACTGGCTTTTGCCGACGTATCGTCCCACCGAAAGATCAGCCGCCAGTGATCGTTGACGCGGATCGACCAGAACCCCTCGAGTTTGCCGCGCAGTTTTTCGAAGTGATTGCTGGGCGGCGCCCGCAGGTCCGTGCCGGACGTCGCGTCATCGATCAGCTGCAGCTTCCGAAACACCCGCGCCTCGATATCGGCCGGAATCTGTCGGGCACGTGCATCGTGCAGGTAGAAGTCAGCCAGCCAATCATCGCGGAAGCCTTCGATCATAGCCCCACCCCAGATAGCCCATTGTACCACTCAATGGGTCATCTGCAAGTCAGAACTCAGCTCAGCTTTCCCGCGTCCAGCGCTACGAGGATCCAGTTGCGATAGGTCTGGTCCTTGTCCGCAATCTCGGGCACGACGCGGCTGGCTTCTTCCATGAAGTAGCGGTAGTCGCGCCCCATGGCCTCGCCGCGGCCGGTGTGCATGTCGATGGCGAAATCGGGGATTTCCGGTAGCCGTTCACCCAGCGACACCGACTGCTTGGCCCAGTTGGCCATGTCGTCGCTGGTGCGGTCCTTGCTGCCGCTGGCCATCACCCGCACCGCATGGGCCGCAAAGAGGAAGCGGTCATGCATGGGCCGGTTGTAGCGCTTGTGCATCTGGTAGAGCGTTTCGACCAGCACCGGCGCCTGCAGGTTGCCGGCCCCGACATCCTCCACCGAGATGACGCAGAGGCGCGACCACAGCATCTCCTCCATCTCGGGGCTGGTGATGTACATCTCCCAGGCCAGCAGCAGGGCATTGTCGAGCATGCCGCGGCGGATGGATTTCTGCAGCGCCGAGATCACCTCGTCGGCGGCAAAGCCGTTTTCGGTGGTGGTGCGCTGCCAGGGGTCGGGGGCCTGCTTGACCTTCATGCTCAGGCTCCTGCGGTCCAGCTGGCGATCTGGTGCCAGAGTTTGGCATAGCCGTCCCAGTCGCAGAAGGCGGGTGGCGCCCAATGCGGGCCGCAATCGGAGGTGAAGGCCACCGACCGGCCCTTGCCGAAACTGCCGGCTGCGATCAGCACTTCCTCGCCGGCGGTGGCCACGAGCGTGGCGTCGCGCTTGATGGCGACTTCGTTCAGGCCCAGCAGGGCCGGCCAGGTGGATGGCAGGCCGGCCACGATGGGGTGGCTGGCGTCGCTCACCTGTGGCACGAGGCCCTGCGGCGCCTCGATCCGGTCATCCTGGCGCAGCATGGTCACGGGCAGCACCTCTTCGACGGCGGTGCCGCCATAGCGCGCCTTGGCGTCAATGCCCTGGAAGGTGAGGTAGCCGCCGATCATCACCAGGCCACCGCCGGCCAGCACGTAGTCGCGGATCGACTCCAGCCGGTTGGGCAGCGACACCGAGCGCACGAAAGTGTCGGGATGCAGCAGCAGCGTATTGGCGCCGATGTCGGAGAGCATGACGCAGTCATAGGCCTGCAGCGCTTCCGCCGTCTGCGGGAAATCGCGCGCGGCGATATGCGAGGGCTGGAAGTCCACCGTCCAGCCATGGGCCTCGAGCGCGGTGCGCAGCCAGCGCACGCCTTCGTTGTATTCGGTGGTGGTGAAGCTGTCGAAGCCCTTCTGGTGGATCGAGTGGGTCGTCCAGGACTCGCCGGCAATCAGTACGCGTCTGCTCATTCAAAAACCTCCTTTGCGTGGCGTGGCCACGGATTCACGTTCGATCAGATGCACAGGCAACAGCGTCAGCGCTGGCGGCTGCTTGCCGCTGAGCAGCGCAAACAGCACCTGGAAGCCCTGCCGCCCCAGTGCCTCGATCGGCTGGCGGATGGCGGTCAGCGGCGGGTTGAACAATTCGGTCAGCGGCATGTCGTCAAAGCCGACCACCGACATCTGGGTGGGGACCTGGATGCCGGCCTGCTTGAGCCCTTGCAGCACGCCGATAGCGAGGAAGTCGCTGGAGGCCAGAATGGCCGTGGGCGGGGTGCGGGTCTTGAGAAAATCGAGCGTCGCCTTGCGCGCGAAGTCGGGGGCAAAGCTGCCGCCGGCCTGATGCTCGGGGCGGATCTTGAGCCCGGCCAGCTGCATGGCCTCGGTGTACCCGGCGCGGCGCTCGCGCACGGTGTAAAGACCCTCCGGGCCGCCGATATAGGCGATCCTCTCGTGTCCGGCGTCGATGAGGTAGCGGGTCGCCTTGCGCGCGCCAATGTGGTTTTCCACAAAGACGCGCGGGACGGCGACGCCGGGGATGTCCTCGTCGATCAACACCACGTTGCGGCGCTTGCCGATCAGGGCGGCGAGCGTGCCGTCGTCAGGAGTGTTGGTCATCATGATCAGCCCGTCGACATGGCGGTCGTGCAGGCGGTTGAGCGAGGCGATCTCGCGCTGCCGGTCCGAGCGGGTGGAGGACATGAAGATGGTGTAGCCGTGCCGGTCGGCCTCGTCTTCCACCGCCGAGGCAAGCTCGGCAAAGAACGGTTCGCGGATTTCCGGGGCCACCAGGCCGATGGCCTCGGTGCGGCCGGTCGAGAGGCGCTTGGCCAGCAGATTGGGGCGATAGTCGAGCTTGGCGATGGCTGCGTCGATGCGGGCGGCGGTGGCGGCCGGCAGCTCGATACGATTGTTGATGTAGCGCGACACTGTGGTCGGTGACACGTTGGCATCCAATGCCACGTCGTGGATCGTTGCCATGCTTCCCCCCATCGCAATCAGTGGAACCTAACGTCGGCTCACCCGCCCAGTAAAGCGGTTTCGTAAAGCGGTTGTGTACCTACCAGACGACAGGATGAGTAGCGCCGGTCTGCACGTTGACGAAGCCGTCGGGGGCCAATGGCGAGGGGGCGACCAGCACCCAGCGCCAAGGCGCGCAGGTGAGCGTGGCAAAGGCCAGCCGCTCGGGAAAGCCCGGCCACCAGCGTGGCGAAAAGGTCGGTTCGTACATCCAGTCGATCCTGGCGCCCTCGGCATAAAGCGCCTGCATGTCGGCATCGAGCTCGGCGGCTGGACGCGCGCTCATCAACCCGCCGATTTCGTAGCGGACCGTGGCCGTGACCTTGCCGTCGCGGACCAGGGCCCAGCCGCCCTGCAGGTCGGTGAGCGCGTTGACGGCCATGGCCATGGCGGCGTCGGACGATCCGGTGACCCAGATATTGTGCTTGTCGTGTCCGAGCGAGGCGGCCAGAGCCGTGTCGGGGGTTCTGGGCCCGGTGCCCAGCCAGAACATCCTTGCCACTTTGCCGGCGCCCGAAAAGCGATCGACGATGGCGAACTTGGTGATGTTGCGGCTCGCGTCGCGTTGCACCTCGCCATCGACGACCGGCAGTTCGGTGGTGATGAAGTTATCGTCCCAGTGGAATGGCCGGAGCAGGGCCGCCTGCATGCTGGCGCGGCCGGGTGCGGCGGGAATGGCGAAGTCGGCGGCGGTCAGCCGGCGCTGGATGTTGACGGTCTTGGTGGCCCAGTCGGGCCAATCGATCTGCGGTACTTTTGCCAGATAGGTCGTGCCCGCCGACACCTGCTGGCCGTCGGCCCAGACCTGCGCGATGGAAAGGGTTTGCACGTCGTCGAGCAGCACCAGGTCGGCATAGCGGCCGGGCGCGATGGCGCCCACCCAGGGGGTAAGCCGCATGTGGCGCGCCGGATTGATGGTCACCAGCTGGATGGCGATTTCGGGCGCGAGGCCGCTCTCGATGGCAAGGCGCACATTGTGGTCGGTAGCGCCCAGCTTGAGCGTGTCGCTGGCCGAGCGATCATCGGTGCAGAGCGCAAAGTTCGACCAGTCGGTGAGCCCGTCGGCCAGCATGGCCTTGACGATGTCGGGCAGCGAATGGGGGCGCAACTCCATGAAAAGGCCGCGCCGCAGCTTGTCGCGTACTTCCTCGGGGGTCCAGGCTTCGTGATCGGAGGCCATGCCGGCGGCGGCGAAGGCATTGATCTCGGGCAGGGCGCGCAGGCCCGCTGCGTGCCCCTCGACGACGCCGCGCTGTTCGAAAGTGGCGCGGATCATGCCCCAGAGCCGCTCGTAGGAGGGGTTTTCGGGGTTCCACACGGCCGGCCAGTCCATCACCTCGTCGAGGCCGGCGACCTGCAGCGACTGGGCCAGGAAGTCGCGCTGTTCGGCATAGCCGAAATGTCCGCCGCCCCACTCATAGGCAGTGGGCGGCACTGCGGAGCCGGGGAGCGGAAAGATCTTTGCCGGCGATCCGGCGCGACGGGCGGTCAGCCAGAATTGCAGATTGTGCGGGCCGTCGACATTGGAGAATTCGTGGCTGGCCTCGCAGGTCCAGGTGCAGCCGCGCGGCAGCACCAGCGCCGCCTCGTATTCGGGCGACAGGTGCGAACTCTCGATATGCTTGTGCACTTCGCCAAAGCCGGGCACGGCGCTGAGGTTCGGCTCATGTCGGCGCGCCTTGACCTGGCCGGTATAGGCGCCCGCCGGGCCCACCCAGGCAATGCGGCGACCGCGAAAGACGATCTCCTGGTCGTCGTGCCAGCGTCGCCCATGCACATCGAGCAGTTTTCCAACTCGCAGCGCGAAGTCAGCCGGGCGCTTGCCCAGGGCGACGAGCGTCAGGTCCTGGCGGATGATGACTTCGTCGGCGGCGGTGATGAGCAGATCCTCGGGGAGAATAGTCATCGTCAGTACTTTGCCTTCCAAACTTCGGCCAGACGCACGCACTCTGCGACGATGGCGGCGATCAGGTGCTCGCCCTTGGCGGCGGTGGCCGGACGCGGATCGCCAAACACGCCGGAGCGGTTGAAGGCACTCAGCTTCATCGGTTCGAGCCCGAAGGTCTTGGGGAACTCCGGATACTCCGGCGCAGCCTTGTCCATCGCCACGGTGTCGGGGGCGAGTGCCAGCATCATCGAGGTCTCGACTTCGTCGGCGTGGTAAAAGCCCGGCCCGGCGGGCGTGCTCTCGCAGACCTCTACCGCAAAAACCTCCAGCTGCGGGTAGTCGAGATGCAGCACCGGAAAGCCCAGTTCGCTCAGCGTGCGTGCGGCGAGGGCGATCGGCTCGCGATTGCCGAAATGGCCGTTGAGGGTGATGAGACCTTTCACCCCCATGCGCTGCAGGCCGCGCCCCAGATCAGCGACCGTAGCACGCAGCGTCTCGGGCGAGAGCGACAGCGTGCCGGCCCAGCCTTCAGCAGTCCATGCGTCGCCATAGGCGATGGTCGGCAACAGGAGGGCGCCGATGCCTTCGGCAAGACCACGGGCTACGCCGGTCGCCAAAACCGTGTCGGTGGTCAGTGGCAGATGCGCGCCGTGCTGTTCCAGCGCGCCCACCGGCAGGACGGCGAAAAGGCCCTGGGCAATGGCGGCTTCGATCTGCGGCCAACTGGCCTGGCTGGCGTCGATCAGGGATGCCATGCGATCACCTCGAGTGTTGCGTTGGGGGCGACCTTGCGCAGCAGTTCGGCTGTGCTTGCGGCGTAGTCCACGGCGCCGCCGGTCACCGTGCCCAGCCGGGCCGACACGATTTCCTCATAGCGGCGGCCATGGGCGAGAAGGTCGATCAGCGCGGCCTGCAGGGGCCCCATGGTGGGGTTGAAGGCAACGCTTTCGACGGCGCTGCCGCGCAGCTTGGCGCCGTCCGCGAGCGTCAGTACCACCGCGGCCGGGCATTTCGAATAGGGCGTGTGGGCGCGCTCGCCGGCCTGGCGCAACAGCGCGTCGGCGGCGGCAAGCCGCCACGGCCGACGGTCCGGCGCAGCGCCGCTTTCCCCGAGATAGTCGGGGTCGAATGGCCAGGGGTAGAGCTGGCTCATGGTCAGCCGATGCCCGAGTGGATCGATCAGCGTCAGGTCGCGCGTCGCGGCGAATTCGCACAGATATTGCCGGCAATGGGCACAAGGGTGCGCCTCGCCCAGCGCGATGGTCGCAATGGTGGTGCCACGCGAAAAGGCGCGGGTGAAAACAAAGCCCTCGCCGTGGATGGTATAGCCCAGATGCGTGCCGGGAAATTCGACATTGCCGCCCAGCACCAGGTTGCCGGCTTCTGCTTCCAGGCCGACGGCGCCGACGTGAAAGTCGCTGATCGGCGGGTGGGCGAGAGCGCGGGCGCCGGCGAGGGCCAGCAGCATCAGTTCCTCGACACTGGCCAGCCCGAAGCGTTCGCGCAGTTGATCGACCTCGGCCCGTTCAACAACGGCCCCGAGATTGGACAGAACATCGTCGCGACGACGCAGATTCGACTTGATCGCCGCCAAGATTCCAGCGCCCGCAATTGGCGCGAGTGCAGCCATACGCGCTGCGATTTCGGCATCGGGGGTGAACGGGTTTTGACTCAATTCTGCACTCCGGCTGCCGCTGCAATAGCATTTGACAAGCCCGTCTCGGCTGTCGTTAGATTGTTAGGTAAACCGGTTTACCGGATGGGGGTCAAATGGGTTCAACGCTTTTCCACGGTGGGACAATCCTCACCGTGGACGCTGAAAATCGTGCGTTCGCGGAGGGCTGGATCGCCGTCCGCGATGGCCGGATCAGTGGCGTTGGCGCCAAGGCCACGACTCCCGACCCGTCCGGATATGACGAGGTGCTCGACCTGACCGGGCACCTCGTCATCCCGGGGCTGGTCAATGCCCATACCCACTCGGCCATGGTGCTGTTTCGCGGCCGCTCGGAAGGGCAGAGCCTGCTCACCATGGAGGGCTGGTACAATTCCATCCGCGAGCCCGAGCTGTCGCTGATCAGCTCCGATATCGGACCGGCGGTGGCGCTCTCGGCCGCCGAGATGCTGCTCTCGGGCACCACGACTTTTTGTGACCAGTATTTCTTTGCCGAAGAGATCGCCGCGGCCGTCAAGGAGGCCGGCATTCGCGCCGTGATCGCCTATGGCATCGTGCAGCTGGGCGACGCACATCGCGGCGCCGAGGAGCTGGCCAAGGCTACGGCATTCCTCGCGCGGCAGCGCTCGTCCGACGGCCGCGTCATCCCGTGGTTCGGACCGCATGCGCCCTATGTCGACAATTCCGAGGATCTGCTGCTCGAAGAGGTCAAGGTCGCCAACGAATATGGCGTCGGCCTGCATCTGCATATGGCGTGCGGGCCCGAGGACAATGAGGAGACGCTGCGCCGCTACGGCACCACGGCCAGCGTGGCGCTCGAAAAGATCGGCTTTTTCAATGGCCGCATCCACGCCGCGCACTGCATCGACCTCAGCCCGGAGGATATCGCGGTGTTCGCCCGGGCGCCGCATGCCTCGGTCTCCTACAATGCCACGGCGGGCCTGCGCTCGGGGCGCAAGGGCATCTGTCCGGTGGTCGATCTGCGGGCTGCCGGCGTCACCGTCGCCCTGGGCACCGACAATGTCGCGGCCAACAACGCCTATGACATGATCGCCGAGATGCGCGTCGCGGGGCTGGTCGCCAGCCATCGCGAGGGCCGGGCGCAGCCGCTCAGCAGTGCCGACCTGCTGCGCATGGCCACCATCGAGGGCGCGCGCGCCCTCGGGCTCGAAAGCGAGATCGGCAGTCTCGAACTGGGCAAGGCCGCCGATATCGTGGCCATCGACATCAGCGGTCCGGGCTATTCGGAGACGCCCGACCCGGAAACCCTGTTGATCTATTCGGGCAGCGGGCGCGATGTGCGTCACGTGTGGGTTGCAGGCGAGCAGCTGGTGCGCGATCGTGTGCTGTTGCGGCGCGACTATGCAGCGATCCGCGCGGATTATTCCAAGACCTACCAGAGCTTCTGGCAACGTGTCGCCGAAGCCAGAACCAACAAGGAAGTCGCTTGAGCAAGCGTCAGTTCATCTTCGACAGTGACGGGGGCGTCGACGACGCCCAGGCGCTGATCCTCCTGGTGGCCAACGGGCTGGTGCCCGATATCATCACCACCGTGTTCGGCAATGTCGGGCTCGACCAGGCCACCACCAACCTGCTTGCCGTGCAGGCCATGCTGGGCACCACAACGCCGGTGCACAAGGGCGCCGATCGCCCGATGGTGCAGCCGATCATCGACGCCAAATATGTGCATGGCGAGGACGGTCTGGGCGGCGCGCGCCGGCCGGCGGCCCAGGACCTGCCGACGTCCGACGATGGCGTCGGCGTGCTGCGCACTGCCTTCCGCGATGCGGCGGCCAAGGGCGAGAAGGTCGACATCCTGATGATCGGGCCGCTCACCAACCTGGCGCTCGCCTTGGTGCTCGAGCCGCAGATCGTGGACGGCATCGGCACGCTCACCATCATGGGCGGCAATGTCTATGGCCGGGGCAACACCACGCCGGCCGCCGAGTTCAACATCTATGCCGATCCGGAGGCCGCGCATGTCGTGTTCACCGCCGGCGTCGAGACGGTGGTGATCCCGTGGGAACCGTGCACAACCCATTTCATGGAAGGCGAGCGCGTCGACGCGCTGTTCGACGGGATCCCCGACAGCCCTCTGAAACATTTTTCGCGCGCGCTGGCCGTGCATGCCCGCGACAATGGCGTGCGGCGCGGCAATCCGGACCGCATGCTCTATGTCGACCCCCTGGCCGCGGCGGTCGTGCTCGACCCCTCGATGGTCACCAAGTCGATTTTCGCTTCTTCCAGTGTCGCGCTCGCACCGGGCCTTACGCGCGGCATGACGCTGGTCGATCCCTCGGGGCGCCTGGGAACGCCCAAGATCACGTTCGTGGAGGAGGTCGACACCGGGAAGGTCGACAGGCTCTATGCCGTATCTGCTGCCTTCAATCCCACGACACCGAACTAACGCAACAGGAGTGCGCATGTCTTTCATTTCCACCTACAGCAAGGTCGCTGCCGGGCTTCTGCTTTCGGCCAGCATGACGCTTGCGGCGATGCCCGCCGCCAGCGCCCAGGAATTCACCGAAGAGAACCCGCTCAAGGTCGCGCTGGTGCTGCACGGCACGCTCGGCGACAAGAGCTTTTTCGACGACGCTGCCGAGGGCATGAAGGTCGCCGAGGAAGAGCTGCCGGTTTCGGTCAAGATCATCGAACTGGGCTATGACCGCTCCAAGTGGCAGGCGGGCCTGGCCGATGCCGCCGACTCCGACTACGACGTGATCATCGCCGGTACTTTCGACATGACCGGTTATATCGTCGAACTCGCGCCGGAATATCCGGACGTCAAGTTCATCGACTTCGACGACGCGCCCGACTTCTCCAAGGGTGACCTCGGCAACGTGCTGGGCGTGCAGTACACCACTGCCGCTGCCGGCTACCTCGCCGGCTATGCCGCTGCCAAAATCTCGACCTCGGGCATCCTGGGCACCATCATCGGTATGGAATTCCCCACCGTCACCGACTTCAAGACCGGCTTCGACCAGGGCGCCATGGCGGCCAAGGCCGACGTTCAGATCCTCAATGCCGTTGCCGGCTCGTTCAACGACCCGGCCAAGGGCAAGGAAATCGCGCTGGCCCAGATCGGCCAGGGCGCCGACGTGATCTTCCCGATCGCCGGCGGCACGGGCATCGGTTCGCTCCAGGCGGTCAAGGACTCGGGCAAGCTCGCCGTCGGCGTCGACAGCGACCAGGCCACCATCTTTGCCGCGTCCGACACGGCGCAGGCCGACGTGATCTTCACCTCGGTGCTCAAGAAGGTCGGCGCCTCGCTGGTGATCGCCCTCAAGGGCACGCTCGATGGCACCGCCCCCTATGGCAGCCGCCAGCTGCTGGGTATCAAGGATGGTGCCGTGGGCATCGCCAAGAACGCCTATTACGAAAAGCTGGTCCCGGCCGAAGTGCGTGCCGAGGTCGATGCGATCGAAGCCAAGATCATTTCGGGCGAGATCGAAGTCAAAACCGACATGCAGTAAGTCGCTCGGGCGCCGTGGCAACACGGCGCCCGAATTCTATGTGAACACAAGCGGGTCGGGGCAAATGACAGCGCTTCTAGAAGCTATCGGGATTGGCAAGGTCTATCCCGGCGGAGTGGTCGCCAATGACGGGGTGAACCTCTCGGTTCAAGCCGGCGAGGTTCATGCCGTGGTCGGCGAGAACGGCGCGGGCAAATCGACCCTGATGAAGATCCTGTTCGGTATCGAACAGCCCAATGCCGGCCAGCTCTGGCTCGATGGCAGGCCGGTCGGCTTCGCCAATCCGCGCCAGGCCATCGATGCGGGCATCGGCATGGTGTTCCAGCATTTTTCCCTGGTCCCGAGTTTTACCGTCTACGAAAACGTGGTGATGGGCTCCGAGCCGCGCACCGGCATTACCTTTGATCGGCAGAAGGCCATTGCCGAAGTGCAGGCGCTCTCGGACAAGTTCAAGCTGGGCGTCGATCCGACCCAGCCGGTGCGCAACCTGCCCGTGGGGCAGCAGCAGCGCGTGGAAATCCTCAAGTCGCTCTACCGCAAGGCGCGGGTGCTGATCCTGGACGAACCGACCGCCGTGCTGGCGCCGCAGGAAGTGCAGGAGCTCTTTGTCGCGATCCGCTCGCTGGTCGAGCAGGGCCAGACGGTGATCTTCATTGCCCACAAGCTGCCCGAAGTGCTGCAGATTTCCGATGCCATCACGGTGATGCGCCAGGGCAAGACGGTGGGGCAGGTCAAGACCAAAGACGTCACCGAGCACAGCCTCGCCGCCATGATGGTGGGGCGCGAAGTGGTGCTGCGCGTCGACCGCAAGCAGACCGACCAGAGCCAGCTGGTGGCTGCCTGCAAGGGCGTGCGCGTGGTCAATGCGCGCGGCGCCGACATCATTTCCGATCTCGACCTGAGCGTGCATGCCGGCGAGATCGTCGGGCTCGTCGGGGTGGAAGGCAACGGCCAGTCCGAACTGCTCGAGGCGATTTCGGGCCTGCGTCCGACGGTCGAGGGCACGATCACCATCGCCAACGAAAATATCTCGCAAATGTCGGTGCTGCAGCGCCGGGAGCGCGGCCTTGCCAGCATTCCGCCCGACCGGCTCGCCGACGGGCTCTCGACCGGCAGCACGGTGGCCGAAAACATCGTCGCCACCCGCCTCAACGATCGGCGTTATGTGCGCAACGGCCTGCTGGACCTGCGGGCGATCAAGGCCGAAGCTATCCGGCTGATCGAGAAATTCTCGATCCGCGTCGGCGGCCCGGCCTTTGCCGTGGGCACGCTGTCGGGCGGGAACATGCAGAAGGTGGTGGTGGCGCGAGAGCTCGCCGAACAGCCCAAGCTGCTGCTCGTCAACCAGCCGACGCGCGGCGTCGATCTGGGCGCGACGCAGTTCATCTGGCGCACCATTACCGACGCGCGCGACGCCGGCACGGCGGTGCTGCTGTCCTCGGCCGATCTCTCCGAGCTGATGGCACTGTCGGACCGGCTGCTGGTGTTTTATCGCGGCCGTATCGTGGCGGCCTTTGTCAACCACCCCGATCTCAGTCCGGAAACGCTGGGCACCTACATGCTCGGCCTCAAGACCCAGACTGCAGACGAAATGAAGGCGGCCCTCAAATGAGCAGCGCTCCGATCGTCAAACCCCAGCGCTGGGCGGCCTTCCGCCGCGAACTGTTCCGCAATGTCGGCGCGCTGCTGGTGGCCATGGCCGTGACCACCGTCATCGTGTTTCTCACCTCCAAGGCGCCGCTCGAGGCGCTGACGCAACTGCTCACTGCCCCCGCCGCCAAAGTGCGCACCATCGGGCTCTGGGTCGACGACATCGCCAAGCTCACCATTACCGGGCTTGCCTTCAGCCTGGTGTTCCAGGCGCGGCAGTTTTCCATGGGCGTGCAGGGCCAGGTCTATATCGGCGCCATCGCCTCGACCTATGTGGTGCTTTCCCCGCTCGGCCAGACGCCGTTCGGGCTGGCGCTGGGCGTGCTCGCGGCCATGGCGGCCGGCGCCTTCTACGGCTTCCTGCCCGGCTTTGCCAAAGCCCGGCTGGGGGCCAACGAGATCGTCTCGTCGCTGATGCTCAACTATATCGCCATCGAGCTCTGCAACTTTCTGGTGCGCACCGCGCTGCCGCTGCCGCAGGCGGGCGTGCTCACCACCATCGACTTTCCCGAGTCGGCGGTGTTTCCGGCGCTGGTGGACAAGACCCGTATCGACCTGGGGCTGATTTTTGCCATCGTCGCCGTACTGGTGGTGTGGTTCGCCCTCTATCGCACGGCCTGGGGGCTGAAACTTCGTCTCGTGGGCCACAATGCCCGCTTTGCCGAATATGCCGGCATCCGCTCGACCTTCATCATGGTCTCGGCCATGACTGCGTCGGGCGCGCTGGGCGGGCTGCTCGGCGCCATGTTCGTGCAGGGGCAGACCTGGGGCAAGCTCACCGTGCAGTTCGAGGGCGGGCTCGCCTTCGAAGGCATCCTGGTGGCCATCGTGGCGCGCAGTCGCCCGCTGGCCGTGCCGATCGTGGCGATCTTTTACGCCTATCTGCGACAGGGCGCCTCGCTGATGAACGTGCGGACCGACGTGCCGGCCGAAGTCATCGGCGTGGTGACCGCGATCATCATCCTGCTCGTCTCCTCGACCTTCTCGCTGAACTTCCTCACCCGCTGGTTCAAGCGCGGCCCGGCGCCCGTCGCAACCGCGCCGGCCGTCGCCGAAGGAGCCACCAAATGATGGACCTCTTCCTCACCGTCTTTTCGGCGGCGTTCTTTGTCACCATCATCCGCACCACCACGCCGTTGCTGCTGGCGACGCTGGGTGGGCTGGTCGCCGATCTCTCCGGCGCGCTCAACGTTGCGCTGGAAGGCCAGATGCTGATCGCGGCGCTGACCGCGGTGATCGTCTCGGTCTATGCCCCCTGGTACGTGGCGGTGGTGGCTGGCCTCGGGGCCGGGGCGCTGCTCGGGCTGATCATGGCGTTCTTTGCGCTCAGGCTGAAAGCCGACATCATCCTGGTCGGCTTTGCCATCAACATCCTTGCCGCCGGCGGCACGGTGTTCGCGCTGGCGCTGGCCACCGGCGGGGACAAGGGCACCTCGATCAACCTGCCCTCGCAGGCGATCCCGATGCTCGATCTCTCCTTTCTCGGCGGCATTCCCGGTGTCGGCCCGACGCTGGCCGCGCTGCTCTCGGGCCACTCGGTGCTGTCCTGGGTGGCGGCGTTCCTGGTGTTTGCCATCTGGTACTTCCTCTACCGCACGCCCTGGGGCCTCTGGCTGCGCGGCGTCGGCGAGTATCCGGCGGCGCCCGAAGCTGCCGGCATTCCGGTCAACAAGATCCGCACCTGGAGCCTCATCGTCTCGGGCGCGCTGGCTGGCCTGGGCGGCGCGCAGCTCGCCATGTTCAACTATGTCGGGTTCACCCGCGACATGACGGCCGGCCGCGGCTTTATCGCGCTGGGCGCCGTGCTGCTGGGGGCGCGCCATCCGGTCGGTGCGCTGCTCGCGGCGCTGTTGTTCGGTGCCTTCGAGGGGCTTGCGGTGGTCATGCCCGGGCTTTTCCGCGAGATCCCGGCCGAGCTCATCCGCATGATCCCGTTCATCGTCACCATCCTGGCGCTGGTGCTGTTCAGCTACCGCGCCCAGCAGCTGCTCAAGATGCGCAGCGGGCAGTAAGGGAAACCTCTCGTCCGATCAGTCAGGTGTCCCTCCCCCCTTGCGGGGGAGGGACAGGCCGGCCGGCGCCTTATTCCGCCAACAGCTTCCCCGCCGCGATCGCGAGAATCTGCTCGAACGCGGTCGTATCGGCATACATCGCGTCCGCCGGGGCGTCGGTGGTCACCCAGCTGCCGCCGCGGGCGGCGATGCCCCCGTCGAGCATCAGGTTCTCGTTCATCTCGAAATCTTCCACCGAGATGCCGTCCGGGCCGCGCAAGCGCCCGTCCGGCGCCACCGCGACCTTGCCGCCATAATAGTCCAGCACGCGCTGGTAGTGATCGGCCTTGACGTTGGAATAGGCGAAGGCCGCCTTGCCCTGGCCGCACATGAAGCCCAGTTCGAACACCGTGCCGGTATCGGCATGCAGGCCGCGGAACGGGGTGAGGTTGGCGATGATGGCCTGCGCCGAGTTCATCATCTGCTCATCGATGGCCGAGATGTTCTCGCCGAACTGCCGCTTGGTCGGCGCCTTGGGGATTTCGAGATCGCCCGGCGTCACCGGGATCAGGCCGGCCGCGCGGGTCAGCGCGATCTTCTTGTCGAGAACCTCCCGCGCATTGGGCAAAAACACTTCCGGCCCCGCCAGATAGACTCTCACGCTCATTGTGCGCCTCCGACGCGTCGCCCATCGATCCAGACCGCGGCGATGTTGGGCCGCGAGGCTGTGTAGAGGACCTTTTCGAAAATGGCGACGGGATCGGTCTCGCCGAAGAGCCGCACGGTGCCGGCCGCAACGCGCGGATCGATCAGCATGGCGTCGAATTTCTGGCCCACCGCGAACGTCCCCACCGGCAGGTCGAGCGCTTCGCCGCCACCGGCGGTGGCGAGATGGAAGGCCGTCGCCATGTCGATGCGCGATCCCTTGCGCCCGCGCTTTTCCGCCGGCAGCGCCGGATCGACACCGTCCTCGAGCAGGCGCGAGGCCTGCACGGCGCCGCGCGCCGCGTCCCAGAGGCTGGCGATCGGCCCGCCGGAAATGTCGGTACCCAGCCCGACATGCACGCCCTTTTCCAGCGCATGCCGCAGGGGAAACACCGCGTTGGCGAAGTAGATGTTGGAGACCGGGCAATGCGCCACCGCCGCGCCACGGTCGCTGATGCGCGCCATGTCCGGGTCGGTGAGAAAATTGGCATGGGCCAGCACGGTCTTGCGCGTCAGCAGCCCGAACGCGTCCAGCGCCTCGGTATCGGTCTTGCCGTAGCGATCGAGCGCGTGGCCGTGGGCCCAGTCGCTTTCGGAGGCATGGGTCTGCACGTGGCAACCGCAGTCGCGCGCCAGCTGGCCCAATCCGCTCAGTGCTGCATCGGTGCATGAGGGGATAAAGCGCGGCGTGATCACCGGCAGCACGCGGCCCTCGCTCTCGAGCGCCTGGCAATAGTCGATCAGGGCGCGGGTCTCGGCGACCGCTGTTTCGGGCGAGGCGTCGCGATAGTCGTCCGGGCAGCTGCGGGGATCGTCCATCACCACCTTGCCCACCAGCGCCCGCTGTCCGGCGGCCAGGCAGATGTCGGCGAGGAGTTTTGTGGCCTCCAGATGCGCGGTGGCGAAGTAGAGCGCGGTGGTGGTGCCGTTGGCGATCAGGTCCTTGACCAGTGTCTCGTAGCGCGGCCGGGCGAATTCGAGATCGGCATAGCGCGCTTCGAGCGGGAAGGTGTATTTGCCCAGCCAGACTTCCAGCGGCGCATCGAGCGCCTGGCCGAGCTGCGGATATTGCGGCGCGTGGATATGCAGATCCACAAAGCCCGGCAGCACCAGGGTGCCGTCGGGCAGCACCACATCGGCCTCGCCGATCCCGATATCGGTGATGGTGCCCGCTGCGTCGAGCGTCAGCACGGCGTCATCGAGCACCTCGATCTCGCCGCGCTTGGGCGCGTGGATGAACCGGCCCTTGACCCTCCGGCCGCGCAGCGTCACCAGACCACCTTGTGGGTGGCGCCGGTCTGCACGTTGACGAAGCCCTCGGGCGCCAACGTGCTTGGCGCCACCAGCACCCAGCGCCACGGGCTGCAGCTGAGCGTGGCAAATTTCAGAAACTCCGGAAAGCCCGGCTTCCAGAGGTTGAGCGCGGTGGGCTTATACATCCACTCGACCTTGGCGGCGGCGGCGTAGAAGGCCTGCATCTCGCGATCGAAATCCTCGGCAGTGCGCGCGGTCATCAGGCCGCCGACCTCGAGCCGCGCTTCCGCGACGATCTCGCCCTTGTGCACCAGCACCCAGCCGCCATCGATCTCCTGCAGCCGGTTGACGGCCTTGGCCATGGCCTCATCGCTCGAGCCGATGCACCAGACATTGTGGCTATCATGGGCCACCGAACAGGTGAGCGCCGTGTCCGGATCGACCGGACCGCAGCCGGTCCAGAACATCTTGGCGAGCGCACCAGTGCCGCTGTAGCGATCGATGACGCTCCATTTGGTGGTGTCGGGCTTGCGCTGCACCAGCCCGTTTTCGACCGGCATCTCCTCGACCAGATACTCCTCGTTCCAGTGGAAAGGCCGCAGCACCGCCGCCTGCATGGTCTGCCGTCCCGGTTCGGCCGGAATGGCAAAGTCGGCGGCACTCAGCCGGCGACCGATATTGACCGACTTGGTGGCCCATTCGGGCCAGGCGATGCTGGTCCGTGGCGCCGTGTAGGTCTTGCCCTCCGACACCAGCTGGCCGTCGGCATAGACGTGCTTGATCGAGAGGGTCTGCAGCTCGTCGAGCAGCACGATATCGGCATAGCGGCCCGGGGTGATCGAGCCCACCCACTGGTCGATGCGCATGTGCCGCGCCGGGTTGATAGTGGCGCACTGGATGGCGATCTCGGGCGCCAGGCCATAATGGATGGCGTGTCGCACATTGTGGTCGGCGGCGCCGGTCTCGAGCGTTTCGGACGCACTGCGATCGTCGGTGGTGAAGGCGATGTTGCTCCAGTCGTCCAGACCGCGTTCGAGCAGGCCCGGCATGATCACGTCATAGCTGAAGGGCCGCAGCTCGACGAAGAGCCCGAGCTTGAGCCGGTCCCAGGCTTCGTCCAGGGCCCAGACCTCGTGGTCGGACGAGAGGCCGGCGGCGACGAAGGCGGAAATGTCGTGCAGGTCGGTCAACCCCGAGCCATGGCCTTCCACCACGCCGCGCATTTCCATGGTGGCGCCGATCATGCCCCACATACGCTGGTAGCCGGGGTTTTCCGGGTCCCAGACCGACGGCCAGTCCATGACTTCATCCAGGCTGGTGACCGAAAGGTCGTTGCTCAAGAACTGCTTCTGCTCGTCATAGCCGAAATAGCCGCCGGTCTCCTCCCAGGCGCTGGGTGGAACGGCAGAGCCGGGCTGGATGAAGATTTTCAGCGGCGAGCCGGCGCGGCGGGCCTTCTGCCAGAACTCGGTGTTTTTCGGGCCGTTGACGTTGGCGAATTCGTGGCTTGCTTCGCAGGTCCAGGTATTGCCGCGCGGCAGCACCAGCTCGGCCTCGAATTCGGGCGTCAGATGAGTGGATTCGATGTGCTTGTGCACTTCGCCGAAGCCGGGCACGGCGCTGAGGTCGCGGTGCTTGACGCGTGCCGCCACCGTACCGCGATAGCTGCCGATCGGCCCGACATAGGCGATGCGGCGGCCCGAAACGATGATCTCCTGGTTTTCCAGCCATTTGCGCGAATGCACGGCCAGCAGTCGTCCCACTTCGATGGCGAGGTCGGCCGGGCGCTTGCCCAGGCTCACCAGCAGCAGATGCTGGCGGATCGTCACCTCGTCCTGCGGGTTCAGGATCAGGTCGTCAGGCAGGGCGGCAGGGGTCATCGGGTGGCTCGCATCAAGGTTTTGTAAACCGGTTTACCAAAGCTAAGCCCAGCCCCGCAAAAATGGCAAGCTGTCCCCTGCCCATCCGGGCAGGTTTCCGTCATGATGGCACACGCGCCACGATAGGGGTTGGCGTCTGGCTCAATCGACACCAGATAGAGTGTCCCAACCAAAGAGGGTGACCATGGTCGCAATGCCGCTTTACACGTCGACTCCGCGCCTCGCGCCCGGGCTCGGTCGGTGGCCGCTGACGTCGCTCTCGCATCGCCTGGCCATTTCGGTCGCCGATCCGGAGCTGGGCAATGCCTTGCGCACGGCGCTGGTGCTGCGCCCTGAATTTATCGCCGCCAACGACAATACCGCCGACGTGGTGGTCACCGACTCGCACGATTTTACCAACTGGAACGGTGCGCAGGTGCTGGTGGTGGGCTCGAGCGAAAAGCCGCGCCATGGCGAAACGGTGATCGATACGCTCGATCCCTCCTTCATCCTGTCGGCCGCCGCCGTGCTGGCCTCGGGCTACAAGCTGACGCCGGAGCGGCCGCAGGCCGAAGCGATCCGCCTCAGCACCCGCGAACAGGAAGTGGCAACGCTCCTGGTCGATGGTGCCTCCAATAAGGTGATCGCCCGCGAGCTCGACATTTCGGTGCATACCGCCAAGTTCCATGTCACCGCCGTGCTCGACAAGCTGGGCGCCCGCAACCGCGCCGACGCGGTGGCGATTGCGCTGCGCGAAGGGGTCGTGACGCTGTAAGCGCCATACTCGGTGGAATCGTTTCCCATCCACCGTCATCCCCGGGCTTGACCCGGGGACCCATCTATCCACGCCCACCAACAGTCCTGCGTTCGTTGCGCCATGGGTCCCCGGGTCAAGCCCGGGGATGACGGTGGTTCGTGGGGAACTGGGTGGCTTCCTCCCCGCCGTCGTGAACTCCCGCGTGTTGGCGGCCCCCCCCATCCCTCCTTGCAACCCTTGGCACGTCCCGCCTAATGTGTCGGCCCGCGTGACAGGTGTCCCCTTGCAGTTTTCCCATGCCTTCCAGCCCGGCGGTCTCGATCGGGCCGCGCATCTGCGCGGTGGCGATGCCGCGCTGTCCGATCCGGCCGCGCGGGCCTTCGTGTTCTGGCGGGGCAAGCTGCTCGCCGATGCCCAGAACCAGCCCATCGTGGTACCGCTCGATCATCCTGCCTTCGTCGACTGTCGCGAGCCGGCAGTGCTGCTCGGCCTGACGCCCGATGGTCCGCGCTTTGCCGCCGACCTCGCGCTCTGGCACCCGCAGGAGGATGCGGCGACCATCGGGCAGTTCACCGACCAGACCCACCAGGTGCATCCCGGCTTTGCCGGCGGCCGGCTGGTGGAGATTCGCGGCCTGATGCCGACGCTCACCCCGATCGCCGCCGAGGCCATCGCTACCGGCAGGGCGCTGCTCGGCTGGCACGGCACGCATCGCTTCTGCGCCAATTGCGGGGCGCCCAGCCTCGTCGAAATGTCGGGCTGGCAGCGCAAGTGCCCGCAATGCGCCACCCAGCATTTTCCGCGTACCGATCCGGTGGTGATCATGGCGATCACGCGCGGCGAGTCCTTGCTGCTGGGCCGCGGCCCGTCCTGGCCGGAGCGGATGTATTCGCTGCTCGCCGGCTTTGTCGAACCGGGCGAGACCATCGAGGCGGCGGTGCGCCGCGAGACGATGGAAGAAGCGCGGATTTCCGTCGGCGCGGTGCGCTACCTGGCCAGTCAGCCCTGGCCGTTCCCGATGTCGCTGATGTTCGGCTGCATGGGCGAGGCGCTGGACGAGGCCATCACCATCGATCCGGTGGAACTGGCCGACGCGCGCTGGGTGACGCGCACCGAGGTGCAGTCGATCCTTGCCGGCACCCATCCCGACATCTCCGCCCCCCGCCCCGGCGCCATTGCTGGCGCACTGATCGCGGCCTGGGCTGCGGGGCGAATCTAGGGCCGCTGTCATCCCCGCGAGTGCGCCCACCCACCGCTGTCATCCCCGCGCAGGCGGGGATCCAGGGCCAGGCACACCGGCCGGTGCAAACCGCCCGGGATTCCCGCCTGCGCGGGAATGACACCGGGATGGGCCGGCCCTGTCATCAAACTGCAGCAGATGATCGGCTAACGAACGCGGACAATTCAGCCTGTCCCCGAAAGCCTTTCAATGTCCAAGACTTACCGCCAGTTCATTGCCGATCCGACCCGCGCCTGCGCCATCGTTTCCCATCGTGGCGCGTGGCACGGGGCGCCCGAAAACAGCCTTGCGGCCATCGCGGCGGCGATCGAGGCCGGCTACGACGTGGTCGAGATCGACATTCGGCGCAGTGCCGACGGGCAGTTCTTCCTGCTGCATGACGATACGCTGCTGCGTATGGCGGGGATCGACGTCGCGCCCGAGACGATGACGCTCGACGCGCTGATGCAGCTCACGCTGCGCGACCGCGACGGCGGGCCCGACGCGCCGATGACGGCCGAGCGCGTCCCCAGCCTTGCGCAGGTGTTCGAGCTGACGCGCGGCCGCATCTTCATCGATCTCGACGTCAAGCATGTCGACATGTTGCCCGAGGTCACCGCTGCGGCGCGCGCTATGGGCGTCGCCGACGAGGTCGACCTCAAGGCCGACCTGCGGACCCGCGCCGATCTCGACTGGATCACCAGCGCCATCCTGCCGCACGGCGTCCCATTCATGGCCAAGACGCATCTGCAGGAGCCCGATGCCGACGCGCAGCTGGCGCTGCTCGACACGCTCGGCCCGTTCATGTCGGAGCTGAGCTTTGCCCGGTTCGATCAACTCGCCGCGGCCACGGCGCGCATGCAGAGCAAGGGCATTGCGGCCTGGGTGAACACGCTCGAAGTGGTGGTCAATCCCGGCTTCGGCGACAACCTGGCGCTGACCGATCCGCAGGCCGTGTGGGGCCGGCTGATCGATGCAGGCGTTTCCGCCATCCAGACCGACGAGCCCGAGGCGCTCAAGGCCTATCTCGCCACGCGCTAGCCGGCGCCGCCGCTGGAAAAGTCGTATTCGCCGCGTTCGTGGATGATGTTGGCACGGCCCACCAGCAGGTCGTCGACCGGGCCGATGCGTTTGACCGATTTTTCGGCATAGGGCAGGGCGTGCAGCACATAGCGCATGGCGTTGAGCCGGGCGCGCTTCTTGTCGTCGGACTTGATCACCGTCCAGGGCGAGTCCGCCGTGTCGGTGTGGAAGAACATGGCCTCCTTGGCCTTGGTGTAGTCGTCCCAGCGCCCCAGTGAAGCGAGGTCCACCGGCGAGAGCTTCCATTGCTTGAGCGGATGGAAGCGACGCTCCTTGAAGCGACGGCTCTGTTCGGCCTTGCTCACCGAGAACCAGAACTTGATCAGGTGGATGCCCGAGCGCACCAGGTTGCGCTCGAAATCAGGCGTCTGGTTGAGAAACTCGCGGTATTCATGGTCCGAGCAAAAGCCCATGACGCGCTCCACTCCCGCCCGGTTGTACCAGCTGCGGTCGAACAGCACGATTTCCCCGGTGGTGGGCAGATGCTGCACATAGCGCTGGAAATACCATTGGCCGCGCTCGACCTCGCCCGGCTTTTCCAGCGCCACCACGCGGGCGCCGCGCGGGTTGAGATGTTCCATGAAGCGCTTGATGGCGCCGCCTTTGCCGGCGGCATCGCGGCCCTCGAACAGAATGATCACCCGCTGCCGGCTGTCCTTGACCCAGGATTGCAGCTTGAGCAATTCGGTCTGCAGGGCGAACTTTTCGCGCTCGTAGTCGCGGCGCAGCATCTTGTATTTGTAGGGATAGCCGCCCTGCCGCCAGTCGTCGGCCAGCTCGTCGCTGGTCCGTTTCGGGGTACCTGGGGGCTTGGGCAGGCCAAGCGACTCGCTGAGGCGCACCGCATCGTCGGGGGCCGACCCCTCGATGATGGCGGCGGCGGCCTCGCCGCCCTGCGGCTCGGCCGGCGTGCTCAGGCTTTCGATGGCCGCCAGCTCGGCCTCCTGCTTGGCCAGGACGCGCTCCTCGGCAAGGCTGGCCTCGAGCTGCGGCGACAGGCTTTCGTCACTGGTCGGTAGCTTGGCCTGCGGCTTGTCCTCGTCCATGCTGCTGCTCCCCTGATGTCCGGGCCAAACCCCCGGATTTCCTCCGCTCCGCACTGTCACATTGCCGTCATCTGAGGTCGAGCGGATTGATGCAGATCAAGCCCGGCGTGGCCCGAACGGCGGCGCGACCCTGCCTTAATTCGTGCCTTCGCATTTAACGTCCAGCTAGTATTTTTCCGCTAGCGTGCCGGTCAATCCGCAGTGAGAGCAGAACAAGCCGTGCCGAGCAGTTCGCATAAGCCAGTCGGTCTCATCCACGATATGTGTTTTGCCGCGCATGGCATGGCCCTGGCCGCGTCGCTTGGCCTGCGGGCAAATTGCCTTTCCAGGATCGACCCCAGTTCGCTGGCCGAGACCAGCGACCTGATCATCGATCTCAACCTGCACGATCTGGCGACGGTGGAAACGCTGCGCCGCCTGCTCGGGCGAATGCCGGCCATGGGCCTGCTGGTGTTTCTGATCAACGACAAGCGCGACCGAGTCGGCCGGGTGCAGGCCGAGGCACTGGGGGCGACGCGGGTGCTCGAGCGGGCCTGTGCCGAGCGCGAACTGCTGCGCGCCCAGGCCGTGCCGCGGCTCGACCTGCCGGGTCCGACAACGGCGGCCCGCCTGGCGCAGACGGCCGAGGGCCGCTCGATCGCGGCAGCCGGGCAGGAACTGGCCAAGCTCTTTGACGGCGTGCTTTCCGACCAGCCCATCGACATGGACAGCCTGACCAGTTCGAGCCAGCAGATCCTGTCGGGCATTCAAGATTGCGGCGCTCGGCCCTGGCTGGCCACGGTGCGCGCGCATCACGAAGGCACCTTCCAGCATTGCCTGCTGGTTTCCGGAGTGGCGGCGAGCTATGCGCAGCATGTGGGCATGGGCCAGGTGCCGGCGATTGCGCTGCTCAACGCCGCCATGCTGCACGATATCGGCAAGGCGCTGGTGCCGCTGAGCATTCTTGACAAACCGGCAGGGCTGACGCCGGCCGAGATCGCGGTGATCAGGCGCCATCCGGCCGCCGGCTACGACTATCTCACCCAGCACCAGGATCTGCCCAAGCTGGTGCTCGATGCGGTCCGCCATCACCACGAAATGCTCGACGGCTCGGGCTATCCCGATGGCATTTCGGGCTCGGCCATCCAGCCGCTGACCCGCATCCTGACGGTTTGCGACATCTTTGCCGCGCTCACCGAGCGTCGCCCCTACAAGCGCACGCAGACGCCGTCCGAGGCGGTGGCCGTGCTTGCCGACATGGCGCGGCAGGGCAAGCTCGAAGCCAGCATCGTGCGCAACCTGGCGCAGGCCTTCGACATCTGGGTTCCCCTCCAAGACCTGGCGCCGGTGGAAAAGCGCCCCTATCTGCGCGCCTAGTCCGGCGCTCCGGACCAGTGACGCCGGCGCACCAGCCTGCCGCAAGGCGGGCCATTGCAGCATAAATCTGCAGTAATGTTGCTGATCTGACCCGAGATGTAGTATAACGCAGTCCTGCCTGGTGGTCCGGGAGGACGTCGATGCCGTTCTACAGTGGTCTCCACAAGAGTTTTCCTGCCGGCTCAGAAGAAGAAGTGCTGCGCCAGCGTACCATCGCTGGTCTCAAGCGGTTGCGCGCGGCGCTGGCGGCGCATTTTCCCACCGAGCTCAACCGGCTGCGCACCGTGCGCATCGGCACCTGGAACATCCGCGAATTCGGCAACACCAAGCATGGCGGCCGCTCGACCTACGAGCCGCTCTACTACATGGCCGAGATCCTCTCCAATTTCGACATCGCCGCCCTGCAGGAAGTGCGCGACAACATGACCGAGTTTCTCAAGCTGCGCTCCATCCTGGGGCCGGATTGGGATTATCTGGCCACCGACGTCACCGATGGCGGGGCCGGCAATGGCGAGCGCATGGTGTTCCTGTTCAACCGCAGCCGCGTGCGCTTTCGCAACATTGCCGGCGAACTGACGCTGCCCGACGGCAAGAAGGTGCTGGCCAGCTTCGGCGAACGCCTCCGGCTCGAAGGCGGCCTGGCGCTGACCCTGCCCGACGGGGTCGATCTGTCCGGCATCTACCCGGCGCGCTCGGCCAAGTCCGACAGCGGCGCCATCAAGCTGGAAGAGGACGTGGAAATTCCGCTGCCGGAGGGCGCCTGGCTGGCGCTGCCGCCGGGCAGTGCCCTGGCCGTTGCCAAAGGCGCGGAAGTGAAGCGCCCGCCGCAGACCAAGGGCAAGGTCGACCTCACCATCCCGCCCGGCAAGGTGGCCGGCAAGGACTATCGGCTGCGGTTTCCCGGCGAAGCGCTCGACGAGAGTTTCAAGCAGTTCGCGCGCACGCCCTTCATCGTCAGCTTCCAGTCCGGTTGGATGAAGATCGACCTGGCGACGGTCCACATCTATTTCGGCGACAACGAAGACGACAAGCTGCTCGCCCAGCGCAAGCGCGAAATCCTGCGGCTCACCGAGGCGCTGGGCAACCGCGCTGCCAAGGAGATGAAGTCCGACCCGAACAATCCGGTGCTCACCGCCGTGCTGGGCGATTTCAACATCATCAGCGCCGAGCACGAGACCATGCAGGCGCTCGAGCAGAACGGCTTTGAAGTGCCCGACAAGATCCGCCGAATCCCGGGCTCCAACGTGCCCAAGACCAAGGCCTACGACCAGATCGCCTTCTGGGAGCCCAAGCGCAAGCGCGGCCACGTGCAGGTCGACATCAAGGACGCCGACGTCTTCGACTATTATGACCACGTCTTCCGCATCGAGGACCGCGACCAGTACAAGCCCGGCATTTCGGAAAGCGATTTCAAGGAATGGCGGACCTACAAGATGAGCGACCATCTGCCGATCTGGGTCGAACTGACCAGCGACTTCTCCGACGCCTACCTCGACGCCTGCGCCGCCCTCCCACCGACGCCTTGAGCGGCGACTCGCCGCCCTCGCTCCTGGAAGCTCTGGGTGGTCCTCGTCGGTCCTCTGCATCTCCCATCTCCCGCAAGGAGAGAAGTTACCGCAAGCATAGCTTCCTTTTGAGGTCCTGTCATACTACCGTGACGCCCGTCAGGAGGATTTATGTTATCAGTTGCGAGGAGAGTTTCGTATCTTTACATAGCGTTGTGTGCCAACGGCGGAACATCCTATGCTTGGGATGAGTTCGAGTTTGTCCCTCCGGAGAAGATCGAATGCTCACTCAATGAAATCGAGTTGAGTGGGAATTGTTTCCGCTGGCAAGCCTTCAGTGAGGTCTTTGGCGTCTCCACCACCGCTGACGGCTTCGTGTCTTTGCAGAACAATATCACTCAATTCGCTGGCGCCACGGCTACAGAAGACGGTCCAGTTGGAGCGGTAATTGTTCTTCAGTCTGCGCCGCAGTTCAGGTGGCTCGACTACCAGCCCGGTACGCTGGTTGTGTCGACGTCGAGTGGGGCGATCTCAATCGCTACCGCACCAAACGTATCGACCCCGGAACCGACGCCCGGCATCGTCTTCGTGAAGGAGGCCTACATCACGGCGGGCGACCAATCTGAGCTCATGTTTGGTCGAAAACGGACGGTTGCACGCTTCGACGACGATGTTGCTCAAGGTTTGTTCGGTCCTTTTCGATCAGATCGATCAGGGCTTTCCGATCACTTTCGGATGTCTCGGGAAGGCCATTATCTCCCTGATCACGGCCTGGTGTTGCCTAATGACGTCAGCCTCCAAAGGATGGGTTCATCTATTCAGCTGCGGACTGCGTTGTCATCCGGCTGGACGGCCTACGCGGCCGTTGAGGAAGTTGATCGACCAGATGGGGGAGTTATCGTCGGTGGCACCGCCTACGATGGCGAGGGACTTGCGGGTCACGTAACCTTGGTTTCGGACGGGATGCTGGACGCCAGCATCGATAGCTGGGCTCTTCACACTGCAGCGACAGCGGACTTTGATCTAGTGGACGCTACATTTGCGCTGGTGTCGACGACTGGCCGATACTGGCATGCCATGGGTTCATTTGAGTTGACCATCGAAGCGCTTCGTCTGGCCGGCTCGATCGAGCAAGTGTCGGATGGGGAGACAGGCTGGGCAGCATCGACGGGAATTGTTTTGGGTCCATTCGACATCGAACTCGGCACCCGGCAGCAGGATGGTACTTCCGTTGATGCAAGACAAAGCGCTGCGGTGCTTTCGCTCACAGCCAACGAAGCGCTCACTGCGCAGCTCGAATTTGGGAACTATGATGGCTTCGGGTCAAACTTCTTGACCAGCGTAAGCTATCTCGTTGGTCGGCTAAGGTGGGAACCGGGCGGCGACCTGCGCGCCGAAATGCAGCATCAGCGCTACAGCAATGGCGCCGCAAACACTGCAGTGAGTGTGTCGAAAGTTATCCGTTAGCGCAGCAGTGGACACTCTCGTCAAACGGGTCAGACCTGCGGAGCCGGTGGAGGGGGCGGCTTGGCCGGCTTATCGCCGTCCCGCCACATTCTCCCCCCTTTCGCCTGCCACCTCGTGACACGGGCAATCGGGGTGGGCAGGCGGCATGGGGTCGCTTATGGTCGGCTCCGGTGATTTGCGGGAGTGTGTATGACCAGGGACCGGCTCACCGAGCTGCGGCAGGCTATCCGGGGGGCGACGCTCGCCGAGGAAGGCGCCAGCGTGGCGCGCCTCGTGGCGGCAGCGGCTCTGGGTCCGGACGAGCGGGCCGCCATCGGCGTGCGCGCGGCCGAACTGGTCGAAAAAGTGCGGGCCACGGCCTCCGGCAGCATGCTCGAGAGTTTTCTGGCCGAATATGCGCTCTCCACCGACGAGGGCATTGCGCTGATGTGTCTGGCCGAGGCGCTGCTGCGGGTGCCCGACACGCGCACCATCGATGATCTGATCGAAGACAAGATCGCGCCCAGCCGCTGGGCCGAACATCTCGACCGTGCCAACTCGCCGCTGGTCAATGTCTCGACCCTCGCGCTGACTCTCACCGGGCAGGTGCTGCGCGATGGCGGCGCCGGCATTGCCGGGATGCTCAAGGGTTTCGTGCAGCGCCTGGGCGAGCCGGTGATCCGCTCGGCAGTGCTGCAGGCCATGAAGATCCTGGGCGGCCAGTTCGTGCTCGGCCGCAACATCGAGGAAGCCACGCGGCTGGCGCGCAAGCGCGAGCGCGACGGCTTTTCCTATTCCTACGACATGCTGGGCGAAGCCGCCCGCACCGAAGCCGACGCGCGCCGCTATCGCGCTGCCTATGCCGATGCGATTGCCGTGCTCGCCACCCGCGCCAGCGCCGGTAGCGTGCGCGACAATCCGGGGGTGTCGGTCAAGCTCTCGGCACTGCATCCGCGCTATGAGTTCGCGCAGCGCGACCGGGTGATGGACGAGCTGGTGGAACGCACCCTGGCGCTGGCGCTGATGGCGCGCGGCGCCAATATGGGGTTCAATATCGATGCCGAAGAGGCCGACCGGCTCGACCTGTCGCTCGATGTCATTGCTGCCGTGCTGGCCGACCCGCGGCTCGCCGGCTGGGATGGGTTCGGCGTGGTGGTGCAGGCCTATGGGCCGCGCGCCAGCTTTGTCATCGACTGGCTCGAGGCGCTGGCCGAGCAGCACGATCGCCGGCTGATGGTGCGGCTGGTCAAGGGCGCCTATTGGGATGCCGAGATCAAGCGCGCGCAGGTGCTCGGGCTCGAAGGCTTTCCGGTGTTCTCGCGGAAATCCGCGACCGACATCAGCTACATCGCCAACGCCCGTCGCCTGCTCGAAAAGCGGGCGCGGCTCTATCCGCAGTTTGCTACCCACAATGCGCACTCGGCCGCAGCGGTGCTGGCGCTGGCTGCCCAGATCGGCGCCCGGCCCGAGGACTATGAGTTCCAGCGCCTGCACGGCATGGGCGAGCGGCTGCACGACATTCTCTCGGCCGATTTCGGCTCCCGCAGCCGCATCTATGCGCCGGTCGGGCGGCACGCCGACCTGCTTGCCTATCTGGTCCGCCGGCTGCTCGAAAACGGCGCCAATGGCAGCTTCGTCAACCTGATCGCCGATCGTGACGTGCCCGCAAACGAGGTGGTGCAAGACCCGCTTACGCGGGTCGAGACCGAAAAGGCGCGGGTGATTGCGCCGTCCGATCTGTTCTTGCCGGCGCGCCGCAATTCGCGCGGTCTCGATCTCACCGATCCGCTGATCATCGAGCGGCTCGACCGGCGTCGTGGCGGCTTTGCCGAACGGACCTGGACGGCCGGGCCGCTGCTCGACGGACCGGTCTCGGGCAGCGCCAGCCACGGCATCGTTAATCCGGCCACCGGCCAGGCCGTCGGCGTGGTGACCCATGCTGATCTCGCCGATGTCGCCACCGCCATCGATGCGGCCGAGCGGCATTCGCTCGACTGGTCGTCGCGGCCGGTCTCGGAGCGCGCCGCGCTGCTGCGCAAGGTCGCCGACAGCTACGAGAACCATGGCTCCGAGCTCTTTGCGCTCTTGGCGCGCGAGGCTGGCAAGACCTTGCCCGACTGCGTCGGCGAAGTGCGCGAGGCGGTCGACTTCCTGCGCTATTACGCCGCCGAGGCCGAACAGAACGGACCCTGGGTGCCGCGCGGCGTCTTTGCCTGCGTCTCGCCGTGGAACTTTCCGCTCGCCATTTTCACCGGCCAGATCGCTGCGGCGCTCGCCACCGGCAACTGCGTCATCGCCAAGCCGGCCGAGGCCACGCCGCTGATTGCCATGCGCGCCGTCGAACTGATGATCGAGGCCGGCATTCCGCGCGGCGTCATCCAGCTGCTGCCCGGTGAGGGCGCCGTGGTCGGCCATGCGCTGGCTGCCGATCCACGCATCGGCGGGGTGTGCTTTACCGGCTCGCTGCCGACGGCCAAGTCGATCGATCTGGCCATGGCCGATCACCTGCCGCCCGATGCGCCGCTGATCGCCGAGACCGGCGGGCTTAATGCCATGATCGTTGATTCCACCGCGCTGCCCGAGCAGGCGGTGCGCGACATCGTCGCCTCGGCCTTCCAGTCGGCCGGGCAGCGCTGCTCGGCCCTGCGCATGCTCTATGTCCAGGAAGAGGCGGCCGAGCGTACGCTCGAGATGCTGTTCGGCGCCATGGACGAACTGCGTCTGGGCGACCCCTGGCAGCTGAGCACCGATATCGGCCCGGTGATCGATGCGCGCGCGCACGCCGGCATCGTGACCTATGTCGATGGCTTTCGCGACGAGGGCAAGGTGCTCAAGGAGCTGGCTGTGCCCGAGGGGGGAACCTTCGTTGCCCCCAGCGTGCTCAAGGTAGGCTCCATCGCCGACCTGCCGCGCGAAATCTTCGGCCCGGTACTGCACGTGGCGACCTTCAAGGCCGAAGCACTCGAGGGCGTGATCGGCGCCATCAACGCCTCCGGCTATGGCCTCACCTTCGGGCTGCATACGCGCATCGATGCGCGGGTCGAGCAGGTCTCGGCGGCGGTGCGGGCAGGCAATATCTATGTCAACCGCAACCAGATCGGCGCCGTCGTGGGGTCGCAGCCATTCGGCGGCGAAGGACTTTCCGGCACCGGTCCCAAGGCCGGCGGGCCGCACTATCTGCCGCGCTTCTGCCGGCCCGTGGCGGCGGCGCCGGTTTCGACCACCATCAACGGGCTTTCCGGCCTTTCCATCGGCTTTGCCATTTCGGCGGCCGATCAGGTGCGCGCCGCCCTCAAGCCAGTGCCGCAGTCGATCACCCTGCTGCCCGGGCCGACCGGCGAAGCCAACCGGCTGTTGCGGCTGCCGCGCGGCGTCGTGCTCTGCCTGGGTCCAGACGAGGCGTCGGCGCGGATACAGGCCGGGTTGGCGCTGGCCGCCGGCAATGGCGTGCTGGTGATCGCGCCGGGCGCGCAGCGGATCGCCAATGATCTGGGGGCCGACGGCTCGGTTATCGGCGGGGTGGACAAGCGCCTGGCGCCGGCCGCCATCGAGGCCGGGCTCAATATCGATGCTATCCTGCATTTCGGCGACGCGGCCGCGCTGCGCCCCTGGCGGCAGGCGCTGGCCCGGCGCGACGGCGCCATCATTCCGCTGATCGGCCAGGAGGTGGACGTGCATCGCCTTTCACTCGAGCGGCATGTCTGCATCGATACCACCGCCTCAGGTGGAAATGCCGAACTGCTCGCCGGGGCGGAGGGCTGAGCGTGCAGCGTCTGGCCGGTACCGTTCTGGGGGCTGTTCTGCTGGCGTTGCTGCCGCTCGCGGCGCTGGCCGACGACCTTAACGCGATCCGCGAGCGCGACGAGGTCCGGGTCGGCGTCTGCCTCGATTCCGAGCCGATCGGCTATCGCGACGTCGACGGGCGGCCCAGGGGCTACGACATCGACGTGGTCACGCAACTGGCCGAGCAGTTGCAGGTCGAGTTGACGCTGGTCGAGGTCAGCGTGCCCACCCGTTACGAAGCGCTGCGCGCCGGCCGGGTCGATATCCTCGCGTGCAACGTGTCGGCGACCACCGAGCGCGCCCTCGAATTCGATTTCTCGTTCCCCTATCTGCGGACCGGCGTCAAACTGCTGGTGCAGCGCCAGAGCGGCATCCAGGCCATCGGCGAGTTGGGTCCGCAGCACAAGGTGGCCGTCGGGCGCGATACCACGGCCGACGCGCTGTTGCGCCGCACGGCGCCGCAGGTGCAGGAGATCTATGTGGGTAGCGGCGGTGAAGCGGCACTGCTGATGCGGCAGGGTCAGGTCGATGCCTATGTGCAGGACAGCCTGATCGTCGACTATATCGCCCGGGCCTTCCCCGATCAGCTCGTCGCGCTGCCGCAGACCTATTCGTTCGACGCCATCTGCTTTGCGGTGCGCAAGGGCAATCCGGACCTGTTGCGCTGGCTCGACCTGTTTGCTTCGATCTACGTGTCGTCGGGCGCCTACCAGCGGACCTATGCCAACTGGTGGGGTGAGACGCCGCCGCCGCTGACCCCGGTCTGGTAGGCTAGAACGTCACCGCCGCCAGCATCAGGAAGGCGCCGACCAGGCCGGTATTGATCAGCGTGGCGCCGATATGCGGGCCCTGCTCGGCCTTGGGGAACATCCAGTAGGGGTGGACGATCAACGTGGCCGCGATCAGGAACACCGCCTCGCCCAGCGCTGCCCAGGGGGTCAATACGCCCAGCATCATCAGCCCGCCGCACAGCGTCTGAAAGCCGATGCCGGCGAGGGTGATCGGTCGCGCATTGGGTACCTTGCGGCTGGCCATCAACGTGATCAGCTTTTCGCGGTTGACGATGTTGCGCAGGCCGGCAACCAGGAACGCACCGCCCAGCAGGATGCGGCCCAGCAGAAAGATCAGGTCGGTCGGCACGGCACGTCTCCAGTTGGCCCGCATGGCCATGCCATGCGTCGGCGGCTCAGGTCGAGGGGGTCAGGTGGCCTTGCCGTCCGCGCCGAACACGTGCGTGCGCGCCGGATCGACATGGGCGGCCACGGTGCTGCCCAGGGCGACCTGCTGCTGGCCATCCATGGCGATGGTCATGGGCTGGCCGTCCGCAGTGGTGGCGTAGAGCATGGTCGAGCCGCCCAGATGTTCGACCAGGTCGACGCGCACGTCGGCGAGTTTTGCGCCGCTGCCCTCGCGCAGAGTGATGTGCTCGGGCCGCACGCCAAAAGTCACAGGACTGCCGTCGGCGCCTGCGGGGCGCTGCAGTTCGATGGCGGAGCTGCCCAGCTGCACCTTGCCGTCCGCCACCTTGCCGTCGAGGAAGTTCATCTTGGGTGAGCCGATAAAGCCAGCGACGAAGCGGTTGACCGGTTTGTTGTAGAGATCGAGCGGCGCGCCGACCTGCTCGACGATGCCGGCTTGCAGCACCACGATCTTGTCGGCCATGGTCATGGCTTCCACCTGATCGTGGGTCACGTAGATCATGGTGTTGCCCAGGTCGTTGTGCAGCTTGGCGATCTCCACCCGCATCTGTACGCGCAGCTCGGCATCCAGGTTGGAGAGCGGTTCGTCGAACAGGAAGATGCGCGGTTCGCGCACGATGGCGCGGCCGATGGCGACGCGCTGGCGCTGCCCGCCCGACAGCTGCTTGGGCCGGCGCTTGAGCAGCGGCTCGATGCGCAGGATTTCGGCCGCGCGCTGCACCCGTGCCTGGATTTCCGGCTTGGGCACCTTGGCCGTCTCGAGGCCGAAGGCGAGGTTCTGGTACACCGACATGTGCGGGTAGAGCGCATAGCTCTGGAACACCATGGCGATGCCGCGCCGCGCCGCCGGCACTTCGTTCATGCGCTGGCCGTCGATCAGCAGGTCGCCGCCCGAGATCGGCTCGAGCCCGGCGATCATGCGCAACAGCGTGGACTTGCCGCAGCCCGAGGGACCGACAAACACCACGAATTCGCCCGGATCGATGCTCAGGTCGATGCCGTGGATCACCTCCACTTCGCCATAGCGTTTGTAGACCTTGGTGAGGGCGACGCTGGTGGACATCAGTGCAGTCCTCCGCAAGAGGGGTTTTGAGCGTGGACGAGGGGTCGGTGGCCCATCAGTCCGGACTCCCTCCCCCTTGTGGGGAGGGGGGACCCGCGCAGCGGGTGGGTGGGGGTGGCCCGAACAGCGATGCTTACTGAGCGCTTTGCAGAAGACCCCTCATCCGCCCTTCGGGCACCTTCTCCCGCAAGGGGAGAAGGGAGATCGGGTCGAGAGCGGAAAGCGCTACACGCCCCACCTTCCTTCTCCCCTGGCGGGAGAAGGTGGCGCGCAGCGCCTGATGAGGGGTTTGCGATCTCGCAAGTGACGAGGAGACTCACCGGAACGCCTCCGGCAGCCAGCTCTGGTATTTCGGATGTTCGGGCCCGATGGGCAGGGCCACTTCGGTGCGGGTTTCCGACGAGTGGTAGAAAGCGGTGACGATTTCGAGCGCGCGGCGCGAGTCGGCGCTGCTGACCGGCAGCGGGCCATTGCCCATCAGATGGTCGTGAAAGCGCGCCATCTGCGTCTGGAAGCGCGAGGGCACGTCCTGCCAGTCCTTGAGCAGCGCGTCGATGGCCTGCCGGGTGGGTTCGTTGCGCGGCAGAATCTTCCAGAGCGCCGCGCCCGGATTATAGGGCGCGTGGTCGCTTTCGAGCGTGACGTTCTCGAAGGCGAGGCGGATGCGGGTGATCTCGTCGGCCGAGCCGAGCGAAGCAGTGAACGAGCCCAGCGCGCCCGATTCCAGCTCCACCGAGGCCGAGATGCAGTCTTCCACCTCGATCGGGTTCACCCGCGTCGCCACCCGGCCATAGAGCGAGCGGATCGGCCCCATCAGGTAGACGAAAATGTCGTGCGGGTGGATGGCGTGGCCCATCAGCACCCCGCCAAGTTCGGTCTTCCACTTGCCGCGCCAGGGCACGGCATAATAGTCGGCCTCGCGGCGCCAGAGCGTTTCCACCATGCCCACGAAGGGCTTGCCGGCCAGCCCGGCATCGATGATCGCCTTGGCCTGCTGGATGCCATTGCCGAAGCGATACTGGAACACGGGCATCAGGATGCCCTTGCTCGCCTTTTCCGCCGCGATGATCTCGTCGACTTGCTTGAGCGAGCCGACCAGCGGCTTTTCGCAGATGACGTGCTTGCCGGCCGCGAGGGCCGCCAGGATCATGCCATAGTGCACCATGGGCGGGGTGCAGATGTCGATGATGTCGAGCTCGTCCATCGCCAGCAGGTCGTCGAAATTGGCGACGCGGTGCGCGATGCCGAATTCGTCGGCCAGCGCATCGCGGCGTGCCGGGTCGAGATCGCAGATGGCGATGACCTTGTACTTGTCCGGATTGGTCAGATAGCCCTCGGTGATGTGGCTGCGGCCGATGCCGCCACCGACGACGGCGACTGTCTTGATGGTGCTCATTGCTGCCACACGGTCCCTTGTTCTGCGAGGCGCTGGGCATCGAGTGCCAGCTCCATGGCCTTGAAGCAGTGCGCCTGGCTCATGGCGGTTTGGGTGCGGTCGCGGACGTCGGCGATCAGTGCCGGACCATAGGGCAGGGCCACATCGGCGCAGTCGATGTAGTGGGTGCCGGTCTTGTCGACGAGGAAGAGGTGGTCTTTCCCGGGCCGGCCGGCGATGTCGATATATTTGCGCAGCTCGATATAGCCCTCGGTGCCCAAAATGGTCAGCCGTCCGTCGCCCCAGGTGCCCAGGCCCGCCGGGGTGAACCAGTCGAGCCGCACATAGCCGGTCGCGGTCTTGCTGCGCAGGTGCATGTCACCCACGTCCTGCAGGCCGGGACGATCGGGGTTGGCGCGGTTGGCGACGGTGGCCGAAATCACTTCGGCGTCCAGCGTATCGGCGAAAAACAGGAACTGCTCGCACTGGTGGCTGCCGATGTCGCAAAGGATGCCGCCATAGCGCGGGCGATCGAAGAACCAGTCCGGCCGCTGGTTGTTGCGGATAGCATGCGGGCCCAGCCCGACGGTATGGACGACCTGGCCGATGGCGCCGGCGCGCACCAGTTCGCCCGCCTTGACGGTCGAGCCGGTCTCGAAATGCTCCGAATAGCAGATCGAGTAGATGCGGCCGGTTTCGGCCTGCACGCGACGCAGTTCGGCGAGCTGACCATGGTCGGTCATGCCGGCCTTGTCGCTCATCACGTCCTTGCCGTGCTGCATGGCCGCTATCGAGATGCCGGCCCGCTCGTTGGTGATGGCCGAGGTCAGCACCATGTGGATCGATGGGTCTTCGAGAATGGCGCGGCGATCGCTGACCCGCTTGGCCTGCGGATACTTGGCCGCGAACGGGGTGGCCAGCTCATCCTCGATGGCGTGGAAGGCGACGAACTCGGCGCCTGCCCGCACCATGAGGTCGACCTGACCATAGATATGGCTGTGGTTGATGCCGATGGCGGCGATACGGATGGTCATGGAAATGGTCTTTCGAACTCTCTCGTCAGGCTAGCGCTTCATCCCGGTCGTCGCGATGCCCTCGATGAGCAGGCGCTGGAACAGCAGGAAGAAGACGAAGATCGGCACCAGGCTGAGCACGCTCATGGCGAACAGGCCGCCAAAATCGCTCTCGCCGGTGGAGTCGGTGAAGGTTCGAAGGCCCAGCATGACGGTGTATTGCTTCATCTCGTTGAGGTAGATCAGCGGGGCGAAAAAGTCGTCCCAGGTCCAGATGAAGGTGAATACGGCCGCCGTTGCCAGCACCGGCACCGAGAGCGGCAGCATGATCTTCCAGTAGATGCGCCACCAGGAGCAGCCGTCCATCATGGCGGCCTCGTCGAGCTCGCGCGGAATGCCGCGGAAGAACTGCACCATCAGGAAGATGAAAAAGCCGTCGACGGCCAGAAATTTCGGCGCCACCAGCGGCAGGATGGTGTCGATCCAGCCCAGCGAGCGGAACAGCACATATTGCGGGATCAGCGTCACCTGGCCGGGCAGCATGAGCGTCATCAGCATCATGGCGAACCAGAACTTGCGACCGCGGAACGGCACGCGCGCAAAGGCGAAGGCGGCCAGCGAACAGGCCAGCAGGTTGCCCACCACGCACAGGATCGCAATCACGAAGGAGTTGAGGAAGAACACGCTGAAGCTGACGCGCAGCCCGTTCCAGCCGCGGAAATAGGCGTCCAGGCTCCAGCTCGAGGGCCAGAGGCTGGTGGCGTTGAAGATCTCGTTCTCGGGCCGGAACGAGGCCGACAGCAGCCAGAGCAGCGGGTAGAGCATCAGGATCGAGGCGGCGATCAGCAGGGCGTGCGAGATCACCGAAAAAGTGCGCTTGCGCCAGGCGGTGCTCGCGTCGCTGCCGGTGACTACGGTCAGGCGGGGTGCCTCACTCGTCATAATGCACCCAGTATTTCGAGGTCAGGAACGAGAAGGCCGTGAACGCGGCAACCAGCAGCAGCAGGAACCAGGCCAGCGCCGAGGCATAGCCCATGCGGAAATAGCCGAAGGCCTCCTGGAACAGATAGAGCGTGTAAAACAGCGTCGAGTTGATCGGATTGCCGGTGCCGCCCGAAATGATGAAGGCGGGGGTGAAGCTCTTGAAGGCTTCGATGGTCTGGATGATGGCGTTAAAGAACACCACCGGGGTCAGCAGCGGCAGGGTGATCTTCCAGAACATGCGCGACTTGCTGGCGCCGTCCAGGCTTGCCGCCTCGTACATGTCCTGTGGAATCTGGCGCAGGCCGGCCAGGAAGATGATCATGGGCGAGCCGAACTGCCAGATCGACAGAATGATCAGCGTCCAGAGCGAATAGCGCGGGTTGGAGATCCAGCTGGGGCCTTCGATGCCGAAATTGGCCAGCACCTGGTTGACCAGGCCGTCGCCGGCAAACAGCTGTCGCCAGAGAATGGCGATGGCGACCGATGCGCCCAGCAGGCTCGGCAGATAAAACAGCGCGCGATAGAGCGGCAGGCCGCGCATGCCGCGGTTGAGCAGCAGCGCCACGCCGAGCGCGAAAGCCAGCTTGAGCGGCACCGAAAAGACCACGAAGAACAGCGTCACCCTGATCGAGGCGACGAATTTCGGGTCGTTGGTGAACATGCGGATATAGTTGTCCGCCCCGATCCAGCGCGGTGGCGTCAACAGATCGAAATTGGTGAAGCTGAGGTAGAACGAGCTGATGATCGGCCCGATGGTCAGGCCGAGAAAGCCGATCAGCCAGGGCAACAGAAACAGGTAGCCGGGGGCATTGTTGGTCCAGGCCCTCGACCACCACGCGTTGTTGACCGCGCGCTGGGAACTTACCGTTGAAGTCGACATGCTGCGCGCGGTCATCTGGTCTTAGGCGGCGCGCGACAGAATGTCGTTGGCACCGGTGAACAGCGCCGCGCCCGCGTCTTCCGGGGTGCGTGCGCCGAAGGCGACTTCCTGGCTCAGCGTGCGGAACAGCGACGCGTCGATCTCGCCGGCCTTGGCAGGCGGGGAGGGCGGCAGCTTGCCGAGCAGGTCACCCAGATTGGCCACGAAGTTGAGCGCGGTCTGGCTCTGCTCGTCGAGCGTGGGCGCAAGCGCTTCGCGTACGCCGGCCGAGCAGGGGATGCCGCGCTCGACGCCGAGCACCAGGCTGGCTTCCTTGCTGGTGACGAAGAAGTTGATCAGCTTGGCCGCTTCTTCCTTGTTGGCAGCCGTGCCGCCGATCGAGAAGAACATCGAGGGCTTGCGGTAGTGGCCGCCGGGGGCGTCAGCCGCAATGCGCGGGAAGTTCGAGATGGTGAGCTTGTCCTGGTTGATGGCCTGGAATGCCACCAGCTGGTTGGAGTTGGACGGGATCACCGCGGCCTTGCCCAGCGTGAGCATGGTGGTTTCGAGCGGACCGGTGTCGAGGGCCTGGTCTTCAGCCGATACGCAGACGCCCTTGGCGCGGAAGTCGGCCCACATGGTGAACCACTCGGTGGCGTCGGCCGCTTCCCAGGCCAGCTTGCCGTCGGCGGTGTAGAGCGCCTTGCCGCGCTGGCGCAGCCAGTTCTCGAACATCGGCTCGGAGCCCGAACCGTCGGCGATCACCTTCTTTTCGATGCCGGCGGCCTTGAACGCTTCGGCCATGGCCGGCAGGTCGGCGTACGTGGTGGTCGGGCCGGGCACCGGAATGCCGGCTTTCTCGAAATCGGCGGTATTGATCATCAGGGCCACCGAGTTGGCGCCCAGCGAAATGCCGTAAAGCTTGCCGTCGACCTTGCCGCCTTCGAGCTGGTCAGCGTCGAAATCGGCCAGTTCCAGAGCGCTGCCGACAAAGTCGTCCATCGGGGCGATGGCGACGCGATTGGCATATTCGACGATGTAGCGGTAGTCCATCTGGATGACGTCCGGGGCATTACCGCCGGCGGTCTGGGTCGCAAGCTTGGGCCAGTAGTCGTTCCAGGCGAGGAACTCGCCTTCGATGGCCGGGCCGCCGGCCTTGGTGTAGAGGTCCGTCACGCCGTAGGTGCGGTCGGCGCGGGCCTGGCTGCCCCAGAACAGCAGGCGCAACGAGCTGTCCTGTGCAAGCACGGGTGAAAAGGCGCCGGCGGCGAGCAGCGCGGTGCTGCCCATCAGAAACTGGCGACGGTCAACGCGAAAAGTCATCTGCAATCCTCCCATAAATTGCCGCCGGTGCTCCCGGTCGGGCGGTCACCCAGCGGCCTCCACCGCTAAATAACCAACTGGTTACAACCTTCGACTGATATGGCGGGACTGTCAAGCGCCTCGCGCAATGCGTTCATAAGCCGTTCATCGGACAGGCGAAACTTGGTCAGCCGCGACGGTTGCGCAGGTAGTCGAGCACCATCTGCACTGCCTGGGCCTCGCGATCCTGGATCAGCGCGAACTGGCTGAGGTCCTTGCCGAAGACGACTGAAAGCGTCTTCATATTGGACACATAGAAGTAACACAGAGAAATAATCGAAATGTAGAGCTGCATTTCGTCGACATCGGTGCGGAACAGACCCAGGTCATGGCCGCGTTTGACGATGTCGCGCAGTTCGCCGACGATCGGTGAGCGAATCTGGTCGAGATTTTCGATCTGGCTGACGAAACGGGCGTTCTGCAGGTTCTCCACCGACAGTAGCCGCGGGAACCAGGGATTGGCGAGAAAGTGCCGGAAAGTGAAGCGGATGATGCGGTCCACCGCTTCGATCGGGTCGTACTGGCTGATTCGCAGCTCGCGCTCGCCCCGCCGGATTTCCTGGTAGGCATCGAGTAGAACGGCCTTGTAGAGCGCCTCTTTATTGCCAAAATAGTGATAGAGCAGGCGTTTGTTGGCCTTGGCGCGCTCGGCAATATTGTCGACGCGGGCGCCATTGAAGCCAAGTTCGCAGAATTCGTCGCGTGCGGCCTTGAGAATGGCGGCCTTGGTGCGCTCCGCATCGCGGGGCCGCGGCTTGTCGAGCGTCGCCTCCTCAATCGCCGTCATCTCTTGTCCTCTCGACGCACTGGCGCGTCATAATGCACATAAGTCCGATGGCCGGGCAGGGTGGCCCACCGCTTTTCCGCACCCTCTTGGCAACGCCTGCCGCCAGCACTCTTGACGGTGCACTGTAGCGACGTGTATCCAAGTAACCAACCAGTTACAAACAAGACGTGGAGGAGGTTGGCATGGCGCAGCGGCGGCTCGGGGTGATCATGCATGGCGTGACCGGACGCATGGGCTACAACCAGCATCTGGTGCGCTCGATCCTGGCCATCCGCGATCAGGGTGGCATCACCCTGGCCAATGGCGACCGGCTGATGCCCGACCCGATCATTGTCGGCCGCGATCGCGAAAAGATGCAGCGGCTGGCCGAAAAGCACCACATCGCGCGCTGGTCCACCAATCTGGAGGAGGTGCTGGCCAATCCCGAGGACGAGGTGTTCTTCGATGCCGGCACCACGCAGATGCGGGCCGAGCTGCTGAGCAAGGCGATCGACGCGGGCAAGCATGTCTATTGCGAAAAGCCGGTTTCGGACGATCTCGAGACTGCCGTCGCCCTGGCGCGCAAGGCCCGCGCCGCCGGCATCAAGCACGGCGTGGTGCAGGACAAGCTGTTCCTGCCTGGCCTGCTCAAGCTCAAGATGCTGCGCGACAGCGGCTTTTTCGGCCGCATTCTCTCGGTCCGCGGCGAGTTCGGCTATTGGGTGTTCGAGGGCGACTGGCAGGCAGCGCAGCGTCCGAGCTGGAACTATCGCAAGGCCGATGGCGGCGGCATCATCCTCGACATGCTCTGCCACTGGCGTTACGTGCTCGACAACCTGTTCGGCGAGGTCGAGGCCGTCTCCTGCCTCGGCGCCACGCATATCCCGACCCGCGTCGACGAAAAGGGCAACACCTATCTCGCCGACGCGGACGATGCCGCCTATGCCACCTTCCAGCTGGCCGGCGGCGTGGTGGCCCATATCAATTCGAGCTGGGACGTCCGGGTCCGCCGCGACGACCTGGTGACGTTCCAGGTCGACGGCACGCATGGCTCGGCGGTCGCGGGTCTGCACAAGTGCTTCACCCAGCATCGGGTCAACACGCCCAAGCCGGTGTGGAATCCGGACCAGCCGCAGACCATCAACTTCTTCGAAAACTGGGAGGAAGTGCCCAGCAACTGGCCGGCCGACAACGGCTTTAAGGCGCAGTGGGAGATGTTCCTCCGCCATGTCGCCGAAGACGCGCCCTGGCCCTATGGGCTCGAACAGGGGGCCAAGGGCGTACAGCTCGCCATGCTCGGCCTGCAGAGCTGGAAAGAACGCCGCTGGCTCGACGTGCCGGCGCTCGGGATCTGATGGTACTCGCTGTGCGCGAGGGGGGACGCCGATGACTGAAATTAACCTGCCCAATGCCGACCGGACCATCACGGCCTATCGCCTGACCGGCACGCCGATCCCGTTCGAAAAGCACAAGGCGAGCGATTTTTCGCGTATCGCCTACGCGGCGGCGCATGTCGTTGCCGACCCGCTCGCCACGCACGATCCGTGGCTGAGCCCGGCCATCGACTGGGACAGCACCCTTCAGTTCCGCCACCGCCTCTGGGATCTTGGCCTGGGCGTCGCCGAAGCCATGGATACGGCGCAGCGCGGCATGGGGCTGGGCTGGGCCGAGGCCAGGGAACTGATCCGCCGCGCGCAGCGCGAGGCGGGGACGCGCGACGACGCGCTCATCGCCTATGGCGCGGGCACCGATCACCTGGCGCCAGGGCCGGACGTCACTATCGACCAGATCATCGCCGCCTATGAAGAACAGATCGGCTTTGTCGAAGGCGAAGGCGGCCGCATCATCCTGATGGCGTCGCGCGCCCTGGCGGCCGCCGCCAGGTCGCCCGACGACTATGCCAGGGTCTATGGCCGCATCCTGAGCCAGGTGAAGCAGCCCGTGGTGATACACTGGCTGGGCGAAATGTTCGATCCAGCGCTCGAAGGCTATTGGGGCCGCCCCACCCACGAGGCGGCCATGGATGTCTGCCTCGATGTCATCGCCGCCCATGCCGACAAGGTCGACGGCATCAAGATTTCGCTGCTCAGCAAGGAAAAGGAGATCGCCATGCGCCGCCGGCTGCCGGCCGGGGTGCGCATGTATACGGGCGACGATTTCAACTATGCCGAATTGATCGCGGGCGATGCCCAGGGCCATTCGGATGCCCTGCTCGGCATTTTCGATGCCATCGCGCCGGCCGCTTCCGCCGCCTTGGCGGCGCTGGGGCGCGGCAGCACGAATGCCTTTTTCGACCTGCTCGAGCCCACCGTGCCACTGAGCCGCCACATCTTTGCGGCGCCCACCCGCTTTTACAAGACCGGCGTGGTGTTCCTTGCCTATCTCAACGGCCTGCAGGACCATTTCGCCATGATCGGCGGGCAGCAGTCGACCCGCTCGCTGCAACACCTGGCCGAACTGTTCCGCCTCGCCGACAGGGCGCGGGTGCTGGCCGATCCGGCGCTGGCCGTGGCGCGCATGAAGGCGGTGCTGGCCGTGCACGGGGTCGCAGCGTGACCCTTTCGATGAACCTGGCCACGCTGCGCAACGGCGCCAGCTTCGGGCAGATGGTGGACGATTGCCTGGGCCAGGGCGTCACCGCCATCTCACCCTGGCGCGACCAGATCGCGGCCGTCGGCCTTGCCGAAGCAGCCCGCATCGTTCAGGCCAATGGGCTGCGCGTCACCGGCCTTTGCCGCGGCGGCATGTTTCCGGCGCCCGACGCGGCCGGGCGACACGCGGCGCTCGACGATAATTTTCGCGCCATCGACGAGGCCGCAGCGCTGGGCGCCGATTGCCTCGTGCTGGTGGTGGGTGGCCTGCCGGGCGCCAGCAAGGATATTGCGGGCGCTCGCCAGATGGTCGCCGACGGCATCGCCGCCATGCTGCCGCGGGCCCGGGCGGCCGGCGTGCCGCTCGCCATCGAGCCGCTGCACCCCATGTATGCGGCCGACCGGGCCTGCGTGAACACCATCGACCAGGCGCTCGACCTGTGCGTCGAACTGGGCGAGGGGGTGGGTGTGGCCATCGACGTCTACCACGTCTGGTGGGATCCCAATTTGGCCGGCGCCATCGCGCGAGCCGGCGACATGGGCTGCATCCTTGCCCACCATATCTGCGACTGGCTGGTGCCCACCACCGACATGCTGCTCGATCGCGGCATGATGGGCGATGGCATCATCGATCTGAAAGCCATCCGCTCCATGATCGAGGCCGCCGGCTATGCCGGCCCGCAGGAGGTCGAGATCTTTTCGCGCGATACCTGGTGGAAGCGACCGGGCGACGAGGTCGTGAAAACCTGTGTAGAACGTTATCGCACGGTCTGCTGAGCGAACCGATTGGACCTTCGGAGCGCTTGCGCTTCCAAAGATCGCCGCTAAGTTAGCGCGAAAATCGAGGGGTTTCCCATGCATATTCTGATCATTGGTGCTGCCGGCATGGTCGGCCGCAAGCTGACTGCCGCGCTGGTCAAGTCCGGCCAGCTGCGCGGCCAGGCGATTGCACGCTTCACCCTGGCCGACGTCGTTCCGGCCGAAACGCCCGCCGGCTTTTCCGGCGCGGTCGAAACCCTGGCGGCGGATCTGTCGCTGCCGGGCACGGCGGTAGCGCTGGCGGCCAAACGGCCCGATGTGATCTTTCACCTGGCGGCGATCGTTTCGGGCGAAGCCGAGGCCGATTTCGACAAGGGCTATCGCATCAACATGGATGGTACGCGCTATCTGCTCGAAGCGATCCGCCAGGAGGGCGTCAAGGCCGGCCCGTACCTGCCGCGACTGGTGTTCACCTCCTCGATCGGCGTGTTCGGCGCCCCGTTCCCGGACGCCATCGCCGACGATTTCTTCCTCACCCCGCTCACCAGCTACGGCACGCAGAAAGCGATCTGCGAGCTGCTGCTCAACGACTACTCGCGCAAGGGTTTTGTCGACGGCGTCGGTATCCGCCTGCCCACCATCACGGTGCGTCCGGGCAAGCCGAATCTTGCCGCCTCAGGGTTTTTCTCCAACATCCTGCGCGAGCCCTTGGCCGGGCTCGAAGCGGTGCTGCCGGTCTCCAAGGACGTGCGCCACTGGTTCGCCAGCCCGCGTGCGGCGGTGAGCTTTCTCATCCATGCCGCCGACATGGACTCGGCGGCGCTGGGTTGGCGGCGGACGCTATCGGCGCCGGGCCTGTCGGCCACGGTGGGCGAAGAGATCGAAGCGCTGCGCCGCGTCGCCGGCGACAAGGTGGTGGGCCTGATCCGCGACGAGCCCAACCCGACCATCATCAAGATCGTCGACGGCTGGCCGCGCAATTTCGACACCAAGCGTGCCCTCTCGCTCGGCTTCAAGGCCGAAAGTACGATGGACGAAATCATCAAGATCCATATCGAAGACGAGCTGGGCGGCAAGATCGGCGGCTGAGGGGCTGCAGTTTCCCCGCTGTCATCCCCGCCACCGCGCGGATGACAGCGAGTGGACCCGCGTCAGCCCCTCCCCAACCCGCGATAGCGCGCCGTGCGCAGTTCGGCGACATAGGGCTCGATATCGGGCATGTCGGAGGCCTGGGCCTGCTCGATGGCTGCCGCGACGTCATAGGGCACCCGCACCAGGTTCACCGACCAGGACGCCGGCATGGATTGCCCCAGCCTGCCCTCGAGGATGGCATAGCAGGCCTGGGTGATGTCGAGCGGATTGCCGACGCTGCCGGCATTGAACAGGCAGCGCTGGGCAAAGCTCTTGACGAAGCCGACATGGATATCGCCATAGCCCACGATATCGGGGACCGGCTCAGGGCCGGTAAACTCGGTGTTGTCGAACATGCGCAGATGCGTCTCGACGCTGTCATACTGGTGCACGCGGTGGAACACGCTCACCTGCGAGGCATGAAAGAGCCGCACGATCCGCCCGCTGAGGACGAACTGCGTGGTACCGGGCAGGGCGCGCAGATAGTCCAACCGCTCCGCACCCAGCCGGGCCCGGTTCCAGACATGGGTGCGCTTGCGGCCCTCGCCCGTCACCATCACCTCCCAGTTGCCCTGTACGATGCTGGCACAGGCCGAGCGGGCAAGGTCGACCACTTCTGCCGGGCTCGGCCCCTTGCCCACCAGATCGCCGAGGCAGTGGATGGTGGTAATGCCGCGCGCTGCAATGTCGGCGAGCACGGCCTGTAGGGCGGGCAGATTGCCGTGCAGGTCCGAGATCACGGCGACGCGGTCGGGGGCAGGGCTCACGTCTGCGGCTTGACCTTGCCGGCCTTCTCGTAAGCGGCTTCCACCAATGCGAAGGTCTTGAGATTGTCTTCAGCCGAGGTGTCGGCAGGCTTGCCGGCCCTGAGCCGCTCGAGCAGGTGCCGGCAGGTGGTGAGCACGCTGTCCTGTGCCACGTGCCAGGGCCGTTCGGCCCAGGCCAGTACCTCGGGGTCCTCCTCGAACACCTGCATCTCGCCCTTGCTGGTCACCTCGATACGGCTGCCGATGCGCGAGACGATGGCGCCGCTGTCACCCTCGATCTCCACCAGCGTCTCGGGAAAGGCATCGGGCAGGCGACGCGCGCCATAGGTGCATTCGACCACCGAGACGGCGCCCGAGCTGTGGCGCAACAGCATGGTCGCGGTGTCTTCGCCGACGGCCTTGGGGTTGCGGTGCTGTAGTTCGGCGGTGAGGTGCTCGACCTCGCCCATGAGCACCCGGGCCATGTCGAGCACATGCACCCCCAGGTCGATCAGCACGAAGCGCTGCTCGGTGGCGAGATAGGGCTGGCCGGCATAGATGTCGTAGCCGGTACGAAAGCCGATGCGCGCCCAGCTGGGCGTGCCAATGGCGCCAGAGCGGATGATCTCGGCCACCTTGAGCAGCGGCCGCTGGAAACGGAAATTCTCGTGCACGGCCAGCCAAAGGCCGCGCACATTGGCCGCCGCCACCATGCGGCGCACTTCGGCAAGGTTCTGGCCAAAAGGTTTTTGCACGATGGTGGGCACGCGATGGCGCATCGCCATCTCCACCAGCGGCAAATGCGTGCGCATCTGCGTGGCGATGTCGACCAGACCCAGATCGGCGTCGCGGAACATGGTCTCGGCGTCGGTATACCAGGCCGGCACGCCGAATTTATCGGCCGCCGCCCTGGCCTTGGCCGGGTCGATGTCGCACACCGCGACAAGGTCGACGCCCTCGGGCGCCAGATCCTTCCAGGCATTGAGATGGTTCTGGGCGAAGAACCCGCAGCCGATCAGACCCAATCGGATGCGGGGCGCCATCACACCTCTCCCTTGCTCAGCTGCATGGCCTTGCGCCGGGCGATGTCGAGATGCTCGGTGGGCACCGCGGCGCTGGGCTGCCAGATGATGTCGCGCAGCGCCGTCACCGGCAGCTTGGGCTGGCGGTTCTCGTCAAAAAGGCCGTTCTTTTCCTGCTGGGTGTCGGTCAGCTGCGTGTAGCAAAAGCCCGCAAGGTTCGGACTGGCATAGATGGCGGCGAACAGCTCGCGCAGGATGCCGAGATACTCCTCGTCGCTGCCCACCGTGACATAGCCCATCCAGTTCTGCCCGGCCGCCGGATGGTAGGAAATGCCGCCGAACTCGGTCAGCATCACCGGCTGGCCGCGATCGTCTTGGATCAGCCGGCCACGCTTGCGGTTGGACTTCATGCTGGCCAGCGTTGCCGCGATCGCCTCGGGGCTGCCGAAGCGATCGGCCAGCTGGCTGCCATGCTGGGTGTAGTCGTGAATGCCCAGGATGTCGGAGAACGTGTGTTCCCAGCCTTCGTTCGAGATCACCGGACGGGTCGGGTCGAGGGCCTTGGTCAGGTGATAGAGGGCGCTGGCATAGGCCTGCTGCGCCGGGCGATTGGCGATGTCCTCGACCCCCCAGCTCTCGTTGATGGGCACCCAGGTCACGATGCAGGGATGCGAGCGGTCGCGATCGACCACGCTCAGCCATTCGCGGGTGAACCGATCTACTGCGGCCGGGCTGAACTCATAGGCATTGGCCATCTCGCCCCAGACCAGCAGGCCCAAGTGATCAGCCCAGTAGAGGAAGCGCGGGTCCTCGACCTTCTGGTGGATGCGGCAGGCATTAAAGCCCAGCGCCTTGATCAGCTCGACTTCCTGGCGCAGCGCATCGGCGCTGGGCGCCGCCAGATGCGACTGTGGCCAGAAACCCTGTTCGAGCACCGAGCGAACGAAATAGGGCCGGTCGTTGAGCAGGAACATGCCCTTGTCGATGCCGGCGCTGCGCAGGCCGAAATAGCTCTCGATCGTATCGATCGGCTCGCCCGCTTCCGACAGCAGGGCGACCGACACGCTGATCAGGTTGGGCTGTTCGGGCGACCAGTAGAGATCGCCGCGCTGCTGGCCGTTGCGGGCCCGCGGGATGGCGATGGTGGTCTCGATGCTGTCGCGGGCGACATGCACCTGCTGGACGGCGAGCAGTTCCTCGCCCTTGCGCAGCGTCACCGACAGCCAGCCGAAATGGCTGCGGCTCAGCTTTGCGTCGACCGTCACGCTGTTGCGCACGAGGTCGGGGGTGAGGTGGAAGGTGGTCAGATAGGTGGCGGGCACGGGTTCGAGCCAGACCGGCTGCCAGATACCGGTGGTGCGATCGTACCAGATGACGTGGGGGGTGGGCTCCCAGTCCTGCTTGCCGCGCGGCATGGTGCCGTCAAGGGGCTGGTCCTCGGCGCGGACGACGACGGTCTGCACCGTCTCCTGGGCGAGAGCAGTGGTGATGTCGGCCGAAAACGGCGTGTGGCCGCCTTCGTGCGTCGCCACCAGCTTGCCATTGACCCACACCGTCGCGGCATAGTCGACCGCGCCGAAATGCAGCAGCAGCCGCTCGCCATCGGCCGGCATGGTCGAGAACTCGCGCCGATACCAGACAACCGGGTGGTAGCCCTTGTCGTTGATGCCCGAGAGCTCGCTTTCGGGCGGAAACGGCACCTGGATCTGCCGGGTGAACGGTTCGCTCTTTTCGAACCAGCGCGCGTCGATGCCCTGGTTGTCGTCGTCGTGGGCGAACTCCCACGTGCCGCAGAGATCGTACCAGCGCTGGCGGGTCAAGCGCGGCCGTGGGTGCAGTGGCGTGTCAGTCATGTGTGGCGTGTTCCTCCCGAACCTGCGCACGGTGTTAGCCGATTATCCCAAGGAGTCGAAAGGGGTTACGCTCTCGTGGGGGGCGTCGGCAGCCACTTTTTTGCGATGCGGCAGACCATGGTGTAAGCGGGGTCGTAGACATTGCCCACGTCGTAGCGGACCACCTGCCCCATCAGGTGGCTGGCGGCCACCGGTGACAGGCCATAGTCGCTGGTCAGCCAGTTGAACATGTCGGTGGTGGCGTGCTGCAGGGCCTGGTCGAGCGGGCGGGCATTGCCGACCGACAGGATATCCTCGGCGGTTTCGCCGCGCGGCCAGATCAGCTTGCGGGCCTTTTCCACCGTCAGGCGGACTTCCACTTCATAGCTGGTTTCCACGCCGGTTCCGACGATCTCGCCGTCGCCCTGCACGGCGTGGCAGTCGCCCAGAAAGAACAGCGCGCCTTCCGCCGCGACAGGGAACCAGATGGTGGCGCCGGGCCCGAAGCCACGATAGTCCATGTTGCCGCCGTTTTCGGCGCTGGTGGCGGTCGAAAAGGCCTGTCCCAGGCCGGGTGCCACACCGAAACAGCCGATCATCGGCTCGAGCGGCAGCACGAAGTTTTCCAGGCCCGCCGGCGCGTCGCTCAGTTGCACCGTGCCGCCCTGCCGATCGATCGACCAGGTGACCTTGTCGCGCGGCGGCAGGGTGCGGACCGTTTCGGGATCCACGACATTGCCGGCCAGCACGGCGCGGGTCCAGCCGGTGGCGCGATTGGGCGTCATGCGCACGATTTCGACGCGCAGCGCGTCGCCGGGCCGTGCGCCCTCGACCCGGATCGGCCCGTTCATCGGGTTGGGGCCGTTGGCCCGCTGGATCCCGTCCTTGTCGACGCCGGCGGCATCGAGGGTTTCGGTGATCACCGTATCGCCCGACGCAATGGTGAGCGCCGGGGGCAGGGTACCCAGCACGTTGTGCCAGGTGGTGGGGACGAAGCGATGGGTTGTCATGACGCCAGAGTGACAAGGGGCGCGGGCCTTGGCAAGCGGGTCGGGCTGCGACTTTGATCGCAGGTCGCTAGATCTCGGCGAGCCAGGCCGCATAGGCCGTGTCGTGCCGGCCGGCCCAGTTGTCCATGCCCGGCTTGGTGAGCACGCCCCGGCGCGGCGGGATGTACGAGCCGATGCGCCGATGTGGCATGCTTTCGCGCCATTGCAGGTTGAAGGCGCAGAGCTTGGGGAAAAACTCCATCTCGTCATAGGGCAGGTGGTCGTGCACCCACCAGGCGAGCGCCTCCCAGTGTCCGGTACGCTCGTAATAGGGCAGCATCGCATGCACCACGATCGAGGCCGTGGCGCCCATCCGGCCCTGCGCGTCGCGTCGGTCCCAGATGTGGCCGGCAAAGTTCTTCTCGTTGGTGCTGCAGTTGAGCTTGTTGCTGTTGCCAAAGCCATTGACCGCAGCACTGCGAAAGGCCGAGCGGATGGAGATGCGGCCGAAACGGGCCCAGAGCGGCTCGAGCAGGTTTTCGCAGAGCGCGGTGCCGGCGGCGATGGCAAGGTCGGGATCGTCCGGAATGTTGGGGATGCCGTACAGGTCGGCGATTTCGGAATGCAGGAAGTCGCGCAGGAAAAAGTTCTGGCTCAGGCGCACGCGTCCGAGGTCTTCGAGCGCGCGCATCGTCTGTGGCTTTCGCATCGGGTGCTCCTTGGTGCGCCGGTCCGATCAGGGTAACACTGTCGCCGGCCGGCCGCCGAGGCCAGCCGATTTTCACACGCGTTGAACAGTCTGGAGTCGAGCATGAAATCCTGGATCCTCTTTGCGGCGCTGGCGCTGCCCCTGGGGACCGCCCCGGCTCTGGCGCAGACGCGTGCCGATGTGGTGGCGGCGCTCGAGGCCAATTTCGGCGCGCCGGAGCGCTTCGAGGAGGCCTTCGCGGTGATCCAGGCCGCCATCGGCGAGGACGATGCGACAACGCTTTCCGAATTCATTCCGCTGGGCAGCCCGCTCATGGTCGAGGGCGAGGAGGTGGTGTTCGACGATGCCGAGGCCTTTATCGAGCGCTACGACGCGCTCATCACACCCCAGATCAGGGATGTGGTGGCCAACCAGAGTTTTGATACGCTGTTCGTCAATGCCGAGGGGGTGATGTTCGGTGCGGGCGAAGTCTGGATGACCGGCATCTGCCTTGACGACTCCTGCGCCGATTTCGAGGTCAAGATCATCACCCTGCAGTCAGGTCTCTGAGCCGGAGCGGGCCCATGCTCTACGTCATCTTCCTTGTTGCCATTGCCGCTGAAGCCATGACTGCGGCGCTGGCCGCCGGCCGGCGCAAGATGGATTGGTTCGGGGTGTGCCTGCTGGGCTGCGTGACGGCACTGGGGGGCGGCACGCTGCGCGATACGCTGCTGGGCCATTATCCGCTGAGCTGGGTGGCTGAGCCGCGGTTGCTGCTGCTCTGCTGCGGAGCGGCGCTGGCAACCATTGCGGCTGCCCGCTTCATGCACGCGCTGCGCTGGCCGTTCCTGCTGCTCGACGCAGTAGGGCTCGTGGTCTTCACCATCATCGGCTGCAATGTCGCGCTGGAAATGGGGCAGGCGCCCATCATCGTCATCGTCGCCGGCATGATCACCGGCATTGCCGGCGGCATCTTGCGCGATGTGCTGTGCAACGACGTGCCGCTGGTGTTTTCCAGCGAGCTCTATGCCACCGTGTCGATCGTCACCGGCTGCATCTACTATGGCATGCACTATTTTGGCTTCCCGCAGGAATTTGCCATCGTGGCGGCCGGTACGGTCGGCTTTGCGCTGCGCGTCATCGCCATCGTGTTCAAGCTCGAAATGCCCAAGTTCGTCTACGACAAGGACCTGCGCTGACGTTCGGCTAGGCGCCGGCCTGCGCGGCGATGGCGGCGCTGAGCTCGGCTGCCGTGGCCAGCACGGCAAGGCGGATTTCCTCCATGCGCGCCGCGTCGGTCCCCGCCAGGAACGGCACCGAAACCGCTGCCACCATCTGGTTGCGCGCGTCATGCACCGGCGCGGCATAGGCCTGGACGCTGGGCACGCCTTCGCCCTTGTCGACGGACCAGCCGAGCTTGCGGATGCGCGCCAGTTCGGCGCCCAGCTTTTTCGGGTCGGTCAGCGTGCGCGGGGTGAAGGCGGCCATCGGCCGGGCCAGCCAGTCGCGCCGCTCAGCCTCGGGCAGATAGGCGAGCAGCAGCTTGCCGGCGGCGCCCGAATGCGGGGCGAGGCGCTGTCCGGCGGTGACCGAGAGCGCATATTCGCGTTTGCCATTGGCCGCGGCGACCACCAGCGTGTCGCTGGCCTCGAGCACGGTGAGCTTGGCGCCTTCGCCCAGCCGTGTCGCCAGTTGCTCGATCAGCGGCTGCGCCAGCGCGGCCAGGTCGATGCGGCCCAGTCCGGCCGGCACATGAGCGGCGAGGCTGCGCAGCCGCTGGCCGAGCAGATAGGCGCCGCTTTCGGTGCGATGCACCATGTCGTGCAGCTGCAGGGTGTTGAGGATGCGGTAAATGGTGGTGCGCGGCAGCCCCAGCGTGGTGACCAGGTCGCGGATGCTGGCGCCGGCCTCGCGCTGCTCGAGCTCGGCCAGCACATCCATCATCCGGTCGATCACCGGAATGCGATGCTTCATTGCCGCATCCGCGCTTGCCGCCATTGCCCGATCCCGTGGACGTTGCAGGAAATCGTCCATACCACGGAAATCTGAACTTGTGACATTCAAATCTGAATAGATCGACGATCTGCCTCTCGCGCGGCGCGTCGGAACGTGGTTTCATCGCACCAACAAGAAAAACCACGAGGAGGCGTCGCCGATGGCCCGCATCACCTATCTCACCGCCATCGAATTCGGCGCGGGGAGCCTGGCCAGCCTGAGTGCGGCGCCGTCCGAGCTGGGGATGCGTCGGCCGCTGCTGGTGGCCGATCGCGGCGTGATGGCCGCCGGCCTCGGCGACAGGGCGCTGGCGCTGTTGCCGGCCGGCACGCCGGTCTTTGTCGATACCCCGCCCAACCCCACCGAAAGCGCCGTGCGCGCTGCCCTGGCGCTCTACCGCGCCGAAGGCTGCGACGGCGTCGTCGCGCTGGGCGGCGGGTCGCCCATCGACCTGGCCAAGGGCGTGGCGCTGCTCGCCACCCATGAGGGGAGCCTCGAGAGCTTTGCCATGATCTATGGCGGGCTCGACCGCATCACCGCAGCGGTGGCGCCGCTGATCGCCATCCCCACCACGGCGGGCACCGGGGCCGAAGTGGGGCGGGCGGCGCTGCTCACCCTCGACGATGGCCGCAAGCTCGGCATCATCTCGCCGCATCTGATCCCCCGTCGCGCCATCTGCGATCCCGAGCTCACGCTCGGCCTGCCGCCGATGTTGACCGCCGCCACCGGGCTCGATGCGCTCAGCCATTGCATCGAAACCTTCTGCTCGCCCCGCTTCAACCCGCCGGCCGATGCCATTGCGCTCGATGGCGCGGGGCGCATCTGGCGTCACCTCGAAACCGCCGTGCGCAGCGGCAGCGACATCGGCGCCCGTAGCGAAATGATGCTGGGGGCCGTCATGGGCGGCCTCGCCTTCCAGAAGGGTCTGGGCGCGGTGCATTCGCTGAGCCACGCGCTGGGCGGGCTGCAGGACCTCAAGCTGCATCACGGCACGCTCAACGCCATCCTGATGCCGCTGGTGGTGCGTTTTAACGCCGTCGAAATCCACGCCAGGATCGCCCGGCTCAATCTGGCCATGGGCCTGCCGGCAGAGGCCCTGCTGGCCGACGAACTCGATGCGCTCAATCGTCGCCTCGGCATCCCGAAGGGCCTGGCCGAGCTCGGGGTCATCCCCGGCCATTTCGACTGGGTCATCGAGCGGGCGCTGGCCGATCACAGCCACGCCACCAATCCGCGCGTGCCCAGCGCGGGCGATTACCGTGCCATTCTCGCCCAGGCGATGGCATAGAACCTTTATCGACATTTGCCGGGCGACGGCCCGTTCTGGAGATCCTGAGATGAAGCAAACCTGGCGCTGGTTCGGACCGGCAGATCTGGCGAGCATTGACGATATCGTGCAGGCGGGCGCCGAGGGCATCGTCACCGCGCTGCACCATGTGCCCAACGGCATGGTCTGGACGCCTGAGGAGATCGCCAAGCGGCAGCAGCTCGTGCGCCACCGCAAGGATGGTACGCCGTCAGGCATCGAGTGGGATGTGATCGAGAGCCTGCCGGTCTCGGAAGACATCAAGAAGCAGAAGGGGGCGTGGCGCGAGCACGTCGCCAACTACAAGACCAGCCTGCGCAACGTCGCTGCCGCCGGCATCGAGGTGATCTGCTACAATTTCATGCCGGTGCTCGACTGGACGCGCACCGCCCTGCGCTGGCAGCTGCCCAATGGCGGCTCGTGCATGCGCTTTGACATCAATGACTTTGCCGCCTTCGACATCCACATTCTGCAGCGCCCGGGGGCGGAAGGCGACTATAGCAACGCCATCACCGACGAAGCGGCGCGCCGCTTTGCCGCCCTGGACGAGCCAGGCAAGAAGCAGCTGGCGCGCAACGTCACCATGGGTCTTCCCGGCTCGACCGAAAGCATGACGCTCGACGACGTCCGCGCCCACCTCAGCGAATACGGCCAGATCTCGGCCGACCAGCTGCGCCGCCATTTTGTCGATTTCCTCTCCGAAGTCGTGCCCGTCGCCGAGGATCTGGGCCTGCGGCTCTGCTGCCATCCCGATGATCCGCCGTTCGCCCTTCTGGGCCTGCCGCGCATCATGTCGACCTCTGCCGACTACAGCCGCATCCTCGATGCTGTCGACAGCCCCGCCAATGGCATGACGCTCTGTTCGGGCTCGTTGGGCGCGCGCCCCGATAACGACCTGCCGGCCATCATGGATCAGTTCGGGCCCAAGGTGCATTTCATCCATCTGCGCAACGTCAAGCGCGACACGGCCGATCTCGTCGGCTCGTTCTTTGAGGCCGAGCATCTGGGCGGGGATACCGACATGGTGGCGCTGATTGCCGCCATCACCAGCGAAGAACGACGCCGCCAGGCCGAGGGCCGCGCCGACTGGCAGATCCCGATGCGGCCTGACCACGGGCAGGACATTCTCGACGACCTCAACCGCCGGTCGCAGCCGGGCTATCCGACCATCGGCCGGCTCAAGGGCCTGGCGGAGCTGCGGGGCGTCATGACGGCGCTCGCGCATAGCCAGTACGGCCTGCGCTGATGGCGCCGATCCGCTTCGGCCTTGTCGGGGGCGGCTGGCGCGCCGAGTTCTTCACCCGCGTCGCCCGCGAACTGCCGGAGCGGTTCCAGCTCGCCGGCGTGGTGCAGCGGGACTTTGCCAAGGCGCAGGCCTTTGGTGCGCGGTGGGGGGCACCGGCCTTTGCGGACTTTGCGGGCCTGAAAGATGCCGGCGTCGATTTTGTCGTCGTCTCGGTCAAGCCCGAGGCGCACCTGGGCATCCTCACCGAGCTGCACCAGTTCGGGCTTGCGGTGCTCTGCGAGACGCCTGCGGCGCTGGATGTCGAGACCCTGCTGGCGACCTGGAAACTGGTCGAGCAGGGGTTCCGGCTGCACATTGCCGAGCAGTACCTGTTCCAGCCCCTGCATGCGACCCGGCTCAAGCTCATATCCGATGGCGCGCTGGGGCAGGTGAGTTCGGCGCGCGTCTCGGTGGCGCATGGCTATCACGGCGTCAGCCTGATGCGGCACTATCTGGGGATCGGTTTCGAAAACGCCACCATCCGCGGCAAGGCCTTTTCAGCGCGCAGCCTCGAAGGCCCGAGCCGCTTCGGCTGGCCCGAGAGCGAGCGCCTGGTGACGACGAGCCAGCTGCTGGGCGAGTTCGATTTCGGCGACCGGCTCGGCCTCTTCGACTTCACCGACGTGCAGTATCGCTCGCCGGTGCACTCCATGCATGTGCTGGTGCGCGGCGACCGCGGCGAAATCTCCGATTTCGAGCTGCGCATCATGCCGACCTATGGCCAGCCCGTCACGCGCCCGATCACCCGCGCCGACAGCGGGCGCTACAGCGATCTCTACGGCTATGCGATCAAGTCGATGTCGTGCGGCGACGAAGTGCTCTGGACCAATCCCTTTCCCGGCGCCCGGCTGATGGACGACGAGATTGCCATCGCGGTCGCCATGCAACGGATGATGACGCCCGACGGGCCCTATCCCTTCGCCCTGGGCGCACAGGATCAGTATCTGTCGCTGCTCATGTCGCAGGCCGCGAAGACGGGTGAGACCATCCGGTCAGAGCGGCAGCCCTGGGCGGGGTAACCACCATTGTCATGCCCGCGAAGGCGGGCATCCAGGGCCTCACACACCGCCGTGCCATTTACCCTGGATTCCCGCCGACGCGGGAATGACACCTGAGGTTGCAGCGCCCCCTCAGTCCTCCAACAAATACCCCTTACGACTTGGCAGTGGCACGGTGCCGACGATCTTGGCGATGTTGGCGCCGCGCGGGGCATATTTGCTGGCGGCGCGGCTGAGGATGAAGCCGTCGGTGCCCGCGAGAATCGGGGTTCTGGCCATGAAGGCTTCCGGACCCTCGAGGGCGATCAGGTCGGCGATGGGCTGGCCCTTGCGCACCCGTTCACCCAGTTCGACATGGTAGGCGAGCAGCCCCGGCCGGTCGACGCGCACCACCTCGGTGGCGTCGAAGGGCGTCGCTTCGGCGGCGTGGCCGGGTCGGCTGCCCGGATCGTCGTCGATCAGGTTGCGCTCGCACAAAAAGCCATAGAGCCGGCGCGCGTCGTCGGCGCCGAACGTGTCGAACGTATCGGCGCGGCCGCGATACTCGAGCGTGGCCGTGGCGCTGGCCATGGGCACCGGCTTGCCCGGATTAGTGGCGGCCACCTTGCGGTAGAGCTGGGGCAGCACTTCGTCGAACGAGCCGCCGCCGGAATCGGCCGCGGTCAGCGTCGCAGCCGCGCCCATCCAGTCGGCCAGATCCTGCAGTTCGGGCATCAGTTCGGGCGAGGTGAACATGTGCAGAAGCGAGTCGTCGTCGCAGTGCAGGTCGAGCACGAACTCGGCGTCATGGGCTTCGCGCAGCACCAGCAGTCGCAACTGCTCGGCGGCGCTGCGCGGCTGCTGGGCGTCGATCCAGTTGGCGACGGTGCGCCGGATCAGGGCGACGTTGAAGGCCTCGTCTTCTTTCAGCCGGCCGGCCAGCTGCTGGCGCACGGCGGCAAACAGATCGGGCCAGCGGCGGTTGTAGTTGACGCCCGAATTGAGGTCGTAGCGGCCGATATGGTGGCGGAAGCTGAGATTGCCCATGCCGAGCGGATTGACCATCGGCATCACGGTAAAGCGGGCGCGTAAGAGGCCGAGCGCGTCGGCGCGCTGCAGGCGCGGCAGCAGGTGGTGCAGCACCATGGTGCCGGGCTGTTCGTCGGCATGCAGCGCGGCCTGCAGATGCACCTTTTCGGGTGCCGTATCGGGGCCGATCACATAGTAGCTGAACTGCGTGCTGGCGCCCGGCGTATCGCCGGCCAGCGCCACGGTCTTGAGTTCAAAACTCATCGTTTCATCCACCGGTCCAGGCCGAATCTCATCGGCAGGGCGCCCGGCATGTGCCGGGTCAGCCGCCGATAGACGAGCCCGAAGACAAGGAAGATGGCAAGCGAGATCGCGAGGAAATAGAGCGCCGCGGCACTGAAATGCAGGAAGGCGTTGTAGTCCTTTTCGAACAGCTCGCCGGCCTTGTTCATTAGGTCCTGCTGGTCGTTGATCACCGGCAGGGTGAAGTAGACCAGGGCGGTGGCGTGGAACAGGAACACCACTTCATTGGTATAGGCCGGCCAGGCCAGCCGGATCAGATGCGGCCAGGTGATGCGGCGGAACTGCTGGGCGGTGGTCATGCCATAGACCCGCGCGGCCTCGATTTCGCCGCGCGGCACGGTGAGCAGCGCGCCATAAAAGATCTCGGCGGTATAGGCCGTGGTGTTGAGGCAGAGGATGGCCGGCCCCAGAAAGAGCGGGTTGAGCACGAAGCCGTCGATGCCCAGCGGCTTCCAGACCGAGAGATTGAAGGCCAGCGCGATCGAATAGAACATGAAGAGCTGGATGAAGAACGGCGAGCCGCGGAACGCGTAGATGTACCCGCGCGACAGCGCCGAGATCACCGGGTTGGTCGAGGCCTTGCCCAGCGCCAGGAAGATCGCCAGCACAAAGCCGAGCGGGATCGAGGCGGCGGCAAAATAGAGATTGTAGAGCGCCGGCCGCGCCAGAATCTGCAGGTCGAGCCAGAGCGGGGCGAGCAGCTCCATCACGACTTGCCCGCCACGGCCATGCCGCGTCCGGCCCAGCGATTGAGCGCGTCAAAACCCTTTTCAGAAACAAAGGTGAGCACGATGTAGAACACCAGCAGCACCGAGTAATAGGCCCAGCGCCAGTCCGGGTGGATCAACCCGGCCGAACGCGAAAAATTCGGGGCGCCCAGCCGGTCGGCCCAGAGCACGATGTCGGAGATCTGCAGCAGCGAGAGCAGCGATGTCGCCTTGATGATCAGCATCCAGACATTGGAGAGGCCGGGCAGGGCGTAGATCCACATCTGCCGTATGTGAATGCGCCAGAGCACCTGGGCGCGGGTGAAACCATAGGCGCGCGCTGCCTCGAGCTGCCCGCGCGGCACGGCCTTCATGGCACCCGAGATCACGTTGGCGGCAAAGGCGCCGTAGACGATGCCCAGCGAGACCGAGGCCAGCAGCAGGTATTCCGTGGTGCCGAAATACAGGTTCGCCGCGTCGCAGGGCGGCCATTGCCCGAGATTGGCGGCGAGGGTTTCGGGCGTGCACACCGCCTGGGCGCGCAGCAGTTCGAGCAGCTGTTCGAAAGCGAGCGGAAAGAACAGGAAGAACAGCACGTCCGGAATGCCGCGCACCATGTTGGTATAGCCGGCGCCCAGCAGCCGCGGCAGCGGGTGGGCGGCATTGCGCAGGGCCGCGCCGCCCAGGCCAAACAGCAGGGCGAATGCTGCGCCGAGCCCGGCGGCGATCAGCGTATACTGCACCGACGCATACCAGCTCAGGTGCTTGCCATTGGTCAGATAGCCCAGCCAGAAGGCCAGATCGTCGCCCATGCCGTCCCCCAAAAGCAGCGGGGCGGACCATCTGGTCCGCCCCGTCGCAGCATCAGTTGGTCTTGAAGATCGGCGCGGTCTTGTCCGGGAACCACTTGACGATCAGGTCGTCGAGCGAGCCGTCGGCCTTCATGGCCGCGACGGCGGCGTTGAACTTGGCTTCCAGCTCGTCGTCGGCCTGGCGCAGCCCGACCCCGATGCCGTTGCCGATCGCCACTTCGGGGCCGACGATCTCGAGCGCGCCGCCCGAACCGCCGACGATCTCGGAAATGTAGGAGCCGTCGGCCAGAACGACGTCGACATTGCCGGCATTGAGGTCGGCGAGCGCCTGGTCAGCGGTCTCGAAGGCCTTGATGGTGTTGTTGGCGCCGAAATTGGTCTCGGCATAGCCGGCCTGGATGGTCGCGCCCTGCACGCCGATGCTCTTGCCCGAGAGCGCCGCAAAGTCGAGCTGGGTGCCGGCCCGCACCATGTAGAAGGACGGGTCGGGCGGCAGGTAATTGTCGGAAAAGTCGATCTGCTGCTTGCGCTCTTCGGTGATCGACATGCCGGCCATGATGGCATCGTAGTTGCCGGCCACCAGGTTGGGGATCATCGAGTCCCACTCGTTGATGATGATCTCGCATTCCAGCGCCGCGCGGCTGCACAGCTCGACGCTCAGGTCGATCTCGAAGCCGGCCGGCTTGCCGGCGTCGTCGAGGAAGTTGTAGGGCGCATAGGCGCCTTCAGTGGCGATGCGGATGGCCTGGGCATTGGCATGGCTCGCCATCAGAGCCAGGGTCGCGGTCGCTGCCGCCAGAATAAGCTTGTTCATTACCGTCTCCGTTGCATGCGCTCGGGGGCGCTCGTCTCTCGATCCCGCAAGTCGAATAGTTCACGCTAGCGGCTTTTTTACCGTTTGGTCAATCTTTTGACGCAAGCGTCAGCGCCTCCCGGTTTACGGGTGGCTGGCTGCGCTGAGGAACTGCTTGAGCCGTGGGCTGCGGGTGGCGCCGAACACCTCCTCGACCGTCCCCTGTTCCTCGATGCGGCCCTGGTGCAGGAAAATCACCTGGTCGGCGATCGAACGGGCCAGCCCCATGTCATGGGTGACCAGCAGCATCGAGCGTCCCTCGTCGGCGAGCAGCTTGATGACGCGCACCACTTCGCCCTGCAATTCCGGGTCAAGGGCCGAGGTCGGCTCGTCGAACAGCATTACGGCCGGGTTGATGCACAGCGCCCGGGCGATCGCGGCGCGCTGCTGCTGGCCGCCCGAGAGCTGGCTGGGATAGGCATCGGCCTTGTTGAGGATGCCGACCTTGTCGAGCATGGCCAGCGCATCGGCCCGCACCGCCTCGGCCGGGCGCTTCTGCACCTGCAGCGGTGCCTCCATGACATTGCCCAGCACCGTCATATGGCTCCACAGGTTGAACGACTGGAACACCATGCCCAGGCCGCAGCGAATGCGGCGCAGCTGCGCTTCGTCGGCAATGCGGCGGTTCCCGGGTTTGCCGGTGATGTCGATGGTCTCGCCGGCGATCGTCACCGTGCCGCTGTCGGGCAGGTCGAGCATGTTGATGCAACGCAGCAGGGTGGATTTACCCGAGCCCGACGAGCCGATCAGCACCACCACCTGGCCTTCGACGGCGCTGAGGGAAACGCCCTTGAGCACCTCCAGTCCGGCAAACGACTTGTAGAGGTCCTTAATCTCGATGATCGGGGTACCGGACGGGCGCCGGTCGGTAGCCAAAGTGTTCATCGACTAAACAAAGCACAGTCTAGCCGGTTGGCAAGCAGAATCGTTTTTAGCGGGTCTGTCGCAGCATCTCGGCGACCAGCGAAACGACCACGAACAACAGCAGGCAGAACAGCAGCACCTGACCAGTAACGGCGACCGCACCGGCCATGCCGGCGAGCGCAACAACGCCGCCGACCAGCGTCATGACCAAAAACATCAATGCCTGATAGAGCATGCGCTGCCTCCGCGACTGTTAAATATCTGGATCAACGGTCGGCGATCGTCCCGGTTCCTGCCCGAACGAAAAAAGCCGGGAATATCCCGGCTCTTAAGTCTTGCACCTGCGCGACCTACTCAGGCCGCGGCGCGCGAATTCTCGTCGAAGAACAGCGCCTGGCTGATCAGGGCCTTGACCATGTCCGGGTTGAACGGCTTGGTCACGAGGAATGTCGGCTCGGGGCGCTCGCCGGTCAAAAGGCGCTCGGGGAAGGCGGTGATAAAGATCACCGGAATGGGCGAATCCGCGAGAATGTCGTTGACCGCGTCGATGCCGGACGAGCCGTCCGCCAGCTGGATGTCGGCCAGGATCATCTTGGGCCGCGTCTTGCCATAGAGCGCGACCGCTTCCTTGTGGGTGCGGGCGACGCCGGTCACCTTGTGTCCCAGGCTTTCCACCAGCTGCTCGATATCCATGGCGATCAGCGGTTCGTCCTCGATGATCATGATGTCGGTGGCGACCTGGCTGGAAATGTCGCGCGACGCCTCGTCGATCAGGCCGGAGAAATCAGCCGGCGAGACGTCGAGGATTTCGGCGGCCTCTGTATGCGAAAAGCCCTCGACGGCCACCAGCAGAAAGGCCTGGCGCGAACGCGGCGAGAGGTTGGAGAGATTGGCGGCGGCCCGCTTCTCCCAGGAAAAGCTTGAGCTCGGCTCGGGGATGCGCACGGCCGACGTGGTGAACAGGCCCGAAAACAGCTTGTAGATGGCGATCCGGTCGCTGCTTGCCTCGGGGAAGATCGAGATATCGGCGATCAGCGCTTCGAGCGTGGCGGCCACATAGGCGTCACCTGAGGTCTGCGAGCCCGTGGTCGCCCGGGAGAACCGGCGCAGATACGGAAGGTGCGGCGCGATCCGCATGGATAAAGTCATTCAAAAACTCCCTGTGACGCTCGTCAACCGATGCGACGCTTTTAGCCTAACCCAGCACAAAACGACGACCTCGGAAAAAAGTTCCGGGCGTCGGTGGAACTATTTGCGCTGGCCTGCATTGCCTACCCTGCGGCAGAATGGGCGTCGGTTCTGTGTGCATGCAAGGCAGCCTAATGCGAGACAAATCCAAGATGAATGAGATGAGCACATCCCGACCGCGTCGGAACGATGACGGGCTTGGCCCGACATCGGATATTGGCGCCCGCCTGCGTGCGCTGTTCGGGGCCGTGCAGGACGAGCCCATCCCCGATCGCCTGATGGATCTGCTCGAAAAGCTCGATCAGGCCGAGAACAACGCTCCCACGAAGGGGAAGTAACCCATGGGCAATCCTGTGCCTGTCGTGCGCGAGGCCAGCGTGGCCGGCTCCCCGTCGTTCAAGCGCGAACTGCTGGCGACGCTGCCCAGTCTGCGCGCCTTTGCGGTGTCCCTGTCGGGCAAGCACGACAAGGCCGACGATCTGGTGCAGGATACGGTGATGAAGGCCTGGGCCAAGCAGTCCAGCTTCGAGATGGGCACCAATATCAAGGCCTGGCTCTTCACCATCCTGCGCAATGAATTTTACAGCCAGATGCGCAAGCGCGGCCGCGAGATCCAGGACAGCGACGGCGCGTTCACCGAGCGCATGGCGGTCCATCCCAGCCAGTACGGCGTGATGGATCTGGCCGATTTCAAGAAGGCGCTTGACGGCCTGCCGGACGATCAGCGCGAAGCGGTTATCCTGATCGGCGCCTCGGGGTTTTCCTATGAAGAAGCGGCCGAAATCTGCCAATGCGCCGTGGGCACCATGAAGAGCCGCGTGAGCCGGGCCCGCACCCGGCTGCAGGACGTGCTCAAGGTGTCCGGCGAGGCCGACTATGGTCCCGACGCGGTCTCGACCCAGGTCACCACGCTGCCGCATCTCTGACGCCCCATTATGGCCCTCTATGGCGTCTAGCTGACAGAGGTCGACCCGGCTCAATCCCAGAGTGGCCCGGCATAAATGGACGGATACGCGGTGGCGACAACAGGCACGCAAATCGGGTTTTTTGAGCTCCCCAGGGCCGAGACGGTGCGCCGCCTCGCTATTGCCATCTGCCTGGGCCTGGTGCTGTGCGCTGGCGTTGCCGCCTTCGTTCTGGTGCGCAGTGTCGACAGCCAGCTCGACGACATCGCCGAGGTCTATCAGCTGCGCACCCAGGGTCATGAGCTCATGCTCGCCCTGGTGGACGCCGAAACCGGTCAGCGCGGTTACCTTCTCACGCAGGACGCCCAATATCTGGCGCCCTACGAAACGGCGCGGGCCAGCATCGATGCGCGCTATCGCGCCCTGGTCGATCAGATCGGCGACGATCCGGTCCGGCTCGCCCAGATCGCCCCATTGGCCGAGACCATCGCGCGCAAGCTTGCGGAAATGGCGCAGACCATCGGCCTGGTCGGGCAGGGCCAGCTCAGCGATGCGCTGGCCATCGTGCGCTCGGACGCCGGCGAGGCGTTGATCACCGATCTGCGCGGCACGCTGGGACGGTTCATCGCCGGTGAGGATGCCCGGCTGATCGAACGCAACCGCGCCGTGCAGGCCTATCGGCTGTGGCTGGTGATCGCCATTCTCGCCGCGCTCGCTGCCGCAGCGACCCTCACCTATATCCTGCTCGCCCGCACGCAGCGCCAGGTCAGCACGCTGGCCCGGGCCAGCACGGCCCTGCAGACGCAGAACGAGGCCCTCGAAGAACATGTGCGCCAGCGCACCGCCGAGGCCGACGAAGCCCGGGCGCATGCCGAGCGTGAGCGGGCGCGAGTGGAAACGCTGCTGCAGGACACCAATCATCGCATCGGCAATTCCCTGGCGACCGTCTCGTCTTTGCTCGGGCTGCAGGTGACGCGGACTCGATCGGCCGAAGTGCGCATGGCGCTCGATGCGGCGCAGGCGCGCGTGCATGCCATCGCCGCCTCGCACCGCCGGCTGCGGCTGGGCTCGGATCTTGAAACCATCAAGGCCGACGAGTTCCTCGAGGCCGTCCTCGAAGATCTGCGGACCACCCATGCGGTGGGGCGCGACATCGCCTTTATCGGGGTGTTCGCGCCGCTTTTGATCAATTCGCGCGATGCCACGACGCTGGGCATCGTCCTGGGCGAACTGATCACCAATGCGCTCAAACACGCCTTTCCGGACGCGGCGTCCGGCACCATCTGGGCGCGGCTGGTCGAGGATGGGCAGCAGATCCCGCAACTGGTGGTCGAAGATGACGGCCGTGGTCTCTCCGAGACTGGCGCGGTGTCCGAAGCCGGGTTGGGCGCCACCATTGTCAAGCAGCTGGCGCGCCAGTTCGGTGGCGCGCCCAGTTACGAGCCGAGGCCGGAAGGCGGCACCCGCGTCAGCGTGACCTTGCCCGATCTGGCCTCGCCGGCACCCGAGGGAACCTGAGGCGGGGTGTGGGCGTTGCCGAGCGCCGGTGATGCCGGACGGAGACCGATCCATGCACTACCTTGGCATTTTCAATCGTGGCAGCGGCACCTTCCGCACCATGGACATGGCTGCCTTTTCCGACCGGGCAACCGCCTGCTTGGCCGCCCAGGGCCATAGCCTCACCGTCCAGGTGGTCGACGGCGACGGGCTGCTGCGCGCCCTGAGTGCCGCGGTGACCGATCCAGGCTGCGACGCGTTGCTTGTCGGGGGTGGAGACGGCACTATTTCGGCGGCGGCCGAAGCCTGTTTTCGCGGCGGCAAGCCGCTCGCCGTGCTGCCGGCCGGCACGATGAATCTCTTCGCCCGCTCGCTTGGCGTGCCCCTCGGCCTCGATGCAGCGCTTGTCGCCCTGGCCGCGGGCACCGTGCAGCGCGTCGATATCGCCACGGCCAACGGCAGGCCCTTCGTCCACCAATATTCGGTTGGCATCCATACCCGGCTCGTTCGGCTCCGTGAGCAGTTCGTCTACAAGAGTCGCTGGGGCAAGATCGTTGCCAGCTTTCGGGCCATCGTGCGCGCCGTCAGCCGGCCGCCGGTCTTCTGGGCCGAGATCCGCACGGCGCGCGGCGTCGAGCGGCGCAAGGCGACCGGGGTCACTGTCACCAACAATGTGCTGGGCGAGGGCCACGTGCCGCATGCCGATCATCTCGATCGTGGTGTGCTGGGTGTCTATGTCCTCAAGCCGATGCGGCCGTTGGCGCTGGCGCGGCTCTGTCTGGATGTGATGCGCGGGCGCTGGAAGGCCAGTCCGCTGCTGTCGGAGCGGGAAGTCGAAGCCGTCACCCTGACTTTCCCCCAGCGCAAGTCGACGGCGCAGGCCCTGGTCGACGGCGAACTGCTTCCCCTCGCCGCCCGCGTCGAACTGGCCATCCACCCTCTCGCCCTGCAGGTGGTGATGCCGCAAGGCGAAGTGGCTTTGGCTGCCGCCGAGTAGGTCCGGTCGCCCTCGACACGGTCGGCCAGCGGGCGCGAGGCGCCGTGACCGCCCCCGCCCGCCCTAAAGGCTGGCGGCGCCGGCTTCGACGGGTTCCTGGCCGAGCTTGCGCAGGGCCATTTCGATGGCCTTGAGGTCTTCACCGTCGTCGCCGTCCACCGGGTTCATGCCTTCGGTGGCGCTGCGTTCCTTGCTCAGCGAGTCCGCTTCGAGCTGGCGCAGCGCGGTGATCTTTTCGTCCTGTGGCAGGTCGGTGTCGGTCAGGATGGTGACGACGCGGCGTTTGATGGTCGACATGGTGAAAACCTCGTGGTGCGCCCCTGTCGAATGGCCGACAGGACAAGTGGCTGCCAAATCACAACGCGTCGGAACCAACCCGGTTGCGCGGCATTCCAGCCTGACCAATCCCTTGTCCTGTCGCTTTCCGGAACCGCAATTGTCCCAAGAACTCGGCGCGCTCCCATCGCATGTCCAGTCGCAACTCCTGTCGCCGGGACGCCTGAAGGCACTGGGCGAACTCGATGCGCTCGGGCATGCCGCCGATCGGGATCTCGACCGGTTGACGCGGCTGGCGGCCGACGCCCTGGGCGCGCCGATGGGCCTGCTCTGCGTCGTCGGGGAGACCGACGAGCGCTTTGCCAGCGTTCATGGCCTGGGCGGGCAGGGGCGTCCGCTCGGTCTGGGTGCCTTCACCCTGACCGAGTCCGCACCCTGCCTGGTGCTGCCCGACACTGCCGCCGATGCGCGGTTTTCCGACGCCATGCGTGGGCCGGCGCGTTTTTTCGCCGGCACCCCCGTTTTCGTGCATGGTGAAAAGCTCGGCGTGCTCTGCGTCATGGACCATGGTCCCCGGACCGACTTCGACGCCACGCTGTGCCATCGGCTGGTGGACCTCGCCGGCGTTGCCGGTTCGCTGCTCGAACTCAAGCGCGAGGCCGCGGTGCGCGCCCGCATGGCCAGCGATCTGATGCGCGAAAAGTGGCGCCATGCCCTGACGCTGGAGGCCGGAAAGGTCGGCAGCTGGGTGTTCAACCTGTTGACCGGCATGGTGTCGGGCAATGACATGCTGCGCCAGATGTACGGCCTTCCAGCCGAAGGTCCGATCCGCATCGACGACCTTCTCGCAGCCACCGAACCGGCCGATGCCGAAGCGTTCATGGCGAGCCTGCGCGAGAGCACGGCGCAGCAGGCCGATTTCGCTGCCGAGTTTCGCGTCGTCTCCGGTCGGCGCCTGAGTGCCCGGGGGCGGGTCTACGAACGCGACGAGGTCGGTCGGCCACGCGTGATGATGGGGATCACCATCGACATGACCGAAGCGCGCGAGGCCGCCGAGCATACCCGCCATCTGCTGCTCGAGCTCAATCACCGGGTCAAGAACACCCTGGCCATGACGCAGTCGATCGCCCGGCAGACGTTGCGGCAAAAGCCTGATCCGCAGGACTTCATCGACTCGTTTTCCGGCCGCATCCGCACGCTCGCCGAAGCGCATGCGCTCCTGGCCGATCGCGACTGGGCCGGCATCGGCCTGCTCGATCTGGTGCAGTCGCAGGTGGCGCCCTATGCGCTCAGCGTGGGGGATCGACTTGTTGTGGCCGGCGCCGATACCCAATTGCCGCCCGATCATGCGCTCGGGCTCGGCATTATCCTGCACGAGCTGGCCTCGAACGCGGCGCGCTATGGCGCCCTTTCGGGTCCCAACGGCCGCGTCGTGCTCAGCTGGACGATCAGCGACACGCTGCTCAGCCTCGACTGGGTCGAGTCGGGCGGGCCGGCCGTCTCGGGCACGCCCAATATCGGGCTTGGCGCGCGCCTCATCCACCGCAGCCTCGACAAGATCATCGCCAGCCAGGTGCAGCTCGATTTCCTCCCCGGCGGGGTCGAGGCGCATATCCGGCTGCCGCTGGATTAGTCGTCGTGGCGGTGGCCGCCCGGCTTGGAGAGCAGGTAGAGCGCGGCCAGCGCGCCACCCACCGGCAGGCCAATCGATTTCATCAGCGGCGAGCGCAGCAGCATGGGCATGGCGGTGAGGGCGGCCGTGGTCACCAGGGCGGTCTTTTCCGCCGAATGGCGTCGTTCGCTGCTCTGGCGGGCCGCGATGGCGCCGGCAATGGCGATGCCGGCATAGGTCAGGAGCGCCACCAGCAGTGCTGCGCCGGCAATGGCGAGCGGACCCCAGACCGGGCCGAGCCAGCCGACCATGGCGCTGTGCAGCGCCACGAGGAGGAACACCAGACCGATCAGCGCGAAGCCGCCGATCGCCGCAGTGGCGATGGCGTTGCGCTTGAGCTTGTCGGTCAGGTCCTCGACCTCGATGCCGAGCAGCGAGGCGAGCGAGAACACCAGGTGCATGGCGTCCCCCTTAGCGGGAGACGACAGCGAGGATGAACCCCAGGGCAATGGCACCTGCCACTGCGGTCAGCGGCTTTTCGCGGATGGTGTCCTTGAGCTGGCGCTCGAGCTGGCCGAATTCGTCCTGCACGTCCTCGACGGCATTCTGGCCCTGCGTCTTGAGGTTCTTGAGTTCGCGCTTGGCCATGCCCTGGGCTTCCTCGACCTTGCTTTCGGCGAGGCTGGCCAGCGTGCCGGCAATGCCCTTGAGGTCGGCCTGCAGCTTTTCGATCTGGGCTTCCAGGTCGGGCTCGCGGTTCGATCGGCTCGCCGGGGCGCGGCGGCTCGAAGCGGCAGCGCGGCGCGGCGCGGGCGTGCTGCGATTGGGGGCCACGTCGGTGGTGGTAGCCATGAGAGACGCTCCAGGTTTGTGTTGGAGGTGCAACGCGACAGCCTCCGCATGGTTCCAACATATTGAAAACGCTTGCTCATCGGCCAAAAACGACGTCGGTCCGGTTCGCGAACGAACCGGACCGAGAGCGGGCAGGAAAGGGGGGCGACCTTTTGCCCGCGTCTGCTCTAGATCACGCGCATCAGCACGAGGATGATGACGATCACGAGCACGGTGCCGATCAGTCCGGATGGATACACGCCCCAGGAGCGGGAGTGCGGCCATGCCGGAATGGCACCGATCAGAATGAGCAGCAGAACGATGACCAGAAGGGTGCCAAGTCCCATCGGACGGCTCCTTGCAAGAGAGGACCGCGGCTAGCGGATGCCAAAGAGCAGCGCGGCGGCGACGACCACGATGGCGAGCGCGGGCAGCAGCGCCGCGAGCAGGGCGCCATAATGGGTCTTGCCGTCATAGCCTTCGGGCACCCAGGCCATGGCGGCGCGTCCGGCATGCTCGAGATTGGCGATTTCGATCTGCGTCATCGTCAGGGCCTCCATCAAGGCCGGCAGAGCCGGCGCGTGCGTGTTCATTGCCCAGATAATGCGGGCCGTGCCGGTTGGTTCCGGGCGCCGATGGAAAGTGGAAAAACCGCTATTCGACGCGGACGACGTCGACCGACTGCTTGGCCTTGTGGTCGCCGCTGGTGCGCAGCACGCCGATGATCGGGGAGATGTCGGAATAGTCCCGGCCATGGCCGATGGTGATGTGGTCGGGCCCGGCCAGCATGGCGTTGGTCGGGTCGAATTCCAGCCAGCCCTGATGGATGCCGCACCACACCCGCACCCAGGCATGCATGGCGTCAGCGCCTTCGAGCCGCGGCTTGCCCTTGGGCGGAATGGTGCGCAGGAAGCCCGACACATAGCCGGCGGGGATGCCGACGCCGCGCAGCCCGGCGATCATGACATGGGCAAAGTCCTGGCAGACGCCGCGCTTGAGGTTGAAGGCCTCGATGGGGGCGGTGTCCACCTTGGTGGCCTTCTTGTCGTAGGCGAAGTCGCGGTGGATGGCGAGACAGAGGTCCATGGCCGCTGCCTGTACCGATGGCGTGCGCGCCACGCTCTCCTGAGCATAGGCGGTGATCGGCCGGCTCAGCGGCACGCGCGGCGAGGGCGCGAGGAAATGATGCGGCGACTGCGCATCGAGCGACCAGAGCCCGGCGATCTCGCCGGCCAGCCGCGTCACGCTGGGCGAGAAGTCGGCCGGCTTTTGCGCCTCTTCCACCTGCACCCGCGCGCTCAGCCGGACATCGAGATGGTCGTGATAGTCGTCATAGGCAATCGAGGTGACGTTGTTGTCGAAAAAGTCGGTGAACGAGCTTTCCAGCTTGGGCTTGGGGTCAAAGCTCAGCGATGCGGCGATCACCCGCTGCACGCCGGGAATGGAGATCGGCGAGACGCGCACCAGGTGACGATCCCCGTGCACCGAGGCGTCATAGTCGTAATGCAGCTCCAGCCTTATGTCGTAGAGCATGCCCGCCCGCCTCTCATACGAAATAGCTTGCGGCGATCAGGTCGGCGAGATGGCCGATGCCCGTGGCCAGTGCGTCGAGCGTCTCGGTGGTCATGTGCTCGGGCTCGGCGATGCGCAGCTCGGTATGCAGTTCCAGCGCAGCCTTGGCAGCGCCCGACAGGTGCCCCTCTTCGTTGCCGCCAGGCAGGCGCTCGATCTGCTCGCGCAATTCGGCGATCTGGAAGCGCACCGAGCGCGGATTGAGCGGGTCGAGCACCAGAAGGTCGATATAGGAATTGCTGCCCGCACTCACCGCGTAGCGGCGGCGATGCGTCATGACGCTGTCGCCGATCTCGAGCAGCATGTCGAGCGCGCCTTCGGGCGCTTCGGGGCTGGTGAACCAGCTCACGATCGAGGCCAGCTGGATGCCGCGCTCGAGCCGACGGCCGATTTCGAGGAAGCGCCAGCCGACAAAGCGGTACATGTTCTCGTGCACCAGGCCCGAAAAGCCGGCCAGCTTGCGCAGCAGCACCGTCATGGCGCGCGTTGCGTCGTCGCCGGCCTGCACCCGCGTGGCGAAATTGCGCGAGGTCTTGCGCAGGTCGGCCAGGGCCAGCCAGCCGTCGGGCGAAAACCGGTCGCGGATCTGGCTGGCGCTGTGCACGGCGCTGTCGATGGCCATCAACAGGCCCGCCGGCATGCCCTGCGTGGCGTCCACGCCCAGATTTTCCAGATAGGTGCGGGTGTGTTTTAGGATCGGCAGGTCGGGGTTGGAGAGCTCGGCCAGCCGCGCATTGTAGGCGCGAAGAATGCGCACCGTGGCTTCGCAGCGCTCGGCGTAGCGCCCCAGCCAGATCAGGTTGTCGGCGGCGCGGCTGGGCAGGCTTCCGGCGCTGTTGCGCACCAGTTTCTCACCCGCCTGCGGCAGCAGCGTCACGCGCTCCACCGGCGCGTCACTCACCACCCAGACGTCGGCGGCCTGGCCGCCGCGCTGCATGGCAATGGCCGTGGTGTCGTTGGTCGAACCGACCCGGGCAAAGCCGCCGGGCATGATGATCCAGCCTTCGGCCGTGCGCGCCGCGTAGACGCGCAGGGTGATCGGGCGCGGTTCGAGCCGGCCGTTGACATGCACCGGGGCCGTCGAGAGCCGCACCGGCTCCTGCGCCACCAGGCTGGCGCCTTCGGTCTCGAGCCGATGGATCATGGCGGCGCGCTCGGCCGGTTCGAGCGTCGAGCCCAGGAAGGTCGCCTTGTGGTCGTCGATGGCGAGGCCGGTCGCAAAGGCCGGTCCGATCATCAGGCGGTCGAAATTGGCGATGACATGGCGCTGTTCGGCCGCCTGGCCGCACCACCAGGTGGCAATGGTGGGCAGGGCCAGTTCGGCGCCCAGCAGCTCGCGCGACAGGCGGGGCAGGAAGGCGTTGAAGGCCCGGGTCTCGAGAATGCCCGACCCCAGGGCGTTGACCATCGAGATCGAGCCCTGGCGCAGCGCCTCGGCCATGCCGGGGGTGCCGATGCGGCTGTCGTAGCGCAGCTCCAGGGGGTCGGCAAAGCTGGCATCCATGCGCCGCCACAACACGCTGACAGGCTTGAGGCCCGACACGGTGCGCACCATCACCTGGCCATTCTCGACCACCAGGTCTTCGCCTTCGAGCAGCATGAAACCCAGGTAGCGGGCGATATAGGCGTGCTCGAAATAGGTCTCGTTGTGCTGGCCCGGCGTCAGAATGCCGACCCGGCCGCCTTCGCTGCGGGCCTGGGCGTTCAGCGTGTCGCGGAAACTGCGGAAAAAGCCGGCTAGCCGGTGCACATGCATGCCGGCATAGATGTCCGAGAGGGCGCGCGTGGTGGCCACGCGGTTTTCCAGCGCGAAACCGGCGCCCGAGGGCGCCTGCGTGCGGTCGCCCAGCACCCACCAGCCGCCATCCGGGCCGCGCCCCAGTTCGAAGGCGCAAAAGTGCAGGAAGTGCCCGCTCGAGGGTTTGACCCCGACCATGGGCCGCAGGAATTCGCTGTTGCGGGCGATCAGGTCGGGCGGCAGCAGGCCGCGCTTGACCAGCTCGTTGCTGCCATAGATGTCGGCGACGATCTGTTCGAGCAGGTCGGCGCGCTGGATCAGCCCGGCGGTGATCTTGCTCCAGTCGTCCTCGTCGATCACCAGCGGCACATGGGCCAGCGGCCAGGCGCGCTCCTTGCCTTCGGCCCCGTCATACTTGCGGTAGAACACGCCGGCATCGCGCAGATACTGGTCGGCGCGCTCGAAGCGCCCGGCCAGTTCCTCCGGGCCGAGGGCGTCGAAGGCCGAGATCAGGTGGCGCCAGGCCGGGCGCACCTTGCCGTCCGCGCCGATCATCTCATCGGGAATGCCGGGCAACAGGACGTAGTCGGCGATCAGGCTGGGCCCCGCCGGTTTCTTTCCTGCCTGGCGTTCTTTCCGCTTTTCCATCGCCCCTAGCGCTATCGCATACCCACGGATTCACAAGGAATTTTCCGGGGGACAGTCAACTTATCTGTCCTATCTCAAAGTGGTCGGCGCAAGTCCAGCGTCAGCGGGAATTCACCGGAAACCTCTTCAGGCAGGGGGATATAGCTGCCTGCCGTGTGGCCATGGCCGATGAAACGGGCCAGCCGGCGGGCCTCCGCTTCGTTGCCGTTGACCGGAAAGGTTTCGTAGTTACGACCGCCCGGATGGGCCGTGTGATAAACGCATCCCCCGATCGAGCGACCCGACCAGGTGTCGTAGATGTCAAACACCAGCGGGGCGTTGACCGGCAGGCGCGGATGCATGCCCGAGGCCGGCTGCCAGGCCTTGTAGCGCACCCCCGCCACGGCGGTGCCTGCCGTTTCGGTCATGCGCATGGGCACGGTCCGGCCGTTGCAGGTCACCGTGTAGCGGTCGGGGTTGAGGCCTTCGAGCTTGACCTGCAGCCGCTCCACCGACGAATCGACAAAGCGCACGGTGCCGCCGATGGCGCCCTGTTCGCCCATGACGTTCCAGGGTTCGAGCGCCTGGTTGAGCGTCAGCTTCATGCCGCCATATTCGACCTCGCCGCAGAACGGGAAGCGCAATTCGAGCTGGGCCGCGAACCATTCGGGGTCGAGGTCGAAGCCGTTCTGGCGCAGGTCGTCGAGCACGTCGAGAAAGTCGGTCCAGACGAAATGCGGCAGCATGAACCTGTCATGCAGCGTGGTGCCCCAACGGATGAACTTGCCATCCTTGTGGCGCGCCCAGAAGCGGGCGATCAGCGCGCGCACCAGCACCTGCTGGGCCAGGTTCATGCGCGGATCGGGCGGCATTTCGAAGCCGCGGAACTCGACCAGGCCCAGCCGGCCCGTCGGGCCGTCGGGCGAATAGAGCTTGTCGATGCAGATTTCCGAGCGGTGCGTGTTGCCGGTGACGTCGACCAAAAGGTTGCGGAACAGCCGGTCGACCAGCCAGGGCTCGGGCGTGTCGCTATGGCCGGGCGGCGGCACCTGGCGCAGGGCGATCTCGAGTTCATACAGGCTGTCGTGCCGCGCCTCGTCGACGCGGGGCGCCTGCGATGTCGGGCCGATGAACAGGCCCGAAAACAGGTACGACAGCGACGGGTGATGCTGCCAGTGCAGCACCAGGCTCTTGAGCAGATCGGGTCGCCGCAGGAAGGGGCTGTCGCCGGGGGTGATGCCGCCCACCACCACGTGGTTGCCGCCGCCGGTGCCCACATGCTTGCCGTCGATCATGAACTTGTCGGCGCCCAGGCGGCTCAGTCGCGCCTCCTGGTAGACCGCCGTGGTCGTCGCCACGCATTCGGCCCAGGTGCTGGCCGGATGGATGTTGACTTCGATAACGCCCGGGTCGGGCGCCACGCGGATGACGTTGAGCCTATGGTCGGGCGGCGGCGCGTAGCCTTCCACATGCACGGGCAGGTTGACGGCCTTGGCGGCCTGTTCGGCCGCGGCGATCAGTTCGAGATAGTCCTCCAGTTCCGCTACCGGCGGCAGGAAGACACACAGGTGCCCGTCGCGCACTTCCGCCGTCACGGCGGTCCGCACCTGGCCTTCGATTTCCGAGATCACCTGTTCGGTGCGGTCCTGCTGGTTGCCAGCATCGGCGGTGAACGAGGCCTGGCCAAGTTCACGCGCCGCCGCGCCGGGCAGCAATTGCGACGGATCGGGCAGCGGGCCGCGCGGCGCCAGCGGGTCCATCGGCACCACATGCGGATAGGCCGTGGCGCCCAGATGGCGCAGCGCCGTCAGCGGCAGGCGGTAGCCGGCCGGCGAATCGCCGGGCGAGAGAAACAGCTTGCCGCGCCGGGTCTTCCACTTTTCGGTGATCCAGCGCGACTTGGCCTGGGCGTTCCAGCGCTGCACCGGCAGCACATAGCCGGTCGGCCGGGTCAGCCCGCGCTCAAACACGGTCTTCATGCGCGCCCGGGCCTCGGCGTCGTCGAGCTTGGAATTGGTCGGGTCGACGTTTTCGGGCAGCTTGGCTTCCTTGAGCAGCCACTCGCCGGGGTCTTCGTAAGCCGCGTCGATGGTTTCGGTGCCCAGGCCCAGATTGGTGGCGATGGCCCCCAGCAGCGTTTCAGCGTCCGCCGTCGTTGCCGGGGTCTGCTGGTGCTCGCGGGCGATCAGGCCTTCGTCCTGCCAGATCGGCTTGCCGTCGGCGCGCCAGTAGAGCGAAAACGTCCAGCGCGGCAGGGTTTCGCCGGGATACCATTTGCCCTGGCCATAGTGCAGCAGGCCGCCGGGCGCGAAGCGGTCGCGCAATCGGCGGATCAGCGCATCGGCTTTGCCGCGCTTGGTCGGGCCCACCGCATCGGTGTTCCATTCGCCGCTCTCGAAATCGTCGATCGACACAAAGGTCGGCTCGCCGCCCATGGTGAGGCGCACGTCGCCTGCCTGCAGCGCTGCATCGACCTTTTTGCCGAGGGCGTCGAGGCGTTCCCAGCTTTCGTCCGAGAACGGCTTGGTGATGCGCGGATGCTCGGCGACCCGCGTCACCTTCATGTCGAAGCCGAATTCGGTATTGACCTGGCCGATGGCCGAGAAGCCGCCCGTGATCGGCGCCGCATTGCGATAGTGCGGGGTCGCCGCCAGCGGCACGTGGCTTTCGCCGGTCAGCAGGCCCGAGGTCGGGTCGAGGCCGATCCAGCCGGCACCGGGCAGGTAGACCTCGCACCAGGCATGCAGGTCCGTGAAATCCACCGAGGTGCCGGCAGGGCCGTCAAGCGAGACGAGGTCGGGCTTGAGCTGAATCAGGTAGCCCGAGACAAAGCGGGCCGCCAGGCCCAGATGGCGCAGGGCCTGCACCAGCAGCCAGCTCGAATCCCGGCACGAGCCCTGGCCGTTGCCCAGCGTCTCCTCGGGCGTATAGACGCCGGTCTCGAGCCGCACGATATAGCCGATCTCGCGCTGGATATGGGCGTTCAGCCCGGTCACGAAGGTCACCGTATTGGTCGGCGTGCGGTCGAGGCCGGCGAGGAATTTGGCCAGCAGCGGTCCGGCCGGCTCGGGCTTGCGGTAGATCGAGAGATCTTCGCGCAGTTCCTCGGGATATTCGAACGGCCAGGTTTCCGCCGATTCCTCGACGAAAAAGTCGAACGGATTGTAGATCGTCATGTCGGCGACGAGGTCGACTTCGATCTTGAGCTCGGTCACCGGCTCGGGAAAGACGAAGCGCGCCAGGTAATTGCCGTAAGGGTCCTGCTGCACGTTCACGAAGTGCTTGGGCGGAAACACCTTGAGCGAATGGCTCAGGACCTTGGTCTTGGAATGCGGCGCCGGCTGCAGGCGGATGATCTGGGGTTGCAGGACAACCGGACGGTCGTACTTGTAGTGCGTCAGGTGGTAGACGGCGGCTTTGATCGACATGCGGTCAGGCGCTCACTCTTGCACACGAAGGACTTCCCGACCGGAACGATAGCACGATTGCTCGACGTGGCCAGACTTTCCCTGTGCATTGCTGCCTCGCCGCCCGGCGCCGGGCGGCACGTCTGGCGAAAGGCGGGAGTGCACAATCAGCAGCATCCCAAAGTGCGGCTATCGCCCGCTAGAGGTTGTTGAGCCGGTTCTGCTCGAGCAGGAACTCCTCGCATTCCTCCAGCGTCGCCGAGAACTCGTATTTCTCGTTGCCGTAGACGATCTTGAAGTCCTCGTCGCGCAGCATGTAGCCGCCATGCTCGTCGATCTTGGGGTTACGCTTCTGCGCGATCAGCAGGCTCAAGTTATATGGCCGGCACAGCCGTCTCACCTGCCGTTCGCGCGCCGCCTGCGTATGTGCCCTGCTGCTCATGGTCTCTTCCCGGCCAAACTCCGCCTCTCGCCCCTATAGCGATTGAGCGGCCGGGCTGCCAATGCTTAAGTGCGCCATGGCGTTCACTCTGCGGCAGCTCCAGTATTTCATTGCGGTGGCCGAAGAGGGCACGGTGTCGGGCGCGGCACAGAGCCTGTCGATCAGCCAGTCGGCCGTTACCGAGGCGATCAAGGAGCTCGAGGGCGATCTGGGCGTGGCGCTGTTCGAGCGGCACCGGCGCGGCCTGACCATCACTCACAAGGGCCACCAGTTCTACCGCCATGCCAACCGCATCCTGGGGAGCGTTTCCGATGCGCGGCGCAGCTTTGCGCCCGAGCAGGCCTCAGCGCCGGGCAGCCTGCAGCTGGGCGTCACCTCGCTGGTGGCCGGCTATGTGCTCTCGGACCTGCTCGCCCGCTATCGCCGCGCCTATCCCAACATCAACGTCTCGGCCATCGAGGACAATGGCGACTATCTCGAGCATCTGCTGGTGGGCGGCGAACTCGACGTGGCGGTGATGGTGATTTCCAACCTGCGCGACCGGGTGGCGCTGCAGGCGGAAATCTTCGAGACCTCGCCCTATCGGCTCTGGCTGCCGCTCGGCCATCGCCTCGCCGATGCCGACATCATCGCGATTTCCGACATCGTCCCCGAGCCGCTGATCATGCTCACCGTCGACGAGACCGAGGAAAATACCGGCAAGCTGCTCTCGGCCTTTTCGGCCCGGCCCAATGTCGCCTTCCGCACCCGCTCGGTGGAAGCGGTGCGCAGCCTGGTGGCCACAGGCGCCGGCATCGCGCTGCTGCCCGATCTGGTCTATCGGCCCTGGTCGCTGGAAGGCGACCGCATCGAGAGCCGCGATATTTCCGGCGCGCTGCCGGTGGTGCAGGTGGGCATGGTCTGGCGCCGCGGCAGCCGGCTCACCCAAGCCGCCCGCGATTTCATCGGCCTCGCGCAGGGCCAGCACGGGCGGTGAGTGCCCGGACCTCGTGGTTCGACAGGCTCACCCTGAGGTCCTCATAACGTCCAGTAGCTGCCGTCCTACGGTCCTCAGAACCTCCAGTAGCCCTCATGGTGAGCTTGTCGAACCACGAGGGCGTGCCCCAAAAGCAAAGGCCCGCCGAAGCGGGCCTTTCCAAAGCTCCAGACCTGAAGGCCTCAGGCCTTGTTCTTGTTGTAGAGGTCGAAGAACACCGCCGCCAGCAGCACGATGCCCTTGATCATCTGCTGCCAGTCGATGTTCACGCCCATGATCGACATGCCGTTGTTCATCACGCCCATGATGAAGGCGCCGATCACCGCGCCCGCCACCTGGCCGACACCGCCCAGCGCGGAGGCGCCGCCGATGAACACGGCCGCGATCACGTCCAGTTCGAGGCCCTGGCCGGCCTTGGGCGTCGCCGAGTTGAGGCGCGCCGCATAGATCATGCCGGCCAGCGCCGCCAGCGCGCCCATGATGGCGAAGATGTAAAAGGTCAGCCGCTCGGTCTTGATGCCCGAAAGCGAGGCGGCCTTGAGGTTGCCGCCCATGGCGTAGATGCGGCGGCCGAAGGTCAGACGCTTGGTGATGAACACGAAGCCGGCGATCAGCACCGACATCACCACCAGCACGTTGGGCAGGCCCTTGTAGGATGCGAGCATGTAGATGAAGAACAAGATGATGGCCGAGATCACCAGGTTCTTGATCACGAACAGCGCCAGGGGCTCGGTCTCGTAGCCGCGGGCCAGCCGGCGCGCGCGGCCGCGCAGCGAAAAGGCCAGCATGGCCAGCACGCCGACAATGCCGATCACCAGCGTGGCGCCGTGCAGCACCAGCGGCTGCACGCCTTCGCTGGCCGGGATCAGCGTGATCGGGCCGATAAAATCGGGAATAAAGCCGGCCGAGAGCAGCTGGAATTCAGCCGGGAAGGGGCCGACCGACTTGCCGGCGAGAATGGCCAGCGACAGGCCCTTGAAGATCAGCATGCCGGCCAGCGTCACGATGAAGGCCGGGATGCGGTAATAGGCGATCAGGTAGCCCTGCAGGCCGCCGATCAATGCCCCGACCACCAGGCAGATCAGGCCCGCCACGATCGGGTTGGCCATGAAGGCCAGTTCAGGCGGGAATTTCCAGCCGATCATCAGCATGGCGGCGAGGGCGCCGATAAAGCCCGAGACCGAGCCGACCGACAGGTCAATATGGCCGGCCACGATCACCAGCAGCATGCCCAGTGCCATCACGATGATGTAGCTGTTCTGCAGCACGATATTGGTCAGGTTCACCGGCTTGAACAGCGTGCCGCCGGTCGACCACTGGAAGAACAGCATGATCAGGATCAGCACCAGCAACAGGCCGTAGTCGCGGATGTTGGACTGCAGCGCGCCCCAGATGGAGAGCGGCTGGTTGCGGGCAGCCTCGACGGCGGCGGCGGTCTGCGGAGCGGTCTCTGAGCTCATGATGCTTTTCCTTCGGCGCGGACGATGGCCCGCATGATCTTTTCCTGGCTGGCGTCCTGGGTCGGCATCTCGCCCACGATGCGGCCTTCGTTGACCACATAGATGCGGTCGGTGATGCCGAGCAGTTCGGGCATTTCCGACGAGATCACGAGGATGGCTTTGCCCTGCGCGGCCAGCTGGTTGATGATGGTGTAGATTTCATACTTGGCGCCGACGTCGATGCCGCGCGTCGGTTCGTCCAGGATCAGCACTTCGGGGTTGGCGAACAGCCACTTGCTGAGCACCACCTTCTGCTGGTTGCCGCCCGACAGGTTCCCCGTCACCTGATAGACGCTGGACGAGCGGATATTGGTCTTTTTGCGATAGTCGTTGGCCACGTCCATCTCGGCCAGGTCGTCGATCACCCCGCCGCGCGACACGCCCATCAGGTTGGCGATGGTGGTATTGTGCTTGATGTGGTCGATCAGGTTCAGGCCATAGGTCTTGCGGTCCTCGGTGGCGTAGGCGATGCCGTGTGCCACTGCCTTTTGCACGGTCGAGGTGTCGATCTTCTTGCCGTGCAGGAACACCTCGCCCGAAATGCGCTGGCCATAGGATTTGCCGAACAGACTCATGGCAAATTCGGTGCGGCCCGAGCCCATCAGGCCCGCAATGCCCACCACCTCGCCCTTGCGGATGGTGAGCCCGAGATTCTTGATCACCTGCCGGTCGCGATGCTGGGGGTGGTAGACCGACCAGTTCTTGACCTCGAACACCACCCCGCCGATCTGCGGATCGCGCGGCGGATAGCGGTCTTCCAGCGAGCGGCCGACCATCGAGGTGATGATGCGGTCTTCGCTGATCTCGTCCTTGTTGAGCGTCTCGATGGTGTGGCCGTCGCGGATCACGGTGATGCGGTCGGCGACCTTGGAAATCTCGTTGAGCTTGTGCGAGATCAGGATCGAGGCGATGCCCTGCTGCTTGAAGCCGATCAGGAGCGCGAGCAGCGCGTCGCTGTCCTTTTCCGACAGGCTGGCCGTCGGCTCGTCCAGGATCAGCAGCTTGACTTCCTTGCTCAGCGCCTTGGCGATTTCCACCAGCTGCTGCTTGCCCACGCCGATATTGGTGACCAGCGTGTCGGGGTCTTCGCTCAGGCCCACCTTGCGCAGCAGCGCGCGGGCGCCGGCGCGGGTCTCGTCCCAGTCGATGATGCCGCCCTTGGCCTGCTCGTTGCCCAGGTAGATGTTCTCGGCGATCGAGAGCAGGGGCACCAGCGCCAGTTCCTGGTGGATGATGACGATGCCTTCGTGCTCGCTGTCACGAATGGTTTTGAACTTGCATTCCTTGCCCATGTAGACGATCTGGCCGTCATACGAGCCGTGTGGATAGACCCCCGAGAGCACCTTCATCAGGGTGGATTTGCCGGCGCCGTTCTCGCCCACAATGGCGTGGATTTCGCCGGCGCGGACGTCGAGATTGACGTTTTCGAGGGCTTTGACGCCAGGAAATGTCTTGGTGATGCTGCGCATCTCCAGAATGGTGTCGGCCATCGGGTAACCTTCGTTCATCGGCGCGCCGCGGCTGGTGAGCGGGCTCGCGCAACTTAGTTAATCACGTGGGAATGGAAAAGGACCTCGCGCAAATGCGCGAGGTCCCGGAGTTTGGCAGACTTACTGCAGGTCTTCGGCCTTGATGTAGCCCGAGCCGACGACGAGCTCTTCGTAGTTGGTGACGTCGACGTCATACGGGGTCAGCAGGTAGGACGGAACAACCTTGACGCCGTTGTTGTAGGTCTCGGTGTCGTTGATTTCCGGGGTACCGCCCGACAGGGCCGCGTCCACCAGGTTGGCCGTGACCTTGGCCAGTTCACGGGTGTCCTTGAACACGGTCGAGTACTGCTCGCCGGCAATGATCGCCTTGACCGACGGGGTCTCGGCGTCCTGACCGGTCACGATCGGCCAGGGCTGTTCGGCCGAGCCGTAGCCCACGCCGCGCAGCGAGGAGATGATGCCGCGCGACAGGCCATCATAGGGGGCCAGCACGCCGTGCACGACCGAGCCGTCCGAGTAGTTGGCCGACAGGATGTTGTCCATGCGGGCCTGCGCCACGGCGCCGTCCCAACGGAGCGTACCGACCTGGTCCATGCCCTGCTGGCCGGACTTGATCACGATGTCGCCCGAGTCGATCATGGGCTGCAGCACCGACATGGCGCCGTCGTAGAAGAAGAAGGCATTGTTGTCGTCCGGCGAACCGCCGAACAGTTCGACGTTCCACGGCTTGACGTCCGCGAAGCGCTCCTTGAGGCCCTTGACGAGCGAGTTGGCCTGCAGCACGCCGACCTGGAAGTTGTCGAAGGTGGTGTAGAAGTCGACATTGGCGCTGTCGCGGATCAGGCGGTCATAGGCAATGACCTTGATGCCGGCGTCGGCGGCCTGCTGCAGCACGGCGCTGAGCGTGGTGCCGTCGATCGAAGCGACCACGAGGGCCTTGACGCCCTTGGTGACCATGTTCTCGATCTGGGCGAGCTGGTTCGGAATATCGTCTTCTGCGTACTGCAGGTCGACCGAATAGCCCTTGGCTTCGAGTGCGGCCTTCAGTTCGTTGCCGTCGGAGATCCAACGCAGCGACGACTGGGTCGGCATCGCGATGCCGACAGCGCCCTTGTCCTGGGCAAATGCCTGGCCGGCAAGCGCGATGGCGCCAACCGTCACGGCGGTCATGAGAAGTTTCAAGGCTTTCACTGGTAGTCCTCCCGGGTAAACCCTTGGTTGGTAACGGACCCCGCGCGACGTGGCGAAGCCCGAGAGAATACGACCGGTCTGGCAGGGTCGGCTGAATGCGACTTCAGCATGGCGCACAGGCCGGCGCAGAGCCTGCCGGCGCCAAGGACATAGTGACGAGTCGTCGGTTGCCCGCACCCGTCCTCGTCTCGATTGCCTCCCGGTCCGCAGCCCTTGCGGGGGCCGCTTGTGCACCTCCAGCGCACGGCGGGGAACCTAGAGGAATCAGATATAGCTGTAAAGATCACTGAAATGGCAGAAGCGGCCTGCTGCATCGTTGCAATGCCGAGTTGGGGCCAGGGTTGCAGCTGTGCCGGGCTTTCTCTATGGTCCGTGCGGCGTGAGGAGGGGGCGGCGGCGCGGGGAGGTTCGCGACGCTGCACCCAAACATATCTGATATGTTGAGGGGAAATGACCAATCCGGAAATGACCGGCAGGCGGGAGGAGCCTGTCGCGACAGCAGCGTCCAGTGTTGCGGAAGCGCTTGTCGAAATGATCCTTGGGCATTTGTCGCCGGGGGCGAGTCTGCCCAGCGAGGCCGAGCTGGCCACCCAGTTCGCCGTCAGCCGCCTGACCATCCGCGAAGCGGTCAAGATGCTCGAGGGCCGCGGCCTGCTCGAGCTGGCGCGGGGTCGCCGCGCCATCGTGCGCGAACCCGACGGGGCGGCCTTCAACGATTTCGTCGTCTCGCTGATCCGCAACGATCCCAAGGGGCTGTTCGACCTGGTCGAGCTGCGCATCTCGCTCGAGACCATGTCGGCGCGGCTGGCGGCCAAGCGGGCGAGCCGGGCCGGATTGCAGGCGCTGGAAAGCGCCATGCAGGGCATGCGCGATGCAGCCGTCGACTACAATGCCGCCATCGCCGCGGGTGCCGATGCCGAGCCGGCCGACCGGCGCTTCCACGACTGCGACCTGCAGTTCCACGAGGCCCTGGCCACGGCCAGCGGCAACCGGGTCGTGGCCTTCCTCTTTGAAGCCATGAGCAATTCGCTGCGCGAGAGCTTTTCCATGAGCCGGCGCGGCCAGACGCTGCGCGGCTCGACCCGCGAAGACACCGTCATCGCCCACCAGGCCGTGCTCGACGCCGTCCGCGCCGGCAACGACCGCGCCGCCGGCGAAGCCATGCGCCAGCACCTCACCGACACCGAACGCGACATCCGCTCGCATTTTTCTAATACGGGGAACTAGCGTCCAAGGGGAACTACCTTCGGAAATGGGCGAGGCGGAACTCGTGGGTCAGAACTGCGCGATGCCTGTCATCAACCCACATCCAACCCCATCCACCGTCATCCCCGGGCTTGACCCGGGGACCCATGGACCCGCTTGCACCAAACTACAAAGGGTTGCGCGGTTGAGAGATGGGTCCCCGGGTCGGGCCCGGGGATGACGGTGTGTAGGGCGCATTGCCCACCCGCGCGCGGCACTACCCGTGATTGATCATCACGTGGCGCACCGCCGTGTAGTCCTCGAGCGCATAGACCGACATGTCCTTGCCGTAGCCGGATTGTTTCAGCCCGCCATGCGGCATCTCGTTGACCAGCATGAAATGCGTGTTGATCCAGGTGCAGCCATATTGCAGCCGTGCGGCGGTCTGCATGGCCTTGTCGATGTCCTTGGTCCAGACCGAGGAGGCGAGGCCGTAATCGCTGTCATTGGCCCAGGCGAGGGCGTCTTCGGGGTCGGTGAAGCGGGTGATCGAGACTACCGGGCCGAACACTTCGCGGCGCACGATCTCGTCCTCCTGCAGCGCTCCGGCGATCACCGTGGGCTCGTAGTAAAAGCCCCGGTCGCCGGAAAGGTGCCCACCGGTGGTGATCTGGATATGCGGCAGCTCGGAGGCGCGTTCGACAAAGCTCGCCACCCGGTCGCGCTGCCGCTTGGAGATCAGCGGGCCGATCTCGTTGACCGAGTCGTCCTGCTGGTTGAACGTGATGGTCGAGACCGCCGCCGAGAGGTCGGCGACCAGCTTGTCGTGGATCTTGGGGCCGGCATAGATGCGGCAGGCGGCCGTGCAGTCCTGTCCGGCATTGTAAAAGCCGAAGGCGCGCAGGCCGTTGACCACGGCTTCGAGGTCGGCGTCGTCGTAAACGATCACCGGGGCCTTGCCGCCCAGTTCCAGATGCGTGCGCTTGACCGATTTGGCCGCGGCCTGCAGCACTTTCTTGCCGGTCGCCACGTCGCCGGTGATCGAGATCATGTTGACCTTGGGGTGGTTGATCAGCGCGTTGCCGACGCTCTCGCCACGACCCAGGATGACATTGACCACGCCCTCGGGCAGCACGTCGGCAAACACCTTGGCCAGCTTGAGCGCGGTGAGCGGGGTCTGCTCGGAGGGCTTGAACACCACGGTGTTGCCGCCGGCGATGGCGGGCGCCAGCTTCCAGGCCATCATCATGAGCGGGTAGTTCCAGGGCGCGATCGAGCCGACAATGCCGATCGGGTCGCGGCGGATCATCGAGGTATGGCCCGGCAGGTATTCGCCGGCGATGGCGCCATGCATGTTGCGCACCGCGCCGGCAAAGAAGCGCCAGCAGTCGACGATGGCCGGGATCTCGTCATTGCGCACCGCGTTGATCGGCTTGCCGCAATTGAGTGCCTCGAGCGCGGCAAAGCCGTCGGCATCGTCCTCGATCTGTTGCGCGATTCTCAGCAGATAGCCCGAGCGCTGTGCCGGGGTGGTGCGCGACCAGGTGCGGAACGCCTTTTCGGCGGCGGCCACGGCGGCGTCCACCTGGGCCAGCGAGGCCTCGGGCAGGCCCTCGATCAGCGCGCCGGTGCGCGGGTTCAGCACCTGCTCGGCCATCTCGGTGCCGGTTTCGAACTGTGCGCCGATCAGCATCTGGGTCTCCATCCCAATTCTCCACTCTCTTGTCACGCCCTCGTGGTTCGACAGGTTCACCATGAGGGCCACTGGCAGTTCTGAGATCCTTATGGCGAGCCTGTCGAACCACGAGGATCGGGCATCTATTTCCCCGCCCCCGCAACGGATTGCTCGCCGCCGCGGGTCAGGTAGAATGCAGCGAGGATGGGCAGGAACGTCACCAGCACCACCACCATCGCCACCACGTTGGTCACCGGCCGCTGGCGCGGGCGGATCAGTTCTTCGAGCATCCAGATCGGCAGCGTCTGCTGCTGGCCGGCGGTGAAGGTGGTGACGATCACCTCGTCGAAACTGAGCGCGAAAGCCAGCATGCCGCCGGCCAGCAGCGCCGTGCCCAGATTGGGCAGGATGACGTGCCGGAAGGTCTGGAAGCCGTCGGCGCCCAGGTCCATGGCCGCTTCCACCAGCGAGCCGTGCAGCCGCCGGAAGCGCGCCACCGCATTGTTGTAGACCACCACCACGCAGAACGTGGCGTGGCCCAGAATGATGGTCCAGAACGAAAATGGGATGTCCAGCAGGTTGAAGGCCGAGCGCAGCGAAATACCGGTGATGATGCCGGGCAGGGCGATGGGCAGGATCACCAGCAGCGAGATGGTCTCCCGCCCGAAAAATCGCGTCCCCGAGACCGCCGCGGCCACCAGCGTGCCCAGCACCAGCGCGATCGCCGTCGAGATCGTTGCCACCTGCACCGAGAGCGTGAGTGCGTCCCACACGTCGGTGCGGCCCCAGGTCACCGCGAACCAGTCGAGCGTCAGTCCCGGCGGCGGCCAGGCATAGGTCCGGTCCTCGGTGGAAAAGGCATACAGAAAAATCAGCGCCAGCGGCGCCAGCATGAACAGCAGGCCCGCCGCGGCGGCGAGTTTCAGGCCCAGCGGGGCGCGGGTGTCAGAGGGCATCGAACGCCCCCGCGCGCTTGGCCAGCCAGAGATAGACGCCCATGATCAGGATCGGCACCACGGTAAAGGCCGCCGCCAGCGGAATATTGCCGGCCGTGCCCTGGTGCGAATAGACCGCCTGGCCGATGAAGAACTGCGAGTTGCCCACGATCTGGGGAATGATGTAGTCGCCCAGCGTCAGCGAGAAGGTGAAGATCGAACCGGCGATCACCCCGGGCAGCGCCAGGGGAAACAGCACCTTCCAGAAACTCTGGCGCGGCGTGGCGCCGAGGTCGGCGGCGGCATCGAGCAGATTGGTCGGCACGCGCTCGATCGCGGCCTGGATGGGCAGGATCATGAACGGCATCCAGACATAGAGAAACACCAGGAACGTGCCGGTATAGCTGATCGAGAGCGAGTTGCCGCCGATCACCGGCAGCGCCAGCCAGGCCTCCAGCAGCCAGGTCAGCCCGAGCTTTTCGAACAGCCAGTTGAGGATGCCTTCCTTGGCCAGGATCAGCTTCCAGGCATAGACCTTGACCAGATAGCTCGCCCAGAGCGGCAGCATGATGCCGAGATAGAACAGCGCCTTCCATTTGCCCCGCGCGTAGCGCGCCGCCATGTAGGCAATGGGAAAGGCGATCACTGCCGAAGCCAGCGTGACGATCCCGGCCATCAGCGAGGTGCGCACGATGATGTCGAGGTTCTGCGGCTTGAACAGCTCGCCATAGGTTTTGAGCGTCAGCTCGTGCCGGATCAGCCCGGAAAACTCGTCGATCGAGAAAAAGCTCTGCAGCAGCAGCGCCAGCAGCGACCCCAGATAGACGATGCCCAGCCAGAGCAGCGCCGGCAGCAGCATCAGAAAGATCAAAAGGCCCGGCTTGCGCCAGAAATGGTCCGACACCGCGCCCAGCCAGCCGCGCCGGTTGGGGAGGATCGCGCCGGTGGCTGCGAGGCTCGTCACGCCTCGGACTCCAGCAGGTTGAGCGCATCCTTGGCAAAGCCGATGGTGACGGCCTCGCCTTCGTCCGGCACCGCGCCGGTCGCCGGCACCACCGCATGCAGCTTGAGTCCCTTGAGGTCGATGGCCAGTCGCGTGGTCGAGCCCATGTAGCTTTTCGACGTCACCAGGCCGGTCAGCGCCGAGGCGCCGCCATCGGCGCGGATGACGTGGATGGATTCGGGCCGCAGGCTGGCCCAGCGCGCCACGCCGATCACGCTCTGCACGAAGTCGGGCGGCATGATGTTGGCCGAGCCGACAAAGTCGGCGACAAAGCGGGTGCGCGGGCGGCGATAGATCTCTTCGGGCGTGCCCACCTGCATGATGCCGCCGGCATTGAACACGGCGACGCGGTCGGCCATCGACAGGGCCTCGCCCTGGTCGTGGGTGACAAAAATGAAAGTGATGCCCAGGGTGCGCTGCAGCGCCTTGAGCTCTTCCTGCATCTGCTCGCGCAGTTTCAGGTCCAGCGCCCCCAGCGGCTCGTCGAGCAGCAGCACTTTTGGCTTGTTGACGATGGCGCGGGCCAGCGCCACGCGCTGCCGCTGCCCGCCCGAGAGCTGCCCGGGCTTACGGTCGCCATAGCCCGAAAGTTCCACCATCTCCAGCGCCGCTTCTGCGGCGCGATAGCGCTCGGGCTTGTCCACCTTGCGCAGCATGAGCGCGAACGCGACATTGTCCCGCACGTTCAGATGCGGAAACAGCGCATAGTCCTGAAACACCGTGTTGACGTTGCGCCGGTAGGGCGGCACGCCCTCGACCGCCTCGCCGAAAATCCTGACCGTCCCCGATGTCGGCTGCTCGAACCCGGCAATCAGCCGCAGGCACGTGGTCTTGCCCGAGCCCGACGGCCCCAGCATGGCAAAGAACTCGCCTTCCGCCACCTCGAGGTCTACGGAGTCCATGGCCCGTACGGCACCAAAATGGCGCGAGACTTTCTGCAGGGATACGGCAGCGGTCATCGTGTTCTCATGCCCAGTTCACTTCCTCAGCCACCGAGCGTCGCGTCAGGTCTTTGAGGCTGACAAAAGGGGGTTGGGCGAGGATCTCCCCCGCCCAACCCGAACCGTTACCGGCCGCCGATCACGCCGACATAGTCCGACACCCAGCGGTAGTACGGCACGCATTCGCCGGTTGCACATTGGGCCGTCGGGGTCCGCCAGAAGCGGATCTTGTCGAAATTGTCGCCGCCATTGGCGGTGCAGCCTTCGTCGGTGAGCAGTTCGTTGCCCTTGCAGGCCGCGGGAACCGACGGCACCGTGCCGAACCAGGCCGAGACGTCGCCCTGCACCTTGGGCGAGAGCGAGTGCTCCATCCACATATAGGCGCAGTTGGGGTGGGCGCTGTCGGCGGCCAGCATGGTGGTGTCGGCCCAGCCGGTAATGCCCTCTTCGGGGAACACCGAATCCACCGGTGCGCCTTCGGCCTTGAGCACGTTGACCATGAACGGCCAGGACGAGGAGGCGACGATGCCTTCGTTCTTGAAGTCGTCCATCTGGATGAAGGCGTCGTGCCAGTAGCGACCGACCAGGTTGCGCTGCACGCGCAGCAGGTCGAGCGCCGCCGCATACTGCTCTTCATTGAGCGCGTAGGGGTCGGTGATGCCCAGTTCGGGCTTGTGCGTCATCAGATAGAGCGCGGCATCGGCCACATAGATCGGGCCGTCATAGGCCTGCACGCGGCCGACATTGCTCTCGCCATCGGGCAGCGTCATTTCCTCGAACACCACGTTCCAGCTCGTGGGCGGGGCGTCCTTGAACACTTCGGTATTGTACATCAGCACGTTGGCGCCCCACACATAGGGCGTGCCGTAATGCTTGCCGTCCACGGTGTGCCAGGCGGCATCCTGCAGGCGCGGGTCGATGGTCGACCAGCTCGGGATCAGCGCCGTGTTGATCGGCTGCACGCGCTTGCCGGCAATCAGGCGCAGCGAGGCGTCGCCCGAAGCGGTGACGAGGTCGAAGCCACCTTCGTTCATGAGTGCCACCATTTCGTCCGAAGTGGCAGCGGTCTTGACCGAGACCTTGCAGCCCGTATCGGCTTCGAACTTGGTCACCCAGTCGAATGCCTTGTCGGTCTCGCCGCGCTCGATATAGCCGGCCCAGGCCACGATCGACACTTCACCCTCGCCGGCGCCGAGCGCGGCCAGCATATCCTGCGCCAAGACCTGGCCGCCGAGAGCGGCGACCATCGTCAAAGCCGTGCACGTCCTGAATAGGTTGGTCTTCAGAATGGATTTCATGGGTAGCTCCCTGCTGGGGCCGGTGTCCCTGCGACCTGCCCTTGCTCGAACCTTAACGGGGGCCTGCCCAATCGCAAACGCATTGTGACGTGGGGTGGTATCGGAATTTCCGATAGATCTAACTCACCATTCACCCGGAGGCAGCTGGGTGGGGGGAAAGTGCACTGGCCTGCGATTGGTCGCGTCTGCCAGCTGCGTGACCCCCAAACCGACGCCTCCCTGCGTCCGCGCCGTTTCCAACGGCCGTCTCATGCGGTACCACGTTTGTCCTCTCCCGGTCGGATCGCGCCCATGAGTCCCTTCCACCAGATTCTCGGCAACAACCTGGTTGCCAATGTCACCAACTTCACCGTCTGGTTCGCCATTACCTTCTGGGTCTATCTTGAGACCCGATCGGTGTTCGCCACCGGCATGATCGCCGGCGTCTACCTGGTGCTCACCGCCGCCTTCGGCATCTGGTTCGGTGCCATCGTCGATCACAATGGCAAGAAAGCCGCGATGCTCGGGTCGAGCCTGGCTTCGTTCGGTTTTTACCTCGTGGCGCTCATTGTGCTGCTCGTCTTTCCGGTCGAGCGTTTTGCCGATCCCTATGGCATCGCGCTCTGGCTCTTCGTCCTTCTCGTGATGTTGGGCGTCATCGCCGGCAATATCCGCTCGATTGCGCTGCCCACGCTGGTCACCTTGCTGATCCCGGAGGACCAGCGCGACAAGGCCAACGGCCTGGTGGGCATGGTGGGCGGCATCGGCTTTCTCACCACCTCGGTGATCTCGGGTGTGCTGGTGGCCTGGGGCGGCATGCTGGCCGTGCTGATCCTGGCACTCCTGCTCACCGCAGTCGCCTTCTGGCACTTGTGGTTTGTGCCGCTCGACGAAGGCCGGCCGCTGCCGAGCGCCGATACACCCGCAGAGCCCAGAAAGGTCGACATCCGCGGCACCATCCGGGTCGTCGCCGGTGTGCCGGGGCTGTTCGCCCTGATCTTTTTTGCCACCTTCAACAATTTCCTCGGCGGCATCTTCATGGCGCTGCTCGATGCCTATGGGCTGTCGCTGGTGTCGGTCGAGCTCTGGGGCCTGACCTTCGGCGTGCTCTCTACCGGCTTTATCATTTCGGGCCTTCTCATCGCCCGGACCGGACTAGGGAAAAACCCGCTCCGCACGCTTCTGGCGGTCAATGTCGTCACCTGGGCCGTCTGCATTTTCTTTACCATCCAGCCGTCGTTCTGGCTGCTGGTTGCCGGCTGTTTCATCTGGATGTTCCTGGGCCCCTATGCCGAGGCGGCCGAGCATACGACCCTGCAGAAGGTCGTGCCGCCCGAGCGGCAGGGCCGTGTCTTCGGCTTTGCGCAATCGGTCGAGCAGGCGGCCTCGCCCCTGACGGCCTTCCTCATCGCCCCACTGACCGAATTTGTCGTCATCCCGTTCATGACCACCGGGGCAGGCGCCACGCTGATCGGTGGCTGGTTCGGCACCGGGCCGGCGCGCGGTATCGCGCTGGTCTTTACCCTCGCCGGCTTTGTCGGACTGGTGGTGACCGTCATCGCCTTCAACTCAAAATACTATTCGCAGCTGTCCGCCGCCTATGCCCGGGCGCCCGACGAAGACAATTCGCCTTCGCCAACTGCAGCCAGCTAAGGCAGACGGCGCGCTGCCACTCACACGGTGTCATTCCCGCGCATGCGGGAATAAAGGGCCGGTTTCGCCGGCCGGTGTCCGTGGCCCTGGTTCCCCGCCTGCGCGGGTATGACACCGTGGTTGGCGACGTTTCAGCGCCCTCAATGGACACCCACGGGGCCCGTAACCCCTACTTCTCCACCGGCGCGTCCTCACGGCCGCCCCATTCGGTCCAGGACCCATCATAGACCGCCACATCCTTCGCCCCGGCGATCTGCAGCGCCAGCGCCAGCGTCGAGGCCGTCACACCCGAGCCGCAGGAGGTGACGATGGGCTTTTCGAGGTCGATGCCGGCCTGTTCGAAAATTGCGTTGAGTTCATTGGCCGGCCGCATGTGCCCGTCCACCGTCAGCGACCCCACCGGCACGTTCAGGCTGGTGGGGATATGTCCCGAGGCCAGGCCGGGGCGCGGCTCGGGCACGCGGCCGAAAAAGCGGTCGGCGGGGCGGGCATCGACAATGGTCTTGCCCCGCGACTGCGTCAGCGCCAGCACCGAGGCAAAATCCTCGACCAGTTCGGGGCGATAGCCGGGCTGGAACAGTTTTGGCCGCCGCATGGTCTGGCCCGCTTCGGTCGGGCGGCCCTCGGCGCGCCATTTCGGGCCACCACCGTCGAGCACGCGCACGTCGCGCGCGCCCATGGCGTTGAAGGTCCACCAGACCCGCGGCGCCGAAAACAGCCCGACCTCGTCATAAACGATGATGGTGTCGTCATTGCCGATGCCCAGTGCGCCGACGGCTGCGCCGAATTCCTCGGGTCGTGGCAGCATGTGGGGCAGGGCGGTCTTTTTGTCGGCGATCTCATCGATGCCGAAAAACACCGCGCCGGGAATATGGCCCTTGAGATAGTCCTCGTACCCTTTGCGACCCGTTGCCGGCATGTGCCAGCTCGCATCGACCACCACGACATTGTCGTCGTGCAGATGTTCGGCCAGCCAGTCGGTGGACACAAGGAAATGGGTCATCGGCGCGCTCCGGAGTTTTCACTCACTGCCTAGCGCTGGGAGCGGGTTGTGGGCAAGGGCACCGTCAGCATTCGCCGCTGCCACCCTCGCACCGGACGTGCCGCGACCCCGTCCTTCGACAGGGTCAGGATGAGGTCTAGTTTGAGCTTTTGGCGTACTAAAGCTGCCGCCGGACCACGCCCTCTGGCGTCAGCTCGGTCAGAGCCAGCGTCTGGTCGAGATGTTCGGCGCGCCAGCTCAGCAGGCGCTCGGCCATCTCGAGCCGCGCTGCGGCACAGGCCGGATCGTTTGCGACATTGCGCAGGCAGTGCGGATCGCTTCTCAGGTCGAACAGCAGGGGCGGCAGCGCGGCAAAGTGAACATATTTCCACTCGGCCGTGCGGATCACGGCAAGGCTCAGCTGGGTCGATTTCAGCCCCAGCGCCTGCTCGAGGCTCTGGCTGGCCACGTCGCGGAAGTCGAATTCCCAATGCACCACTGCGTCGCCGTCGTGGCCGATCAGCGAACGGCCGTCCGGGTGGTGGGTGGGCGTTACGCCCATCAGCTCGAGCAGCGTGGGAAAGAGGTCGACCGCTTCGGTAAAGCCGGTGACCCGTCGCCCGCCTGGCTGGCGCGGGTCGCGCAGCAGCAACGGGATGTGCTGGCTCTCGTCGAAATAGCCGCCTTTGCCCAGGGCAAAGTGGTCCCCCATCATCTCGGCATGGTCGGAGGTGAACACCACGATCGTCTCATCCCAGGCGCCGCGCGCGCGGATGGCGTCGAAGGCGCGCCCGAGCTGGGCGTCGACTTCCGAGATCATGCCGTAGTAGGTCGCCTTGATCTGGCGGAAATCGGCTTCGGTCAGATCCTTGAGCAAAGCCGTGGCGCCGGGGACAAAATGGCTCGCATCGGCCGTGCCCAGCACCTGGTCGAGCAGCGGGTGCTGCGCCGTCTCCGCCGCGAAGTTTTCGGCACGGCGGAAGGGCGGCATGTCGGCTGGGTCGTAGAGCGTGTTGTAGGGCGCCGGCACGACAAAGGGCGGATGCGGCCGGATCAGCGAAAGATGCGCGAACCAGGGGCGGTCCTGCTCCTCGAGCCAGCGGATGAATTCCCCCACCAGAAAGGCCGTCTGGGTCTGGTCGGCGCCATAAGCCGGCGGAGCATTGCCGATGCGGCCGGGCGGGCCGCCCACCGGCAGGTGCGCCGCATCCTTGTCGGCAAAGGCGAGCCCCTGCGCCCGCAGCCAGCTGAGCCAGGGCCTTTCGTGCTCGGGCAGTTTGACCCGCGCGGTAAAGCCGGGCAGCACGCCCTCATAGGTGGTGTTGTCCGGGTCGGCCGGGGCCTTGCCCGTGGGGTCGAGCGAGACGTCCGTATAGCCGAACAGCGTCGGGTCGTAGCCGGCGCGCCGCGCCGCCAGTGCCAGCGTATCGAAGCGGGCCGCCAGCGGCGTGCCGTTGCGGCAGACGCGGTTGTTCATCTGGTAGAGCCCGGTATAGAGGCAGGCCCGGGCAGGGGAGCAGGGCGCAGCCTGCGCATAGTGGCTGAGATAGGCCGTGCTCTCGTCCGCCAGGGCGTCGAGTACCGGCGTCCGGATCAGGTTATTGCCGAAATAGCCCACGCAATCGCCGCGCCACTGGTCGGCGGTGACGAAAAGCACGTTCATCTGGCGTTCATCAACATGGCGAAAATCAGGCGCCGAGCACCAGCACGTCGCTGGCGGCAATGCCGACGCGCACGCTCGTGCCATGTGCCGGCGGGGGCGTGCGCTGGTCGTTAAACGTATCCAGATTCACGAGATTTCCGCCCAGGTCGACCTTGAGCCGGATCACCGATCCGAGGAAGGCCACCTCGGCCACCTTGCCTTCGAGCATGATGTCCCGATCAGCCAGCGTCACCGCCTCCGGCCGCATCGTCAACGCCACCGCCTCCCCCCTCACCGCGCTCGCGGGCAGGGCCGGAATGGTGGCGATCGTGGTGCCGATGGTCACGGTTTTGGCCCCGGCATCGGCCACCGTGGCATGCAGCGTATTGAGCGTTCCGACGAAGGTGGCGACAAAGCGCGTTGCGGGTTTGTTGTAGATTTCAAAGGGTTGGCCGACCTGCTCGATATTGCCGGCATTGAGCACCACGATCCGGTCCGAGATCGAGAGCGCCTCTTCCTGGTCGTGCGTCACGAACACGGTGGTGATCCCGAGCTCGCGCTGGATCTCGCGGATCTGCTCGCGCAGGCTCACCCGGATCTTGGCATCGAGCGCCGACAACGGCTCGTCCAGCAGCAGCATTTTCGGGCTCGGCGCCAGCGCCCGCGCCAGCGCCACGCGCTGCTGCTGCCCGCCGGAGAGCTCGAACGGAAAGCGCTTGCCGTAGCCGGCCAGGCCGATGAGCTTGAGCATCTCCTCGACCCGCGCCTCGCGCTGCGCCTTGGGCATACCGGCGATCTTGAGGCCGAAAGCGATATTGTCGCCGACATTCATGTTTGGAAACAAGGCATAAGCCTGGAACACCATGCCGATCTTGCGCTGGTTGGGCGCCAGGTCGGTGATGTCCTTGCCCTCGACGCTGATCAAGCCGCTGGTCGGCCGTTCGAAGCCGGCGATCATGCGCAGGATCGTGGTCTTGCCGCAGCCGGAGGGGCCAAGCAGGGTCACGAACTCGCCCCGGCGGAAACTCAGATCGACGCCCTTGACCACGGAGTTGCCCCCAAAGGTCTTGACGAGCTTGTCGATGCGCAGAAAGTCCTCGGCCATCTGGGGCGTCCTCGGCTAGGCTTGGCGGGCGGTCCTGGGCGCAAACCGGTCCAGCAGCTGGATCACGCCCATGGCGCCCCATGTCAGGGCGAAAGAAATAATGGCAAGTGCTGAGGGCTCATAGGCCCGGTTGGCGCCGACATTCTGCATGTAAACGCCGAAAGCCGGGCGGTTGAGCAGGCTCGCCAGCACAAACTCGCCGATGACGATCGCAAAGGTCAGGAAGGCGCCCGACAGCACGGCCACGAAAATATTGGGAAAAATCACCTGCACCATGGTTCGGATCGGGTCCGCACCCAAAATCGTGGCAGCCTCGGTGAGGGTCTGGACGTCGATCGTCCGCAATCCGGTATCGATGGCCCGGTACATATAGGGCAAGGCCAGTGTGACATATCCGCAGACGATCAGCACGTCGGTGCCGAACGTCGAATTGGTCAGGGGCAGGATGGAGGACGAATTGAAGAGCTTGATGTGGCCGAACACCAAGATGATCGGTGGTACGATCAGCGGCAGGAGCGTGATGAATTCCATCACCGGCCGCAGCCATTGCAGCCGCAGTCGCACGAAATAGGCTGCCGGCAGCACGATGATGATGCCCACGATAATGGCAAACACCGCGCAAAGCAGCGAATAGGTGAAGGTGGACTGGAAGCGTTCGTCCGCAAAAACAGACAGATAGGCGTCAAAGGTCAGCCGGTCGCGCCGCATCTGCATCGAAAAGATGAAGGTGGCGAGTAGAGGTAACAGGAAGTAAGCCGCACCCAGTCCGAACACGACCCAGGCCCAGAAGCGACGCGCGATCATTTCAGCCACCGTTCGGCGCGCGTTCGCACAACGATATAGAGCACGTTGGCGCAGGCCGTGATGACGATCATGCCCAGCGCCAGAGCAGCGCCAAGTCCAGGATTGTGCAGCACATCACCGCGGATCTGCGCATAAAGCAGAATTGGCACGATGTTGAGCGACGAGCCGGTCAGGGCATAGGCCGTCGCGATGGCACCGAAAGCGTTGGCAAACAGCAGCGACAGCGTACCCAGCAGATTGGGCCAGAGGACCGGAAACCCGATATAGAGCCAGAACTGCCACCGCGAGGCCCCCAGCGTCGCGGCCGCCTCGCTCCACTCCTTCTTGAGCCCGTCAATAGCGGGCGCGATGATCAGGATCATCAGCGGAATCTGGAAGTAGAGATAGGTCAATGTCAGGCCGACAAAGCTCAGCAGGTTGAAGCCCGACTTGTAGATGTCGAAGCCGAACACAGTCCTCAAAATCACGGTGACCAGGCCGAGCCGGCCGAGCGTCGCGATGAAGGCAAAGGCTAGCGGCAGGCCGGCAAAATTGGAGGCCACCCCGGAAAAGGTCATCACGGTGGAGCGGATTGCCGAGGGCAACCGGCCGCGAATGATCGCCAGCGCCATGGCCAATCCGATCAAGGCGCCAAAGAAGGCCGAGGCTGCCGAGATACGGATGGAAATCGAAAAGGCATTCACGACCTGGTCCGTCCCGAGGTCGATAATATTCTGGAGTGTCAGGTTGCCATCGCGGTCAACGAAGGCTGAACTGACCAGAAAGAGCGTCGGAACGATCAGGAACAGCAACGCGAAGGCGATAAACGGCAGAACGCCCAGCCAGGCGCCGATCGGGATCGATCGCCAAAGCGAAACGGCCGGCCCGGTTGATACCGGGCCGGTCGCTTTGTCAGCAGCGAGGCTGACGGTTGACACTTACTGTACGTTGGCGCCGACGACGGCGTCCCATTGCGTGGTGATCACTTCCTTGGCGGCAGCCTGCTCGTCGAGCGAGGGGAACACGGCCTTGGCGTAGGCTTCAGCCGGCGGCAGCTTGTCGAGAAGCTCCTGCGGGATCTTGCCGTTGGCGGCCAGGTCGTTGAAGCGGATCGGGTGGCAGTAGCCAGCCAGCCAGCCGAGCTGACCTTCGTCGGAGTAGAGGTATTCCATCCAGAGCTTGGCAGCGTTGGGATGGGGCGCAAAGGCCGAGATCGCCTGGACATAGACGCCGGCTACGACGCTGTCGGAGGGAACGACGACTTCGGCCTTGGGGTTGCCCGCAAAACCATCGCGCCACGCCAGGACGTTGTAGTCCCAGGCGACGACGATCGGCGTCGTACCCTGAGCCACGGACGCGGCCTTGCCGATCACGGGGACGAAGTTGCCGGCCTTGTTGAGCTCGGCGAAGTAGGCGAGACCGGCTTCACCGGCAGCCTTGGCATCAGCCGCACCAGACGCCAGACCGGCGCCATAGACGGCCTGGATCGCCTGGTTGGAGGCGCGCGGGTCGCCAGCGAGGGCAACGGCGTTGGCGTAGTCGGACGCCTTCAGGTCGGCCCAGGAGGTCGGGACCTTGGAAACGACGTCGGTGTTCACCAGGAACGACAGCACGCCGTAATAGTCGCCGTACCAGTAACCTTCGGCATCCTTGGCGGAGTCCGGAATGGTATCCCAGGTCGAGACCTTATAGGGCTGGATCAGGCCTTCGGCCTTGGCAGAGGGACCAAACGACAGGCCGACGTCGATCACGTCGGGAGCCTGCGGGCCGGTATTGCCCTTGTTTGCCTTGATGGCTTCGATTTCATCGGCCGAACCGGCATCGGGGTTCAGTTCATTGATGGTGATGCCGGGATACTTGGCCTTGAAGCCTTCGATCACGGCGCCGTAGCCACACCAGTCGTGCGGCAGGGCGATGGTGGTGAGCTGGCCCTCGGCCTTGGCTGCCTCGTAGAGGGCGGTGAGGTCGGTCTGCGCCATAACGGCGGTCGATGCCAGCATGGCAACAACCGAAACCGAGGTCGCGAACGCGTTCTTCCGGATCATTCTGAGTCTCCCTGGATGGTAGGCTTGTTCATGCACGTGCAGGAGGAGTGTCGAAAAGCCGAGCTTCCACTAGGTCTGGCGTATGACAACCGCATGACAGGGTTGAACAGGTCGCGAAGTTCCAGCGAACCGGTGTCAAAGAAGCACCGGGCTTGTCGGCTTTGCGGACCCCCACCGTCGATTGTGACAATTGTGACAGTGCCTCTTTTGGCCATGGGAGTCGAGATGCACCGCTTTGCCTGAAGTCGGAGGTTGAGTCGCAGCTTGGAGCCATTCCAAACAAGCGCGATATTTCTTGATCTGTTTTGTCCGGTTTGTTAGGTCGCGAGCCTCGTCCGCTGGAGTTGCGCCATGAACCGAACCTTTTCTCGTCTGCTGACCGTTCTCGCGGTCGGCGTCTCGTGTCAGTCGGTGATGGCAGCCGGACCGGCGCCCGAAGTGGTGTTGACCAGCTATGGCGACATTGCCCTGGCTGGATATGAAGACGCGCTGACCACCGCGCAGGCGCTTGACCGGGCAGTGGAAGCGTTCGTCGCCGATCCCACCGACGCGACGCTGCAGGCGGCGCGTGACGCCTGGAAGGCTGCGCGCGTCCCTTACCAGCAGACCGAGGCGTTTCGCTTCGGCAATCCTGTGGTCGATGCCTGGGAGGGCCGGGTGAACGCCTGGCCGCTCGATGAAGGCCTGATCGATTATGTCGATGCCTCCTATGGTGCCGAGAGCGACGAGAACAGCCTCTTCACGGCCAATGTCGTGGCCAATACCAGCCTGGTGATCGACGGCGCCACGGTCGATGCCTCGGCAATCACGCCGGAATTCCTGCAGGGCACATTGCAGGAAGCCGGTGGTGTCGAGGCCAATGTGGCGACCGGCTACCACGCCATCGAGTTTCTGCTCTGGGGTCAGGATCTAAATGGGACCGGGCCCGGTGCAGGCGTGCGTCCGGCGAGCGACTATTCCACCGCCGCGCATGCGGATCGTCGTGCCGCGTATCTGATGGCCTCGACGGATCTTCTGGTCACCGACCTGCAAGAGATGGTCGACAGCTGGAAGGCTGACGGGGCGGCGCGCCAGGCGAGCGCGGAAGCGGGCGTGGCGGCGATCCTGACAGGGATGGGTTCACTGTCGTTCGGTGAACTGGCCGGCGAGCGCATGAAGCTGGGCCTGCTGCTGCACGATCCGGAAGAAGAGCATGACTGCTTTTCCGACAATACGCACAACTCGCATCTGAACGATGCCATCGGCGTGCAAAACGTCTATCTTGGCGCCTATCAGCGGGTGGATGGCAGCAAAGTGTCGGGCCCGTCGATCTCGGAAATCGTGGCGGACAAGGACCCGGCGCTTGACGCGGAGATCCGCGCGCTGCTGGCCGACACCGTCGCCAAAATGGACGCGATGAAGCTGCGTGCTGAAACGGTCGAAGCCTATGACCAGATGATCGGCGAGGGCAATGCAGAGGGCAATGCCACGGTTCAGGCCGCCATCGACGCCCTGATCGCTCAGACGCGGGGAATCGAACGCGCGGTGGCACTGCTCGAACTGGGTGAGGCCGTGACGATTGAACAGTCGGACAGCCTGGTCAACCCGAACGCGGTCTTCCAGTAGGCCACGGTTTTCCAACGCTATTTTGCCCCTGCGGGTTGCCAGAATCCGCAGGGGTCGTTTTGATCCCGGCGTGACCGGGACGTGCCGGAAGTGCTGACATGCACATGCGCCTCACTGCAGTCCTGGTCATGACCCTGTTTGCCGGCCTGGCGCTGGCTGGTCCCGTGCAGCGGACCGACCTGGGGGCTAAGGATCTGGCAAGGGTGCGCGCCGTCACCGCGCCAGCCAGTGATTTCAGCCTGCCGGAGAATTTCGAAGCGCTGCCGGGCGGCGCCGCTACCGTCACCAAGATCGTCAACCAGGACATTTTCTCGTTCAGCCAAGCCAACCTGTCGTTCGAACAGGAGGAGCAGTTCAAGCTGGGCAATGCCCTGTTCCGCAAGCTCTGGGTGGCGTCTCCCTCCTCGACGCAGGCCTCGGATGGGCTGGGGCCGCTGTTTAATGCGCGCGGCTGCCAGAACTGTCATCTCAAGGACGGGCGGGGCCGACCGCCAAGCGGAAGCGAAGCCAGCGCCGTGTCGATGTTCCTCCGCCTGTCGGTTCCGCCGCGTGATGAAAGGGAGCAGGCGGCGATCGAGGCGGGGCAGATCAAGTTCGTCCCCGAGCCCACCTATGGCGAGCAACTGCAGGATTTCGCTGTCACCGGCCTCAAAGCTGAAGGCAGTATGAACATCACCTATACGGAGGAAGCGGTCACCCTGGCCGATGGAGAGATCGTAACTCTCCGCCATCCGCACTACACGATCACCGACCTAGCCTATGGGCCGCTGCGCCCGGACGTGATGATCTCGCCTCGGGTCGCACCGCCGATGACCGGCCTGGGCCTGCTCGAACAGATTCCGGCCGCCGACATTCTGGCCGGGGCCGATCCGGATGATACTGATGGCGACGGGGTGTCGGGTCGAGCCAACGAGGCCCTCGACCCGGAAAGCGGGATGCTCGCGCTCGGTCGCTTCGGCTGGAAGGCCGGTGCCGCGACGGTCAGGGCTCAGTCTGCCGGGGCCTTTGCCGGCGACATCGGCATTTCGACGCCGCTGGTCGACCAACCCTTCGGGGATTGCACCGTCGCGCAGACGGCCTGTCGTACCTTACCCACCGGCGAGCAAGCGCGGCTGGGCGAGACCGAGGCGCCGGACCCGGTGCTCGATCTGGTGACCTTCTACTCGCAGAACCTCGGCGTGCCGCAGCGTCGGCGGGTCAGCGATCCGCAGGTGCTGGCGGGAAAGCAGGCCTTTTATGGCGCGGGGTGTACCAGTTGCCACACGCCCAAGTTTGTGACGTCACGCGACGCGCCGGATCCGCAGCACAGGTTTCAGCTGATCTGGCCCTATACCGACCTGCTCCTGCACGACATGGGCGAGGAGCTGGCCGATCATCGGCCGGAAGGGCGGGCAGACGGTTATGAATGGCGGACGCCGCCGCTCTGGGGGATCGGCCTCACCCAGACGGTTTCGGGTCATACCCTGTTCCTGCATGACGGGCGCGCCCGAAACCTGACCGAAGCCATTGTCTGGCACGGTGGCGAGGCGCAAGCTGCGCGTGACGCCTTCGTAGCCCTGCCGAAGTCGCAGCGCGAGGCGCTATTGGCCTTCCTGGAGTCGCTCTGATGCGCAAGCTCTTCGCACTCTTGAGTATTTTGGCGTGCCTTACGTCGCATTCGGCGGCCGGCGCGACGCAGACCGAGGCCCTGTCGCAAGCCGTCAGCGGCTTTATCCAGCCCGCATTTGCCCAGTTGGAGCGCGCTGCCGCGCAACTGGGCGACGCCACTTCGCTGCTTTGCGCGTCGCCGGGGCCGAACGAGTTGGCCATCACGCGCGGCGCCTTCAAGGCGGTTGTCCTCGACTACGGCCGAGTCGAATTCTTGCGCTTTGGTCCGCTGACCGAAGACAATCGCAGCGAGCGGATGCTGTTCTGGCCGGACCGCAAAGGTATTGCCCTGCGCCAGGTGCAGGCCATTCTGGCCGAGCAGGACGAGCGGGCCACGACACTTGCTGGCTTGCGCGCCAAGAGCATCGCGGTGCAGGGCCTCGGGGCGCTCGACTATGCCCTCTTCGGGGAGGGGGCCGACGCCCTCGCCGGCAAGGGTGGCGCGTTTCGCTGTGCCTATGCGGCGACTGTTGCCGCCGCTGTGGCAGCAACGACCAACGAGCTGAGTGCAGCCTGGTCTGCAGCGGGCGGCATCGCGGCGCGGCTCGCCGAGCCACAGGCGAACCAGACCGACTATCGTTCCGAACGTGAAGCGCTTGAGGAACTGGTCGGGGCGATGGCTCAAGGCATCGAGATCTTGCGCGATACGCGTCTCCTGCCGTTCGTCGGGCGAAACCAGGAGGACCCGAAGCCGAAATCGGCGCTGTTCTGGCGATCGGGCATGACGATGCCGATGATCCGGGCCGGGTTCGAGGGGATCCGTGACTTCCTAGTGGTTTCACAGATCGGTCAATTGGCCGCCGAACCCGATCTCTGGGTGGGCAACAGTGCGCAGTTCGAACTGGCCAACGCGTTGAAGGCCGCCGAATTGGTCACCGATCCGATCGCCGAGGCTCTGGTCGATGAGAAGCAGAGGCGTGCGCTCGCCTATCTGATCATCCTCACCGGCTCGCTGCAGACGCTGCTGGGCGAAAACCTCCCGGCGGCGCTGGGCCTTTCGGTGGGGTTCTCGTCGCTGGACGGCGATTGATGTGGCAGCGTAGGGCGTTCCTTCGCGCAGCGGGCGCGGGCTTTGCTGCTGCGCTCCTGCCGCGCCAGGTCGAGGCCCTCGAGCGCACCGATCTGGTTTTCGCCTCCGCCATCCAGCGCAAAGGCGGCGGTTATGCTGCCGCGCTGCTCACCGAGACGGGCGAGCTGGTCAGCAGTATCGACCTGCCCGACCGCGGTCACGACATTACCTGGTCGCGGTCGACGGGGCAGGCGGTGGTCTTCGCGCGCCAGCCGGGCACATTCGCTGTTGCCTTCGATGTCTCCGGCAAGGCGCCTCCGCGGACCCTGACCAGTTCGGAAGGGCGCCACTTTTATGGCCATGGGGCTTTTTCGCCCGATGGCCGGTTGCTCTATGCGACAGAGAACGACTTCGAGCAGGCGCGCGGGGTGGTCGGTCTCTTCGACGCCACCGACGGGTACCGACGCGTCGGAGAGTTCGACACGTTCGGGACCGGGCCGCACGACATGCTGCTGACGCCGGACGGGACAACGCTGGTGATCGCCAATGGCGGGATCGAGACGCATCCGGATTTCGGACGGGCCGAGCTCAACCTGGAGAGCATGGATCCATCGATCAGCTTTGTCGATGTGCGGACGGGTGAACGCATCGGCCAGTTGCGCCTCGACGCCGGTCTGCATCAGCTCTCGATCCGGCACATGACGTTCGACCAGTCGGGGCGCGTCTGGTTCGGCTGCCAGTTCCGAGGCGCCGACGCGCTGACGCCGCAATTGCTGGGCTATGCCACCCGGGAGGGGAAGATCGGACTCGTCGAGTTGCCGCCTGAGGTGCTGGGGGCGTTGCGGAACTATGTCGGCTCGGTCGCCGCTTCCGCTGACGGCAGCCGGATCGCTGCGTCGTCTCCGGAGGGCGATGTCGTGCTCGTCCTCGATGCCATGACCACTCACGTGCTCGGCACGACGGGTCTTGAGGATGGCTGCGGGATCGCTCCGGACGGCGCGGGGTTTGTTGCCTCAAGCGGACAGGGAGCACTGACCGGGGTCGACATCGCGCGGGCGGAGAGACGTTACGACTTCGGCTTTGACAACCATCTGCGCCGCCTGAGCTGACCTGGGCGTGCGCGTGCCGCCGCACACAGAGAAAAACCCGCTGCAGCAGCAGCCGTTCGACCATCTATCGACTTGTCTTTTTTCTGCACCCGGTGCAGTGAATCCGGCAGCTCAAAGCGTTTTGGGAAATCCAGCGGCCGGCGTTCGACCTGCCGTTTTTCAAGCATAATCAGGAGGCAGCCATGCCGATCAGAGCCACCGTCTGGGGCGAAAATGTCCATGAACAAAAGAACAAGTTCGTGGCTGAGAACTATCCCAAGGGCATGCATGGGCAGATTGCTTCGCTGCTGTCGCAGGACAAGAACATCGTCGCCTCGACCGTTACGCTGCAGGATGTCGAGCATGGCATGACCGAGGCCAAGCTCGACGAGACCGACGTCCTGCTCTGGTGGGGCCATGCGGCGCACAAGGATGTCGACGACGCCATCGTCGAGCGCGTGGTCGAGCGTGTCTGGCAGGGCATGGGGCTGATCGTGCTGCATTCGGGCCACCACTCGAAGGTGTTCAAGCGCCTGATGGGCACTCCCGCGAACCTCCACTGGCGCGAAGCCGGCGAGCGCGAGCGCATCTGGGTGGTCAATCCCGGCCATCCAATCGCCAAGGGCCTTCCGCCCTATTTTGAGCTCGAGACCGAAGAAATGTACGGCGAGCCCTTCTCGGTGCCCGAGCCGCTCGAGACGGTGTTCGTGTCGTGGTTCCAGGGGGGTGAGGTGTTCCGCTCCGGGCTGACCTATCGTCGGGGTGCGGGCAACATCTTCTACTTCCGTCCCGGGCATGAGACCTACCCGACCTACCACGACCCGATGATCGGCCAGGTGCTGCGCAATGCGGTGAACTGGGCCTTCAATGCAGCTCGGCACGCCCATCTGATGAAGGCGCCGAACACGCCGGTCGAAAAATCGATCGAGCCGCTGGTCGAGCGCGGCGCCAAGCTCACTCATCATCCCAAGTCGTAAGTCAGGGCGTCCCATCCAAATGCGTCTTCTCATTCTCGGCACCGGCGGCATGGCGAACCAGCATGCCCGACATTTTGCCGCCATCCCTGGCGTCACCCTGGTGGGTGGCGTCGACGTCGACCCCAAGCGGGTCGAAGCGTTCAACGCCACGCACGGCATCGCCAACGGCTTTCCGTCGCTGGAAGCGGCTATTGCCTGGGGCGAGTTCGACGCGGTGGCCAATGTCACGCCCGACTCGGTGCACCACGCCACTTCGATTGCCGCGCTCAAGGCCGGCAAGCATGTGTTCTGCGAAAAGCCGCTGGCAACCGACGCGACCAAAGCCTTCGAAATGGTCGACGTGGCCGAGAAGGCCGGGTTGATCAACATGGTCAACCTGACCTATCGCAATGTGGCGCAGCTGCAGAAGGCACGCGAGATCGTGACCTCGGGGCAGATCGGCGAGGTCAAGCATGTCGAGGCCAGCTACCTGCAGAGCTGGCTCGTCTCCAAGGCCTGGGGCGACTGGCGCACGGAGAGCCAGTGGCTCTGGCGCCTCAGCCGCAAGCATGGCTCGAACGGCGTGCTGGGCGATATCGGCGTCCATATTCTCGATTTCGCCTCCTACGGGGCGGGGCAGGACATCGAACACGTCTTTGCGCGGCTGCGGACCTTCGACAAGGCGCCGGGCAACAAGATCGGCGAGTATGACCTGGATGCCAATGACAGCTTCACCATGGCGGTGGACTTCACCAATGGCGCGCTGGGCGTGATCCATGCGACGCGCTGGGCGACGGGCCACCTCAACGAGTTGCGGCTGCGTGTCTATGGCGAAAAGGGCGGCGTGGAAGTGCAGCACCGCCACGATGGCAGCCAGTTGCGCGTCGTTATGTCGGACAATATCGAGACAGCGACCTGGCAAGTGGTCGAGGTCGACCCGGTCCCGACCAACTACGAACGCTTTGTCGAGGCGGTCCGCACGGGCAAGAACCTCGAACCGAGCTTCCGCCATGCGGCAGACCTGCAAAAGGTGCTTGACCTTGCGACCGTGACGGAAAGCGAACGTCGGGAACTGCCGACGCACTGACGGGCGTCCGCACGGACAGTTTCAAGGCCCGCCGCGCACACGTGGCGGGCCTTCTTGTTGCTTCAGATGCCGCCGTACCACTCGTAGCCGTGGTCTTCCCAATAGCCGCCATTGCCCTTGCCGAAGCGGGCAAAGCTGTCGACCAGCTCGATGGTGTGGACATATTTGGGTTGCTTGTATCCCAGGGCACGTTCGATGCGGATGCGGATCGGGGCGCCGTTGGAGATCGGCAGGGCGGCGTCGTTCAGTCCGTAGGCGAGGATGGTCTGTGGGTGATAGGCGTCGATCAGGTCCGAACTCTCGTAATAGGGTTCCGGCGCCGACAGACCGCCGCCCATCTGGTCGTAGCAGTGATAGACGGCAAAGCGGGCCGTTGGTTTGGGTTTTGCCTGATCAAGGACCGCACCCAGCGTGGTGCCGGTCCACTTGGCGATGCAGCTCCAGCCCTCGACGCAATCGTGGCGCGTGATCTGGCTGCGAGCGGGCATGTTGCGCAACTGGTCGAGGCTGAACGAGACCGGCGTTTCGACCAATCCCGTGATGGACAGCCGATAGTTGGCGAAATTGGTGGCTACCTGTTCGGCATATTCGGCCACATTGCGCGGGTCGGTCGAGCCATTCGGCCGTTGGCCCTGGCGGATTTCGCTCGCGGCATATTCTCGCGCCAGGGCCTGGTCCGGGACGAGGGCGCGCTGGGCTGCGTAGGTCAGCTCATTGGCGCGCTCGAGGAAATTGCGGGTCGGATCGTCGCGATTGGCGAGGAAGTCGAACTGGTCGCAGCCGGAAAGGATCAGCGAGGAGGCGCCGGCCGCGCCAAAACCCAGAAGACGCCGGCGGCTGAGGATGAGCTGGCTCACTTGGACATCTCCTTGACGTCGGGGGGCGTGCCGGGGCTGGCGCGATAGTAGCCGGTGATCATCGAGCGCAGTTCGTTGAACGGTCCGGCGAGCAGGACCATGGCGATGTGAACCACAAAGAATAGCACGAGCAGCACCATGACGCCGAAATGGATGGTGCGCGCCGTCTGTCGTCCGCCGAACACGTCGAGCAGCCAGGGCCAGGCCGCGTTCATGCCGGGGGACATGGTCAGACCGGTCAGGATGATGAGCGGGAACAGGATGACCAGCACGACGAAGTAGCTGAGCTTTTGCAGCGGCGTGTAGCTGCGGCCATGGTGAAACTTCAGGGCGAGGTGCGCGGCCAGGTCTTTGGGCAGGCCGGCAATGTCGCGTGGCTTGAGGACGATATCGCGCCAGAAGTGCTGGTTGGCGAGGCTGGCGACCAACCAGACCGCGAGGGTTGCGACAAGGATCCAGGCGAAGAAGAAATGCACGACCCGCCCGGTCGCCAGATCGCGGGACGAGGGGATAGTCGCCCAGCCCGGGAAGCCGACGAAATTCTGCCGGCCGCGCAGTTCGCTGACGCCGAGCACGCCAGTGGTGTCGAATTTCTGGCCGAAGATGGTGGTGAAGCCGCGGACGCCCTGATCGCTGTTTTCCGCGCCGATGGAAAAGACCGTGTTGTCGAAGGCAAAGCCGGACTGTTCGCCGATATAGAGCGCCGGGTGGGCGTTCCAGATCTGCAGGCCGCTCAGCAGTAGGAAGAACAGCGCCACCACCCAGATCCAGTGCGTGAGACGGGTGAAGATGGACTGTCGATAGACCAGCGGTCCCTTGGGCTTGCCCTGGGCCGGGATGGGAATCGAGTCTGCTGCCTGGTCCGTCATTGCCGATCCCCTCCTGCGTCGATTTGCCGACTGGCTGTAGAAACGGGCATTCGGCCGCCAAATGTTAGCCTATCACAGCAAGTTCATTGCGCTGCGATCAGGGGGCGTCGCCGGCTGGTTCAGGTCCGGCGATGCCAGGTGTGGGCCCCGTCCGCGTCAGGCGTCGCGCGCGGCCCAGTTGATGCCGCGGCGCAGGATCGTTGCCATGTTGGGGTTCTCGAACTCGGCGGCGCGGTGGCCGAGCGAAGAATAAAAGACGCGGCCCTGGCCGTAGCGCTTCTTCCAGACCACGGGCATGACCACGCCCTTGATCCAGGAGGCGTGTTCGCCACTGAAGGTGGTGGTGGCCAGCACTTCGTTGCCGGGATCGGTATGCATGTAGTATTGCTCCGAGGTGTAGGGGAACGACTTGATCCCCTGCATGATCGGATCGTCCGGCCTGGTCACATCGACGGTATAGTCGATGATGTTACCCGGGTGTGCCACCCACTGGCCACCGGTGATGAACTGGTAGACCGGTGAATCATGGAAGCTGTCTCCCATGGTCCCGTGGTGGCCGCCCATGCCAACGCCGCCCTCGATAGCCGCCGCCAGATTGTCGGCCGCTTCGCGGGAAATCTTGCTCATCGTGGTGCAGGGAATGATCAGCGAGAGGGACCTGATCTCAGGCTCGAGAAACACTTCGGGGTCGGTTTCGACCCGCACGCTGAAGCCATCCTCGTGCAACCAGCGGCGATAGATCGCGGCACATTCCTCCGGATCGTGCCCATTCCATCCGCCCCAAACGATCAAAGCACTGCGCATACGAACGACTCCACTTGGAAAACCAGCGGAGACTATCGCAATTGCACACGGGTGCCACCCCCGCAGCGCGTCGGGCGGCGGTCTATCGATGGGGGCAGGACGTCAGCGGCGGCGGGACAGCGTGGTGGCGGCCAGCATGGCGCGACCGGCGGCGCGCAGGAGAAAAAGGCCGCCCAGGGCGATGATCAGCAGCAGCGAGGGCTCGGGCTGCTCGACGGCCGAATGGCGCATCAGACTTTCGAGGGAATAGCTCATGTCGCACTCCGGGCCAGGTGGCCGATTCGCTCTAGCGTCGAGCGTTGAGAGTGCCGGTTTCGCAGCCGCAATTGAACACAGAATGTCCCGTCTGGTTGAGAAACGGTGAAATTCGGCCGCCATGGGCGGGTTGCCTGCCCACTGGCCGACCGCTAGGCTTTAACTCCCACTGGAGTTGCGAGCGGCGCATCTTGGGGACCCCAAAAGCTGTAATGGCGGCGTTGCAAAGCAGTGAGATGGTCTGAGCACAGACGTTCACAAAAAGGACAGGGACATGAAGAGACATTTGCTGGGGCTGACCGCCCTCACCCTCGCGACCGGCCTGGCAGCGCCTGCCTATGCCGAGTTCGCCCTCAACATCCTGCACATCAACGATCTGCATTCCCGCATCGAGCCGATCACGGCGACCGACTCCAACTGCAATGCCGAAGACGATGCCGCCGGCAAATGCTTCGGTGGGATCGCGCGCGTCAAGACGGCCGTCGAGGCGCGCCGCGCCGCACTGGCAGCAGAGGGCAAGAATGTCATTACCCTCGATGCGGGCGACCAGTATCAAGGCTCGCTGTTTTACACCACCTACAAGGGTGACGAGGTCGTCGAGTTCATGAATGCCATCGGCTTTGACGCCATGGCGGTGGGCAACCACGAGTTCGACGATGGCCCGGCCGGGCTGCTCAAGCTGGTCGATGGACTGAAGTTCCCGATCGTCTCGGGCAATACCGACGTGTCGGGCGAACCGACTTTGGCCGGCAAGCTCAAGGGCGCCCTGGTCCTGACCATCGGCGGCGAGAAGGTCGGTATCGTTTCGACCCTGGCGGAAGACACCGATGAAACGTCGTCGCCCGGCGACGGGGTAACGTTCCTGGATGCCGAGGACTACCTGAAATCGGCGGTCGCTGCCCTTGAGGCCGCAGGGATCAACAAGATCATCGCCCTGACCCATATGGGGTATGCGCGCGACCAGCAGATCGCTGCCGAAGTCGCCGGCATCGACGTGATCGTCGGCGGACACTCGCACACGCTGCTGAGCAATACCGACGAGAAGGCTCTCGGGCCCTATCCGACGCTGGTCAAGAACCCGGACGGCAAGGATGTGCCGATCGTCCAGGCCTATGCCTATTCGAAGTATCTGGGCGAATTGGCGGTGGTCTGGGACGACGCCGGTAACGTGACGTCGGCCAGCGGCGCGCCGCTGCTGCTCGACGCCTCGGTGACGCCCGATGCCACATTGGTGGCCCGGATCAAGGAGATGGGCGCGCCGCTCGAGGCGCTCAAGGCCAAGGTGGTGGGCTCGGCTGCCGAAGCGATCAATGGTGATCGCAATGTCTGCCGCGTGATGGAATGCAGCATGGGCAACCTGGTTGCCGATGCACAGCTGGATCGGGTTGCTGACCAGGGTGTGACGATCTCGCTTGCCAATTCGGGCGGTCTGCGCGCCTCGATCGATGCCGGTGAGATCACTATGGGCGAAGTGCTCACGGTGCTGCCGTTCTCCAACACGCTCGCGACCTTCAGCATCGCTGGCGCCGATATCGTCGCTTCGCTCGAAAACGGGGCCAGCCAGATCGCCGATGTGGCCGGGCGGTTCCCGCAGGTCGCCGGGATGAAGTACACGTTCGACAGCTCCAAGGAGGTCGGGTCGCGGATTTCCGATGTGATGGTCAAGGACGGCGACACCTGGGTGCCGATCGATCCGGCCAAGGTCTATGGCGTTGTGACCAACAACTACATCCGTGGCGGCGGTGACGGTTACGATCTGTTCGCCACCAATGCCAAGGATGCCTACGACTTCGGCCCGCCGCTCGAGCAGGTCGTGGCCGACTACATCGCCAAGCTTGGCGGGACCTATACGCCCTATACGGACGGTCGCATTACGGACGCGACTCCGGCAGCCCCGGCCACCGAGGCCGCGCCAGCTGCGGAGCCTGCCGCTCCTGCCGCCGCTCCCGCCGCCCCGGCTGCGACAGCGCCGGCCGATGGTGCGATGGCTGCGCCGAGCACGGAGCCTGCCGCGGGCGCCATGGCCGCGCCCGATGCCATGGCTCCCAATGCGATGGCCCCCAATGCCATGGCGGCCGAGCCGGTAAAACCGGCAAACTGAGGCCGAACGCTTTTTTGAAAGGGGCGCCGCGCGGCGCCCCTTTTTTCATTACGAGCGGGGCGCGAGCTGCCGCCAGAGCAGCAGGATGATCACGGCCCCGATCACCGCGCCGACAAAACCGGCATTGTCGCCGGGACCATAAAGGCCGATCGCTTCGCCCAGAAACTTGGCGACCACAGCGCCGACGATGCCCAGGACCGTGGTGAGGATGAAACCCTGCGGTTTGGGGTGGCCCGGGGTGATCAGTTTGGCGATGATCCCGGCAAGAAAACCGATGATGATGGCGCCCAGAAATGCCATATTGCCCTCCAGAAAAGCTTGCTCCTAAATGCGGACGACGCGGGGACGTTGCAAGGGTCCGGGGCGCGCATTTGTCCCAGCTGCATGGCTCGGTTGCGGTGGCCGGCGACGATTTGGCTTGCTTTTTTGCCCGTCCGACCGCATATGCAGCGCGTCATCGGCACTGATATCCCCGTTCCGGGCGGGTGCCTTATATGTGACACGCTTCTCTTCTTATCGACCAATGCGGTGAGCGGCGAGGCTGTCGGGTTCGATTGAACCCGGCAAAGCGCACGCGGCTGCGGCCGCCACTGCATCTGATCCACATGCCATGCAGGCTTGCATGGCGTGGTGTATGCCGCGTTGGTTTGGCATATGCCCGACACAGAAAAGAAGTGACTTTTGACCCAGACTTTTTCCGAACTCGGCCTTCCGGCATCCATCGTCGCCGCGCTCGACAGCGCCGGCTTCAATGTCCCGACGCCGATTCAGGCCAAGGCCATCCCGCACCAGCTCGCCGGCAAGGACATCCTGGGCATCGCCCAGACCGGCTCGGGCAAGACGGCGGCCTTCGGCCTGCCGATCATTGCCGGCATTGCCGAACTCAAGGGCCGTGCCAACCCCATGACGACCCGTGCCCTGATCCTGGCGCCGACGCGCGAACTGGCGGTACAGATCGACGAAGTGCTGCAAAAGCTCTCCGCCGGCTTGCGTCTCAGCACCGTGCTGGTGCTGGGCGGCGTGTCGCGGCACAGCCAGATCCAGAAGATCGCCAAGGGCGTCGACGTGGTGATCGCCACGCCCGGTCGCCTCAAGGATCTGATCGATGATCGCAAGCTCAAGCTCAACGAGACGCGCTGGCTGGTGCTCGACGAGGCCGACCGCATGCTCGACATGGGCTTTATCGGTCCGGTCAAAGCGATTGCCGCCGCTATTGGTCCGCGCCGGCAGACGGCGCTGTTTTCGGCCACCATGGCTGCTGAGATCGCCGATCTCGCCAAGGGTCTGCTGAACAATCCGGTGCGCGTGGAGGCGTCGCCGCCGGCAACGACGGTAACCACCATCGACCAGCGGGTGATCCTTTCCGGCTCGAAGGCCAAGCGCGGCGTGCTCAACGAGCTGCTGGCGGACGAGTCCCTGAGCCGGGTCATCATCTTCGCACGCACCAAGCATGGTGCCGATCGCGTGGTGAAGAACCTCACCATCGACGGTCACGACGCGGCCGCGATCCATGGCAACAAGAGCCAGAACGCCCGGCAGGCGGCGCTCAAGGGCTTCAGCTCCGGCAAGGTCCGTATTCTGGTGGCCACCGACATTGCGGCGCGTGGCATCGACGTGCCTGATATCTCGCATGTCATCAATTATGAGCTGCCGGACGACGCGGAAAATTATGTGCACCGCATCGGCCGGACCGGGCGGAATGGCGCGTCGGGCAAGGCGATCACGCTGTGCGACGGGACGGAGCGGTCCAAGCTGCGCGATGTCGAGCGGCTGATCCGCCGGACGCTGCCGGTTTCGGGCGATCTCAACCTCGCCAACGAGACGGGGGTGGTGGCAGCGCCGCGCGGCAGCCAGAGCGATGCGCCGGCCGACCGCAAGCCGCAGGGGCAGCGCCCGAGCGAAAACCGGCAGCGGCCGCATGCCAATGCAGGCAAACACTTTTCCGGCGCCAAGAAGGCCTCGATCATGCAGGATCGCGCGCCGCGCAACCATGTCGGCCAGCCCAAGCTCGATCACGAACCGCGCCCGGCCGCCAAGGCCGCCGCAAAGCCGCGCTGGAACAAGACGCAGCGGGATGCCGGTCGTGCCCGCCGGGCTTCGACCGATCGCGCCTCGGCCTAAAAGGTCGGCCTGAACGTTCACAAGGCGGTCCCTCGGGGCCGCCTTTTTTGTTGGCCAGCGGCCCGCCTTGCCACATTGATGAACGAAAACTGAACGCGCCGAACCGCGGCGGTTCAGTTCGAATGGTGCATTTCACGCCCAGAAACAGTGTTTTCGCCTGGGGGTTCATATGCTCAAGATCGCAGTCGTCGCCATGTTCGTGGCCATACTCTCGACGCTGGCTGTCGCCGCGTCGGCGCTGCCGGTGCCGGTCGAGGCCGCAACAGACATTTCGACTGCCGCCGTCTGATTAGCTTAGCGGGATGCCCTTGTTGCCCTTGTCCTGCTGGTAGATGGACGAGAGGTCAGCGTAGAGGCCGGTGAGGGTGTCGACGCGGGCGAGGAGGGTTTCCTTGTGGCCGCGGTCGAGGCCGGCAATCATGCGGCCGATGTCGTGGGCGACGAAATAGGGGTTGGTGCGGTTGTAGAGGGGCCGGTCGTCCGGGACGCTGCTGCGGTCGGGGTCGGGGACCTGGTAGACCGCCTTGAGGATGGCGATGTCGTAGGGGATGGCGAAGCTGTCGCGCGAATCCTCGTAGGTGAACAGATAATAGAAATTGTCAAAGCCGGACCAGGTAATGCCGGAGAGGCAGAGCGAGCAGGGCTCGTGGGTGGCGACAAAGAGGCAGTCCCTGGGATCGGGGCGCGTCTCGGCCGGCAATTCGTAGAAGCGCTTGATGGCATGCATCTCGCCATGCCAGAGCGGGTTCTCGGTTTCATTGTTGGTTTCAGCCACGACCAGCGACAGATCGGACTTGCGCAGGATGGCGGCGCCGAAGAGCTTGTTGCCCTTGGTCACGCCGGCCCGAGTACGAGGGGCGATGTCGTGTTCGATGACATCGAGCAGGCGGGTGATCAGGCTGGGCGTATCCATTGGCGGCTCCGTGGGTCGACGGAGCCTCGCGTAAGCGGGGGGACGCGGTCAAGCCGTCAACGCGTCGAACGGACCAGTTGCAGCCGGACGACGCCCTGGGCGTCGAGCAGTTCGAGCGTGGTATCGACCAGGCGCCAGTGGCGGGTGTTGGCCAGGGCGTCGAAGAATACTGCCTCCTGGGCCATCAGCGCCTCGCTGCAGGCCATGCGGGTGGCAGCAGGCGGGCTGAAGGCGAGGCGGTCGCCCTCGATGGTGGCCTGGCTGAAATAGCTGTTGCAGGCGCCACGGCCGCCGGCCCGGCGATCAGCGGCAATCGAAATCGTGCTTTGCTCGACCTCGACCGGCACGCCGGCAATGGCGATGGCGGTCCAGGTGACATCGAGAAGCGGCGCGGGATCAACGACAGGCTGGACCGCTGCCGGCGTTGCAACGCCTGAAGCGGCGACCAGCACCTTGAGCCCCTCGGTGGCGGTCAGATCGATCACGACGGGCGTGTCATTGCGGAACCAGACCGTCCCGGCGCTCAGGATTTCGGCGCGCAGGCCATAGACGCGGTCGGCGGCCATCACCTTGTCGTCGAGATTGAAACGGAAGGTCAGCGGCACCTGGCCGGGCGAGGCGATGGCGCCCTCGGCCTGGATGCGGGGCTGGTCAGGGGTCTGCATGTCCACCAGGCTGATGCGCAGCGTACCGGCCGGCGGCAATGCAATGCGTTCGAGATAGGTCACCTCGCCCGAGATCACCAGGGCGGCGGCCAATGCGGCCGGCGTGCTCAGTAATACCACGAGGCCGGCGAACAGCAGACGAAGGTGAACACGCATAGTTTACTCCACTCGCTGGCGGCCACTTTTGCCCCGGCCGCCGACAGTCACAGCTCAATGTGGAGGAAATACATCATTTCGGTCAGTTTTCGACGACAAACCAGGGAATATCGAAGGTATATTCTTCGTTATTGTTACCGTCGCCGCCGCGGTCGACGACCAGGTAGCTCGACGGCCGCTGCAGCGGGCAGAGCACGCCATGCCAGGTGTTGATGGCGATATTGACGCCCTGGCCCGGCGCCGGGCGGAAGGCGCGGGGACGACCGGGCACGCCGCCTTCGTCGGGCGCGACAATCACCAGCCAGGGCGCGTCGCTGAGCGGGTAGAAGGCCTGGCTGCCCAGCGGATGGCGCTCGACCAGGCTGAGGCTGAGCGGCAGGGCATAGGGCTGGCCCATGAAGATGGAAATCAGCGGCCGGGCATGCACGCCGGCCAGCTCGACACGGGCCAGATCGTGGTAGCGCTCGGTCTTGCCCTGGTTGATCGGATAGTGTTGCGCCCCCTCGGTCTCGATGACCTGGCCATAAGGGGCGAAGGCCTCGCGGCTCAGCGGTTCGATGGTGATGGCGCGGGTGGAAACGACCATGTCAGGAGACCCGGTGTGCAGGGCTAGAGGGCAAGGCGCATGTGGCGATTGACGTCCTTGTAGAGCAGATAGCGGAACCGCTCCGGGCCCGCGTAGCAGGCTTGCGGGCAGAAGGCGCGCAGCCACATGAAATCGCCGGCCTCGACTTCGACCCAGTCGCGGTTGAGCCGATAGACGGCCTTGCCTTCGAGCACGTAAAGCCCGTGCTCCATGACATGGGTTTCCTCGAACGGGATGACGGCGCCCGGTTCGAGGGTGACGATGTTGACATGCATGTCGTGGCTGAGATCGGTGGGATCGACAAAGCGCGTGGTGCCCCAGGTGCGCTTGGTATCGGGCATCCAGACCACCGGTTCGTCCTGCTCGTTGGCGACAAAGGCAGCCGGTGCCGCAATACCCTCGACTGCGAGGTAGCGCTTGCGGATCCAGTGGAACCGGATGGGCTGTTCGCTGACATTGGCAAAGGCCCAGCGACAGCCGGGCGGCAGATAGGCATAACCGCCGGGCCGCAAGGCATGGGCCTTGCCATCGATGGTGAGCGTCCCCAGCCCCTCGAGCACGAAGAGCACGCCCTCGGCGCCAGCATCGGGCTCGGGCCGCTCGCTGCCGCCGCCGGGGAACACTTCCATGACATATTGCGAGAAGGTTTCGGAAAAGCCGGTCATCGGCCGGGCGAGCACCCAGGCGCGGGTATCTTTCCAGTGCGGCAGGTAGCTGGTGACGATGTTGCGCTGCACTCCCCGGGGGATCAGGGCATAGGCTTCGGTGAAAACGGCACGGCCAGTGTGGAGGGCCATCTGGCCGGGCAGGCCGTCGGCAGGGGAGGCGTAGGTGGGGGCCATGTCGGTCTCGAAAGTGGCGATGGGTGAGTGATAGCGCAGTTCGCTTCGCATGGCACGGGGGAGGCACGTTGCCAAGAGAGGTGAGGCTTGGGCCCGCCAGTTGCTCGTTCCGGCTGTCAGGCGGGCTCGACGCCAAGGCGCTGGTTGAGACGAGCGAGCATACCGGCGGCATAGGTGGCGTAGGGCCCGATCCAGCGCTCGTGGATGGCGTGTACCGGGAGGGCGTCGAGGTGGTTCCAGCGTTCGCGGCCGCGCCGCTCGGCGACGACGAGTCCGGCCGACTCCAGCACGCCCAGGTGCTGCATCACGGTGCAGCGGTCGAGTTCGGCGAAGCGGTCGCAGAGCATGCCGGTAGTCAGCGGCTCGGCCTTGAGGGCATCGAGCATGCGGCGACGCACGCGATGGCCCAAAGCCTTGAAGATGAGGTCGTCCGCATCGTCGGTTGACATGTTATGTTTTTATAACATAATTGGGTGGCGGTCAAGGTCGGAGGACGAGATGGCCTATGAGTTTACGGTCAAGGGACGTATTTCACGCCCGGTGAATGAGGTGTTCGAGGCGGTGGTCGATCCCGGCCAGCTGTCGGAGTTCTTCACCACCGGGGGCGCCAAGGGTCGGCTGGAGACCGGCGCCACGGTGACATGGGACTTTCACGATTTCCCGGGCGCCTTTCCGGTGCGGGTCGTGGAGGTCGTGCCGAAGGAAAAGATCGTGCTGCGCTGGGGCGCCGCGCCCGACGACGATCCCGCTGGCACTTACGAGACGACGGTGACCATGCGGTTCGAGGCGCTGGAAGACGGCCGGACGCTGGTTTCCATCCACGAGCAAGGCTGGCGCGAGACGCCTGCGGGACAGAAGGCCTCGTATGGCAATTGTGAGGGCTGGACCGGGATGTTCTTTGCCATGAAGGGCTGGCTGGAACACGGACTGCACATGCGCCACGGCACCTATATCTAGCGCGCGGGTTGCAGCGGCGTTGTCAACAAACTGTTGAGGATTCGGGCGCAAGCTCGGGGTATGAACGAGCGTCTCGACCACCGGCACCTGCGGATCGACCTGCACCATCTCAACGAGGTGCTGCACAGCTTTCTGACCATGTTCGCGCCCAAGCCGGTGCCGCAGCAGCCGGTCGAGGATATCGACTGGGAAGACGGCGAGATCGAGGACCAGACCGAAGGTCCGGCGCGGTAGCCTGCATACAAGGTGAGCCCGGACCTCGTGGTTCGACAGGCTCACCATGAGGTCCTCTCAAACAGTCGCGCTTCTCTGCCGCTGTCATTCCCGCGCAGGCTGGAAGGTGGACTCTCGTTTGAAGTGCAACAGTTGCTGCGAGAAGGCTTCGGCTGGGGTTCTCCAGTCAAGGCATTTTCGCGGGGTGGCGTTGTAGGCCGCGATCAGCTGGGCGAAGCGGTGGTCGTC
>Ga0247843_1000280_pt1 | contig 122403 bp, 106 predicted proteins | sample LaCruzMarch2017__FD_192420 | JGI IMG/M metagenome (GOLD analysis project Ga0247843, IMG submission 192420) | Freshwater microbial communities from meromictic Lake La Cruz, Castile-La Mancha, Spain - LaCruzMarch2017_8m | ecosystem: Environmental > Aquatic > Freshwater > Lake | place: Spain...
TCATTTACAACAAGAAATACAAATAAAAAAATGGAAGAAAAAAACCTCGAAAGTTTTCACTTCCGAGGTTTAATTTAATGTAATTTTACAATCTAACCCGTATCAACTTTTTTCAGGACTAGACAAATGGATCAAAAATTAGTAGACTTAGGTGTTATGCCATCTTTAGAATACGGTAAAGCATCTTATGACGAATACATTACGAAAGGTTTAATGGTTCAATTATCTCGTTTAAAATTAGGCGATAATATCGAAGAAGCTCACATGCGTAACCGTCAAATGATTGCAAAATGGGCTTTTGAAAAAGGACAAAAAGAAAACGTGATTGAACAAAAATTTGAAAATGGCAAAACGTATTTTGTAGTGAACGACTATTTAAAATTACGTGTGTTGTTTGGAGAATTATTAAAAGAATTACAACGCATCAAATCTCAAGGAGATTACAAAGCTGGAAAAGCTTTAATTGAAAACTACGGTGTAAAAGTAGATTTAGCCTTACACAAAGAAGTTTTAGAGCGTTACAAAAAATTAGAAATGGCTCCTTATCAAGGATTTATTCAGCCTAAATTAATTCCAGTAATGAAAGACGGAAAAATAATAGATGTAAAAGTAGAATACCCAAAAAGCTTTACAGAACAAATGTTAGAGTATAGCAAAAACTATAGCTACTTACCAGTGATTAATTAAACTGTTCGTCATTGTGGCTTCGACAAGCTCAGTCACCGAAAAAAACAAAAAAGGAGGGTAATTTTAGACTCCTTTTTTGTTTTCGAATTTTTAAATGAGACTGTTGAACTTGATTCTAGCCTATGCTAGCGGTTCGTTGTTTTTTTCTTTCGTTGTTGTTCGCTATCAACTGCGCATTTGTTCGCGAGAAAAAATTTGTCGGAAGAAAAGCTGCTGTCTGTCGTGCAAAACATTTTAAAGTGATGCCAGATGTTCCCACAAGGCACCACCTCATAATGATTTTTGTCTTTACTATGCAAATCTTATTTCAGGGTGCAAGTCCAGGTTTCTGTAGTTGGCACATCACCTGTATTAGGGCATTGTTCCGTAGCTCGTTTTTTTGTAGCTTTTATTGAAAATACTGTTGTAGGAAGTGCCGCTCCTGTAGCAGTAACTTTTTTCTCGCATGTACAGGTATAATCCTTTTTACATGAAGAAAGTGAAATTAGAGCAATTACAAAGCAAATTAATGAGACATTTTTCATAAGAATAATTTTTATTTTCCTACTCGTATGGCTTTTCGGTGTCGCCCCGTTTTTAAAGTGGTCTCTGGTCTCCACTTTTATTTTGCAAGATAAGATTTTTTAATTACAAACTGTCAAAATAAATATTTGTCGGTTCTCGTGTCTGTCCGCTATGTGTCGTTTTTACAATGACCGCTAGCGGTTGTCGGCTAACCGCCAGTTTTTTCTTTTCCGAATGTTTGTTTATTGATACCTAAATTACTAAAAAATTGAAACAAACAGGACCTGCATAATGAAAATGACATGATCTCCTTATCTGGTCAGTTGGAACTAACGAGAAGGGAAAAATTGCTTTTTAGTCGCTTGTTATCGGTAGTTGAGACCGTAAATAATTTCAATAATTCTTTCATGCGTTTGCTGTTGATGGAGATATAGGCTTTCCCTTCGGGTAACGACATTAAACCACATTGAAAAGTGATTTGTTTGTTCACCTCACATAGTAAACGTACTTTACCAATACCGCCTACTTTTTTTACAACCGTAGCTGGTATTTCTAAATAAAAAGTTTTTAAATAGCTGAGTTTATCAATATGAGTTTTAAAACTAATAGGTTTCATATGATAAAATTATAATATTTAATTGTCATATGGTATAGCCAGTTTAATTAATTATGTATTTGTTATGTAAACATGGCTATTTCATCTAAAAGTAATGCATGGTGTTTTGTAAAATTTAACCATGACTTGTCCCGAATTTATTTCGGGATAGACACATAGTTTTTTGCCTACATACAAATATAATAAAACAGTTATACATAGGAAGCTTTGCTTCTTTATCATCAGAATCATAACGAATCTTAATAATCAGCGTTCCATTCCTTCAAATAAACAATAAAAAAAAAGCCATCCGAGATTTTCGAATGACTTTATTATGAAATCTAATTTAAAATTAATTCTTTAACATTGTATAAAGAGAATCTTTTAAATGAACGCGTTTTGCTCTTAATTCATTTAAATGCTCATCAGTTGTTGCAGTAGCGCCACTTTCGTAGCTATGAATTTGATGATCCACTTCGTGGTATTCGTCAAATTGTTTTCTGAAATGAGTATCCGTTGTTTTTAACTCATGAATTTTATCTTTCATTTCAGGAAATTCGTGTAATAAATCGTGTTTTTGCATGGCTATAGTTTTTAAAGTATAGTCAAATTTAAAAACACAGAAAATGAAATGAAAGAACAAAAATCACTTCGCAATCTGACAAATGTCATGTTTTATTTATCCTAACAATACACACCAAGCATCTTTTACTTTATTTGCGTCTAATAAAGCTTTGGCATATTGGTGCTTCTCTGTATCTGATGAAAATTTTTGCGATAAGGTTTTATGAAACGCTTCCACTTCTTCTTGAGTTGGTAAAACTTCTATGTTCCCTAATTGACCTAAGTTATTGCCTGTTAAAACTGTGCTTGATTTGATAGATGCAGGTATATTGTCAAAACCAATTCCAATAGTCGTAATAGGTTTTTCAATTTCAAATAATGCATCGCCATGCGCTCTGCAATACCAATTGCCACCCATGCGTGCTACTAAGTCTATTTTTTGTTGGTCAATTAAGTTGTGTTCGTTTAATACAGATTCATCAATATGAATTTTTATAATTTCACACATTACTAAATTGCAATTACCAATTTCTTTTACTTCAAATACTTTACATTCAAGTTGCACCGGACTTTCTTTAACACGCATTGGTTTTACTAATTCAGATGCAATAGGAGTAAAGCCTGCCTTCGTGAATTCGCTTACCCCTTTTTCGTATGGGCTGCTTGCTAAACTCATTTGTTGAACCATGTTATAGTTCACAATATTAATCACACACTCAGGAACTTCTTTAATATTTAAGTGCGTATCTTTTGCTTGACCAGTTCGTCCGCTCAAGTTTGGTGAGAAAATAGCAATAGGAGGCTTTGCACTAAATACATTAAAAAAACTGAAGGGTGCTAGGTTATGATTACCTTTTGCATCTACCGTACTTGCAAAACAGATAGGACGCGGGCCAACGGCGCCTAATAAATATTGATGTAATTGAGGAACGTTTAATTCGGAAGGAGTGAGTGTTAGCATATTATTTTTAGGGTGTTGTTTTAAAAAGAAATATTTTTTAGCCAAATAGAAACATAAGTCTATTTAATGTAGGTTAAAGGATAAAATAGACGCTTTGCTGTTTTATAGATTTCTACGTTAAAACAAAGTTTTCTATGTCATACTTATCCAGTTTTATTTCTATGTTACTATGTGGTTATATTTTTTAATTATTTATAATTTAAATGGTTCAATCATAACTTATCTCTCATAACTAATAACTTTAACCCGCTTTAGCAATTTTTGAAATTAAATCTGGGTCGCCTAAAATTTCGGTGCAGGTAACAACCGAGCTAACGGTTACACCTAATACTCCGTGTAAATTTAAATTCTGACCAGTTAAAAATAAGTTATTTACTTTAGTACGTGGAGTAATAAAAGTTTTTAATGGTTCTTTATAATCTTTAATTGCTCCATATAAAGATCCGTCTCTGCTTCCAATATAATCACGATAGGTAAGTGGCGTAGCGCTAGTATAAGATTTTACTTTTGATTTCACACCAGGGATTCTTTTTTCGAGAGCATCCAAGAGCTTTTCTGATTTTTCAATTTTAAAAGCTTCGTAATCGTCGCCTCTATGATTTATGTTATTAGGAATAATGCTTTTTGTGTCCCACCATTTTGCGCATTCTTCATGACGCATATAACCCATGGCAGTAAAGTTTTCGGTATAATCTGGATGTTTGGAATTTGTGTTGCCAAATACCGCAACCGATTCTGGCCATTTTTTTTCATCATAAAACGGACCAGCCCAAACGTCAGGATTAATTAAGTGATAAATATTATGATCTAAATGTTTAAAGGATTGTTCTTTCATCACCACGTTTAGCATAAAAACAGAAACGGTATTTTCTAAACCTTTAATACGATTTTTGTAGGAAGTTCTTAATTGAGGGCCTTCAACCATATCAATGGTTTTACTTAAATCAATGCCCGAAATAAATGTTTTTCCTTCAATGCGTTCTCCGTTGGTTAATTCAACAGATTCAATACTATCGCCATTAAACACAAAACGTTTGGCTTCGTGATAATTTAAAATTTCGCCACCCATTGCTTTAATGTTGTTACTCATTATTTTAGCAATTTGTGAACTACCATCAATACATCGGTAAGAACTTTCGATGTAAGAATTAACTACCAATGCATGAACATAAAAAGGTGATTTACCAGCAACACCTGCATACAACATATTATTGCCACCAATTACTTTTTGTAATTTTTCATCTTTAAAAAGGGAGTTGATGTAGGTTTGAGAATCCACTTGTAAATGCCATGCGTTTGTAAAATCTTTTTTTTCGTTAGATAAATTATACATTGGAAAATCAGCACAAGCTTCTCTTACCTTTTGAATATATGTTTTAAGTGCTTCTCTTTCGTGAGGAAAAATAGCCGCTAGTTGTTCTACAAAATTATCATAGCCTTGCGCATGTGGATATAATTGTTCATCACCTTCAAAAGAAATCATATCAAAGCCATTTTCATTTAGCTTTTGTAATTTCAAATCTTTCATGAGGTTGAAATATTGAAAATAGCGATTCAAGTTTTGTCCTTCATTTAATCCACCAAGGTAGTGCACGCCTGTTTCAAAAATAGTTTTGTCTCTGCTATAAATTTGCATAGAGCCACCAATTTGTCTGTTTTTTTCAAGCACACAAACTTTCATTCCGTGTTTAGCCAAAATATATGCTGTACATAAACCACCTAAGCCACTTCCTATTATAACTGCGTCGTATTTTGCCATAAAATCTTACCCCAAGTATAAACAAAAAATACAAAATAAAGTTGATGAGTTTAGAACTTATTGTTACTTTTAAGTTCATTAAAATTGATGCGAAAGACGACCCATTTTTACTATTTTTTGCTACTTATATTAGTGAGCATGACTTTTTATGCTCAAACCTATACAATTAGCGGTAAAGTATTTGATTCTGAGTCAAAAGAGCCTTTACCCTTTGTTCCAGTCTTGATTAAAGGTACAACAGTTGGTGGAACGACTGATTTTGACGGCAATTATTCCATAACCACCTCAAAATTAGGCGATTCAATTGTGGCTACATATGTGAGTTACAAAAAACTGACACGAGCAATTAAGCGTGGTGAAAACCAAGTAGTGAATATGCCCATGGTTTTAGAAGGGGTTAATTTATTGGAAGTTGTTGTAAAAGCAGGCGAAAATCCAGCTCATCGCATTATTAGAAACGTGATTGCCAATAAAGAGTTTAATAATAAACGTAAACTCGACGCGTATCAATACGAAACATATAATAAAGTGGAGTTTGATTTAAACCGCATTCCCAAAGAAATGCGAGAAAAGAAATTGTTTAAACCCATTAAATTTGTGTTTGATAATGTAGATAGTTTAAACTCAGGTGAAAAACCTTCCTTACCCATTTTTATTACAGAGGCTATTTCGGAGGTGTATTTCAGAAGCAATCCTACTCTCAAAAAAGAAGTGATTAAGGCTAATAAAATTACAGGTATTGAAAACACCAGTGTTACATCTGTGATGGGAGATATGTATCAAAACATAAACGTGTATGATAATCATATTTTAGTGTTTAATAAAGATTTTGTAAGCCCCATTTCGGATAACGGTTTCTTTTATTATAAATATTATTTAGAAGATAGTTTGTTTATTGGCAGTACACGTTGTTATCAAATTCGTTTTAAATCTAAACGTCCGCAAGAGTTATGTTTTAGCGGTAATATGTGGATTTCAGACACAACATGGGCTGTTAAACGTTTAGAGATGAGCATTCCAAAAGATGCGAACATTAATTTTATTAACGCCGCTAATATTGTTCAGGAATTTACTCAAATTGATAGTACCTGGATGTTGAGCAAAGATAGATTGGTGATTGACTTTGCTATGAATAAAAATCAAGTGGGTATTTACGGACGAAAAACAACCTCTTACAAAGACTTTAAAATCAATCAGCCAAAGGAAACGAAGTTTTATGAATTTGGGGATAAAATTGTGGTGGAGGATTCTGCTTTATTGTATTCAAATGATTTTTGGGACAAAAACCGACATGATAGTTTATCGATTCGTGAGAAGAAGATTTATCACATGATTGATACCATTAAAACATTGCCTGTGTATAGAACTTGGGTAGATGTGTTAACCATTTTTGTATCAGGATATAAAGTGGTCAATAATTTTGAAATAGGACCTTATTTTAACTTGGTAAGTTATAATAAAGTAGAGGGTTTGAGAACTCGTTTTGGTGGCAGAACCAGTAATAAATTTAGTAGATGGTACGAATTACAAGGTTACGTAGCATATGGTTTTAAAGACGAAAAATTTAAGTATAGTTTAGGATTTAAGAGTTTTATTTCTAAAAAACCACACCGCCAATTAATTGGAATGACTTATAAAAGTGATTATGAAATTTTAGGGCAAAGTCAGAATGGTTTTTCTCAAGATAACATTTTTGCCTCTTTATTCAGAACAAGTCCTTTAACTAATTTAACGCGTGTTGACCAAACTTATGCTTGGTATGAAAGAGAGTGGGTAGATGGATTAACCTCTAAGGTTACTTTAATAGGAAGAACAATTACACCTTTAATTGCTAATGTCTACACGTATTATAAAAACGATGGAAGCATTGCTACGAAGGAAAATATTAGAAATACAGAAGTAAGATTAAATATGCGTTTTGCCTATAAGGAAAAATTTATTAGTGGTGATTTTAGTAGAATTAGTTTAGGAACTAAATGGCCAGTAATGCAGGTAACCTACGCTAAGTCATTACAAAATGCGTTTCGTGGGGAGTATGATTATCAAAAAGTGGTTTTAAATGTGAGCGATAGAATTCGTTTAATTTCTTTATTAGGTTATACGGATTATACTGCCGAAGTTGGGAAAATATTTGGCGCAGTTCCTTATCCTTTAATGGAATTACATGGTGGTAACGAAACGTATGTTTATGATTATATGAGTTTTAATATGATGAAATATTATGAGTTTGCCAGTGATCAATATGCTTCCGTTGGTTTATTTCATCACTTTGAAGGATTACTATTTAATAAAGTGCCTTTATTGAAAAAATTAAAATGGCGAGAGGTGGTTACCTGTAAAGCACTTTGGGGTAGCGTAAACGAAAAAAACAGAAAAACTTTAATTTTCCCAACCACCTTAAATGCTTTAGGTAACGAGCCTTACGTAGAAGTAACTGCTGGTATTGAAAATATATTTAAAGTATTTAGAATAGATGCTTTATGGCGTTCTACCTACCTAAGACCAAAAGCCATTGATAATTTTGGAGTTAAATTTGGTTTTCAGCTAGCATTTTAAACTTCCGAAAAAATCTTTTTGGTCACCCAAAAATCAGAATAGTTCCCTTCACATTTTTTGTAATTTTACCTCGTCTATCTTTGTTATATTTGGTAGATAAATTAGTTTAAGCGCATGATACTACGTTCAGAAAATTTAGTAAAAAAATATAAAAACAGAACTGTTGCAAACAACGTGAGCGTTCAGGTGCAACAAGGTGAAATTGTTGGATTACTTGGGCCAAATGGTGCTGGTAAAACAACGTCTTTTTATATGATTGTTGGAATGGTAAAGCCAAACTCAGGAAAAATATATTTAGACGATAAAGATATTACTAGTGAACCCATGTATAAACGTGCGCAATTGGGAGTTGGTTATTTACCTCAAGAAGCATCTGTTTTTAGGAAGTTAAGTATTGAAGATAATTTACGAGCAGTGTTGCAAATGACCAATAAAACAAAGGCAGAGCAAGAACATAAAGTGGAAAGTTTATTAGATGAATTTGCTTTACATCATGTGCGTAAAAATTTAGGAGATCAATTATCAGGTGGAGAAAGACGAAGAACAGAAATTGCTCGTGCCTTAGCTACCGACCCTAAATTTATTTTATTGGATGAGCCTTTTGCAGGTGTGGATCCAATTGCGGTGGAAGATATACAAAGCGTAGTTCGTAAATTAAAAGAAAAAAATATTGGTATTTTAATTACAGATCATAATGTACACGAAACTCTAAATATTACAGACAGAACCTATTTGTTGTACGCAGGAGAAGTTATAAAATCTGGTTCAGCTGAAGATTTAGCAAATGATGAAATGGTTCGTCGTGTGTACCTTGGAGCTAATTTTGAGTTAAGAAAGTAATTGTCAGCTAATTCACATAAATCTTTAGATGAAGTTCATTCTTCTGTAAACACTTCTAGGAAAGGAGGTTTCCGAAAACTATTAGCCTTTATTGGTCCAGCCTACATGATTAGTGTTGGCTACATGGACCCAGGAAACTGGGCAACGGATATTGAAGGTGGAAGTAAATACGGCTACAGTTTAATTTGGGTGTTAGTGATGAGTAATTTAATTGCTCTCTTGCTTCAAAGTCACTGTATAAGATTAGGAGTAGTTTCTGGACGAGATTTAGCACAGGCTTCTAAAGACCATTACTCAAAATTTATCAATTATTTTTTATATGTGTTAGCCGAAATAGCTATTGCAGCATGTGATTTGGCGGAAGTTGTGGGTATGGCTATCGGTATTCATTTATTGTTTCCTTCCATTTCTATTTTAGGTGGTGTTTGTATTACGGTTCTAGATAGTTTTGTTCTCTTGTTTTTATTGAATGCAGGAATTCGAAAATTAGAAGCGTTTATTATTTCTCTAGTAGCGATTATTGGCGTTTCCTTTTTTATTCAATTATTAATTGCCAAGCCTGATATTGTTGAAATTTCGAAAGGTTTAATACCAGGATTTACTAACGAAAATGCACTATACATTGCTATTGGAATTATTGGCGCTACGGTAATGCCTCATAATTTATATCTGCATTCTTCTTTAGTTCAAACGCGCCAGTTTGAACGAACACCAGTTGAAATAAAAAAAGCCATTCGCTTTAATATCATTGATAGTGCTGTGGCATTGAATTTAGCGTTGTTTGTAAACGCTGCTATTTTAATTATTGCGGCAAGTACTTTTTTTAATACTGGAGTTGAAGTCACAGAAATACAAGATGCACATAAAATGATGGCACCTATGTTAGGAAGTACGTTAGCTCCTTTATTGTTTGCTATTGCTTTAATTGCGGCAGGACAAAGCTCAACGGTTACGGGTACCTTAGCAGGACAAGTTATCATGGAAGGTTATTTGAATTTGAGATTACAACCTTGGATTCGCAGATTGCTGACACGTTTAATCGCTATTGTTCCTGCATTTTTAACCATTTATTTTTTAGGCGAAGAAAAAACAGGCGACTTATTAGTATTAAGTCAGGTAATTTTAAGTTTACAATTAGGCTTTGCGATTATTCCTTTAATTCATTTTGTAAGTAATAAAAAACGCATGGGAGAATTTACGATTCCGATGTGGCAAAAAATTGCTTCGTGGATTTCTGTTTCAGTGATTGTGTTTTTAAACTGCCAAATGCTATTTAATAAGGTGAAAGAATGGTTGCAAGATTCTGAATATGCTATTTTGATTGGCGCAATTGTAGTTCCTTTTATGATTTTGTGTTTAGGTATTTTACTATATATCACTTTTGAGCCATTATTTAAAAAACATAAACAAACCTTATCTTCTCAGTTTCATGGAGATGTGCCTAAAATTAAATTTGAAACACCAAAAGCCTATTCTTCAATTGCCATTACAGTTGACTTTAGTAGCAGTGATAGTAAAGCCATTAATAAGGCCTTACAGCTTGGTGGTAAAAATGCACAATATGTTTTAATCCATGTTTTAGAAAGTACCAATGCCGTCATGTATGGCGAGGAAACTAATGATTTTGAACGAAATGAAGACAGTGAGAATCTATTAGCGTATAAAAACCAATTAATAGAGCAAGGTTATTTTTGTGAATTTCAACTAGGCTTTGGCCGACCTAAAACAGTCATTCCTGATTTAGTAAAAGACTGTGATTTGCTGGTAATGGGTACTCACGGACATACTACTTTTAAAGACTTATTGTTTGGTACAACGGTAGAAAGTGTTCGTCATAAAATAGACATACCTTTAGTGTTGGTTTAATATGATTTTTATCGTAAATAAAATAGATAAATCAATTTTTTAAGTATAAAATTTCCCTTATTTTGCAGTAAAATTTAATACTTGCAAATAGTAGTCAATACTCGCTTATTACTAAAAAATAAATTAGATGGCATTGGGTGGTTTAGTTATCAAACACTAAAACGCATGACCCAAAATAATCCGGATGTGCATTTTGTTTTTTTATTTGACCGAGATTATGATGATGAATTTATTTTCTCTGACAATATTACTCCTTTAGTTTTAGGACCTCAAGCACGCCATCCTTTTTTATATTATGCATGGTTTCACATGTCGGTTAAAAATTTATTAAACCGTATGAATCCAGATTTGTTTTTATCTCCCGACGGTTTTTTATCTCCTGGCGCTAAATGCAGACAATTGCCAGTCATTCATGATATTAATTTTTTACACAATCCTAAAGATTTAAAACCTTTAACGAGTAAATATTATAATCACTTTTTTCCGAAATATGCAAAATTAGCTACACGTATTGCCACGGTATCTGAATATAGTAAAGCTGATATTTCGGAAAACTATCAGATTGATGCAAATAAAATTGATGTAGTATATAATGGCATTAACGAAGGATTTGTTCCTTTATCAGAACCATCACAACAAATTATAAGAGATAAATTCTCACAAGGTAAACCTTATTTTTTATTTGTAGGTTCTCAAAGTCCACGTAAAAATTTAAACAGGCTCATTGCTGCTTTTGATTTGTTTAAAGAGCAAACACAATCAGATTACAAATTAGTATTAGTAGGCGCTGTTTATTCGAGTGAGGGAGATGTGAAGCGAGTGATTGATAAATCGAAATTTAAAAACAATATTATCTTTACTGGAAGACAACCTCAAGAAGAGTTAGAAAAAATTATGGCAAGTGCTTTTGCATTGACATTTGTTCCATACTTTGAAGGTTTCGGAATTCCTATTGTGGAAGCATTGCAATGCGAAATTCCAGTAATATGCAGCAAAACAACCAGTATGCCTGAAATTGCTGGTGATGCAGGATTACTAGTTAATCCTTATGAAGTGACAAGCATTAGTGATGGAATGATAGAATTATATCACAATGTTAATCTGCGAAATCAATTAATTAAAAAAGGTAAAACACAAAAAGATTGCTTCTCATGGGATAAATCAGCAGACCTGCTTTGGAACAGCATTACCAAGTGTTTATGAGTTCACCAATTAGTAAATCTGCTTTTATTAAAGCTGAGCAATGTTTAAAACATTTTTTTCTTTATAAAAATCATTATTATTTACGTGACTCCTTGTCAAAAGAAAAACAATTGATTTTTAAAAGAGGAACAGATGTTGGGATTTTTGCGCAACAATTATTTCCAGACGGAATTGATGTAACCGCTGGCGAAAAAAGAGACCAGCAAATGTTTGCCGAAAAAACAAAACACTTAATTGCCCTAGGAACCAAAACCATTTACGAAGCCACTTTTATTTTTGATGACTTATTAGTAATGGTTGATATTATTCATAAACAAGATGATCGATGGATTGCTTATGAAGTAAAAAGCTCTTTAAAAATTACAGAAACTTATGTGAAAGATGCATGCTTTCAATATTATGTGATTAAAAATTGTCTACCCGATTTAGTAGATTTTAATTTACTAACCATGAATCCTAAATATGTTTTAGAGGGTGAATTAGAAATTCAAAAACTATTTAAAACAACTTCTATTATGAAGGATGCTTTAAAAAACGTTAGCTATTTCGCGCATAAAACACAAATTGCTAAATTAACTTTGGAGCAAAATAAAATTCCTGATATAAAAATAGGGGCGCATTGTTTTCAACCTTACGAATGTGATTTTTTAGGCACTTGCTGGAAAAATATCAATGAACCAAATTCTGTTTTAACGCTTGGTAAATTAACCAAGCAAGCTATGTTTGAATTGTATGATCAAAACATAAAACGCATTGATGAAATAGATATAAGTACAATTCAACATAAAGAAATTAAAATTCAGGTTAAAGCAGCGATTGAAAACAAAGAACAAATTTTTGAAGAAGAAATAAAAGCATTTATATCAAACATCAAACAACCAGTTTGTAGTTTAGATATTGAAGTATGGATGCCTTCTATTCCATACTATAATGGCACAAAGCCATTTCAGCAAATTCCCTTTTTGTTTTCCATGATTTCTGAGGAAAATGGCGATATAAAAAACTATAGTTATTTTAAACCTATTGAAGAAGATTTACGAAAAGAATTTTTAGAACATATTTTATTAGTTACAAAAGATTTTCAATCTATTTTAATGTTTGATAAATCTTTAGAAGAAACTGTTTTGAATCAATTGGCAGTATTATATCCTGAATTCAGTAATGATATTACCGATTTCAAAAACAAGATTATTGATTTAGCAGAGCCAATTAGAAAAGGAAATTATTACCATCCAGATATGAAAGGTAATTTTACATTAAAGAGTATTGCGCCTTTAGTGAATAAAGAAGCAGGTTTTAATAATTTGGATGTACAGTCTGGCATTAGTGCCATGTATATTTATGAAAGTTTGTTAGAACAAAATGCGATTGAGTCTGAACATATTAAACAGCAATTGGTTGATTACTGTGAAATGGATGCGTTAATTACTTATCAATTACTGAATTTCTTTAACAGTAAATTAGGATTGTAATTGATTTTTCTGAGTTATAATTTTCTATCTTTAAATTCAATTTGCAACTAAAATTTCTCATACTCATTATCTTTTTTCCTGTTGTGTTTGTTGCACAATTCAGGATTGATACTGCACGTAGAGTAAACTACTTAGCTATTCCAATCTTGTTTAAAACACCCGAAACAGGTTGGGCGTATGGTTTATCAGCATCTGCTAATTTTAAAACAAGTTATAAAAACGATACCTTAACTAGAACGTCGGTTATTACAGCTTTAGGAATTTTTTCAGAAAGGCAACAAAATATTCAAGGCTTAGATGCCACCATTTATTTTCCTAAGGAAAAATACATTTTATACTTTAATACATCACATAGTTATTTTCCTGATAATTTTTGGGGCATAGGACAAAATTCAAAAAACACAGACTTAGAGCGTTATGTGTTTGAAAATGTAGTTGTATCATCTCACATCAAACGAAAATTTTTTAAACATACTTTTTTTGGAATTTTAGCGGATTATCAAAATGTATTTAGAATACAATATGCGGAAGGTGGTTTAATGGATTCTATTTCTTTTTTCGGTAAAACAAGTTACAATGAAGCAGGAATTGGAGTTTCAGCAAGCTATGATACCCGAAACTCAACCTTTTGGCCCACTAAAGGGGTGTTTTTGCAAACTCAATTTACAACTTATAATAAAGAGCTTGCTTCAACCTATTCGTTTAATAAATGGACCGCCGAAGTCCGTTTATTTAAACAGATAGCTAAAGGACATATTTTAGCTTGTCAGTTATATAATTATTCAACTTTTGGCCAAACGCCTTATCGATCGATGGCTACACTTGGAGGAGCTGGAAATTTGAGAGGTTTTTATACCGGACGATTTAGAGATAATTCGATGTATTCCGCTATTGTAGAATACCGTGCTCATATTTATTGGCGAATAAGCGCATGCGTATTTGGCGGAGTAGGCGATGTGTATAATCATCCAAAAAGTATAAACACTGGTAGTTTAAAAGGCAGTTTTGGTGGAGGATTAAGATTATCAATCATTGAAAAAGAAAAGTTGAACTTAAGAGTAGATTATGGTTATTCTGATAACTATAACCGTGGTTTTTATTTTACTATTGGAGAGTGTTTTTAGAGGATTTATTTAACATTCTTTAGTTCATAGTTTCTACTATGCCTAATTAATTCCTTAGGTATCTATCTTAACTTTATTCCTGTAATATTTTTATAGTTTTTGTTTAACCAGAAACTTATAACTTAATAACTAGAAACTTACAATGTCTAAAATTAAAGTTGGAATTCTGTTTGGTGGTCGTTCAAAGGAACGTGAAATTTCTTTTGCAGGTGGAAGAACTGTTTATGATAATTTAAATAAATCTATTTTCGAAGCTATCCCATTATTTGTTGATTCTTTTGGAAATTGTGTACTATTGGATTGGAACTTTGTATACAAAGGAACGATTCGTGATTTTTATCCTCCAGTAGAATTTATTCCAGCTACTAATACAGATTTTCAATACTACGCCGAAAACCTTGGTAATCTTAATGTTAAGCAACATGACGAATTAATTTCTAAAATCGGAAAAAAAATTCAAGCACATGAATTAGGCTCTTTAATTGATTTTGCTTTTTTAGCATTACATGGCCCTTATGGTGAAGATGGTCGTATACAAGGACTTTTAGAATATTTACACATTCCCTATTCAGGTAGCGGAATTTTGCCAAGTGCCATTGGTATTGATAAAAGCGTTCAGAAAAAATTAATGGTGAATGCAGGATTTAATAGTCCTAAATATTTTACCATTGATAGAACCGATTGGATTAGTGGAAATGCAAAAGGTGTTTGGGAAAAAGCCAAATCAGAAATTGGTTTTCCAATGGTAGTTAAACCTGCTAATCAAGGTTCGTCAATTGGTATATCTATTTTAAGTACCGAAGCCGAATTATTATTTATATCAACCATCGAAAAAGCATTATTTTTAAAATGGATCGACGGTACTTATTGGCAATCATTATCCGACGCGGCTAAAATTGATTACATCAGAACTGTCTCCGATATTCGTGAAGGCATTGGAATGCCTGTGAAAGTAAATGTTAGCCTGAGTAACAATAAAGTAAACGAAATAGTTTTCTACAATCAATACGAATTAATTGATTTTCTAAATGCACATTGTAGCAATACTCATAACGTTGTTTTGCAAGCATTAGATGGAGAAAGCACGGTGATTATTGAAGGATTTATTGAAGGGAAAGAATTTTCTTGTATTGTATTGGAAGATACGGATTCTAATAATGTTGCGGTTGCACTACCTCCAACCGAAATCAGAAAAGGAAAAGAATTATTTGATTACCGTAGCAAATATTTACCAGGCTTATCTCGCAAGATAACACCTATAGAAGCAACAGACGAACAAATTAATGCTATCAGAAAAGAATGCGAACGTTTATTCTCTGAATTATGTTTTGATGTTTATGCTCGTATAGATGGTTTTTTAAGTACTGATGGAAAAGTATTTTTAAATGATCCAAATACCACATCGGGAATGATGCCGTCTTCTTTCTTCTTTCATCAAGCGGCAGAAATTGGCTTAACACCTTCTCAATTCTTGACTTATATTATTCGTACATCTTTAAGTAAGCGCATTAAAAATTCTAAAGGAGCATTCATTTACGAACCATTATTACATAAATTGGATACGTTTTTAGATGATGAAAAAAACGCGATCAATAATAAAATTCCAGTAGCGGTTATATTGGGAGGTTATTCTTCTGAGCGACATATCTCAGTTGAAAGCGGAAGAAATATTTTTGAAAAATTAGCATCATCAGAAAAATATTCGCCAATACCAGTTTTTTTAACGGGTGATAATGCGAATCATTTAATGTATCAAATTCCTATCAATGCTTTATTAAAAGATAATGCAGATGATATTAAAGATAAAGTCAACAATTGGAAAATACATCCAGTAGTCAAACAAATTATTGCAGAGTGTAAAACCATTACTGATAAATATGGTTCACCAAATAATTTAATTGCACCAAAACAATTAAGCTATGCGGATTTAGCTAAAGAAGTAAAACAAGTGTTTATCGCTTTACATGGTCGTCCTGGAGAAGATGGTGCTATTCAGGAAAAATTAGAAGCTGTTGGTTTAACTTATAATGGTTCTGGAAAAGAAAGTTCATCCATTACCATAGATAAATTTAGAACCAACGAAATTTTAATGAAACATGGTTTCTTAGCAGCAAAACATTGTTTAATTACAAATGATGATTGGAAAAATAATAAAGACAAGGTTAAGCTAACTTTACAAAACAATTACGTGTATCCCTTAATTGCAAAACCGGTAGATGATGGATGTAGTAGTGCTGTTAAAATGATTAAAAGTTTTGAAGAGTTTGAAGCCTTTGCAACTTTGATATTTAGAAGTTCGGAAGCTTTTGATGCTAAGTCAGCAGAAATATTGCACATTAAGGATAAAGAAGAATTTCCTCAAAAAACTGTTTTATTAGTTGAAGAATTAATTAGTAAAAATGGCGCTAAGCATTTCTTAGAAATAACAGGCGGTATGTTAACCAAGTTGAACGCAAAAGGAGAAGTGGAGTATGAGGTGTTTGAAGCATCAGAAGCATTAGCAAGTGGTGAAATATTAAGTTTGGAAGAGAAATTCTTGGCAGGTCAAGGACAAAATATTACGCCTGCTCGTTATTCACGAGATGAAAAAGAAAGGCAGTTGATTTCTAATAAAGTAAAAGAGACTTTAGGAGCCGCTGCAAAGGTGTTGAATATTGTTGGCTACTGTCGAATTGATGCTTTTGTGAGAATATTTGATGTGCACCATGTGGAAGTTATCTTCATAGAGGTCAACTCGTTACCAGGTATGACGCCTGCAACTTGCATTTATCACCAAGCAGCTATTAATGGATATAAACCTTATAGTTTTATTGATCGAATTTTAGACTTCGGAGCTCAAAAAAGTGCCCTAGTTTTGAGTTAAAGCATTTTGGGTTTTAAACAAGTGCTTTAATTATTTATAAAATATTGATATTCAATAATTTATAAATATAATTAACCTCTTTTTAACGTGTAATTAACACGTAAGAAACATATTTTGAACATATTTTGGTAGGGTTATTTCGATGTCTTCGTCTAATAAGTTAGTTTATTAACAATTTTGCGTTTACCTTTGTTAATAACTGTAACTATACTGCCATGTTCGAGATTTTAAAAAACTTTGAAAGTAAATTCGGTTCTCTTAAGAAAAAGGGACTAAGAATCGAAGGTTTATCAATGATAGATCCAAAACGTAAGAAACATGTCATCATGATTTCTAAGCCGTTTTTATTTGATAATCGTCAATTACCAAAATCTTATGAAGGTTTAGATATTAAATCAAAAATTGAAGGTGGTTTACCGGAAGAATTTAAAATTGAGAAAGAAGCTATAAAGAAAGATTATTTATGGGCTCCAAATAAATTTGAAAAATACGTTGATCGTTGTTCTGAAGATATCAAAAAACAATTCGGAAATCCAAACATGTCTCGTACAGAAATGTTAGATTCATTAGCATTTGGAAGTTTTGAAGATCATAAACAAAAAACATTAAATTTAATTAAAGAAGGAAAAATTCCTGCTATTAGTTTAAATTAAGATAAGCAATTGACTAGGGTATAATTAAGGGTTAAACTTTTATAAATTGCGTAAAAATCCTTCCGCCAGCTGGTGGAGGGTTTTTTTTTGCAAAAAAATAACCACTTAGATTACATAGATAAGATAGATGATTGGAGTTTTTGAAATTATAAGTATCACATAGGGAAGCGTCTCTTCCCAGCTATGTTGCCTTACTTTTCTGCTTTTAGCTAACTAGATAAAACTTATTTATCTATGTGGTTAAAAAAACTTAATACATAACAAATGTGAAATAAGTATTGTAAAATCAGGCTTTTAAACCATATATTTACGTCAATTAAAAAGTGAGTAACGTTGTAGATCAAATAAAAGCGCCCATTAACCACCACATGGATGAGTTTGAAATTAAATTCAAACAATCCATGAAAAGTAGTGTGCCATTACTTGATAAAATCACTAATTATATTGTCAAACGCAAAGGCAAACAAATTCGTCCTATGTTTGTGTTTTTAAGTGCGCAAAGTGCAGGAACGATTAACGATAGTTCTTACAGAGCGGCATCCTTAATTGAATTATTACACACTGCTACTTTGGTTCACGATGATGTAGTGGATGATAGTAATGAGCGTCGCGGTTTTTTTAGTGTAAATGCTTTATGGAAAAATAAAATCGCCGTTTTAATTGGAGATTTTTTATTATCAAGTGGCTTATTATTATCCTTAGATAATAATGATTTTCATTTACTGAAAATTGTGAGTACTGCCGTTCGTGAAATGAGCGAGGGCGAATTGCTTCAAATAGAAAAAGCTAGAAAACTTGATATATCAGAAGAAATATACTTTGAAATAATTACTAAAAAAACAGCAGCCTTAATTGCCGCTTGTTGCGCTGCAGGTGTAGCATCTGTTACTACCGACGAAAAAATAATTAATCAATTCAAGGAATTCGGAATTAATACAGGAATAGCATTTCAAATTAAAGATGATTTATTTGATTTTGGTGATGATACTTCTATTGGTAAACCAACAGGTATTGATATCAAAGAAAAGAAAATGACCTTGCCTTTAATTTATGCACTAAATAATAGTACATGGTTAGAGAAACGTAAAATCATCAACATCGTTAAAAATCATAACGATGATCCGAAAAAAGTAGCAGAAGTTATTTCCTTTGTCATTGAAAAAGGTGGTATTAAATACGCTGAAAAAGTAATGCACCAATACAAGGATAATGCACTAGCGCAGTTAGCGTCTGTTCCTGATAGTCCTTCAAAACAAAGTTTAATACAATTGGTTAATTATTCAATCGAACGAAAAAAATAAATTCTAATGAAAAATATATTCATAGTTATAACAGCGAGCTTAATTTGTTTGACATTCTTTTTTTCAAATTGTAAAGGTGGTGCCTCTGACGCTGAAAAAGTAAAGCAAGATTCTTTAAAGTCTATTTCAAAAGCTGATTCATTAAAAATTGCAAATGAGCTAAATAAATATTTAATTACTCCTCCAGATCCTGATTATACTGGTGATTACACAGATAAATACCCAAATGGCGTTATTAAATTTACTGGCTTTTTTAGATTTGGTCAACGCCATGGACAATGGATGGCTTTTTATGATAATGGAATTAAATGGAGTGAATGTTTTTATGATAAAGGCCTAAAGCATGGTTCTACAAAAGTATTTTATCCCAACGGAAATTTAACTTACTCAGGTTGGTATAAGCAAGATCAAAAAGATAGTCTTTGGTTTTGGTATGATGACAAAGGTAAAGAAGTTGACAGAAGAGCTTACAGAATGGGTGTTGAAACTGGTTTAGTGAATTAAACTAAATATTCTGTCTTCTAATTTTAATGGCATCCGCAAAGCTAATTGTATGAATTTTAGAATCTAACCAAGCATAAAAATTAAAATACTCTAAAGCATTTTTTTCGTATTTGTCTTTAAATACTTTTTCTAATTCTTCTTTAAATTTAATATAGGTTTCTTTTTGCTTGCTATCACGTTTAGAAAGTGCAATCTTTTTAAAGTAATCTAAAAATACCGTTTCAAATTTATATTGTTTTTCTTGTTGGTTAAAGAAACGAACACTCGATTTATAGATGTATGATAGTAAATCATCATTGCCCAATTCAAAATGTACAATTAAATTGATAAGCTTCGAGATACGAATCACATCTTGTCTTAAATCATCGTAATTGGTATTGATAATTCTGTTTAGCCAATGTAAAGCTTTGTTGTATTCACCAACGCCAAAGTAAACCATACTTATCGTGTGGTAAATTCTCACTAAATCTTCGTTATTAATTTTTGATTCGTATTTATCTAAACCTTTAATAACATAAGGAATTACATTGGTTGCCTTATCGTGTTGTCCAATATAGGAATACAAGACCATCTCGGTTATGTAGGATTGAGAAAAAATAGTGATTTGGAGATCAGTAGCCTTAAACATTTCGTTTAGCGACAATGATTTTAATTTATCAATCATTTTAAATCCGTCATTATATTGTTTCTTAATGGCGCAATAGCGCACTAAGTATCCGTGAGAAACAATATAATAATACGGCATTTCAGAAATGATTTCTGGTTTATTTTCTAATTCAATAATTAATTCCGAAAAAGATTTATGGACTTCTTCCATTTCATTTTGAAGCATATTTGCTACGCCAATGATGAACAAGAAAATAATTTTAGATTTATTAGATAAAAATCCATCCTGATTAGATAGACGTTTTGTTTCCTTGATGATGTCTGTAATTTCTTTTACATCATCTTTGCTACGTGCAATAATCAAACGAGAAGACAGTGAGTTTAATTTTGCTAGTTGAAGCTCATAAGCTGCAAAGTTTTCGATTTTTGCAAATAAAGCGTTTTCTTCTTCAATCAGTTCATCTAATGTTTTGTAATTGATATCTCCAAAATGAGCTTCCATATCAATCAGTACTTTTTCGAGTTCCACAATTTCAAGTAAACTGTAAAATAACTCATAATCTTGAGCCATTTTTTTGATAATACTTAATTGTTTTCGCGCTTGTTTGTATAGTGATTTATTAAATAGTAATTGTATATTTTTGATTTCTTCGTCAATTTTAGCGCTAGCACTGGTTTCCTGGCGTTGAAAGCGTAAACTTTTTAATATATGGTGTAACAGTTGATTTTTTTCGGAAGCAAAATGTTGAACAAAAATTTCATTTTTAAAATGACTTTTAACCACATCTTCATCATAACTGTCTTGTTTTTGAATAAAGTTATATAGCTTGATATAGTTTTTTTCTCCTTGTTGTAAGGATGAAAGTAATATGAATTTTTTCTCCTCTTCTGGAGTTAGTGATTTAATGATGTCAAAAAGTTGGTTGGTTGGTTTCATCGTTCGATCATATTATTTTAACCAGGCTTTGGCATATTTTTTTTGCATTAATTGGTGTATTGGAATTTGATTGATTTTTGAATCAATGTAAACTTCAATGTCAAAATAAAAGCTCACGTTTTTTTCGTGAGGATCTTTCATAACTTCTTCTAAATCTTTTTTAAAACTTATAAATATTTCTTTTTCATGTTCTTTATTTTTCACTTTCACTTCTGATAGTTTTTCGAAGTAGGAAAGAATTAGTTTTTCGGTTTTGAAATAAGAAATTTGAGTTTTGTAGTAATTTTTAATGGTTGAGATAATATAGCCTAATTGCTTAAAGTTATTTAGCTCGTAGTGTAAGCCAATATTGATAATCCTTGCAAAGGATTGTAAATCTTCGCGTAATAGATTATTTCCTTCATTTAAAATTAAAGAAATGTAGTGTTGTGCTTTTTTGAAATTGCCAAAATAGGTATTCATAATAGCAATATTGTAATAGAATACTAGCTCTTCTTCTTTATTTATTTTTCCTTCATACGTTTCAAGTGCTTTCTCTATTTCCAATACATTTTCTGTTGCTTCCTTTAATTTACCACTGTTGGTATTAATTGTTAATTTGCCATTTAATACCGAAGTAATTATTTTGAGTTGTAAATCTGTGGTGCCAAAAGCTTTTACATCAGCTTTTTCCTCTAGCTGTTTTACTCTGATATCACAACTTTTGTATTTGCTTTCTTCATAAGCAATATTAATTAAGTTATTTAAAGTAGTTAAATAACGGCTAGGCATTTCTTCAATTAATTCTTTATTACTATCCATTAAATTCAACAATAATTGACACTCTTCCTCTCTGCTTTGATTGTCCTGGCATCTGCAAAATAAAATAGAACGACAATGATGGTAAATGATTAATGCCTTTGAAGATTTTATGAGCTTGTCGTTTTTTAGTAAAGGAGAATTTAGAAATGAACTAATCACTTCCATGTCTTTCTCCGTCTTAGCCTTATTTTTTTGACGCGTATTTAAATTTATTTTCGAAAACAAAAGGGTGTAGGTTCCAAGGTTTTTTGCTTTTTCAATCACATCAAGTTCTTCTTTTACTAAATTCTCAATGGTGTTATTTTTAATATTGAATTGAGTTTCAATAGAAATTAATAATTTCTCCAGTCCAATTAACTCTAAAATAAAATGAAAACGTTCAAAACGATAAGCTTCTTGTTTTTGTTTATTTAAAATTTTACGACACTGTTTATACTGAGCCTTGTCAAATAAATTTAAAATATTGGTAATTTCATCTTTAATAACATAAGAGGCGCTACTTTCGGCATGAAAAGATCGTAAACATTTTAAAATAAAGTTGTATAAATTCTCGGAAGTCTGACTTTTGGTTTGAAGTGTTTCCGTTTTTGATTTAGATGTTTTGGCGTAAAAATCTTCTTTAAAATCGTTCGATAATTCAATGGTATTAAATAGCGTAATTAAATTTGGGTTTATATCGCTTGCCGAAGCGGTTAATTTTAAGAACCGTTTTTCGGATTTAGATAAGGATTTTACTAAATCATATAAATCTCTGTTTGAAATTAAGTTCATATTAGCAATACAATTTAAGTAGATTAATTATGGAACTCCTAATTGATTACACTAATTAACTAAAATTAATTAACTTTATTTAAAATTAATTGAAATGAAATCATTTTATTCTTTGCTTTTTATTGTATTCCTAATATTAAATGAGTCTTGTTTTGCTCAGGTAAAAAACTGTCAATCACACAAATCATCAGCTACTACTAGTTCAATCTATTACTCGCCAGAAAACCTAAGAAGCGATACCTTTGATATTATTAAATACACGATTAACCTAGATATTACGGATTTTGCAAACCAAAAAATTAAAGGAAACACACTGGTGCGTTATACACCCAAATTAAACGGACAAACAAAAATCAGCCTCGATTTACTGAAAATGACTATTGATAGCATTACTCAAAATTCAACAGTATTGTCTTATGCATATAATGATACGTTATTAAGAGTTAATTTACCAACATCAGTAAATACAACTGATACGAATAATTTAATTGTGTATTACCATGGTGCTCCGCAAGGCGACCCAGCAGGTTGGGGTGGTTTTTCGTTTAGTGGAAATTATGCCTATAATTTGGGTGTTGGTTTTGGCGCCAATCCGCATAATTATGGCAGAGTTTGGTTCCCTTGCTTTGATAATTTTGTAGAGAAATCTAAGTATGAATTTAATATTACAACTATTTTAGCTAAAACATCGTTTTGTAATGGAGCCTTAATTTCGGATATCACAAATGGAGGAGTTCATACTCGTAAATGGATTTTAGATAAAGAAATTCCTACCTATTTAGCTTCAGTAGCTGTAGCTGATTATACACAAGTTAATTGGAACATTGCCTCCGCTAATGGTAACTTACCTGTTGTTTTAGCTGCAAGGCCTACTGATACAACGGCTATTAAAAATGGATTTGTACACTTACCAAATGCAGTTTTAGGTTTCGAAAATTATTATGGTCCGTATGTTTGGAATAGAGTAGGGTATTGCCTAGTGCCATTTAATAGCGGTGCTATGGAACATGCTACGAATATTGCATATCCTCAAGCTGCTACTGGTATTGCTTATGAATCGCAATTAATGGCACACGAATTATCGCATCATTGGTGGGGCGATTTAATGACCTGCGAAACGCAAGAAGACATGTGGTTAAATGAAGGTATGGCTAGTTACAGCGAACGTTTATTTTTAGAGTGGACATATAATTACGGAAAATATATTGCTGAAGTAAAAAGCATACACGACGATATTGTAAAATATATTCATTTAAGAGAAAATGGATTTAGAGCTATTTCAGGAGTTCCTCATCAATATACATACGGAGATCATGTTTATAAAAAGGGTTCAGACGTGGCACATACCTTAAGAAGTTATATGGGAGACGTGGCATTTTTTGCAGGCTTAAAATATGTAATGCAACAAAAAGCTTATAAAAATATGAATAGTCTTGAGTTTAGAGATTTACTAGAAACATCTTCTGGATTAAATCTTCATGATTTTTTTGACAACTGGGTTATGAATGCTGGATGGCCTCATTTTTCTATTGATTCAATAACAACAACGGGTTCAGTGGCGCCTTATACATCTGTGGTAAATGTTAAACAGAAGTTATTTGGTGCTCCAAATCTGTATTCAAATGTGCCATTAGAAGTAAGTTTTATGAATACGGCATGGAATAAAGAAATAAAAACAATTACCATGTCGGGAGCTTCGCAATCTTTTACAGTTCAAACTAACGTTTTGCCAGTTTATGCTGGAATGAATGTGGACTCAAAAATTAGCGATGCTATTTCATCAGAATATAAAATTATTAAAACCAATACAAACATAAATTATGCTTTAGGAAGAGCTTTAGTGATGGTGTCAAATAAAGGAGCAGATTCTTCGTTTGTGAGAGTAGAACATAATATTGCTGCACCCGATCCAATTCAAAATAATGTTTATAATTTTAGGTTAAACTCACAGCATTATTGGAAAGTGGATGGCATTTTATCGAATGGATTTGTTGCTAAGCTTCGGTTTAATTTTGATGGTGGTAAAGTTAAGTCGGGTAATAGTTATTTAGACACTAGTTTAATTATTGTGAATTCAGATAGTCTTATTTTATTGTATAGAAAAAATGCCGGTGACGATTGGAAAGAAGTAAGTCATTATACAAAAATGACCTTTGGTGCTAAAGTTGGAAACTTTACAGTGGATACTTTAAAATTTGGCGAATATGTTTTTGCAAATGGACATAGTAATATTTTGACTAGCTTAAAAAATAAGCAAAGTCAGGTAGTTGAATTGAATTTATATCCAAATCCAAGTTCAACCATTTTAAACGTGGCTATTGAAAATTATAAATTAACTGCAAATTCAAGTATAGATATTTACGATATGCAAGGAAAAGTAGTAAAACATCTTTCTACTATTAATCCTGAAAACACTATTTCGATTGAGGATTTAGCTCCTAGTCAATATATTTTGAACTTGGTTGATAAGAGTAAAAAAGTAGCTGCCAAAACATTTGTTGTAGAATAAGCAAACCTTGACTTTATTGATCGAAGTCTACGTTTGTAAAACCTGTATCATTGCTTTAGCTTTCAATAAACACTCTTCATATTCATCTTCTGCATTGCACATGGCTGTAATGGCACTACCTACCGTAAAGCTTAAATACTGTTTTTGTTCGTCGTAAAAAATACTTCTGATTAAAACACTTAAATCAAAGTCTCCATTTGCATCGATATAACCTAATGTTCCTGAATAAGGTCCGCGATTATAAAGTTCATAGTCATCAATTAACTGCATGGCTTTTATTTTTGGAGCACCAGTCATACTAGCCATTGGGAATGTAGCTTGAATAATATCGTTGAACGAAATATTTTCTTTTAATTCACAACTTACGGTACTTACCATTTGATGCACTTGCTGATAAGATTCGATATCACATAATTTATTTACGACAACAGTTCCTTTTTTTGCAATTCTTGATAAATCATTTCTAGCTACATCTACAATCATCACGTTTTCAGTACGTTCTTTTAAATTTGACTGCAATTCGTTTTTGATTATATCATCTTCTTGCTTATTTGATGAACGCTTGGCAGTTCCTTTAATTGGCTTTGTAATTATTGTATTACCTCTTTTGGTTAAAAATAATTCGGGACTTGATGAAATAATATATTTTGAATCAAATTTTGCAAAGGCAGAATAAGGTGCATTACTAATGCCATTTAGTTTTTGATATATGGCTAGCGGATTAATCTTTACATCATTTGCTTCAAATGTGATGCAGTAATTTATTTCATAAATATCACCCTGTTGTATATGTTTTTTTAATGCCTCTACTTTCGCAATATATTCTTCTTTAGTTACAGTCGCTTTAATATTGATATTTTGTGGCGAATATTCAATCTCTTCAAAATTGATATTTTCTAAATCAATTTCTTCTTCAACTTCAATAAATAATTGTTTTGGAAAATGGAGTGGGTTATTGTTTTTATCTGTAAGTGATTCTATTTCGTTTTTGTAATCATAATTTATAAAGACAATCTGTTTTTTATTTACTGTTGCATGAGTTCCTAAATTCTTGTTAGAAATCAAAATAGTATTTTTAAAGCCAACTATATTTTCATTACATTTAAATAATACAACGTATTTGTTTTCTTTTAAATATTTATTTATTGTTTGAATAATTTTTTAACTGTTGAATTTAATGTTTTTTATACGTTTTTGTAAATATTAATGGTGTCTGATTTCCTTTATTTTTTGGTTTATAAAATTATATCTAAAATGATTAAAATATTAAAAAATGGCGAAAGTTCCATTTTATTGAGTAAATTTCCGATAATAAGTGAGTAAAATTAGGCGTTTTTTTGTAATTTTTTTGTAATATTATGAATTATCATTTTATTATCATGAAAAAAATATTTGTATTACTTTTTATTTGTTGTAATTGTTCAATTACAATTTTGGCTCAAAATGTTGGAATCAATAGTTCTGGTGCAGCACCAGCTAACTGTGCTATGTTAGATATTGCATCAACAGATAAGGGCTTGTTAGTTCCGAGAGTTGCATTAACGGCTGTAGGTACTTACGCGCCATTAACTGGCACTGCTGTTAATGGGTTATTAGTTTACTCAACAGCTGCACCAACTGGTGGTAATGGTACTGGCTATTATTATTGGACAGGAGCGCAATGGGCTAATTTAATTGATAATATTACGCCAGGAACTCCTTGGTATTTAAATGGAAATACCAGCAATACAACTCCCGCAGCACCAGCAACATACGGAACATCAACTATTGGATCCTCTGAACATTTTTTGGGAACCACGGATGCAAATGATATAGTTTTTGGGACAAATAATATTGAACGAATGAGGGTGAAACAGACTACTGGCTTTACAGGTATTGGAATATCAGCTCCATTATATCCTTTACATGTAGTTACATCTGCAATTAGTTATACTGGAAGATTTGAAAATAGTGGCGCTAGTAACACAGCGGCTATAATTGGACGAAATACAGCAGCTAATGGAACAGGGACAGGTTGTGGAGTTTATGGATATACTGGGCAAAGCGCTGGATTTGGAATATTGGCAACAAATATAAACACAACAGGTACTGGTATTTTGGCATCAGGCCAAAATGCAGTTGCTTCCTATTTACCAACTGGATCAGGTGGTTCCTTTTCTGGCGCTGCAACTGGGGTGGTATGTAATGTAACAAGTGCTACTGGCACAGGCATTCGTGCTTCTGGGCAAGGAGTTGCATCATATCCTGCATTAGGAATTGGTTCTGGTGGAGCTTTTTCAGGCACAAGTATCGGTATTGCTGCTTTTGCAAATAATGCAGGTAATAATAATTGGGGTGGGTATTTTACTAACGGTAATGCAAATGGTTACGCTTACGTTGGAGGAAGAATTGGAGGTATTGACTATAAAATTAATGGACCAGGAGCTGTTTCAACCATTGTAAAAAATACGAAAGGAGAAATTGTAAACATGTATTGCCCCGAAGCCCCAGAAATTTTGTTCCAAGATTTTGGAAAAGGTAAACTGTTAAATGGATTTGCGCATATTGAATTAGATAAAGATTTCGCGAAAAATATTACTGTTAATGATAAACATCCTTTAAGGGTGATTGTTCAATTAGAAGGAGATTGCAATGGCGTATTTGTTACAAATCATTCTGCAACTGGGTTTGATGTAAAGGAACTGCAAGGTGGAAATTCAAATATTTCGTTTACTTATTTTGTTTCTGCAAACAGAGCAGATGGTGAAGATGAGAATGGCTTTAAAGGATCAAAAAATGCGGATGCTAGATTTGGAGAAGCTCCGGCAAAAGCCGAGGTAAAAAATACTGACAAAAAAGATGTTGGTAAAGAATTAAAAAAGTAAGTGTTTTTTCGAAAAATGAATCAAAGAAATCAATAATGGCTCGCATAATGTATCTGTTAGCTTTATTATTTCTGGAACTTTGAAAAATGCCACGCAATTTACTGAGCCAGATATTTTAAATAAACAATACGAAACCAATATGAATGGAGTGATGCATAATGATTATGATACTGAAACAACTGGAACTCCAATTTGGTATGATGGGCAAAATGTAAGACATGACGCAGTAGATGAAGAATTAACTGGTAGGAGGGCGTTAAAAGAAGCTCAAGGAAAAGAGAATGAAAAACTTTTGAGGCCAACGAAGAAAGCTATTGAAGAAAAATAAATTGAGTATAAATAATGATTATTAGTTTAAGACATATAGTAATTACAATATTTTTAAGTTTATGCTTTGTGAGCCTTTTTTCACAAGGTTTATATAACAATGGAGCAAACATTGTTCTTTCTGGTAATGCACAAATGTATATTGATGATGTTGCTAATGGGAATTATTTTACAACAGGCACTGGCTCAATCACTGCAAGTTCTACTTCTACTATTACTTTATTAAAAAATTGGACAAATAATTCGAGCAATAATGGTTTTGCTACACCTGATGGCGGAGGAGTTGTTTTAGCTGGTAATGCCCAAACAATTGGTGGTTCAGCACCTACTACTTTTTACAATTTGTCGTTAACTGGTAATGGTATTAAAACTTTAGCCGTTAATTCAACAACTGTAGGTGGTCAAGCTACTTTTACTGGCATTTTATCGGTTGGTTCTTCTACCTTAGATTTGAATGGAAATAGAATGGATGTTACTAACAGTGCTGTTGGCGCTATCACACGTTCAAGCGGTTATGTTATTAGCGAAACTAATACTGCTGTAAATCCCAGTATTATTAGGTGGTATCATCGCACGGTTGGTGGCTCTAAAGTTTATCCTTTTGGCGTAGCAGGTTCTTATATCCCATTTACTTTTAATATCGTTACACCAATGACTAATACAGCAGCATATGTAGATGTTTCTACTCGTGCTACAGCAGCAGCGGATAATTTACCTTGGGCAGGTGCTAGTAACGTGGCTGCTGTTAGTAATATGTATTCTCCAAATCCTCCTGTTTCTCCAGATGGCACAATACCTTCGGTAATTGACAGATGGTGGGATATTACAAATAGTCATCCAGTAACTGCAGATGCAACCTTTAGTTATAGAGGTTCTGAAAACACACTAAACGATCCATTATATTTTGCCGGTGCATTAATTGGTGCTCAATATTGGAATGGTTCTCAATGGACTCCAAACAATTCAACAATCGGAAGCGCTGCTTCTGTAACTACTGGAGTTGGTAACGTTGTAGCTAATAACTTAAACACGTTTTGTCCTTGGATCTTATCTTTAGTATTAGCTCCATTGCCTGTTGAATTAATTGACTTTAAAGCAACATGCGTTAATAATGAAATAGTTGTAGAATGGTGTACGGCCTCCGAAAAAAATAACAGCTATTTTACAGTTGAGCAATCAGTAGATGGAACTAACTTTGTTTCTGTTGGTCAAGTTTTTGGAAATGGAACAACTAGTAATAAACATTGCTATAAATTTATTACTAGTTCTGTTTCTGATGTTACTTATTTTAGATTAACAACAACTGATGATCATGGAATGAAAAGCATATCTAACGTTATTTCCATTGCTTCATGTGATAACCTGAGTGGTGGTATTTTAATTGCCAATGATGGCACAAATGAAGTAGGAGTCATTTTAAATTCTAAAATGGATCAAACATTAGAATTACAGATTCACAATTCTTTAGGACAATTGATAGAAACTAAAAATATACTAGCTATTAAAGGATATAATAATATTAGAGTTGATTTAAGTAATGTATCGAACGCTATTTATTACGTTTCGGTATATAATGCAAATGAAAAACTGATTAGTAAAAAGATAGTGGTATCAGATTTTATCCGATAGTAATCTTCTTGATGGTTTCCACCCAATCATTACCACTATTTAAGCTTTCAACCAATTGTATTTTTTCGCCACCATGTTCATGAAAAATTTCTTGGTATTCTGTTCCAATTTCATAAATGGTTTCTAAGCAATCTGCCGTAAATGCAGGAGAAAATACTAATAAATTTTTCGCCCCTTTTTTCGCCAATTCTTCAACCACTTTATCACTAAAAGGCGTTAACCACTTATTATCTAATCTACTTTGAAAACTCAAGGTGTATTTCCCTTCTGGTATATTTAATTTTTCAACTAAAGCCTTTGTTGTTTGATAGCATCCAGCTTTGTAGCAATAGTAATTTTCATTTGACAATTCTGTTTCGCAGTGATGATCTTTGCATAAATAACCATCTTCATACACTTTATCTACTTGTCTTTCGGGTAAACCATGGTAACTAAAAATAATATGATCATATTTACTCATATCATGTTGCTTAGCTCTATTGACGATGCAATTAATGTAATCGTCATTATCATAGTACTGACTAATCATTTTTATTTCAGGTATTACCCACCATTTGCTCACGATGCGCATAAACTCTTGTAAAGCACTGCCTGTGCTACTTGAAGCATATTGAGGAAATAAAGGAAACACAATGATTTTGTGATAACCTTCTTTTTTCATACGAGCCAAAACACTTTCCATACTTGGGTTTTTATAACGCATAGCCATTTCAACTTTAATATCATCTCCAACAGCAGCTTGCAATTTGTGCTGTAAATCAAGTGTGTGTTTTAATAATGGTGAACCAGTTTTTTCGTCCCAAATTGCTTTGTATAATTTAGATGAATTACCTGATCTAAAAGGAACAATAATGCCGTTTACCAATATTTTTCTCAATAACCACGGAATATCAATAACACGAGCGTCATTTAAAAACTGAGTTAAGTATTTTCGTACATCCGATTTTTTAGGACTATCGGGCGTTCCTAGTTGTAAAAGTAATATGGCTGTTTTATGTTTCATTTGTTTTTTGTTTAAACGCAAAGACCGCAAAGTTATTTTTTTTAGGAGAGTTCGCAAAAAAGTAACAAAGATTATTCACTATTGTTTGTTTTATGCCTTACGTGGATTAAACTCTCCGTTCTTTGCGACTTTTCTCTGCTTCTTTGCGGTTAAAAGAATATTTCCATAATCCTAAAATTTTCGCCATTTTTACGGGCTAAATGAATCAAATACAAAATCAGGAAAAAGAGCCAAAACGTATTGCCATTATGGGGAGTACAGGTAGTATTGGAACTCAAGCTTTAGAAGTTATTAGAGACAATCCAACTCATTTTGAGGCGGAGGTTTTAGTAGCACATTCAAATGCCGAATTATTAATTAAACAAGCCATTGAGTTTAAGCCCAATGCCGTTGTTATTGGCGATGAAAGCAAATATCAGTATGTAAAAGATGCTTTATTTACTCACGATGTTAAAGTATTTGCAGGCGCAAAATCAATAGAACAAATTGTAGAAATGGAAACCATTGATACGGTTTTAGCTTCTATTGTTGGTTATGCAGGTTTAGCGTCTACTATAAATGCCATCAAACATAAAAAAGCCATTGCTTTAGCTAATAAAGAAACACTAGTTGTAGCAGGCGATATTGTAACCAAACTAGCTTACGAAAATGCTGTAAATTTATATCCAGTAGATTCAGAACATTCAGCTATTTTTCAATGTTTAGTGGGCGAATTTGAAAATCAAATTGAAAAAATATATTTAACTGCTTCTGGCGGGCCATTTAGAGGAAAAGACAGAGCATTTTTAGCTAATGTTACCAAAGTTCAAGCTCTAAAGCACCCAAATTGGGTGATGGGAGCTAAAATAACCATTGACTCGGCTAGTTTAATGAATAAGGGTTTAGAAGTTATTGAAGCTAAATGGCTATTTAATTTAAAAGCCGAACAAATTGATGTGATTGTGCATCCTCAAAGCATTATACATAGTATTGTGCAGTTTACGGATGGCAGCATGAAAGCGCAAATGGGTTTGCCGGATATGAAATTGCCGATACAATATGCATTCACCTACCCTGAGCGTATTAAGACTAATTTTCCGCGTTTTGATTTTTTTAACTATCCGCAACTCACATTTGAGAAACCAGATACAGAAACCTTTACTAACTTAGCACTAGCTTTTAAAGCCATGGAAAAAGGCGGTAATATGCCTTGTGTTTTAAATGCGGCTAACGAAATAGTTGTACAAGCATTTTTAGAAGATAAAATTGGGTTTTTAGAAATGAGCGATGTGATTGCTAAAGCATTAGATAAAATGCCGTTTATTAAAACGCCAAGCATAAATGACTATATGCAATGCGACAAAGAAACACGATTATTGACAACAGAATTAATTAAAAAATAACTATGGGTACTTTCATTAATTTAGCACAATTTATAACAAGCTTAGGCTTATTAATTTTGTTGCATGAGTTTGGACATTTTATTACAGCACGTCTATTTAAAATACGAGTGGATAAATTTTATATGTTCTTCGATTTTTTATTTCCCTTACCAGGCGTTTTAAATTTTGCTTTATTTAAAAAGAAAATTGGCGATACCGAGTATGGTATTGGTTGGTTTCCGATGGGCGGTTATGTGCAAATTGCAGGTATGATTGATGAAAATTTAGATACCGAACAAATGAAAAAACCAGCTGAGCCTTGGGAGTTTAGAGCCCATCCAGCTTGGCAACGCTTAATAGTAATGCTCGGTGGTATTATTGTAAATGTGTTATTAGCATTTATTATTTATGCAATGGTACTATTTACTTGGGGCGAACAAAAAGTGCCGATGAGTAGTTTAAAAAACGGAATTGAATGTAATGATTCTTTAGGTTTGGCAGTTGGGTTTATGTCTGGAGATAAAATTGTATCCGTTGATGGAAAGTCAGTAAAATATTTAGATGATTTAAGAATAGAATTATTATTAGGAAGTAAAGTTCAAATCGACAGAGGCGGACAAACTATTGAAATTGTATTACCAAAAAATTTCTTAGATCAAATTGCTACTTCTGAAAAATTTGGTTTTGGAAACCCTCGTGTGCCAGCCGTTTTTATGGAATTTTCTTCAGAATCTATTAATAAAGATGCCGGATTAAAACCTTTAGATAAAATTGTAGCAATTAATGATTCAACTCCTATTAATTTTAATGATGAGTTGATATTAGCCTTAAAGTCACAAAAAGGACAAGTAGTTAATTTAACCATTGAAAGAAAATCTGAAAGATTAGTTGTTCCGGTTAAAGTATCGAGTGATGGCAAAATGGAAGCTAAAATTGGCGCTAAAAGTTTTGACGATATGGTCGAAAAAGGCATCATTGGTTATGAAACTAAAACATTTGGTTTCTTTGAATCTATTCCTGCAGGTATAGCTTTAACTTTTGATAAATTAGACTTTTATGTGCGTCAGTTTAAATTAATTTTTACTCCTAGCACAGGAGGATACAAACATATTGGTGGTTTTAAATCTATGAGTAAAATGTTTGGCGAAGAATGGATTTGGGAAGATTTCTGGAACCGTACGGCGTTTTTATCTGTGGTTTTAGCTTTCATGAATTTATTGCCAATTCCAGCTTTAGATGGCGGACATGTAGTGTTTACCTTATACGAAATGATTACACGCCGTGCACCAAGCGTTAAGGTATTAACTTATGCGCAATATGTTGGGATGGGAATTTTGTTGTTGTTGATGCTTTATGCTAACTTAAACGATTTCGTGCATTTTTTCAAGTAACTTTTAGTAATAACTACATTATAGTTTAGATGAGAGAACTAAATTTCAAATATACAATGAGATCCATCTTTTGTCTTGTGTCTTTTATCTTGTGCCTTAATCTAAAAGGACAAGATAAAACCATTAGTTCTGGCAATAAACCTTCAACTTCAGTTGCAAATTCGAAACATAAAATCATGTTGATTCCCTTTGAGAATCGTATGTATTTAAGTGAGATTGACTTTTTAATTAATAAAGAATCAAAACTCAATGCCAAGCAAATTAAAGCTACGATGCGTGATGGTTTAAATGAGCAGTTTTATAAGCGTTTAAAGTCTAAAATGGCGGTGGTTGATTTATTAGAAGATACCACTAAAACAAAAAAAGATTTAGAAAATGTATATCAGTATTTATCTTACCAATATTTAAAAGTTCCCAACCAGGATAATTATAAACCACCTGTTAAAGAAAAAGAAGAGAAAACAGTTCATAATGGGCAATTAACCGTTGAAAGTAATAGCGATGCCCGTTTTATGAACGCATGGATAAAAAGCCCAACCGTAGTGCCTTACTTAAGCGGAAAGTATAAAACTAATTTGTTTTTATTTTTTAATGAGTTAGACATTAAAGCATTAAATGGAATTCCTGGAGATTTAAACACAAATCCTGCCCGTAAAATAATTTTACATTATACCGTTTATACGGTTGATGCCAAAGAAATTAATTCAGGTATTGCTGAGGTTAGTTTGCCTGCTAATGTTAATAGCCCTACAAAAATAATCAATACCTATTTTGCTCAGCTGGCAGACATTGTAGCTGCTCGTATTGATAAAGCTTTATTGGTGAAATAAAGTCCTTTCCATTCAAGATTTCTAACGCAGAATTAAAAGTTAACATTTAATTTCTTTGTGTTTTAAAAGACTATCATACCACATTTATCATACGTTGGTAATAGTGCGGCTGCTTTTGGCGAAATGGTGTGAACTGCAATTTTTTCGGCGGGGTTGCGCAGACTTTTCGAGGGAGAAAAAGATTGAAGTTGGCATTTCGTCTTGATTTTTTTTGTTACTTTTTTTCATCAAGGAAAAAAAGTAAGTAAAGCTTAATTTTCAATGAATTTTAACAAATACCTTTTGTTAATAAATACAATTTAGATATGGTATTTTGAGAAGTAATACATTTATTTTTGTTAGATAAAATTACGAAAATGAATATAAAATTTTTAATTATTTGTACAGCTTTAGTTGCATTATCATCTTGTGTTCCACAAAGATTAATGGAAGAAACAAAGGCTAAATTATCAACCTGCGAAACAGAATCTGCAGCTGCTAAAAAAAATGCAACCGAATTGGAAGCTAAAAATGCAGAAATGAAGGAAACTATTGCAAAAGATGAAAAAGATTTAGCGGGTTTAAAAAGAGATACAGCTATTTTAGGAACTAATTTAAGATTATTATCTAATAAGTATGATAAATTAAATATGGTAAACGATCAGCTATTAGATAAATACAACCGTATGTTAGCTGGCTCAGAAAAAGATAACGCTAAGTTAAGTGGACAATTACAAATGACTCAAGAACAGTTATTGAAAAAAGAAGATGAGTTAAAAGCCTTAGAGCTTAAATTAAACAAGCAGCAACAAGATTTGGACGCTTTATCTGCTGAACTTAAAAAACGTGAAGCGCGTGTAAATGAGTTAGAGGAAGTATTAAGAAAGAAAGACCAGGCAACGGCTGATTTAAAAAAGAAATTACAAGATGCTTTAATGGGCTTTGAAGGAAAAGGATTAACGATTACTCAAAAAAACGGAAAAGTATATGTGAGTATGGATGAATCTTTATTATTTGAAAGTGGGAAAACATCGGTGCAACCAAAAGGTATCGAAGCTTTGAAAAATGTAGCAAAGGTGTTAGAGCAAAATGCTGACATTAATGTTTTAATTGAAGGACATACTGATGATGTGCCAATGGTTGGAAGAGGAGAAATTAAAGACAATTGGGATTTAAGTGTGATTAGAGCTACTTCTGTAACAAAAATTATATTGCAAAATTCTAAAACCGATCCTACTCGCATTACATCAGCAGGTAGAGGCGAATTCTTTCCTTTAGATGGAGCTAAAACACCTGAAGCTAGAAAGAAAAACAGAAGAACAGAAATCATCTTAACCCCTAAGTTAGATGAGTTATTAAAAGTATTAGGCAGTAATTAATATAAATAAAAACCAATAAAATAAACCAAAAAAAAGTAAAACTATGGGAATGATAAAAGAATTTAAGGAATTTGTAATGCGCGGCAACGTGGTTGATTTGGCTATCGGGGTTGTTATTGGAGGAGCTTTTGGGAAAATAGTATCTTCATTAATTGACGATGTAATTACGCCCTTATTGTTAAAGCCAGCATTAGATGCTGCAAATTTGAATAATATAGCAGATTTAAAATGGGGTGCCGTAAAATACGGTAGTTTTCTTTCTAATGTTATTTCTTTTGTCATAGTTGCCTTTGTATTATTTTTAATTATAAAAGGAATGAATGCCGCTAAGAAAAAAGAAGCTGAAGCACCTGCCGCTCCAGCAGAACCTTCTGCTCAAGAAAAATTATTAATGGAAATAAGAGATTCATTAAAAAAATAAAGCATAAATTATTACAAAAAAACCCTTCAACAATTGAGGGGTTTTTTATTGAGCAGAAAAATTATTATGATTAAAAATGCATTCATTATTTATATTATTTTAATTAATCTCATCGCTTACATAATAATGTGCTTTGATAAATATCAATCAAAGAAAAAAGGTAGTCGCATTCCTGAAAACAGCTTATTTTTTATTGCACTTTTATTAGGAGCCCTTGGTATTTATTTAGGAATGAAAACTCCAATACATCATAAAGCAGCTAAAGCGTCTTTTAAATTGGGAATTCCTTTGTTGATTATTATAAATGTGGTTTGTATTTATATTTGTTTTCGACTACGCTCGAAGTGACACAAGTACTATTGTCAGTTCGAGCGTAGTCGAGAAGCGTGAACTCATAAAAAAAGCCGCTCAATTTGAACGGCTTTAAATTTATTTAGTGGAGGTGCCCACCGGGTCCATGCACATGCCCGTGGTCTAATTCTTCTGCTGTTGCATCTCTAATTTCTAAAACTTCGCCTACAAAATGTAAATGATGGTCGGCTAAAGGATGATTGAAGTCCATGATCACAAAATCTTCACCAATTTCCTGAACAAAGCCCATTAGTTCATTTCCATCCGCATCATTCATCATTAATTCTTCGCCTTCTTTTACACGTTCCGAATCAAATACGCCATCCACATGAAATGCTTCCTTTGGTATTTTTGCAATCATTTCTTGATCCGTAATTCCATAGCCGTTTGCAGGAGTTACTTTAAAGTCAAATTTATCACCAACTTTTTTATTTACTAAATTCTTTTCAAAGTCAGGAATTAATTGCCCTACTCCAAAAATAAATGTAAATGGTTGTTCTTTGCTTGTTTGCTCTACTAATTCAGGAGCTTCGTTTTCTAAGTAGGATGATAAATGATAATTTACCGATACTACTTTGTTTTGGTTAATAGTCATTGATAGTGTTTGTTTTTTTTGCCCGCAAATTTCGCTGATTCCGCGGATTGTTATTTATTGTTTAGAAATAGTTATTACAAATTTCTATCCGCAAGATTAGCGAGATCTGCGAAAAAAATTAAAAATCAAATTTAATACCTTGAGATAAAGTTAACTTAGTTCCGTAATTAATTGTGTTTGTTTGACGGCGCATATATGCTTTCCAGCTATCTGAACCGCTTTCACGTCCACCACCTGTTTCTTTTTCGCCACCAAATGCACCTCCAATTTCAGCACCGCTTGTGCCAATATTTACATTTGCAATACCACAATCGCTACCATTTACAGATAGGAACTGTTCAGCTTCACGCATATTTAAAGTCATAATAGAAGATGATAAACCTTGAGGAACACCATTTTGTAATGCAATAGCTTCTTCAATGGTTTTGTATTTCATAATATACAAAATTGGGGCAAAGGTTTCGTGTTGTACAATTAAAAACTCATTACTTGCTTCAGCAATACAAGGTTTTACATAACAACCACTTTCGTATCCCTTACCTTCTAATACTCCGCCCGGTACAATTATTTTTCCACCTTCAGAAATTACTCTTTCAATTGAAACTAAATAATCTTTAACGGCAGCTTTATCAATTAATGGACCAACATGATTGTTTTCATCTAAAGGATCGCCTATACGCAATTGCTTGTATGCACTTACTAATTTTTGTTTTACATCTTCATAAATATCTTCATGTATAATTAAACGACGTGTTGAGGTACAACGCTGACCTGCAGTACCAACGGCTCCAAATACTAATCCGGGTAAAACAGTTGGCAAATCAGCATGCTGCGAAATAATAACAGCATTGTTTCCTCCTAATTCTAATATTGAACGGCCAAAGCGTTGCGCCACTTTAGCGCCAACAATGCGACCAACTCTTGTAGAGCCAGTTGCAGATACTAAAGGAACACGTCCATCTTCACACATTTTTTCGCCAATAGACCCAGGACTTACTAATAAGCAAGAAACTCCTTCAGGCAAATTATTTGCAGCAGCAACCTCGTTCCAAATATTGTGACAAGCTACAGCGCATAAAGGCACTTTACTTGATGGTTTCCAAATACAAACATCTCCACAAATCCAAGCTAATGCGGTATTCCAATTCCAAACAGCCACCGGAAAATTAAAAGCGGATATCACTCCCACAATTCCTAATGGATGCCATTGCTCATACATACGGTGATTCTCTCTTTCAGAATGCATCGTTAAACCATATAGTTGACGAGAAACTCCAACTGCAAAATCGCAAATATCAATCATCTCCTGAACTTCACCTAAACCTTCTTGGAAAGATTTACCCATTTCATAAGAAACTAATTTCCCTAAATCATTTTTCTTAGCACGTAATTTTTCGCCATACTGACGAACAATTTCACCACGCTTAGGAGCTGGAATATTGCGCCAAACTTTAAATGCTTCTGATGCTACCTGAACTACTTTTTCGTAATCCGATTCGTTTGCTACTTGTACTTTAGCAATTAATTTTCCGTCAACCGGACTATAAGATTCTATAACATCTCCGCTTGCAAAATAATTTTTACCAGTAGCGCATCCATTGTTTAAGTCTTTAATACCTAATGATTTTAGTACTTTTTCCATATGTTTTTAATCAGATTGTTTTTAATTTTTGAAGGCTAAATATAGCTATAATCTCAGATTTTGAGAAAGAAATTAGATGAATTGTGGATAAATGATGATATACATCAATGTATAATAAACGTTACCAAATTTCCTCTTTTTAAACTACTTATTGTTGTGGGAATTTACTCAAATCCATATAGCCTAGCTCCCATTGGTGACCGTCTAAATCAGCAAAACTATGCTGATACATCCAGCCATGATCAGCCGCATCCATGTATATTTCTCCACCTGATTCTTTAGCAATATTGACTAGTTCTTTTACTTTTTCAACGCTTTCAACCTCTATAGCTAATAATACTTGCGTTGTTTTTTGTGCATCTGCTATTTCTTTTTTAGTAAAGTTTTTAAAATGATCATAGGTTAAAAGCATCACAAAGATAGTTTCGTTTAAAACCATGCAAGCTGCAAATTCATTAGTAAATTGCGGATTATTGCTAAACCCAAGTTTAGTATAAAAGTCCATAGACTTTTGTAAATCTTTTACTGGAAGATTGATGAAAATTTTTGATGTTATAAATTCCTTGCGTTCCATGGTATAAATTTACTAAAGTAAAGATCATTAATATTTAATAAAGTAAACTTAATCTATTTTAAGAATTTTTATTTGGGCGTGACCCTCCAAAAAGGCAGTCGGGTCGGTCTTTACGCTGCAATCTTTTGCAAAAGGATGCAAAAGGATTTCCGCTACAATCCCTCACGCAGCATTAATGTAAATAACCTGTTGTCACTTCGAGCGAAGTCGAGAAGCGTTTTAATTTTTAAATTATACAGGCTGTATCAAATCCCACAAATTGCCATACAAATCAGCAAACACCAAAACAGTTCCGTGTGGTTTAATGGTAAGCTCTTCAACAATAATAACTTTTTTATCTATTAAATTTTGGTAATCTCTTTTAATATCATCCGAATATAAAAACAAAAATACGCGTCCGCCAGTTTGGTTACCTACTCTATTTTGTTGTTCCTCATTATTTGCTTTTACAAGTAATATACTTGTTCCTGTGCTGCCTTGAGGCGCTATCATTACCCAACGTTTAGTTGGACTCATTACTTTATCTTCTACTAAAGTAAAATGTAAAGTTTGAGTATAAAATTTAATGGCTTCATCGTAATCGTTTACTAGAAGTGAAATATGAGCTAAATTTTGTTTCATTAATCAATCGTAGCAATCACTTTTAACTCAATTCCAATAGGAGTAGGTAAACAATTAATTTCGATGGTGGTGCGGCAAGGAGGATTTTCTTTAAAGTACTCCGCCCACAATGCATTATAAATTTTAAAATCGTCTTTCATGTTGGTTAAAAATACTTGCACGTCCACAATTTTATCCCAGCTGCTACCAGAGTCTTCTAAAATATATTTAATGTTACGAAATACGCTGTGGCATTGCGCGGCAATATCATAAGAAGTGATGTTTCCGTTTTCATCTAATTCAACTCCTGGTATTTTTTTAGTACCACGCTCACGTGGACCAACACCACTTAAAAATAATAAATTACCAACACGGCGTGCGTGGGGATATAAACCAACTGGTTCAGGGGCTTTTGATGATTCAATTGAATTTTCTGTGCTCATATCGTTAAGTTTTGAAAGTTGAAAGGTTATGAAGGTTTAGAAAGTTGAGTAATTAATTATTAATGTTTAGGGTGTTACTGCGATTGTAATGCTTTTATCCGTCAGACCTACATTATCTACTTGGCCTATTTTTTTGGTGGCTTTGTGAACTGTTATCCAACGTGTTTTGGATTTGTTAGCACGCTTTTGGTCTATCTTAAAAGTACCGTCTTGCAAAGTGTACATTTGCCCGATGATAACCTCCGTGCAATCATCTCCGTTCTCTTTACATTGCACATAGCTTATCAATACATTTGGCAAAGGCTCGCCTGTTACAGCATTTACAACCGTTCCAGCGATGCTTGTTTTTTTACTGTCGCAAGCCAATAATGTTATTGCTGTTAGTAGTATAAGAAATATTTTGTTCATCTTAGTCTTGTTTAAATGCATTCCAGCCTTGTGCTTGTATTGGGTGTGAGGTTCCAGCTTTGGCAATTAAATTAATGCCGCTTGCTTTTGGTGTCATGTGTCCAATAATTGTAAAATCAGGTACGTGTTTTATTTTATCATAATCTGCCATCGAAATGGTAAATAATAATTCATAGTCTTCGCCACCACTTAGGGCGCAAACCGTTGGGTCTAAATTAAACTCACGAGCGGTATCAAATGTTTGTGGGTCTAGAGGAATTTTTTCTTCATACAATTCACAACCCAATTCGCTTTGTGTGCAAAGGTGCATTAATTCTGAAGCTAAGCCATCGCTCACATCTATCATACTGGTTGGTTTTACATTTAAATCTTTTAGTAATTCAATAATATCAACACGTGCTTCAGGCTTTAATTGGCGTTCTAAAATATAATCGCTACCAACTAAATCAGGTTGTACATTCGGGTTATCTTTAAATACAAATTTCTCTCTTTCTAAAATTTGCAAACCCATATAAGCCCCACCTAAATCGCCGCTTACACATAACAAATCTTTTTCTTTGGCACCATTACGGTAAACAATATCTTCTTTATTAGCCTCGCCAATTGCAGTAACGCTAATTACTAAGCCGCTAGTTGTTGAAGTGGTATCTCCGCCAACTAAATCAACGTTGTATTTGTTACATGCAAAAATCATCCCTGCATATAATTCTTCTAAAGCTTCTACCGAAAAACGGTTAGAGGCTGCAATGCTCACGGTGACTTGCTTTGGCGTGCCATTCATAGCACAAATGTCCGATAAGTTAACGATGATGGCTTTGTATCCTAAATGTTTTAAAGGCACATACGTTAAATCAAAGTGCACGCCTTCTACTAACATGTCCGTAGAAACTAAAGTGTGTTTTTCTCCATTGTATTTTATAACGGCGGCATCATCACCAATTCCTTTGATAGATGAATCGTTATGTATTTCCACGTGTTCAGTTAAGTGTTTAATTAATCCAAACTCACCTAATGTTGTTAATTCTGTTCTTTCTGTATTTTCTAGCATTTTATTTGATTACGAATTTGTACGAATATACGAATCTGTGTTGGTCACTGTGTTTATTTGTTTGTTTCATTTACAATGCGTTTAATTCTTACGCCGTTACTCGTGAAGTTTATTAATATAGCTAATTTTAAATTCGAAACTTTAATATAGTTAGATACTTGATCAATATATTTTTTCGAATAAAAATCACTTCTTTTTAATTCAATAATTACTTTTTCTTCAATTAAAAAATCTAAATAATTATTTCCAATAACTTCCTCTTTGTAAATTACTTGATATGGTGCTTGCTCTTTAAATACAATTCCAGCCTCTTTTAATTCTTTTGCGTATGCTTTTTGGTATATTTTCTCTAAATGTCCGTGACCTAATTCATTAAAGACATTATAAGCTAAACCAACTAATTTATAGCTCAATTCAGGATATATTAAATCTTGTTTTTGAATCATTTTATTCATCTCTCATACACAGATTCGTATATTCGTATACGATTTGTAATTATAAATTCGTATTCTATTCTTTTATTTAAGTTTAACGCAAACATTCTTAGGTTCTGTAAAAAAGTCTAATGCTTCAAAACCACCTTCTCTTCCAACTCCTGACGATTTAACTCCACCAAATGGGGTACGTAAATCGCGCAATAACCAGCAGTTAATCCAAACAATCCCTGTATGTAAATCCATGGCCATGCGGTTGGCACGTGTAATGTCTTGTGTCCATAATACAGACGCTAAACCGTATTGCGTAGAGTTAGCAAATTTCAAAACTTCTTCCTCAGTATCAAAAGGCATGATGGTAACAACTGGTCCAAAAATTTCTTCCTGGTTAGTACGGCAATCGTAAGATAAATTTTCAATGATGGTTGGTTCTAAATAATAACCGTTTTCAAATTCACCACCTACAATGGCTTGTTTTCCACCACATAGTACTTTACCACCTTCTTGCTGAGCTAATTCAACATAAGATAAAATCTTTTCCATGTGTGGTTTAGAAACAACCGCGCCAATTTTTGTTTTTTCATCTAACGGTGCGCCCACTACTAGTTTTTGTGTTTTAGCTACAAAATCTGTTTTAAATTTTCCGTAGATAGAACGTTCTACAAATATTCTTGAACCACATAAACATATTTGCCCTTGATTGGCAAACGACGATAGCATGGTAGTAGACAACATTTTATCGTAATCGCAATCTGCAAAAATGATATTTGGATTTTTACCACCTAATTCCAATGATAGTTTTTTAAACATGGGCGCAGCAATACTGGCGATGCTTGCGCCTGTTTTGGTTCCGCCTGTAAATGAAATTAAAGGCACATCTGTACTGCTCACAATAGCGTTACCAACTTTATGTCCGTAACCATGCACAATATTTAAAACGCCTTTTGGTAAACCTGCTTTGATGCATATTTCAGAAAGTAGGTAAGCCGTCATTGGAGTAATTTCAGATGGCTTGGCAACTACTGTGCAACCAGCAGCTAAAGCTGGAGCAATTTTCCAAGAGAATAAATACAATGGTAAATTCCAAGGAGAAATACAGCCCGCCACACCAACAGGTTGACGCAAGGTATAATTAATAGCTGTATCTTCCATGCTATGCGCATGAGCAGCATAGTGCAAAATGCCCGTTCCATAGAAATGAAAGTTAGCAGCCGCTCTTGGTATATCCACCGATTTAGCTAAGTGTAAAGGTTTTCCGTTATCTAAGCTTTCTGCTTTTGCTAATTCATCTAACTGCTCTTCAATTAATGACGCAATTTTTAAAAGATACTTTGAACGAGTTTCTTTAGGAGTAACACTCCAAGTTTTAAATGCTTCTTTAGCAGCAGCAATAGCCTTTTCAGCATCGCGCTCATCGCTATCTGGAATTAAGGAATAAACAATCCCACGAGATGGGTCGTAGTTCTCGATATGTTGGTTTGAGTTAGGATCAACTAACTCACCATTGATGTAATTTTTAAGTTTAAACATGGCTCAAATTAAGTCCACTAAATTAATGAAATTGCCTTAATTATCCCATATTTTAATGTGCGTAGAATACTAATAAATCTATTTTTATATCAGTATTTATTCACTATTTTTAGCATTGCTTAATTTATTTTAAATGCGTCTTAAACTTTCAGTAATAATCACCTTTTTTTTGTTTGCTAATTTAGCATACTGTCAGGATGTATTATATACAACAGCTGGAAGCAAACTGAAGGGAAAGGTTACTGAAATTAATACAAAAGATATTAAATACAAAGATTTCAATAATTTAGAAGGGCCAACATACGTGATAGCCAAAGCGGATGTGGTGTTAATTCAATACTCAAACGGAACCACCGAGGTGATTAATGATAATCCTAATACTTTAGCTCCAAAACCTACAGCAACCGTGGCCCCCATAGAAAAGCCAATTGAAAAACCTGTATCAAAACCTTTTGATAAAAATGATCCTTATGCTAAAGGAAAAAAAGGAGAGAAAAAAGATTATAATTTATATTATTTAAATAGCAATATGATATCCATCAATGCCTTGGCTTTAGCTAATGGTGATGTAACCGTGATGTATGACAGAGATTTGTTTCAGGGGAAAATGTCTTTATCATTTTTAGGTGGTTATAGTTTTAATAGACGTATGGGTGGTTTAAATTTATTTATTGCTGATGCGAAAGATGGAGCCAAGAAAAAGTACGACGCTGGATTTGGAATTAATTATATGCCTCGTAATACTAAAAGAGTTCAATATTTTGTGGGAGTTTTAGCAAAGTACATGGCTTATGATTATTTGAATGTTATAGATAATTCCAATAATCAAAAAATTTATCAAAAAGAAAGCGGCTATCAATTAGGTATTTTGGTCACTAATGGTTGGGTATTTAGAGTTACTCCAAATTTTAATTTTAAAATATTTGGATCTGTGGGAGGTCAAATTAATTCAACACCATTAGAAGTAACTAACTCTAGGGGAACACGAAATTATGGTAATTACCCGAAAATTTATTTAGGTTATTGTCTCGGATACCGTTTTTAAACATGAGGTATTACTCACATATTATATTTTGGATGTTACTTTTTGTCTCTGTAACAGCTGTTGCGCAAGACAAAGTGTTTTTGCGTAATGGAAAAATAATTCCTTGTAAGATTATGGCTATCTCTGAAAACACCATTAGTTATCAAGATACCATTCCAAATTCAGCCTTAATTACTTTACCTAAAAATGATATTTTAATGACTGAATACGGCAAAACAGAAACGGTTTATTTGTTTAGTAAAGAACAACCTGCTTTTGTTGTACAAAATAATACAACTACGTTTTCATCTATGCCCGAAATGAATGAAACCAGAGAACAACGAAAGGCGAGATTGATGAAAGAATGGAAAGAAAAAGAAGCATTGTTGCCAAATGGTATTCTAGGTTTTTATATTCCTGATTTTGTTTTTGGAAGATTTACTGTTTCTTATGAAAGGTTATTAGCAAATAAATCAGTTGGTATAAAAATACCATTGAGTTTAACTTATGATGGCTTAGGTGCTTTAGCAGAATTTTCTTCAAATAGTTCAAATTCAAGTTCTACGAGCAATAACTCAAGTTCAACGAATACAAATACTTCAAACAACAACAACACTAATTCAAACAATGCTCCTGTAAAACGAAATATTGGAACTGGAATTATCTCAGGAATAGATATAAATTATTACCACGATTTAAAACCACAATTAAAATATTTTTTTGGCCCCCGAGTGCGTTATGGAACAGACATGACATTAGGTGGTATTGAAGGATTAACGTTTCAATTGCAAAATGGTATTTTTAAAAGCAGTGGAAAAAGAATGACTAGCACTGTAGTTGTTGGCGTTGGCTTTTTTAAACTTTCCGAAAAATATGCTGGAAGAGGCGGGCTTGATACCAAACAAGTTTATCCTTGGGCGTCGTTTACTTGGCGTTTAGGCTTTAGGTTATAACGTTCTTCGTAACTTTTATTTCCTTGCAAACCACCACAATGAATTAGTAAAATAGATTTTTGTTTATCTGATTTTTCTTGTTTCATTAAATCAAATGCAGCAAAAAATAATTTAGCGGTGTACACATAATCTAATTCAATGTGGAAGTTTTCTTCAAACCAAGTTTTAAATTCTAATAACTCTGGCTTATGCTTTGCGTAGCCTCCAAAATGATAATTATTTAAAATACTTGTTTGTGGCTCATTGGCAATGGCTTCAAAGTTTAGAACATTCACAACGTTCAATTCTTGATGTGCTTGTAATGATTTTGAAATGCCTCGGTAAGTAGTTCCTGTACCATGGGCACAAAAAATATAAGTGTAAAGATTTGTTTCTTGAGTCAAAATTTCTTCACAACCTTTTTCTCCTAATAAATTGTCGCCACCTTCAGGAATAATATAGGCTTCAGGATACATGTAACGTAAACGCTGCATATATCCGCCGTCATTTTTTTGCGAATATTCATCTCTGCTCACAAATAATAATTCCATACCATTTTGTTTTGCTAACGATAGAGTAGGGTTAGCAGAAGAACTTTCTTCACCTCTAATAATACCTATGCTTTTTAAACCTTCTAATTTGCAAGCAACAGCTGTAGCTGCTATATGGTTCGAAAATGCACCACCAAAGGTAATGATGGTGCTTTTATTTACCTTTTTTGCTTGCGCTAAATTGTATTTTAATTTAAACCATTTATTACCAGAAATTTCGGGATGAATTAAATCCAAACGTAAAACACCAATTTGATAACCGTTATAGTTAATTGTGTTTATGATAGGTTTATAGTTTATCATCTTAGATTATTAAAACCAAACATCCACACAAAATATAAATTCGTTACGTTCTTTATGATAATCGCCGTTATAATAAAAATTTTCCTTTTCAGAAGATAATTGTCGCCCTTCGATACTAAATACTAAGTTTTTTAAGGGTTTATACTCAACGCCAACCGTTGCGCCATATGTATACTTGCCCATGTTAGTTCCAGCGCTTAAAATTTCATCCTCATCACTAAACCATTCCCCACGACCATAAAAGGCTACTTTTTTAAAACTTTGATGTTTCAATAATAATAGAGAACTATTCATATAGGCAGTGCCTATTATATATTCGTTAATACGCTTGCTGTATTCTTGTATTCCATAATTAAATTCAGCACCAATACTTATTTTTTTCTTTTGATAGGTTAAATAAAAGTTATGATAGTAGCGTTGATGCTTTAATTCTACTGAATCTGGAGTGTCATCGCCGGTAATAAAATTATAGGTCATAGTTAAATAGTCGTTTGGTGCAAATATGATGGAACTCCCTAGCAATTTATTTTTGTTAGTTTCGATGATAGAGCTAAAACTATTAAAAGCATTGACTTGAATGCTTAATTTAGGATTAAGTAAATAAGTTAGTTTGGCACCGGAAAAATAATAAGGTTCATATACATTTGCTAGTGTCATGCTTGAGGTAATGTTTTCTCTAGGTTGTGTGCTTTCAAGCCCAATATGTGATCTAAAAACACCTACATCAAACCATAAATTTTTTATAAACTCATAACCTACATTTGCCTCTTGTATTAAATTAAACTTTGTTGGCCAAGTGCTTTCAGCTATATCGCCATAATGTAAGCTAATGTTACTTCTTATTTTTTTTGATTTATAAGCTAACGAAACCATGGCCATATTTAACCCAAATTGGTTATTGCGAGCAGCCATGGTGGCGTGCTTTACATAAGGGTTAGAATTGTCTTCAGAATAAAACGCATAATAGGTGCTAAGATATGCGCCAATTTCTAATTTAGGTTCATTCGTTTTTTCGTCAACATTTAGTTTTTTGTTTTGAAACAAAACATTCGAATCATTTTTCAGTTGAATATTAATCAGCTTTTTATTTGTAGAATCTTGTTGCGCATTCAACGATAATGCTAAAAGGATAAAAACAATTAAAATACTATATTTGCTAGCAGAATTCATTCAGCAAAATTAATCATTAATTTAATGTTTAGTAAGCAATTAGATCCCGAAGATTTTTATTATAGCCCAGAAGGCTACATAATTTTTACTGAGAAATACCATTTAAAGCGTGGTTATTGCTGTAAGAATGGCTGTAAGCATTGTCCTTACGGATATAATAAAAAAACAGGTAAGTTTGAAAATGATAAGAAGTAGCTAATTGGAAGCTTCAAATTTTACAATCCAATTTATTTTTAGATATTTGATTATAATTAATAAAGAACACTTTGTTTAAACTATCTGCCCTCAATAACGATCAAATAAATTACGTAAACATTGGCTTAATGCTTTTGTCAGCAGTATTGGCATTTATTCTTCCTTTCGAATTGTTTTTGTTTTCTTATGCTGTATTGGGTCCCTTACATTATTTAACAGAGATAGGTTGGCTTCACAAAAAGAATTATTTCACTAAAGGCAAATATGATTGCGTGTTTTTAAGTGTGTTATGTGTGTTGGTTTTTTATTTTTCGTACGTTAATCCCACAAAAAATCAAACGATTATCCCTAACCTTATATTGTATGGGATTTTATTAGCTCTTATTTTTGTTTTTATAAAGGATAACTTATACCGCATTGTTTTGGCTGTATTAGCAGTTATCGGGATATCAGTATCTAAAATGGGATTTGATTACGTCATTTGGGTGGGTATATTTTTACCAACTATTATTCATGTATTTATTTTCACTTGGGCCTTTATGTTTTATGGTGTTTTAAAAAATAAATCATTTTCAGGTTATTTATCAATCATTGCATTAATCTTAATTGCCGTTTCATTTTTTGTAATTAAAGCACCAGGACTTCAATATGAAGTTTCTGCTTATGTCGGAAAAAGCTATGAATTGTTTTATTTATTAAATAAATTTTTAATCGAATTTTTTGGTTTGGAAACGACCTTAACAAGTGAAAGAGCTTTGGTTTATGCAACTAATGCTGGATTTATTGTCATGCGTTTTATCGCATTCGCCTATACGTATCATTATTTAAATTGGTTTTCTAAAACATCCGTTATTCAGTGGCATAAAGTGCCAAAAAAGACGTTATATATTACGCTTGTATTATGGGTGTTTTCGGTGGTTTTATATGTGATTGATTATAATATTGGCTTAAAAGCGCTCTATTTTTTAAGTTTTTTGCATGTTTTTTTAGAATTTCCACTCAATATCACCTCATTTCAAGGCATTATCAAATCGGTAATACCTGTTAAGAAATAAGCATCTAAAGTCTATTTTCAGTAGCTTTTATTTCATATTTAATCTGTATATTAGGGCTTCAAAAAAAATGTTGTGAAAATTTCTAAAGAGTTTAAAATAGGTATTGTTGTTACGTCTGCTATTGGCTTTTTTATTTGGGGATTTAATTTCCTTAAAGGAAGTAATCTATTTAGCCATAAGTACGAATTGTATGCTGTTTATCCTAAGATTGATGGACTTATTGAGGCAAATCCTCTTTTAGTAAATGGTTTTAAAGTTGGGCAAATCAATAAAATTTCTTTAATAAAAGATAAAAACGGCGAGTACGGTGTATTAGTTAAGTTTTTATTGACGGAAGATGTTAATATTCCGAAGCATTCTATTGCCAAAGCGGTAAGTTCAGACTTATTGGGTTCAAAAGCTGTGGAAATTATTTATAGTAATGAAACCGAGTTTGTTCAATCCGGAGATACACTGGTTGCAGAAACAGAAGAAGGTTTAAAAACAGCGGTTAGTAAGCAATTAGCTCCATTGCAAAAAAAGATGGAAGGTTTATTATCATCCGTGGATTCAGTGATGACTATTGTTGAAGTTGTATTGAATGATAAAACTCGTGAAAATTTAAGTAAGTCGTTTGAAAGTATTAAGTTAGCCATTCAAAGTTTAGAACAAACTGCTTATAAATTAGATGATTTAGTGGCTTCTGAAAAATCAAAGATTTCATCTATTTTGACTAAGTTAAATACATTGGCCGGAATGCTCGAACAAAATTCTGGTAAGATAGATAACATCATCGGTAATTTTAGTAATCTATCGGATAGTTTAGCTAAGTCTAATTTAAAGGGAGCAATTGACGAAGCTGATAAAACATTGGCAGAGTTAAATAAATTAGTTGCTCAAATTAACTCAGGTCAAGGTACACTTGGTAAATTGGCTAAAAACGATTCTTTATACAATAACTTAAATAAAGCGAGTGATGATTTAGATAAGTTAATGAAAGATTTACGTATCAATCCAGAACGCTATATCCACTTCTCTGTATTTGGTAGAAAAGATAAAAACAAACCTAAACTTTAATTTTGCTCCATGATTTCATCAATCATTTTTATTGCCCTGCTAATTGTTTCTAGTACGTTTTTTTACATTAATGCAAAAAAAATCCGTCGTAATATATTATTAGGAAAAGATATTTCTATAACCGACAACCGAGGAGAACGCTTTAAAACAATGGTATTGGTGGCCTTAGGTCAAAAGAAAATGTTTACACGTCCTATTCCAGCACTTTTGCATTTGTTTTTATATGCCGCATTCGTCATTACACAAATCGAATTATTAGAGATTGTGTTCGATGGGATTACTGGACATCACCGTGCTTTCAGAGCTTCATTGGGAGGATTCTATACATTCATGGTAAGCTTTATTGAAATCTTATCAGTATTAGCTTTCATTGGAACCATTGCTTTTTTAGCAAGAAGAAATTTATTAAAAGTTCCTCGCTTAGTAAAAAGCGAATTAAATGGTTGGCCAAAATTAGATGCCAATATTATTTTAATTATGGAAATTATTTTAATCTGTTTTATCTTCATGATGAATGGCGCTGATGAAGTTTTATACTCAAGAGGACAATCACACGCTGAAAATTTAGGAGATGGTTCATTAGGTTTAACGATTAGCAGTCACTTAGGTCCGTTAATTTATGGTGGTATGCCAAATGCAGGTTTACATGTGATTGAGCGTATTGGTTGGTGGGGACACATCATGATGGTATTTGCCTTCTTAAATTATTTACCAAAATCAAAACATTTACACGTGTTATTAGCTTTCCCTAACGTGTATTTCTCAAACCTAAAAGCTAAAGGACAATTTACTAATTTGTTTGAAGTAACAGATGTGGTGAAACCTAATTTCGATCCAGCGTATCAACCAGTGCTTGATCCAAACGCTGTTATTAAGTTTGGTGTTAAAGACGTAACCGATTTAACTTGGAAAAATTTATTAGATGCGTATTCGTGCACAGAGTGTGGTCGTTGTACTTCATCTTGTCCGCAAAACATGACTGGTAAAGCTTTGTCTCCACGTAAAATTATGATGGATACGAGAGATAGATTAGAAGAAGTTGGAAAGAACATAGACAAAAATGGTGGTACCTTTGTAGATGATGGAAAAACTTTATTAGGAGATTATATTAAACACGAAGAAATTTGGGCTTGTAATACTTGCAATGCTTGCGTGCAAGAGTGTCCAGTGAATATTGATCCATTAGCAATTATTGTTGGCTTACGTCAGCAATTAGTGTTAGAGCAAAGTTCTGCACCAAACGAATTAAATGGTATGTTTTCTAACTTAGAAAACAATGGAGCCCCTTGGCAATTTAGTCCGGCAGATCGTGCTAACTGGATAAACGAAAACTAAAAATTCGAGAAAAATGAAAAAAGAAAAAATTATTCAAGCTGTAAACGAGATGGGTAAAAATATTAATCTCGATGATTTTTTGGAAAAATTAATTTTGATTGATAAGGTTGAAAAAGGGTTGGCGCAAATTGATACAAATCAAGTTGTTTTGAATTCGGAGGTGGAATCATATTTCAAAAAGAAATGGAAGAAATAATTTGGACAAAATTAGCATTTCGTGATACTATTGATATTCACGATTATATTGCTAAAGATTCAGAATTATATGCAAGAAAAACAATTGAGTCGTTTTTTGAAAGAGTTAAAATACTCATTGAGTTTCCAAATGCAGGAAGAGTTGTTCCAGAAATAAATAAAAGACCAATTAAAGAGTTAATAGAAGGGAATTACAGAATAATATATACCAATAAAAAACATAAAATTTATATTCTTCGAGTACATCATTCATCTAGATTAATTACAAAATCTTTAAAATTAAAATAAGAACATGAATTCAATAAAGGTTCCAACAATGCAGGAAAAAATTGCCAACGGCGAAACTCCAGATATTTTATTTTGGGTAGGTTGCAGCGGTAGTTTTGATGATCGAGCAAAAAAAATTACTAAAGCCATTGTGCGTATTTTAAATCATGTAGGCGCAAATTTTGCCGTGCTAGGTGTTGAAGAATCTTGTTCAGGAGATCCAGCAAAACGTTCTGGTAACGAATTTTTATTTCAAATGCAGGCTATGCAAAACATCACTATTTTAAATGGATATGATGTTAAAAAAATAGTTACTGCTTGTCCTCATTGCTTTAATACGATTAAAAATGAGTATCCTGAGTTAGGCGGAAAGTATGAAGTTATTCATCATACTGAACTCGTACAACAATTAATTAACGAAGGAAAATTAAAAGTACAAGGCGGTGAATTTAAAGGTAAAAAAATTGTTTTTCACGATCCTTGTTATTTAGGAAGAGCAAATAATGTGTATGAAGCACCTCGTGATGTTATTCAAAAACTAGACGCCGAGTTAGTGGAAATGAAACGTAGTAAAGCCAATGGTTTATGTTGTGGAGCTGGTGGAGCACAAATGTTTAAAGAAGCAGAAAAAGGGGCAAAAGAAGTAAATGTTGAGCGTGCCGAAGAAGCCTTATCTCACAATCCGGATGTGATTGCTGTTGGTTGTCCGTTTTGTAATACCATGATGACAGATGGGGTGAAACATTTTAATAAAGAAGAAAAAACCAAAGTATTAGATGTGGCAGAATTAATTGCTTCAGCTAACGATTTATAAAAAGCCAAATGAAAAAAATATCAATAGTTATTACTGTCCTTATTATTGCATTTGTTTCTTGTAAACCAAAAGGGGAAAGTGAAACTGAAGAAAATTCTCGTAGAACGGACTCTCTTTTAAAGGTTATTAATTCGCCTGAGTTAGCGGCAATAAATAAAAAAATATTAGATAATCCGGATGATGCCAATTTGTATAATGAGCGTGCTAAAATTTATTTACAATTTAAAAAATTTGAAGACGCGGTTAGCGATTCAAAACGTTCTATAAGAATAGACACTAACAACGCTGTTTTTTATTTAACAGAGGCCGACATTTTTTTTGCTGCTAACGAAACTCGAAATGCAAAGGACGTTCTAGAAAATGTGGTGAAAAAATTTCCTGAAAATACTGATGGCTTATTAAAATTAGGCGAGCTCTATTACTTTGTAAAGCAATATGAAAATGCATTTTCTAAAATAAATCAAGCTTTAAAAGTAAATGAAAATTTAGCAAAGGGTTATTATTTAAAAGGAAGTATTTATAAAGAAGTAGGAGATACAGGAAAAGCTATTTCGAGTTTAGAAACTGCTATTGAACAAGACAATAAAAACTATGGCGCTTTTTTAGCATTAGGTTTAATTTATGGGGCTAAGAAAAATGCATTAGCTTTTGAGTATTATAATAATGCTATTTCTATTAATCCTTCAAATACAGAAGCGTTATATGCTAAAGCAAAATTAATGCAGGACATGAATCAAATTAAAGAGGCTGTTGTAATGTATAACCAAATTTTAAAAATCGATCCAAATCATATTTTTTCTATTTATAATTTAGGCGCCATCGAATTTGGGATTAATAATAATCCTCAAGTAGCGATGGATTATTTTACTCGAGCTATTAATGCTAATCCTAAATATGCAGAAGCTTATTTTGCAAGAGGAGCCTGTTATCAAGAAATGAAAGATAATAGCAATGCCTCAGCTGATTATCAAATGTGTTTGCAGTTAAAACCAAACTATGAACCAGCGGTAGATGGATTGAACTCTTTGGGGAAATAATTTAGAGAAATTACGCTATTTTTTTACCTATCAGTCTTTCGTAGATTTCAAACTAAGCTATTTCTTTGTTCTATAATTGTTATGATACGATTAAATATTTAACTATAATTTTTTTGTAGAATTTGAAGATTTCAATATCCGTAAGGCAGTTGAGTGAATCTACATATTTACAAATTGTTATCTTTTTAATTATTTCTTAAATATGCAAGACTATCTCAAATTTGCTATTGCCAAATTAAATAATCCAACCTAGTTTTGCTTCATAAAACAAAATATGCTATCTTTAAATAACATAAAATTTATGCCTATGAAAAAGATAGCTTATGTATTGTTTGTTTGCATTTGTTTAACAGGTTGTACCAAGTGCAAAGAAAAAAACAAAGAACCGATAACCGATTATGGAGTATATACTCCACCAATAGTATTGGGAGATTACTGTTGTTTTAAAAAGAACAGTTATTGGGTTTATCAGGATAGTGCGAGTGGAAAAATTGATTGTACTTACGTAACAAATGCACAAGTTACTACTTATACAGTAAATGCAAACTCAGGTAAAGATTACACAGGTGTTTTTCATTATTATAATATGTACACCAAAGATGGTATTGGCGACGAACGACAATATGAAGTATATGACGAAGACGCCGCACAAAGTGCATCCTGCTGTGGTGGTAGATATTATTGTGAAGTTCATTGGAATAGACCTGCTGGACCAATAGACAGTATGGGTGGCTCAACTCCTGGTGTTTATTTTGGAAGTTATACTTTTATGTTTAATAATTTTATTGATGGTACGACTGGAGGAAGTGGCATAGTTGGAAATTTCGGTAGTCAATGTTGGTCAAGAGGCGGATCTCAAATAACGATTAATTCAATGACTAAAGAAGCAAAAATTTTCGAAATTTTATATAAGGGTGATTTTATGACAAACTATACAAATTATCATTCAAGAAATTATGTAGTAAAAAACATTGGAGTAGTAAAACGAATTGATTTGGATAGTAACCGAACTTGGTTTCTAAAACGCTATAGCGTGAGCCAGTAATTAAGTTTGTAGTGCCCAATATTAAAACTATATTTTATGAAAAAAAGTTTGATTAAATGTTGGGTGCTGATAGTATTTACCACGCAATTAGGAACAGTGCTAGCTCAAGCCCCTACAACCGATGAGCAATTACAACAAAAATATTGGACATATAAGCAGAGATTTCTGAAAAATTTTATACGAATTGGAGATGGAAATGTTGTTTCTGGCTCTGGTATACCAATTAATAATGTGAATACTTTTACCAAAGGAGGCGCTACTTCTCCTGGTACTTCCGATTATGAAGTGCCGGGTGGTAGAAAAGGAGTTATGAAAATAGGTGACGCGGCCGAACAAATGGGTATGTATTTAAGTACCCTCGCCCTTGAATACCGAATGTTGAAAAATGAAGGAAAAAGCACAGCTAGCGTTTTAAATGAGATTTACTATGTTATACAAGCAATTAATCGCTTAGATGATAAGTGTGAAAGTTTTTTGGCTAACCAAACAGGGGGCACAAATCGTAATGGATTTTTAATGCGAGATGATGCCGACCAAGAGTTACTTCAATTTTTTAATACAGAATATGCTAGTACCGAAGATGTAAACGATAATATAAGAGCAATTCAAAGCGACAGGCATAATGTGGATGGCGATGTTGATAGGACGGATAGAGAGCTAAACACCATGAGTAAAGATCATGTGATGGATATTTTAAAAGGATTTATGTTTGTGAAAAAATTTGTTGAAAATGATTTAGTGCAACCAACGCCTGGTGATGCACCAATACAAATTCATAACGAAATTGTAGATATTACAAATAGGATAATGAATTATATTACACAGCTTCATCCTATAAAAACAATTGGATTAGATCCAAATGTTTGGGTAGATTTAGGGTTATGCGAGAACACAGACGTTAACCTTGAAATGAATTATGTTATTTGGGATCCTGTAAACAACCAAACAGTGCCTAGAGGGAATAATTTCAATATTTGGGCTTATCCAATTGCATTAATGGCTAAAAGTATTACTGGAGTTGCTTGGGATGCAACACCATTAAAAGTTAAAGTTGATGGCACTCTTTGTTCGGCGTGGAACTATCAAATAGTAAATTCAAATATAAATTTGGGATCTACAAGTGATTTACTGCCTAGTGCTTGGATAGGGCTTGGGAATAATATAAACAGTACCTTTAACTCTGGTCAGAGTTTGATTGATGGGATTGAAAATCTTGATGTGACTATTGGAGTACAAGTATTTCCTGGAGTAATAAAAAATATACACATAAAACCTGAAAAAGACCTTAGTCAACAAACAGCTACTTTCGGTGATCTTGTCCAACTTTGTTTGTCTCTATCTACAATGAGCGATACTTGGCCTCAAAATAAAATTGTTGCTGCTGGTGATGATCGTTTTTTCTATAATTATGATTTAATGTATGCGTTAATAAATAATGCAAATACTTTACATGACAAAAGTTATTACGAAAATATATTAAACTCAGCTCCGTGTCAAGGTAACTATAATTACAATTATCCAAACTTAGATGCAAATGGGAATAAAACTTGGGATCCAATATGGTGGCATAATAACCGTTGGGTACATCCCACGGATGTAAATTTAACTTATAATGAGCCAGCAACAGATAGAAATGAACAAGGAGAATTAAATGGGTTAGATTATATGTTTTTATATGCAATGTATCGTTATTATTTTTCGAGTATGATACCTGAAAAATTTTCAAACGACAATTCTTGCCCTTGTGGTTTGCAATCAAAAATTGAGGCAAACACAACTTCACCAATTCATGAAGTGGTAAATAAAAATATGGTTATTAGCAGAAAATTTGATTCATATAAGGATATTGCCATTTATATAAAAGAATACATAAATACGAATTTATCTATTCAAAGTAATAAAACTGTAACTAATAAAACTGATTTAGTGATTTGTAATAATAGTATTGTAACAATTAGCACTAATGGAAATCTTATAAATCCAAATACTTAAGATGTTAAGGACTCTGTAAAAATTACAGTAAATAATGGTTCATCAATTTTAGTAGACAACACTGGCACATTAGATATAGGGGGCAATACAAAGGTGGTTGTTCATAAAGGGGCATACTTAAAAGCTACAAATATTAACTCTAAAATAATAGTTCGTAATGGCGGTAAATTAATCATCGAACCAGGCGCATTTTTAGAATTAAACAACGGCAGTAAATTAATTGTAGAAGATGGTGGGCAAGTCATCATCCAAGCTAATTTAATCAATCCAAACGCAACAGTTAATGGTTTGCTAACATACAATCAAGGAGCTGTTATTCAATTAAAAGGCAATAATGCCGTTTTAGAAATAAACGGAAGATTACATATTGGTAATAATGCTACTTTTGGCTTTACATATCCTGGTAGTAACAGTGGTTATATTAAATTTAACCGTGGGCAAGGAATTTGGTGGGATAATTGGGCGCCAAATAATGCACATATTACCTGCGGCACCAATGCTCGCATAAATTTACAAGGTCAAAGTAAAACAGATAAAATTATTGACATTAGCCAAATTAATGTGGCTATCCCAAAAAGCTTAGCATTTTTTACAATGGCCAAATGCCAAGTAGAGTTTAATGATTATCAAGCTCGCATTGAAACAGATCGGCCAACAATTATTAATACAAGTACGTTTATTAAGGCCTCAGGATTAAATGGCACCTATGCTGGAGGAGGATTGTTAGTTTTTGGTCAGCCAACTTGTATTATTAATAATTGCGATTTTAAAAATTTGGGTTATGGTGTTTATGGTGCTTTATTCTATAGTGGCACTAAGTTATCTGGAGTTAAAGGTTGTGATTTTAATACATGTAATTTTGGTATTTACACAGTTGGAGGTGGTATCGATGTGTCTAACAATACTTTTCAAGATGTGTCACAATCTATTGGTGCTCTGGATGCTACAGCAAATAGTTTAGTGTTAAATAATACTCTAAACATAATTACTTCAAATCCTCTTAATCATAATATTGGAATTTATGCAGATGGTCCAAATATTGAGTTTGATATTAAGAAAAACACAATAAACAATTTTGATTTTGCTATTTCGCCTGTTAACGTAAATACAAAACTACTTTGTAATGATTTGCAAAATAATCAAACAGCTCTTTTTGCAGCAGAAAACTGTAAAATAAATATGAGTGATTTTTTAGGAGCAGGATACAATAACGCTAATAACTGTGAAATTTTTGCAACATTTTTAGAAGCAAATACATTTGAGGCTGACCAAGGATTTAATAATTTTCAAATTGCCAATGGTGGATCTTGTATTCCATACCCTCAATCTGGAAATCCTCCAAATATTACCCCTGCTTATACGGTTTGCCCAACCATTATGGAAGGTAGTTTGATAAATTTTGTGGATTTTAATCCGCTACTACCATCCCATAATTATCAAATTTTTGCTGAACAAAATTTTTGGCGTCCTTTAGGTTCTGCAACAGATGCCATTGAAAACAGACAAAACAAAGTAAGGAAAATTGATTTATCCGACATTAATAATCCAATTATTGATTCCGCATCTATATTTACAGGAAATGTTTTAACTAATACAAGTTTAGTTACTTGCCCTACAAATGGGGGTGGAGGCACAAATTGTAATGGAGCGCCTTGTCGTTTAGCCGTTCATCCATTAGATGATAATAGCAATTCATCAATCATTACAACAGCATCTTTTTACAACAAAAAATTACAAAAAGCATTACAGTTTTCATTAAACAAAATGGATAAAATGCAAAACAGTAATAAAGTAAATCAAGCGGCGGATTTATTAACGGAGTGTTTAACTTATAATTATGCAACTCCAGTTACTAACTCTGTTGATAAATATTTACTAGAATTAGCCTATCAAAAATTGTTTACTTGTGTTGCACAGTTAGCTGAATGGCACAGAGATTCAGCTATTACATTTAACCCAATGCCAGCTGCATTACAAAGCAGATTTAATGATTTGCATACAATTTGTGCATTAAGAGCAGGCAGAAAAAGTATATCTGAAGCGGATTATAAAGAAATTAGTGATTTAATATTATTGGATAAAGCAATGGTATATCGTATTTCTGATAATCGCCAACTAGCATTAAATCTTGTAAATAATATTATTGCTAGTTCTCCAAAGGCTACCCACTTAAATATGTATGAAAATTATAGATGTATATGGAGTTCTGAAATAGAAGCTATTAATGGAAATATTTCAGTTGATAAAGCACTAGAACAAATAAAACTGTGTGCCGAAAAATATAGCAGTATACCTAAACCTACATCAACAATATCTAGAAAAATAAATTCAAAACAAGAAAGTGAAGTTGTTTATGCAAACGAGCATGCAATAGCAGTCTTCCCTAATCCTACAAATGGTAATTTATCAATAGCTTATAGTTTAGCTGAATTTAAATCCATTACATTAGAAATATTTGATGTACAAGGAAAAATGATGGCTAATTACAGTTTAAATCCTGAAGATAAAACAATTAGTATTGATAATTTAAATTTAGAAAGCGGAGTTTATTTCTATAACATTAAAGGAGATGGAAAAAACTTAATGTCTAAGAAATTAGTGGTTGTAAAATAATTAATGTTAAGCAAACAAAAAGCCCGATATGGATTCCATATCGGGCTTTTTATTGTATTTAATTTAAAACTATGCTTCAGTATTTTCTGCTGCTGGAGCATCAGTTTCAGGAGCTGCTGTTTCTTCAACTGCAGGAGTTTCTTCAACCACTGCTGTTTTAGCTGCAATTTTAGCTGCTCTAGCATCTTTAGATGCAGTTTCTGCTTTAAATTTATCAGCAACGGCTTTTTTGCCTGCTGCAGTTAAATCATCTTTTTTAATGCTGATTTTGCTTGCTTTTTGGTCTAACCATTTTGCAAAACGCTCTTCAACTTGTGCTTCAGTTAAGGCACCTTTTTTAACACCGTCTAATAAGTGTTTTTTCATTAAAATACCTTTGTAAGATAAAATAGCTTTACAAGTATCTGTTGGTACAGCACCGTTTTGTAACCATTTTAAGGTGTTTTCGAAATTTAAATCAATAGTTGCTGGGTTCGTATTAGGATTGTAAGTTCCTAATTTTTCTATAAAAGCTCCATCTCTTGGTGCACGACCATCCGCTGCTACCACGTGGAAAAACGCTGCGTCTTTCTTACCGTGTCTTTGTAGTCTAATCTTTACTGCCATTTTATTATTTTTAAAGTTTGGGCTGCAAATATCGGTAAATTTATTTAATTAACAGTCAAATCTTAAAAAATATTTTTATAAAGGTCTAAATATCATTAATTTGACTAATTTTGTGAGTTCATAACGGTAAATTTTAAACCTAAAACCTTTATATATGAAGTTACAAGAGCGTGGCACCCTATTAATTCCCATCGATTTCACTGAACAATCACTTTTAGCCATTAAACAGGCTTACAATTTGGCTAAGTACACACATTCTAAAATTGTGTTACTTCACACCTACGAAAAAGTTGGAGAAGAAAAATATGACGAATTAAAGGCTTTAACTAAGCAAACAGAAACTGAAAGTGGGGTTCCTACAGAGTTTATGAATGTAAAAGGTAATATTTATGCTGAGGTACCAAGAGTAGCCGAAGAAATTGAGGCAACTTTAGTAATTGTTGGTTTAGAAAGCCACATGAGCACTAAAAACATTGTTGGAGAAAGTGCTTCTAAAATGATTAGAGAGTGTATTTGTCCGGTTATTTCTATCAGAGGAAAAGATCACAAAGATGGTTGTGAGAACATCTTATTACCATTGGATTTATCGCGCGAATCTCGCGAAAAAGTAGATGTAGCGGTACAATTTGCTCATTATTTTGGAGCTTCAATCCGTATTTTAGGTGTATTTAGTTTATCGGATGCAGCTTATGAAAATCAATTATTAGCGTATTCTCATCAAGTAAAACAATATATCAAAGGCAAAGGTATTTCTTGTTCAAATAAATCATTAGCTAGCGATAGCGTAGCAGATACAATTGTTGAGTATGCAAATAAAATTGAGTCGGATTTAATTGTGATTATGAACAAACCTACTTTAAGTATTAAAGAGTTTTTCAGTGGAACTGAGGCTCAAAAAGTAGTTGATATTAGTAATTTACCTGTAATGACGATTAATCCTTCTAAAAAAGAAAGTATGACTCATTTTGGTACAGGCTTATAATATTTAATTTTAAAATCAGAAAACGCTATCCCTTATTCGGATGGCGTTTTTTATTTACAAGCCTTAGTCGTATATTAGCCCTTCAAAATTATGAACTTATTTTTTCATTTAGGTAGATATTTTATTCTTATTAAACGTGTGTTTAGTAAGCCAGAAAAACTATCGGTATATATGAGGCAAATTATTCATGAAATTGATAATATTGGAATTAGTTCTTTACCAATTATTGCTATCATTTCTTTTTTTATGGGTGGTGTAATTACGATACAATCTGCTTTTGGATTTACGAGCCCGTTAGTTCCTTTATATGCTGTTGGTTATACAGCTCGCGAATCTATGCTGTTGGAGTTTTCGCCAACTATTGTTTGTTTAATTTTAGCTGGAAAAATAGGCTCTAATATAGCTTCCGAAATTGGCTCTATGCGAATTACCGAGCAAATTGATGCCTTAGAAATTATGGGAATTAATTCGGCAGGTTATTTAATACTTCCTAAAATTGCAGCTGGTATGTTAATTATGCCTTTTTTAATTGCTATAAGCATGTTTTTAGGGATTTTTGGAGGATACGTTATGGGAATTGCAACAGGAGCTTGTTCATCTTACGAATACATTTTTGGAATTCAAGCGTTTTTTGAGCCTTGGAAATTATATTACTCCTTTACGAAGGTTATTACATTTGCTTTTTTAATTACATCTATTTCCTCTTATTTTGGCTATTACACTCATGGTGGAGCTTTGGAAGTTGGTAAAAGCAGTACAGCAGCAGTTGTATATAGCAGCATCTTAATTTTGATTTTTAATTTCTTGTTAACCCAATTATTCTTAACATGATTGAAATTAAAAATATATCAAAAAGCTTTGGCGATAGAAAAGTCATCGATGATGTTTCTTTTACCTTTGAGCAAGGGAAAACCAATTTAATTATTGGAGAAAGTGGTAGCGGAAAAACAACCGTTATGAAATTGATGGTTGGTTTACATGAATTAGATAGCGGTGAAGTTTTATATGATGGAGAAAATTTCCCAACTTTAGGTGTCAAAGAAAAACAAGAAGTTCGAAAAAAAATAGGTATGCTTTTTCAAGGCGGTGCTTTATTTGATTCACAGACCTTAGAAGAGAATGTGCGTTTCCCTTTAGATATGTTTACCACCATGACTAAAGAGGAGAAGTTGGATCGCGTTAATTTTTGCTTAGATAAAGTTCAATTAACCAATCGTAATAATTTATATCCTGGCGAATTATCTGGAGGTATGAAAAAACGTGCGGCTTTAGCAAGGGCCATTGCTAATAATCCCCAGTATTTATTTTGTGATGAACCAAACTCTGGTTTAGATCCAAAAACATCCATCGTCATCGATAATTTAATTCAAAGCTTAACGCACGAATTTAATATTACAACGATTGTGATTACCCACGATATGAATTCGGTGGTGGAAATTGGGGAAAAAATTCTATACATCTATAAAGGTAAGCCATGGTGGACAGGCAATAGCCAAGATATTTTAAAAACAACAAATCCCGAATTAGTTGATTTCGTATTTGCTTCTGGTTTTATGAAAGAAGTATTTAATGCCGTTAATAAAAAATAAATACATGTGTTGTCAGGCTGAGCGGAGTCGAAGCCTTAATTATACTGAAAGTTAAACAACAATAAAAATAAATTCCTTACTATAAATTCACAACAATTGAAAGATAAAAAAAATACCGAACACGATTTTGAAATGAAAGCCACGACTTTTCATGGTTTAGAAGATGTATTAGTAAATGAATTGATGAAGTTGGGAGCACGCGATATTGTTCCGTTTAAACGAGGCGTTTCTTTTACAGGAGATAAAGGCTTTATGTATAAAGCTAATTTATGTTTACGTACCGCTTTAAAAGTATTGGTTCCTATTTATTCTTTTACAGCAAATAATGAACACGAACTGTATGCTAAAATGAAGGAATATGAGTGGGAAGAATTGTTGAATACGGATGATACGTTGGCGATTAATGCAACCGTTAATTCAGATGAATTTAATCACTCTTTGTATGTTTCTCAAAAAACAAAAGATGCTATTTGTGATCGATTTGTAGATAAATTTGACGTAAGACCCAATGTTGATTTGGATAGGCCAACCGTTAGAATATATGTTCACATTTTTAGAAATCAAGTTAATGTGAGTTTGGATAGTAGCGGAGATTCTTTATTTAAAAGAGGTTACCGTGTTGACATTGATACCGCGCCAATGAAAGAAGTGTTGGCAGCAGGAATGGTATTGTTATCTAATTGGCAACCACATTTACCATTAATTGATGGTATGTGCGGTAGCGGAACATTAGGAATTGAAGCAGCTTTATTTGCTAATAATATTCCTCCAGGAGTTTTTAGAGAAGAGTTTGGTTTTATGAAATGGCACGACTATGATAAAGAGTTGTGGGATACAATTTATGAAAGTACAATTAATCGAATTAAGGATGATATGCCTAATATTATCTCTAGCGATATTGATATTGTGCCGCTAGAAATGGCTAAGCGTAACGGAGCTGTAGCCAAAGTAGATGATGTAATTCAATACGAACATATTTCTTTTTTTGATTTAATGCCAACTAAACCACACGGCACTATTTTATTGAATCCTCCTTATGATGAGCGTATTAAAATGGAAGACACCAACGCTTTTTATAAGCAAATCGGAGACAAGTTAAAAAAAGATTTTGGAGGTTGGACTTGTTGGATTATTTCTTCCAATATGGAAGCTATAAAATCTATTGGTTTACATCCAAGTAAAAAAATGACATTGTTTAATGCTTCTTTAGAATGTAAATTGTTGAAATACGAAATGTATAGTGGTTCTAAAAAGGCATCTAAGCAGGACAGAATAGAGGAAACTAACTAAAGTGAATTGACAAATTCAACTAATTGTTTCATCGCTTTTGCTCTGTGCGAAATTACATTTTTTATCTCTGAACTCATTTCAGCAAATGTTTCAGTATAACCATTTGGTAAAAAAATAGGGTCGTAACCAAAACCATTAGCACCTGATTTTTGAGTGGTGATTGTTCCATTGATAATACCTTCAAACAAATATTCTTTGCCATCAATAATTAAAGCCATCACGGTTTTAAAGTGAGCATTTCTGTTATCGTTTTTGCCTAATTCATTTAATAGCTTTTCCAAATTATCACTATCATTTTTATGTTCGCCAGCATATCTGGCAGAATAAACACCAGGCGCTCCATTTAAGGCATCAACCAGTAAACCACTATCGTCCGCAAAACAGTTAATTCCCGTTTGATTGTAAATGGTTTGAGCTTTTAATATTGCATTACCTTCAATGGTTGCAGCGGTTTCTTCTATTTCTTCTAATAAATTAATGTCATCAAGACTCAATAATTCAATGCTGCTAGGAATTAAACTTCTAACTTCTTTTAACTTGTTTTTATTATGAGTGGCGAAAATGAGTTTTGTCATAGTGCGAGTATATAATATTGTTTCGTTTTAATTTGAATTACTAAAAATATAATTTGTAAATTTAAATTTAGGATTTAATTTTTATGAAGATACCATTCAATAAACCTTTTTTTATTGGAAATGAAACCAAGTATATTTCTCAGGCCGTAAAGTCTGGAAAAATATCAGGTGACGGTATGTTTACTAAAAAATGCCATGATTTATTTGAGAAAAGATATGGTTTTAAGAAAGTATTATTAACGACTTCTTGTACCGATGCTTTAGAAATGGCTGCTATTTTAATTGACACAAAAGCAGGAGATGAAATCATTATGCCATCGTATACTTTTGTTTCAACAGCAAATGCTTTTGTTTTGAGAGGAGCTAAAATTGTTTTTGCTGACAGTAATTCTATTAATCCCAATATTAATGCAAATACTATTGAATCATTAATAACAGCTAAAACTAAAGCTATTGTAGTGGTTCATTATGCCGGTATTGCTTGTGATATGGATGCGGTTATGGATATCGCAAAAAATCACAATTTATTAGTCATTGAAGATGCTGCTCAAGCCATTGATAGCTTTTATAAAGCAAAGCCTTTAGGTAGTATTGGACATTTAGCAGCTTTTTCTTTTCACGAAACAAAAAACATTATTTCAGGAGAAGGAGGCATGCTGGTTATTAATGATGAGCAGTTTATTAAGCGCGCTGAAATCATTCGAGAAAAGGGAACTAATAGATCTCAGTTTTTTAGAGGAGAAATAGATAAGTATGATTGGGTTGACATTGGCTCTTCTTTTTTACCATCCGAATTAACGGCTGCTTTTTTGTTTGCTCAATTAGAAAACATAGAATTAATTCAGAAAAAAAGACTAGGTATTTGGAAAAGGTATAATGAAGAGCTTTTAATATTTGAGAAATCTGGAAAGATAGCTTTACCAAAAATTCCAAACTATGCTACAAATAATGCTCATATATTCTATATTATTTGTAGTTCGATAAAAGAAAGAACAGCTTTAATTAATAAACTAAAACTGGATGGTATTTTGGCTGTATTTCATTATATATCGTTGCATAGTAGTCCATTTTATAAAAAACAAAATGCAGATGTTGTTTTAGAGAATGCAGATAAGTACACGAATTGTTTAGTGAGATTACCTTTGTTTTATGATTTAAAGTACAAAGAACAAAGTGTGGTGATTAATTCAATACTTGACTTTTATAAATCGAAATAGGTTATTCGTAACTAATTTTTATAAATTTCTTGATAAATATTTTTTCATCAATCATTAATTTAATGATATAAGCACCACGCGCATATGATGAAGTATTGAGTTTTACAAAATTTAATCCTTCAATTCCTTTTTTAGTGGTTTCTTCATACTGGATTTTTCCAATAGAATTATAGATAGAAATTGTAAAATCTATATCTTTATTTAAGGTGATGGGAAGTACAATGTCACCGTCAGTTGGATTAGGTAGGGGATTACCAACATATATATCGTTAGTATTTAAACTATTGCAAAAAGAATTGTTAGTTGTATTATCATCAATACTTGTATTTACTTTTTCAATTTCAACACAGGTAATATTATTTACGCTGTTTTGTGTACTTGCACTTTCAGCATTAAATGTGAACGTATAAAATGAATTAGGGTTTAAAGTTCCATTCCACGTTTCTTTAATAGTTCCTCCATCGCTAATTTGATAACCCATTTTAAATGAATTGATGGGAACAGAACCGTAGTTAGCTATGTCGGCAACCACAGTCATAAAGCCATTATTGTCTTTGTTTGTATTTACCTTTAAAACGGCTAAATCTAAATAACGTTCGTTTATAGTAATGTTTTTGGTTTTGGAGCCCTTACAGCCATTTTGATCCTTCAAATTCAAACTAACATTAAAAGAACCTTCAGTGTTAAATGTTTCTGTAGGGTTTTGAATGCTATATGTTGATGTGGCATTCATATTCCATAAATACGAACTAGCATTATTAATTGATGGTGTAAAATTTATAGGTTCATTTATGTAATAAAAAGCAGTAGGAGTTGTTGAAAAATCAACAACGGGTAAAGGAAATACAATTAAAGAATTAGTTGTTGAATCTTTACATCCAAACGAATTAATGGTAGTTAATCTCACAGAATTATTTCCTGGATTTGTAAGTGAAAGAGTTGGGCTTTGAACCGATGAAAATGTAATGTTATTTAGCTTCCAATTATACGAGGATATAATGCCGCTTTGTGGATTCGATAAATTAATAATATTTGTTGTATCCTTTGCGCAAAATGAAGGGATTGAAAAACTTGCGATAGGAGGAAAATACACATTTACTAATTTGGTAATAGTTGAGGTACAACCATTATTTCCATCTACGGTAAGTGTGACCGAATACACTCCTGTATTTGTGAAAGTTTTTATGGGAGCAGCTGTATTTGCATTACCGTTATTGCTAAAATTCCAATCATAGGTAGGTGTTCCAGACGTGGGGATAATGGATGTACTTTGAAATTGAGTGGTAGTATTTAGACAAGAGGGTCCATTTGTAAAGTTTGCTTTTACTTCTGATTGAACATTTACTGTTTTATATAGAGAATCTTTACACCCAACACTATTTGTTACTAAAAGTTTCACTGTATAGATTGAAGCATTCGTATACATATGTTTTGGAGAAATGATCGTTGTGGTTGCAGTGGAACTAGCGTCACCAAAATTCCAATATGAATTTGTAACAGAATAACCAATAGCACCTGAACTTTGATTTAAAAAAGCAGTACTATCATTTTGGCAAGAGGTTCCAATAGCAAATGTGGCTGTAGGAACAGGATACACATTTATTATTTTTGTGACGGATTGCGCACAGTTTGAATTGGTTGTTACTGTTAAGTGTACATTATATGTTCCCGTATTTGAATACGTATGCGAGGGATTTGAAGTAGTTGAAGTATTTGTAGGAGATGCACTATCACCAAAATCCCATTCATAATTACTAATGGAGTTACCACTTGGTGGAATTGATAAATCTGCAAATGATACAGTTTGATTAACGCATCCAATACTTGTTGTAAAATTTGCAGTTGGAGCAAATCCTTGTATGGTTATATCTATTGTATCTTTTGCAACACAATTATTAGTGTTTGTTACAATGACAGAGTATTGCCCAGCATTAATAATAAGAAGTGAATCATTGTTTGATCCTGTGCTCCAAGTATAGCTATTAGTTGCTAATGCGCCGGATGTTAAGGTTATTAAATTACCTGAGCATAAAGATGTATCGTTGCCAAGAGAGGCTGTTGTTGGAAAGTTATCCTGAGTAACGGTTAATGTATTGGATATATAGTTGCAACCATAAGCATCAGTAATGGTAACATGATATTGTCCGGGACTATTGATTACAAATAACGAATCTGTTGAAGAATCTTGCCAGTTAAATATATGCGCGGTTTTATCAAGCTGCGTATTCCAAAAAATCGAATTACTTCCGCATAAAACATTAGATGGATAATTGAAATTTTTAGGAGTTGGAACTACATTTATAGTATCATAATGCTTTATCCCAAAAATATCTTCACATATTACAGAATATTCTCCGTATTGTGTTACGTTAATTTGATTTAATGGACTTCCTGTATTCCATAAATAAGACTGAAAGTCAGGATTTGCTTGAATAGTAACTGAATTAGAAGGGATACAGCTATTTATTGGCGCAATTACTATATCATTTCCTAGCTCAAGAGATGGCGCATACTTAGCTACTAAATAATTTTCTATGGTTACAATTTCGGAAACGGACAACAGGTTGTCATAAATTATTATTTCTGAATATTCTCCTCCCCAAACTCTGTTTGTATTTGAACGATCTCTTGTTATTTGGCTTGCTGAAACATTTCCTGTTGTAGTTAAAGAAATGATTGAATAGTTTAACGGTCTTGCGGCATTGGTTACAGTAGTAATAGCTATTTTGTTTACTCTTATATTACCATTTTTGATATTCGGATGCGTATATGTGTCGCTAAAAATGTTACTACCGAGGTCATCCCCCATAAAATCATAAGAGCTATTATCTCCTAATATTGAGGCAAATTGCACATTTATACCATTGTGTTTTATGACAAAAAAAACAGTTCTTATGTTGGTTAACCCTGTTGTGAAAGGCATATAATCATCAATTCCATCAAAAGAAACACTTGATCTATTATTTAATTGATTAATTGAGGCAAGAATACTTGGTTGTAATGAAGTATTTGTTTGTATGCAATGATTATTGTTTCCACTCGCATCTTGCCATTCTACCACATTAGACCCGTTAAGTATTATTCCATAATCAGACTTCAGCCATAAACTCAATCCAGGTAAAGAATTAGGTTGAGCCTTTACATCAGCGGAATGGAACATAAAACCTACTAATATTAACAATATACAAAAAAGCCTCATTTCTTTTTATACCTAAAATAATATATTTATTCAAATATAAGAAATTTATTATAATTACCTTTGACGCTTACTTCATGTTAACAACGTTATTAAAAAATAAGAAGGTTTTATACACTGTTATCGGATTTCTGCCATTGTCAGTGTCGGTAATTTTCACTCCAATATATATTAATTATCTGTCTGTAGAAGATTATGGGTTTATTAATTTGTATAATACTGTTATAGGATTAATAGCTCCTATTCTTCATCTTGGCATTAAAGATGGCTTTGGGTTCTTATATTGGCATAATAACCACGATTCTAATTCAGTAGATTTATTTTTTAATAAAAGCTTATTGTCCATTATAATTTTTCAGGGTTTAACCATGACTTTATTTTTTGTTTTTGGTGGGTTTATTCTTGGACTATTTTTCGAATCTTTTAATGAAATAGATTATAAACCTTTTGTTTTTGTAGCAGGTTTTTATGCGTTTTTTTTGAATATAAACGATTTGTTTTTTTATTATTTTAGAAACAAAGGAGATACCAAAAATTTTATTTTGCTAAATCTATTGTCTTTAGCATTAATGACTCTAGGTTCTATTTTTGGGATTATTGTTTTTAATCAAGGTTTATATGGTGCTATTTTTGGTAAGTTTATTGGGTATAGCATTGTTGTATTATATTTCGTAGTTAAACATTTTAAAAATTTAGCATTAAGCATTGATTTAAAATTCATTAAAACAATAACACATTTGGGATTTCCAATCTTATTAAGTACATTAATTGGAGCCTATTCATCTGTATGTGATAAATTTTTTTTACAAAAGCATTTTCCTTTAGGTTCAATGGGAATTTATGGAATGGCGTTAACCATAACTTATTTAGTAGAAATTCTCTTAGTGTCATTTATGCATTATATGTTGCCTGACATGTTAAATAAATTGAAGAATGGTGGCGAGGAAAATGCGATAGTGAAATCAATCGAAGAAGTTTTTCATTTATTGACCATCTTTTGTTTCTTTGTATTAGCAATTTCCCCAATGGTATTAAAATTGTTTCCTAAAGATTATCTTGAGGTTTTATGTTACATTCCATTTTTGTGTGTTGTTTCATTTATTAAATTTTTATATAATATTAATTCGCTAAATTTTTATTTATATAAATCATCTAGAGTTTTCCTAAAAGTTCAAATAGTTTCATCTTTAATTATTTTTTTGGTATTGTATTTTTTACCTATAAAAATGCATATATATGGAGCAGTACTTATACTGGTTTTATATAATGTAATTCAATTAGTTATTTCCTATATGTTTTTAATCAAGGAGAAATATTTTATTTTGAAAGATAGAAAACTAATTATCCTTTATTTTTTAGTGTTGTTTTTATTGATATCTTTGGGTATATTATATTTAATTACTAAATTTTTATTTTTATTTTACATTCCAATATTTATGTATCTATTTATTCTGTATTCAATAGATAGACATTTTGTTTCAAAGTTTATGGAGAATTTTAATAATACTATTAAATGATATAAATGCTTATGAAAATTACATCACCTTTTAGTGATAATGCAAGTGGTTCAATAATTAAAGAAATTGATACAAAGGAAATTATTGAAGCGTATCATGATGCCTTTCATATGGATGTTTCGAGCTTATTCAAAGAAATTTCAAAAATTTATTTGTGTAAATGTTCATTAACCAAATTGTTATATTATTTTCCATTTGATTTAGACGGAGACTCAAATTTTTATGAAGCCTTATCAGAAAAAGATTGGTATTATCATAATGAAAGATGGGAACATAAAGCTGTACTTAATTTTATCAAAAATAGCGACAATGTTTTGGAGATTGGTTCAGGAGCAGGGTCTTTCTTGAAACAATTAACGGAAAGATACACTACAATTAAGTATTGCGGTTTAGAATTAAATCCTCTAGCCATTGAAAGAGCCAAAAAAGAATCAATAATTTTAAAAAATGAGCTTTTAGGTGTTCATTCCGCTGTTAATCAAAATACTTATGATGTTGTTTGTTCATTTCAAGTTTTTGAGCATATTTCTAAAATTAATGAAATCTTTATTGATTCTTTGAAAGTTTTGAAAAAAGGCGGATTACTTATAGTTTCAGTGCCAAATAACGATGTAGGTTTTATTATTAATAATAAATCTGAAAGTAAGTATTTAAATATGCCACCGCATCACGTTAATCTTTTTACAGAAGAGTCATTGAAAAATATTGCAGAACTATTTAATATTAAATTAAAAACTGTTATAAAAGAGCCAATTCAAGATATGCATGTTGACGTTTATCTTTATAATAAAATGTCAATTATTTTCATGAAATCGTCTTTTTTATTAAGGGCTTTTTGGAAACTCAAATTGCATGTGCCTTTGCGAGTATTAGTAAAATTGTTTAGAAACAAAATTACTGGTCATACCATTATAGGGATTTTTGAGAAATAATATTTATTCGTTATAAATTGAAAAAAATTAATATTTTATATATAGTAAATTCATTAGAAATTGGAGGAGCTCAAAAAGTATTAATTGACAATGCGAATAATTTGGATCATAATATTTATGCTGTTCATGTTGTTTCTTTAACTCCAAATAATGTTTTGAATTCAATATCGAGTATTATTAATATTCATAATAATATAAAGGTTTATTATTTCAATTTTAATTTTTTTGATTCTTACTCAATTTTTGGTTACTTCAGTTTATTATTTAAAAAAAAAGCGGACTATAATGATTTGGAGGTATTAGTCAGTTTAATAAGTGAAATTGAGCCGAAAATCGTTCACTTTCATACAAGTCCAAGGGAATTAGTAATTAACAAGTTTTTTAATATAAAGGCAAATTATATTTTTACTGATCATACTTTAAGAATTACCAAGAACAAGTATGGTTTTATCAAAACCAAATTATTAGCACTAATTTTCAGGAAATTATATTCTGGTTATATTATAATTTCTGTTTCAGAGGATATTAAAAATAGTTTATTGGATAATAAAATTATAGAATCCCCAAATAAATGTATGCTCTTATTAAACGGTGTAAATGTAAGTGAGTATAATCAAGTAATTCCAAACAACAACGGTAAGTTAGTTGCTGTTTATGTTTCACGAATAGATAGTAATAAAGGTCATATTGATTTAATTAAAGCTTGGGCTTTATTGGAGGATTTGAAGGATAAAATATTGTATATTGTCGGTCCAGATTCTCTCAATGGATTTGTTCAATCATTTGCAGAAGAATTAGGTTGCAAGGATTCGGTTATTTTTACAGGTGCAGTTACAAATCCTAAAGATTATATTTCAAAGGCTAATCTAGCGGTTTATCCATCCTATAACGAGGGATTGCCCTTAGCTTTATTAGAAAAAATGGCAATTGGTGTTCCAGTTATTGTTTCTGATATTAAAGAGTTAACTGCCATTATTACGGATAATGAAAATGGATTGGTGTATAAATTATCTAATTATAAAGAATTATCAGAAAAAATTAGATTTTTACATTTTAATCAATCTATCGCTAAATTAATATCCAATAATGCAAGAAAAACGATTGAATTAAAATACAATTCAATTAAAAATGCTACAATACTGAATAAATACTATTCAGATATTTTAAATAAAAACTTGTAAATGGCATAATTTTTTGTACGATACTCTAAAATCTCATAATTTTCAAAAAGTTAATTATTTTTTATTTTTAAAATATATCGGTTTAAAAAGTATCTTTAAGTTCTATTAATGATATAAAATATGAACTGTCCTTCATGTGATTCAATAGGAGAAAAAAAATCATATTATCCTGATGTTATTTTTAATGATAAACATTTTTCATATTTGCAATGTTCTGATTGTAGGTTGATATTTATATCTCCGTTCCCTGATAATGAAGATTTTATTAAAATGTATCCTCCTTCATACCAAAATGGGTTGAATTTAACTATCTATTCAGATTTGACAGTAAAACTTCCAGGGTTGAGATATGATTATGCTTATCAGTTTGATTTAATCAAAAAGTATTCACACGGGAAAAGTATTGCAGACTATGGATGCGGTAGCGCTAATTTTATTTCAAATGCTATCAATATAGGGTATTTATGCGATGGCGTTGAGTATAATTCTGAGTTTATTGAAATATTAAGAAAAAACTTATTGGCGGTATCATTTTATTCAATTGACGAATTTATAAATGATAAAAAGAAATATGATGTAATTCGATTAAGTAATGTTTTAGAGCATTTAACTCATCCAAAAAATGTTTTAGAGAAATTATATGATAAATTAGAAGAGAATGGAATTTTACTGATTGAAGGACCAATTGAAGATAATTTTTCTTTAGCTCAATTTTTTAGAAAGTCTTATTTTGTATTAAGAACTAGTATTCAAAATAAATGGTTGGTTTATCATAGTCCTACTCACATGTTTTTTTCTAATTCGAAAAATCAACAAAAAATGTTGGAACATAATAAAATAGAACAACTCCATTTTAGTGTTAAAGAAGAAGCTTGGCCATTTCCAGAAAAAGTGAGTTTGTTTAATGGAATTGGAAATTTTATTAAGGGATTGATTGCAAGAATTAGTATGATTATTAGTAAGCTTAATCCAAATTGGGGTAATACTTTTATTTATGTTGGAAGACGGAAAGGATAAAGTTAATGTTGTTTTTATACATGGAAGGCCTTCTGGCCATCCTATTCATATGGAATATGCCAAATTGTTAAATGCGAATTTTCATTTTGAAGATTATTATTTACAGTGGTTAGATAATGAAAATGCTGGTAGGATAAGGCGTTATCTAAGTTGGTTAATTAATGCGTTTTTTTTTCCCAATAAAAAAAAGTATGATGTTTTCTTTTGCGAATGTTTGAGAGTCCCGCCTCTCATAATGAAAAAAATAGGATTAATGAGACCTAATCAAAAGCTAGTAGCTTTAATGGCAGATGAATCTCTTTATTTTTTGGATAAAAAAAAATATTCTTGGCTAACAAGAAATCTAATAAAAAGCTTTCTTAACAGTTGTGATACTATTTTTTGTATTGGAGATTTACAATATGATTTAGCAATAAAACATACAAAAACTGATAATCATAAAAATATTATTAAAATATATAATGGAATTAGTCCCGATTTACAAATTAAATTAAATACTATAAATAGAATTAGTGATGAAACAATTAGATTATTAGTTATAGCTAACCTTAGCGCTTCATGGCGTTCGTGGTATAAGGGTGTAGATATTGCAATTGCTGCTTTCGTTAAAGTTGCAAGTGTTAAAAATAATATTGATTTAAGTATAGTAGGAGAAGTTAATGATGATGTTAAAAAAGATCTTTTAAAGAATGTTCCAATAGAGTTTCTATCTAAAATTCAGTTTATGGGGTCCATAAGTAAATTAGATTCTGTTTTAGAAGTATTTGACCTTTGTATTCATGTTTCAAGGGGTGATGCTTTTCCTACTTCCACTCTTGAATCTATGTCGGCAGGAATTCCAGTTGTTTTATCTAATTATACAGGAACAAAAAGTGTAGTTGAGTTAATCGAAAGAAAGTTGATAGTAGAAGTGGATATAGAACAAACATACCATGCTATTATATACTATATCAATCTTTCTGATATAGATAAATTGAATTTGAGAATGAGAGTTAAAGATGTTGCAAAAGATTATAATTCTATCTTGACTAATAGGCGTTTTAAAGAGTTGTTTTATTCAAAAGTTAAAATTTAATCAATAAAGCTTATTAATGAATTAAGAGTAATAAATTATTTATGAAAAAATTTATAAAAAAATATTTTTTAACCAATACCTTCGCAGAATATCTTTTAGTAAAACTCGCTAATTACTTTCCGTTTTTTAAGAAAGTGTTTCCAGATAACACGCACTATCCCAAACATTCAATGAGGAGTGTGATAAGAGGTGGATTGTATTTTAGATTAGACATTTCGGATTACCAAGAGTATCTTGTATATTTTAATTTGGATGTTGATTCATCTAAAGGAGTTATTAAATATTTACCTAGAGATAAAGGATTAATTTTAGATATTGGAGCAAATATCGGACAAACTAGTCTATGGATGGCAGATGAATTAAAATCTAAAGAAATTGAAATTATTGCCGTCGAACCATATCCTAGTACGTATGAAAAATTAACATGTAATATTAATTTAAATCACTTTAAAAATATTACTCCAATAAATATTGCTTTTGGGAATTCCGATTCTAAATTACTAATGGAAGGCTGTTCTTCTAATTCAGGTGCTTTTAGGGTCAATTCTAGTTCAAAAACAGGCGAGTTTGTTGAAGTGTCTCAAACAACATTAGATAATTATTTTAAGGATAGTAAAAAGCAGATTAATTTTATAAAAATTGATGTAGAAGGTTTTGAGTATAATGTTATTAAAGGAGGAGAGCAAACAATCAAAGAATATTACCCAACTTTGTTTATTGAAATCGATAATGAAAATTTGAAAACTCAAAATAGTAGTGCCTTAGAACTTTTATCCTTATTGAAAAATTTTGGTTATAATTCAATATTAAAATCGGATACGTTAACAGAATTTCAAATGAATGAACTTGAACATTGTCATTTTGATATTATTTGTAAAAAAGTATAAAGTTTTTTAAACTGAAAGCATAGTGAGAAAAGTATTATTTTATTACCCTTCAAATAAACGCACAATTGCAATGGAAACGCTCTTGATAACATTAAGAGATTATGGATATGACATTGTGGTATTGACAACGTGTAATAAAGGAGATTTTCATGAAGAGTTAGAGAGAAATAATATAAAAACATATGAAAATGAAGTTATATCTTCTAATAGTTTTGTTTACTATATTAAACAATTGGCGTATTTAATATCGTTTTGTAAAAAACATCAAATTGATTATTTGCATTCGCATTTACAGCACACAAATATTATAGCTGTTTTAGCTCAGTTTTTTATAAAAGCAAAATGTGTAATATTTAGACACCATTGTAATTTCATAGTTTCTGGAACAACACAGCAAAATAAAACAGAGAAATTATTTGATAAAATCATACAGATGCTCTCAAAAATAATAATAATACCTTCTTTAGGTGTTAGAAATGAAATAGAGAGATATGAAACTAAGAATATGAAAAAATATGTAATCTTACCTTATATATATGATTTTTCTAAATACGCTTCTCCTAATTGTGATAAAGTTGCTGCTATTAAAAAACAGTTTGATGCTGAATTAATATTGTTATATAGCTCACGTTTTATAGAATTAAAAAGACCCTTTGTAGCTCTGAACGTGCTTAAAATTTTAGTGGATAAAGGATTAAATATTAAATTATTAATTTTAGATGATGGTCCGTTAAGACAAGATATGGAGAGGTTTATTCATGCGAATAATTTATCATCTAACGCTTTTATAATTGGTTTTAGAAGAGATTATATTGATTTTTTCCAAGCCTGTGATATTTTGATACATCCTTCTTTAACGGATGCCAGTAATAGTACAGTGAAAGAAATGGCATTATTCGAGAAATGTGTGATTACCTGCAGAGATACAGGTGATTTTGATGAGTATATTATTAATAATGAGAATGGTTTTTTAGTCAGTAAAGAAAGTACAGCTGATGAAATGGTGAAAATTGTTACTGAGTTATATGGAAATAGGAAAAAAATGACGGATGTTGGAGTTAAACTTAAGCATGATGTTTTGAGTAAATTTTCCAACTCTACTAAAATTATTGAAAAATATATAAAGGAAACCTTATGAGTAACGAATGTATTTTTTCAATTATTATACCTACATATAATAGGTCTCATTTGATTTTAAACACACTCAATAGCATTAACAATCAAGAATTTAAAAACTATGAAGTTGTTATTATTGATGATGGAAGTAATGATAATACACAAGAAGTGGTTGAAAATTACATTTCTAATAATAAGTTGAAAAATTGGTGTTATTACCAAAAGACAAACGGAGAAAGAGGAGCGGCTAGGAATTATGGTTTAAATAAAGCTTCAGGCAAGTGGATTACATTTTTAGATTCAGATGATTTATTTTATTCTAATCATTTATTTCTAGCTTCAAATTTTATCTCTAAAAATAAAGATGTTGATGTTTTTCATAGTGCTTATGAATTTAGAAATCAAAAAAATGAATTGATTAGAAAGGTTGTTTATCCAAATAATGAAAATTTAAATCAAGCTATTTTAAACGGAAATATATTCAGTTGTTTTGGCATGTTTTTGAAATCAGATATTTTTAATGAACTAAGTTTCGAAGAGAATAGAGACCTAAGTGGTTCTGAGGATTGGTTATTATGGCTAAAAGTATCGGCTCGTTATAAAATACATTTACAATCACAAATATCTGGCTGCATGATTCAACATGATGAACGAAGTGTAATGAATTTTAAAGAAAATAATTTATTGTCTAGAACTAATTTATTAATTGCTAAATTAAATGAGGATAAGGTATTTGTTAAAACATATGGATATCAGGTGATTCATAAAATTCATGGGCATATGCTCACCTATTCCTCACTTCATTTGCTACTTTCAGGGAATAAAATTAATGCTATAAAATTATTTTTTAAAGGGTTGAAATACAGCCCCTCTGAGCTATTAAAAATCAGGACTTTAGCTTTTTTAAAACATTTGTTTTTAAAGTAAATCATTACTACATTCACATCTATTATTGAAGTATATTAAAGGTTTGTCTCTTTTTAAATCGTATAAAATTAAATTATTTTTCTATTTGGTGTCGTTATCAATTAGTATCACTCCGATTGTATTTTCTACAGTTACAAATTTAAAGTATACATATGGAAACAAGGAGTTATTTAATATTGAATTATCTCGCTTTAATAGTATTGTAGATATTACGGTACACATTGATGGTATTTATTCAGCGACTCATCTTTTACCAGAAATTGATACGCTAGCTTACGTAAAAGTAACCAGTGATATTGTTAAAAAACGCTTTTACCATGGTTTATCTGAATATCAACTTAAGGATAATTGGATTGCTTATTTAGGTGGTAAAATGTTTTGGAAACACTTAACAGCTATTGTTGAACCTGATGATATTTTAGACTATACGGTGGGTCTTTGCAGTCAACAAACCATAGTCTTTTTAGAAATTTTAAAACGTAAAGGAATTAAAACGAGATGGGTTGGGCTTGGTTATAAAGAAGGACCAGGCCATTTTTTATCAGAAGTATATTATCATGGTACATGGCATACATATGATATGGATATGGAACCCAAATGGGAAAAAGTAACGAATCATCATGAAAGTATAGCGTATTATAAACAATATCAAGATTCTCTTTTTTTAGCCTATGAAGGGATTGTTTCAAGACCTCTGTTTAATAAAATTATGGAGCAAGTGCAGTATGGTGAGGTAAATGAATTTCCTGCTAAAAAGATGTTGTTATTTCATCGTATTACAAAAATCATTACCTATTTGATTCCTATTTTTTTTGGTTTTTTAATTTTAATGACACTTTTTAAACAAAAAGTACCTTCTAAAATTATTCAAAAAACAGCTTCTAAATTGAAAAGTAAAGATAAAGAACTAGAATTAATAGAATAAGATATGTGTGGTATTTCTGGATTCATAGATTTTAGTCAGCAGTCTTCGATTGAAGTACTAACGAAAATGACGGATACACTATATCATCGTGGTCCAGATGGAAGCGGATATGAATTTTTACAAACTAATGAATTTCAAATAGGTTTAGGTCATCGACGGTTATCTATTATTGATTTAAGTGAAACTGGTAAACAGCCCATGAAATTTGAACATTTATGGATAACGTTTAATGGAGAAGTTTATAATTATAACGAAATAAAAAAAGAACTGCTAAATCTTAATCACAAATTCATTGGACATTCAGATACAGAAGTTATTTTACATGCTTTTGCTCAATGGGGTATATCGAGCGTTGATAAATTTGTTGGGATGTATGCTTTTGTGATTTATGATACCAGATCAGAAGAAATATTTTGTGTAAGAGATAGGGCAGGGATTAAGCCATTTTATTATTATTGGCAAGAAGATGGTTTATTTTTATTTGCATCAGAATTAAAGGCATTTCATAATCACCCACATTTTAAGAAAGAGATAAATTTAGATGCGGTTGCAGCTTTTCTGCAATTTGGCAATGTGCCCACGCCTCATTGTATATTTAATAATAGTTATAAGTTAAAACCAGGTCATTACCTTAAATTCTCACTTCGTACTTCGTCATTTGTTATTCAAAAGTATTGGGATGTATATGACGCCTATAATCAGCCAAAGTTGGATATTTCTTTTACTGAAGCTAAAATTGAAACCGAAAAAATTTTGAAATCTGCTTTTGATTATCGAATGGTATCGGATGTGCCATTAGGTGTATTTTTAAGTGGCGGCTATGATAGTGCGTGCGTAGCGGCATTACTTCAAAAAGATAGGCCAGAAAAATTAAAAACATTCACCATTGGTGTCCCTGATATTGGCCTAAATGAAGCGCCTTATGCCAAAGATGTGGCTAAGTATTTAGGAACTGAGCACTATGAATATCAATGTACTCAATCAGAAGCATTAGAATTAATATCAGATTTGCCATATTATTATGATGAGCCTTTTGCGGATAGTAGTGCTATCCCTACAACCTTAGTTTGTATGATGGCAAAAAAACAAGTCACGGTAGCGTTAAGTGCTGATGCTGGAGATGAAATTTTTGCTGGGTATAATCGCTATGATTATATGATGAAACACGGTAAAAGATTAAATCAGTTGCCAAAATTTATGAGAAAAGGAATGTCAAGCATTATGAATGTGGTTCCTTCAAATAAGATACCTGTTTTAAAAAATAAGTATAATTTTCATAATCGTTATGAAAAACTAAAAGGCTTATTAAATGATCCATCATCTAAAAATATGATGATGAGTTTAAGTAAACAATATAACGATTCGCAGTTAAAATATTTAATGAAATCTGAGTTCAAGAATATTGAAACGGCATATTTATCAGATACACTTCACAAAGATTATCATTCGCCTTTGTCGTATATGATGGCTATTGATTATCAAACTTATTTACTAGATGATATTTTGCAAAAGGTAGATAGAGCTTCTATGACTGCTAGCCTAGAAGGAAGGGAGCCGTTTTTAGATCATCGCATCATTGAATGGGCTGCTCAGTTACCAGATCACTACAAATATTATAAGGGAAGTAAAAAACATATTTTAAAAGAGATAGTGCATCAATATATTCCAAAAGAATTAATGGATAGACCTAAAATGGGCTTTTCTATTCCTATTGAAAATTGGCTAATATTTGATTTAAAAAACAAGGTTTTACATTATCTGGATGATGAAAAAATTATCGAACAAGGTATATTAAATGTAGATTTTATTCGTGAAATTAAATTAAATTTTTATTCAGGTAAAAAAGAGTTAGCAAGTAAATTGTGGTACATATTGATGTTTCAGATGTGGTATGAAAAATGGATGAAATAATAATGCAATTTAAATAATGAGTAATAAGGTCATTTATTTCGCAGGATTGAATGGTGTTAGAGCAATTGCCGCTATTGCAGTTGTTATTTCTCATATTACTATTGCCTTAAATGATTTCGGTTTAAATCCGCATATCTTCGGTTCATTTAATGATGGAACTCCGAAAGGCTTTATGCTGGGAGGATACGGAGTAAGTGTTTTTTTTGTTTTAAGTGGCTTTTTAATAACTTATTTACTTCTATGTGAGAAAGATATTAATTCAATTTCTATTAAAAAGTTTTATGTCCGAAGGATTCTTAGAATATGGCCTTTGTATTATTTGTATTTATTCATTTCCATATCTGTTATTCTTTTATACGGACTTGATTTTAATATAAAAACATTGATGTTGTATTTGTTTTATGCGGCGAATATTCCTTTTATTTTAGAAATAGGATTACCTTTTATAGGGCACTATTGGTCATTAGGAGTAGAAGAACAATTTTATTTATTTTGGCCATGGTTTATTAAGAAAACTAATTCATTACTTTTACCTATTTTAATAATTACCATTGGTTTAGTTGGCATTAAATTAATGCTTCATGTGTTTTATCCAAATTCTTTGTTGGAATCAATAATCCATGTCACTCGTTTTCATTGCATGATGATAGGAGCTTTAGGTGCGATTTTATTAAAAAAGGATAATGAGTTTTTTTTAAAATTAGTTGATAATAAGTTAACTCAATCTTTTTGCTGGGGAATTATAATTTTAGTTGCAATTAATAAGTTTCATTTTATTTCAGTGATTGACAATGAAATTATATCTGTAGTTGGTTTGTTTTTAATCATTGGACAAATACGAAAAAGGAATCGAATTATAAATTTAGAAAACAATCTGTTTGATTTTTTAGGTAAAATTTCATATGGTATTTACGTCATTCACCCATTATTCATTTTCTTTTTTTCTAAATTTTTAAGTGAAATAGCTGTGAATGTATATTGGAGATATTTTATAGTTTATTTTTCTATACTATCAACAACTATTTTTATTTCCTATATTTCATTTCAGTATTTTGAAAAAATATTTTTAAAATTAAAAAAGAATTTTGTAGTAGTTAATAGTACTCCAACCAAAAAAGAGTTCAATTAAAATTTCACTTTTATACCGCTTTGTTTTTCATACAAGTGTCTAAGCATAAAAATACCAGCTACGAAAAAAGGTAATTCAGGTAATCTTAAGCGAACTAGAGACCCGAAATTCGCAACGGTAAGGCCAACCGAAAACGCAAAAAATATGGAGAAGAGCATACAAAATAAAAGCATGGGATTTTTTCTAATTAATGATAAGAAACCAATTAATTTCAACTTAATTAATAGGAATATAGTTAGAACTAATAGGTAGGTGTTTTCCAGTGATGAAATTAGCATTACTGAATTTTTCACATCCCATATACCTGGTCTAAAAATCCCTGCAAAAATTGCTGCAGGAGCTTTTGATATTACACCACCAATACTGGCGTCAAATTCACCAATATCAAAAGTTTTGCCGCCATAGTAGTCTGCTTTCATGTCTTTTTGAGTGACTACTGCTTTATCGAGTACATTGTCTAATTTATATTGCCCAAGGTTATCTCCCATATTATCTAATGCAAAATAACCAGTTAATGCACCAATGCTCAGAATTATTGGGGATGCTATTAAGCGAATAAATCCATGATTGATTTTTTTTACTAACTTGTTACTTAACCATAAAATAGATCCAGGTAATAAGGCGAAAAAGATATAGGGTTTAATGGCTAAAATAATTATTGCAGATATAAGTAGATATGTTCCGTATGATAGTTTACGTTGTTTTTTAATGAAGAAATGGTAGAATGCATAGGTAAACCATCCAACAGCCGATAGAGTAAATGAATCCTTCATTATACCAGATCCCCAAAATACACAGGAGGGAATAAATAAACAGGCTATCGCAAATTCTTTTTTTAAACTAGGGAATTCGCATAAAAATGTTTGATATAATTTCCATAAACCTCCGTAGGTTATACATGCGACTAAAATAGCAGTAGAAAAATATGTGTGAAAGCCTAATGTTACTATTGGGATTAATAATCTGACTACAAAGAATGAGTGTTTATCTTTTTGCCAATAGACAGGATATCCAGTAGAGTCGTCAAATTGAAAAATATATTCTTTTTCATTTCCAAACCATCCAAGCCAAAAATCTGATTGGTCTTTAAATATTAAGTTAGCATAAGCTGAAGAAGTTTGGAAATAATTAGTTGTATCCCCACCATTATAATAAAAAAAATAAATTAGCCCTAATGCAATTGCACCAAATACACGTACCATTAAACCTTTCGTGAAGTATTTGTATTCAGGATTTTCTCTAATATTTTTTTTGGTGGTATAATAGCCATAACAATACGCACCCAATATATATAAAGGTGTTAATAATATATCAAAAATGCTTAAAAGAGGGTTCATTCAAGCATAAAAATACTATTTTTACTTCAATTTATGCCTAATACTAAAACCTTTATATTTGTTTCTATTGATGGGATGACAGACCCACTTGGCCAATCTCAAGTTTTGCCATATATGTTTGGTTTAGCGAAAAAAGGATATGTTATTAAAATTGTTAGTTGCGAAAAAAAAGAAAATTGGATTCATCACCATCAAACTATTGAAACGCTGGTTCAGGAAGCAGGCATCACTTGGGATTATTGTTTTTACAAAACGGGGACACCTTTTGTATCGCAACAACAAAATTATTTAGCACTTAAAAAACTAGTGGTTTCAAAAATGACTTCAAATACAATCCTGCATTGCCGAAGCTATTTAGCAGGATTAATTGGACTTTATTGCAAACAAAAATTTAACTCAGGTTTTATTTTTGATATGCGGGGTTTTTGGGCTGATGAACGCATAGAAGGTGGTATTTGGAAAAAATCTAGTCCAATTGGAGCTTATTTGTATAAATACTTTAAGAAAAAAGAAAAGGAGATGCTCGTAAATTCTGATGCGATTATTTCATTAACCAACAAAGCAAAATCAATTATTTTAAATTGGAATTTGGGAATTAATGGTTCTAAAATTACTGTTATTCCTTGTTGTGCAGATTTAGACCATTTCTCTAATAATAACATTGAAGAAAAGCAATTTATTACATTTCAAAACAGATTTCCTCAACTTAAAAATAAGTTTGTACTAAGCTACGTTGGTTCTTTAGGTACTTGGTATATGGCTGATGAGATGCTTGAGTTTTTTAAAGTATTATCTGATAAAATAGATAGTCATTTTTTAATTATTACAAAAGATAGCGAGGAATTAGTGCATAAAGCTGCCATAAAACATCATGTTTCTCTTGATAAAGTTACAGTTATTTCTTCATCCAGAGCAGAGATGCCTTACTATATTTCACTTTCTTCAGCATCTTTATTTTTCATCAGACCATCTTTTTCTAAATCCGCCTCATCTCCTACTAAAATGGGCGAATTATTATCCATGCAAGTCCCTGTTATTACAAATGCAGGTGTTGGCGATGTAGATAGCATTATTCATGAAACAAATTGTGGAGTTATTATTCCTGATTTTAACAAAAAAGAATATCAACAGGCGGTTTCTGATTTATTAGAAAATCGTAACTTGTACATGAGTAATACAGTTGCAGCAGCGTCTAGTCATTTTTCTTTACAAGATGGTATTGAAAAATATGCAAGCGTTTATAACTCATTTAATTAAAATATTTTAAAATGTCAAATCAAACACCAACTATTATTGTTACCGGAGGCGCTGGTTATATTGGCTCTCATACTATTATTGAACTATTACAACAAACAGATTATACAATCGTTTCAATAGATAATTTCTCTAACTCAAATGCTGATACTTTTGATAGAATTGAATCTATCACAGGTAAACGCGTTAAAAATTTAAATGTTGATATTTGTAATTTAGAAGCATTAGAGTTAGCTTTTGGTACAATTAAAAATCCAATAGGAATCATTCATTTTGCTGCATTTAAAGCGGTGGGCGATTCGGTTAATATGCCTTTAACCTATTATCATAATAATTTGGAGTCGCTGATCAATCTTTTAAAAGTTTCAGAAAAACTTCAAATCAAAAATTTCATCTTCTCTTCTTCTTGCTCAGTTTATGGTAATGTTGATAAATTGCCGGTAACAGAGGATACACCGTTTTCAAAAGCAGAATCGCCTTACGCGCACACCAAACAAATTGGAGAAGATATTTTAATCAACTTTGGTAAAAGTAATCCGAAATTTAAAGCCGTTTTGTTACGTTATTTCAATCCTGTTGGAGCTCATAATTCAGGATTAAACGGTGAATTGTCAAAAGATAAACCAAATAATTTAGTGCCATTTATTACTCAAAGTGCTGTTGGGATATTACCTCCGTTAACTGTATTTGGTAATGATTACGATACGCGAGATGGTTCTTGTATTAGAGATTATATTCATGTAAGTGATATTGCAGATGCTCATGTAAAAGCAATGAATTATGTGATTAATGATAATCAAAAAACAAATACGTCTATCTTTAATTTAGGAACAGGAAATGGAGTAACCGTATTTGAAGCAATTCAATCATTTGAAAAAGTGAGTGAACAAAAGTTGAATTATAAAGTAGGAGAAAGAAGAGCAGGAGACGTGATTAAAATTTATGCTAATAATAATTTAGCTAAGCAGGAATTAGGTTGGGATCCAAAAAATGGATTGGATGAAATGATGCTTAGTGCTTGGAAATGGCAATTGAATTTAGGTAAACAAAAATAATTTTATCTAAGTGGCTTTATAAATTCTAAATTCCTCTTTAAGCCTTTATACTTAGTGCGTTGAACCGCGCTATGTTTAAATACTTTATTAAATGTTTCCTCAGTTAGTTCATGCCACTCATCCGTATTTAAATTTAATAAACCAGTTTGGTTATTAAATTGGGCTTCGTGATGCGGTGTACTAAATCTGTTCCATGGACAAACATCTTGGCAAACATCACAACCAAATGCCCAATTATCCATTTTGTTTTTAAATTCACTTGGGATCGCGTCTTTTAATTCAATGGTTAAATAGCTAATGCATTTACTGCCATCAACAACAAAAGGTTCTACTATGGCTTCTGTAGGGCAGGCATCGATACATTTGGTACAGGTGCCACAATAATCTTGTATAGGACCATCATATTCTAAATTTAAATCAATAATTAGCTCAGCGATGAAAAAGAAAGACCCATTTTGTTTATTAATTAAGTTGGCATTTTTTCCAATCCAACCTAAACCACTTTTTTTTGCCCAAGCTTTATCCAAAACCGGTGCACTATCTACAAAGGCTCTCCCGTTTACGTCGCCAATTTTTTCTTTTAGGGTATTTAAAAATTCTTTTAGTTTTTCTTTGATGACTTCATGGTAATCATAACCAAAAGCATATTTCGAAATTTTAGGAGCTTCTGTGTTTTGAGTTTGTTCGGGATAGTAATTGTATAATAATGATACAACAGATTTTGCGCCTTCCACTAATAACGTAGGATTTAAACGTTTATCAAAATGGTTTTCCATGTATTCCATTTTGCCATGCATTCCCGCTTTTAGCCATGCCTCTAATTTAGGCGCTTCTTCTTCTAAAAATTCGGCTTTGCTAATGCCACAAAAATCAAAACCTAAACGTTTGGCTTCTTGTTTAATGATTTGAGTATGTTTAGTTTTTCCCAAATTATAATTCTAAATAATGGTCTACTGAATCTTTTAATAATTCTATTAATTCTGGATTCATGTAATTATATTCATCAGCAATATCAAGAATTATAATTTCTTTATCAATACAAGCTGATTCGAATTTTTCATTTAACCGTTGATTATGTTTTTTTCCATTGCAAAAATTATATCTGCCCAATTCACTAATTTTTCAGATATTTTAATTCTTGCGCTTGGTTCTGTTCCGGCTGATTTTAATGTTATTTTAGAATAATTTTTATAAATAGTTTCGGCTGTTAAACTTCTCCATTTATTTCTACTACATATAAAAAGCACATTCATAAAAGTTAGTCTTCAAACAATCCGCCCATTCTGCCTCTATAGGATTTTCCTAAGTGCTTATATGCTTTTTCAGTTGCTTCGCGTCCGCGCGGTGTGCGACTCATATAACCTTCTTGTATTAAAAAAGGTTCATATACTTCTTCAATAGTACCTGATTCTTCACCAACGGCTGTACTAATCGTAGTAATTCCAACTGGTCCGCCTTTAAATTTATCGATGATGGCTGATAAAATACGAATATCCATTTCATCTAATCCGTTTTTATCAACGTTTAAGGCTTTTAATCCATAAGTTGCAATATCAATATTGATAGTACCATCTCCTTTTATTTGAGCAAAATCTCTTACACGACGTAATAAGGCATTTGCAATCCTCGGTGTTCCTCGGCTTCTTCTGGCAATTTCGTAAGCTGCTTCATCAGCAATCTCTACACCTAAAATAGCAGAACTACGTTGCACAATGCCTGTTAATACTTTACTATCGTAATAATTTAAACGCGATGTAATTCCAAAACGTGCACGTAATGGAGCCGTTAATAAACCACTACGCGTAGTAGCTCCAACTAATGTAAAAGGATTTAATTTTATTTGAACCGTTCTTGCGTTAGGTCCGCTATCAATCATAATGTCAATCTTGTAATCTTCCATAGCAGAGTATAAATACTCTTCTACTATAGGACTTAAACGATGAATCTCATCTACAAACAACACATCAAATGGTTCCAAATTAGTCAGTAAACCTGCTAAATCGCCTGGCTTATCCAATACAGGACCGCTAGTCACTCTTAAATTAACGCCTAAGTCATTTGAAATAATATGTGCTAAGGTGGTTTTTCCTAAACCGGGAGGACCGTGCAATAAAACATGATCCAAAGCTTCCTCACGCTGTTTAGCTGCCTGAACAAAGATGCGCAAATTGTCCACCACCGATTCTTGCCCACTAAAGTCGTTAAACTCCAAAGGACGTAAGGCTTTTTCATAATCCTTATCAGTATTGGATAGTTTGTCGTTATTGGCGTCTAAATTCTCGTTCATTAGTGTAAAAGTACAAAATTAAAATATAGGCACCTGCTATAAATTGTAGCATTAATTATTTATGCCATTAATTACCACATAGCTGGCCCATGTTTTTTTGTGATTTTTGATTTTGGTGCCGCCATATAAAATATTTGATCAAACAAAATGAGTAGTTTAGGCGCTAATACAAATGAATTTAATTTATTGCTAACATAATTTGTATTTCTTAAAGCTAGTCTGGCGCAAATATCCAAGCCTAAACCACACCAACGAGTCATTTTATATTGTATTGTAATTCCTGGTTCATAAAACAATAATAAACGTTTTTTTGAATTAGTTATTTTTTCTCCATCATTATATCTTGTCCAATACATTCCAGTTCCCACCTGTATAGGTACACTCAATTGCCAACGTTTTGTTTTGTGAAATACAAAATCGGCGTAATAACATACATATCCGAACTTAAAAAAACTAGTTATTATTTTAGGTTTACCTAATTCATCTTTCACTATTTCTTTATCATAAACTGGGGTGTCTAGCCAACTGTAGCCTATGCCAACTCGCAACTTCCTCTTAAAGCTTAAGCCTAATCTTAAGCCACTTACTTTTGTGGGCGAGTTATTCATAAACGAATAGCGAGATTCTAAACGAGCATCAATACTTGGACGCGAGTGTAAAAACACTTTAAAGGTGTCGAGAAATTGTCCCTTTGCAAAAAAGGAAAGTAAAACGAATATAATAATCGCATTAAATCTCACTACACAAAAATAACAGAGAATGATTGTTTATAAATCGATGTCTTAAAATTGTATTAACAGAGGATGTGTAGTAATTTTGTGAATATGAACGCTGCTTTTTTAGATACCCCCATTGGCTACCTTAAGGGTATTGGCCCACAGCGTGCGGAAGTATTGCAAAAAGAATTATTCATTTTTACTTATAAAGATTTAATAACACATTATCCTTTTAGGTATGTTGATAGAACGCATTTTCATAGTGTAAGAGAAGTAATTGAAGATTCGGCCTATTACCAGTTACGCGGACACATTATCGAAATTGATTTTGTTGGAGATAAACGTACCAAACGTTTGGTAGCTAAATTTAGAGATAGTTCAGGTGTCATTGAATTGGTTTGGTTTCAGGGTGCAAAGTGGATGGCCGAGAAATTAAAATCAAATGCAGAATATATTGTATACGGAAAAGCCACCGCTTTTATGGGACGTTTTAATATGGCGCATCCCGAAATTGACATAGTAACGCCTGAACTATTAGTCAATCAATCTTCTTTTCAATCGGTTTATCATAGCACTGAAAAATTAAAGTACAGAAATTTAGATAGCGACGGAATCAGGAAATGCTTGCGATTATTGACCATTCAACTCAATGAACAAAATATTCAAGAGTCCTTAACGCATTCTATCATTCAAGATTTTAATTTGCTCACAAAATTAGAAGCTTTAAAGCAAATTCATTTTCCTGATTCAAAAACACTTTTAGAGAAAGCAAGATTCAGATTAAAGTTTGAAGAATTGTTTTATGTGCAATTAAAATTATTGCGTAGTAATTTAGTTAGGCATCAAATGATTCAGGGCTTTGTGTTTAATAAAGTTGGCGATGCTTTTAATAATTTTTACAATCATCATTTACCTTTTCAATTAACCAATGCGCAAAAGCGCGTGGTGAAAGAAATTCGTGTGGATATGGGTTCGGGCAAACAAATGAGTCGTTTGGTGCAAGGTGATGTTGGAAGCGGAAAAACCTTAGTAGCTTTGTTAAGTATGTTGTTGGCCATTGATAATGGATTTCAGGCTTGTTTAATGGCGCCTACTGAAATTTTAGCTAAACAACATTTCGCTACCATTTCAGAATTATTAGAACCAATGGGTTTGAAAGTAGCTTTATTAACTGGTTCATCTAAAACAAAAGCAAGACGAGAATTACATACTGATTTACAATCAGGCGCTATTCATATTTTAATTGGAACACACGCTTTAATTGAAGATGTAGTTGTATTTAAAAATTTAGGATTAGTGGTTATTGATGAACAGCATCGTTTTGGAGTTGCACAACGTGGCAAAATGCATAAAAAAAACACTCAGCATCCGCATGTTTTAATTATGACGGCTACGCCAATTCCAAGAACATTGGCTATGACTTTGTATGGTGATTTAGATACCTCTGTGATTGATGAATTACCTCCAGGCCGAAAACCAATAACAACGATGCATTTTATGGAAAGTCAGCGTTTGCGATTAATTGGTTTTATGAAACAGGAAATTGCCTTAGGGCGACAAGTTTATATCGTGTATCCATTAATTCAGGAAAGTGAAAAAATGGATTATCAAAATTTGCAAAATGGCTATGACGCATTGCTGGATGATTTTCCTGTACCTCAATATCAAATTAGTATTGTTCACGGTAAATTAAAACCAGCCGAAAAAGAATTTGAGATGCAGCGTTTTATTAAAAAAGAAACGCAAATTATGGTGGCAACAACCGTTATTGAAGTTGGTGTAAATATTCCTAATGCTTCTGTGATGGTTATTGAAAGCGCTGAACGATTTGGTTTATCGCAATTACATCAGTTAAGAGGAAGAGTAGGGCGAGGAGCAGATAAATCCTATTGTATTTTAATGACTTCTTATAAATTAGGCGCCGATAGCAAATTGCGAATGGAAACGATGGTAAGAACTAACGATGGATTTGAAATTAGCGAAGTAGATTTGCGACTACGCGGACCAGGAGACTTAGATGGAACACAACAAAGCGGAGTTTTAGATCTGAAAATAGCTGATTTGGCTCAAGATGGACAGATTTTGCAGCTGGCTCGCTCGGCGGCACAAGCTATTTTAAACGAAGACCCTAATTTAGCTAGTCAGGAGAACCAATTATTGTTGAATCAGTTACAGTTTCAAGGCAAAACAAGGAGTTCTTGGAGTAAAATTGGATAATTTGTTTATTTGAAAAAAAGCGTTATTTTTGATATAGTTAAAACTCTAAAAATGAAGACATTAGTTTTTATTTATATTTTCATCTTTGCAGGCTTATTCAAAGTACATGCTACTACTCCACAACCAAAGGTGCAACAACAACCTAAAGATTGTGTAAAGCACCCACAAATTGTTAAACCTCGTATTACTGAGAAAGTAGTTTCTAACAGCTCAATCAATAAAACAGAAAAGGTTGTTAAAACAACTGCATACAAAGGTGGCGGAAGTTCAATTACTCATTTTAGCGTATTAAATTTGATTAATTTCTTTTATACAAAAGACACTTTGGATAATTTACATGTGATGTAATTATCATGTTACGTTTTATTTTCTTTTTTTTATTTCTTTGTAACTCTCTATTTGCCTCAGATTCTTTATTTGTCAAGGTTCATTTTGTGTATGGTTCAAAACCAAAATCTGCTTTTAAAAAAATAGAAGCAAAACAATTTGGAGGCATTCATGGTGGGCATGTTTACCTTGAACTTGAAAATAAAATTATTAGCTATGGAACTAATAATGGTAAATGGCATATATTTCCGCATAAAAGTAAAAATGCAGGAAAATATCGAATTGATAAAGATTTAAAGTGGCATGGAGATACAGGTAAATTAAAAATCACAACAATTGTGATTCCAATAACAGAAGAACAAGTGTTGAAATTTAAAGAAACTGAAAAAAAATATTTTGAACAAACTCCTTACGATTACGCTTTTATAGGCATGCGATGCGCCGCAGGTGCTTACGATGTTTTAAGTAAGGCAGAAGTATGTAAACATAAATCACGTGTTGGAATCATTTCTAAAAATTTTTATCCAAAACGATTACGCGTAAAATTATTAAAGCGTGCGCAAAAAGAAAATTGGCAGGTACTAAGGCAAGAAGGTAGAAGTACAAGAAAGTGGGAGAAGGATTAATTATTTTAAATCAAATAAATTTTCTATTCCAATATATCTGCTTACTGTATAACCTTCCGCATAATCTACATTAATTGCTCTTCCAAATAAGCTACCTTTTGATTTTACATAGTCCAGGAAATTTTTAGTGGAAATTGGGGTTTCAGGCTCTTTTGAATTTGGATCAAAAAATTGAGATGAATAAGCAAAAATAGATTCCATTTTTTTATCCATGTGCGCCGTTATATCAACTACAAAATCAGGTTCAATAAAATGATCTTGAATGTAATGATACACCGCTTTTGGTCGCCATACAGCTTGTATTTTGCCGTCTTCTTTCGTTTCTACTTTCACTAAACCACTGTAAAAACAAGCGTCTTCTGTTAATTTAGCAGCTCGTCCATGGTCTGGATGTCTATCTGTAATAGCATTACATAATACAATCTCTGGTTGGTATTTGCGTATGATTCGAATGATTTCTTTTTGATGCGCTTCATTATTTTCAAAAAAGCTATCTGCCATCGATAGTTGTTCTCTGATAGAAAGTCCTAATATTTTGGCAGCATGGGTTGCTTCCTGCGCTCTTAGTTCAGCATTACCACGTGTTCCTAATTCGCCACGAGTTAAATCTAAAATGCCTACTGTTTTTCCTAAGGCAATATGTTTCAAAATAGTTCCTGATGCTGATAATTCAACATCATCCGGGTGCACGCCTATAGCTAATATATCTAGTTTCATTTTCTTTTATTTTTAGACCCGAAAGGTTTTAAAAACATTTCGGGTCTAAGTTATTTATTTTTATTGAATCTCTCCTTGTTTTCTTACAGTTACCCATTTCCCAGAAACGTGTGCCGTTACGCTATTATCATACATTGCTTCGCAGTTAACGCCTGGTAAATAATACGTTCCATTGTAAGAAGCATTTAATAATACTTTAAATGTTTTAATAACACCAACTCCTAAATCAAAGTAAGAGTAAACTCTATCATCTCTAATATCTTGATAAGTTGGAACATCACCTTTGACGTAATTAATATTATCCAAACGTTGGTTGCGAATTTCCCATCCACTAGCAAAAATTTGCGATAAGGCTAAGTTGCGATACATACCTCTTAAACCTGGGTTTTTAATTGTCACCTCTGCCATAAAATCTGTTCCTTGTTCAAGGTTAGTCACATCAATTGGATTCCCGTTCAGCGTTTTGTAATTAACGATTAACTCTAAATTGCTAAACTTATCGGTTTCTGTTCCTGCTTTTGGGATACCTTGTTTTACAATACGTGCAAATAAATTACCATTACCTTTTACTGTTACTTTTATAGGTGTAGTGCTATTTGCATTTTTTAATGCTATCATCTTGAATTTAGTTTTTGAGAAATCAGAAACAGCAATGGTTTCACTTCCAATTTTCACATCTGCTGTTACGTTTGAATTAGCTCCATTTACTTTTGCATACTTGCTGATAGCCATTAAACAGTAGGCAGTAGATTGTGTACTGAACCAATATTCGTTATTACCTAATTTGGCAGCTAATGCTTTTACTTTTAAGAATGCATTACTATTGTCTTTCAATAAAGTCATGGTTTCTAAAATCATGGCATCATCACGTTCTAAACTACCATAAGTGTAATAATAATCCTGATAAGCTTTTGGCGTTGAAGGTACATTGTAAATCATTTTTTTAGCTACTTCTGATTGTCCTATTAAAGCATAAGCGGCCGATAAACGCCATTTAGCTTCATTAGATAAACTTGCTTTTTCTTTTAAACGATTCATCGCTCCTAACTCTGGCGCACCTGCTAAGGCTAGTGTATATAAACGATAGGCTTGTGTTAAATCTTCGCCATAGTAAGCGGTGTTTTTATTGCTTGTATAATTTTGTGCTTTTTGTTTTTGATAACGTTTCCAGTTATCTAATAAACCGTAAGGCAGTGAATAGCCTTTTGTTTTGGCTTCAATTAAAAAATGACCAGCATAATTGGTCCCCCATTCATCCGCCGAATTTAATCCTGGCCAGTAAGATAAACCACCGTTAGAAGTTTGGAATCCTTTCAATCGATTGATAGCAGATTTAGTAGCGTTATCAATAAATTTTTTCTGACCGTCACTTAGATCCGTAATGTCATTTAAATACAATCCTGCAAAAACAGAGGACGTTGTTTGCTCGACACAACCGTGTGGATATTGCACTAAATATTCTAAACGCTGCGATAAGTTAATAGATGGCAAAGTCGATAATTCAATAAAAGCTTTATTGGGTCCACTCATTCCAATTGGAGAGTAATTAATTGATAAGTTTTTATTAGATGTTAATACATACTCATCTGCATCTGTTACACTTGGATTATTGGCACGCACTGCTATTTCAATTGTTTCTGTTGCAGTTTCTCCTGCACCTTTTGCTACAATTTTAATTTTTGAAACTCCTAAAACATCTTTAATTTTTAATTTAAAGTTAATTACTTTATCTCCAACTGAACTAAAGCTTACGTTTTGCGTATTGCCTCCAATAGTCTCTGTGAATTTATCAGTAGTAATGGTTACGGTGGCATTTTTCACTTTTTTCTCCATGGCAAAAACCGTCACAGGTAAATCCACTTCTTCGCCTGGACCCAATACTCTTGGTAAGGTGGATAAAATCATTAATGGTTTGCGAACAGGAACTGCTTTTTCTGCGTTGCCATAAGCTCCTTGATAACCAGCAATTACCATCACTCTCACAGAACCTACATATTGAGGAATATTAATTTTATGCGTCGCCGTTTCTCCTTTCTTTAAATGAAATGGGCCTACAAAACGTACCATTGGTTTAAATCTTAAGGCACTGTTTTCTGGTTTATTATTTGTAGCATCATCACCACCAATCGATAAAATACGTGTCATGGCTTTACCAAATGCACCAATCACGTTATCATAAACGTCCCATGTTTTTACACCTAAGGCTTCTTTTGCGTAAAATGCTTTCCAAGGGTCAGGTGTTTTAAAGCGCGTTATATCTAAGAGGCCTTCGTCAACAATAGCTAAGGTATAAGCCATTTCTTTTCCGTTAGCTTCGCTTACTTTTACTATTTCATTACTTTCTGGTTTCCAAACAGCTTCTGTTTTTATCACTGGTTTTAAAATCGTGTTCTCATCTTTTATCATTAAAGACGCCACACCATACAAACGAATAGGTAAATCATTCGTTGTTTGAGCATGTGGCTGAATTAAATGCACAAAAACATAAATGTTTGGCGTCATTTCTTTAGTCACCGTAAATTCATATTCGGTAATACCTTGTTTGGTATCAATCCATTTACTTAATAAAGTACGACTTCCGTTTTCAATATTAATTAATGCTTTGCCTCCCTGCGGACTAGGAATCAAAATTTTAGCTTTATCACCAACTTTATATTCGTCTTTATCTGTATTAACAGTTAATACATTACTGCCTTCATTTCCTTTTGGAGATTTACCTGCCCAACTTGGCCAGTCGATAAACACAACTTTTCCGCAAGCATGACCACTTTCAACATCTTTCACATATACTAAATATCGTCCCCAAGAAGGTTGGTTAACGCGTAATTTAAAATTCGCTTTTCCGTTAGATGAAGAAATAGATTCAGTATAAATTGGTTCGTGATAATTACTACCGATGTATGAGGACAAATCTTGGTTGTAATTATCCCACCACCAACGCCAATCTAATTTATATACTTTTACTTCAATATTAGATCGCGAGGTTGCTTTCCCAAATTCATCAACGGTAGCTATCTCAACATTATGAGCAATGTCTGTTTCTAAATACTGTTCACCATCTTTTGTAGCAGGAATTTTTACTCCCACATAATTTGTAAAAGGCGAAACAGGAATGGTGAATCTATCTGTACTAAAAGAACCTCCTTCTTCAAATGCACGAATAGTAAAGTTAGCTGTTAAAAAACCTGGCGCATCTTTCGTGTCGCTTAACTGAGCGTTGACAATAGTTTTGCCATTATCATCTGTTCTTCCACTAAAAATTGTTTGTGTTTCTGAATAAAAATTTTGAGCAGGATTGTCAAAGGTAAATCCTTTGTAACCTTTAAAAGTGGTTTCAATTTGAGAAAGCGACACATCAATTTTTGCTTCAAGATTTCTACCAGGTGCACCGTGTAACCAGTTAATGAATAAATCGCTATTCAAAGTTAAATCGCTGCTGTAAATTTTGTCTTTTTTGTAGTCCAAATTTATTTTCAAACGATTTGGCATAATCGTTTCAATACGAATATTTTTAGTGAAGACTGCACCACCTACTTTTACTTTTGCTAAATAAACGCCCGTTGGTGCAGAGCTTTCTGTTTTTGTTGTGAAATTGTAAAAACCATCGACGTGTTTTGTTCGCGTTAATTTTTGCACCACTTGTCCTTGTGGATTTATTAATTCCATGGACGCCGGATAGTTTTCAGGAAATGCTTTTGTTTTATTTTCTAAAATAAAAGATAAAAACAAGCTATCACCTGGGCGCCATACGCCGCGTTCTCCATAAATAAATCCTTTGATTCCTTTTTGAACAATATCACCATCTACTTCAAATGAACTTAATGATAAGGAATTTCCATCATCTAGTTTTAAGTAGGTACGTTCTTGCCCACGTTTGGCAATTAATACAAATGGTTTTTGTTTGGTTTCTAAAACGGCAGTTCCTTCAGCATTAGTTGTGATTTGTTTTAATTTTTGTTGTTGGTAATCATATGCTTCAATGGTAACATTTCCTAATGGCTTAGTAGAAATTAAATCAGAAGTAAAGACATTGATTTTTCCGTCATTGCCGCGTTTAGCAATTAAACCAATGTTAGTAGCTAAAATATTTCGGGTAACCGATTTGTTATTATAGAAAGCTCTTGAGCAAGGATTCTCTCTTTCTGAATAATCATAGTAATATCCTTCATCATAATAATCATCATAATAGCTGTAATAATCCCATTCTTTTTCATCATCATTTACTTCAGAGTCTACATACACATCTTCTTCAGATGAGCTTGTATCGCTTTGGCAATTGTATGTAGAATAATTACGATTAAAACTTATGCGAACATTGTACAAGGCACCAGGTTCTGCTTTAATTAAAGACGATAAATCAATGGAGTAATTATTCCATTTGTTACGAGTTGGAATACCATTGTTTTGCAAAGCAATTTTCTTTTTAATAATTAATTTCCCTACACGGCGCAATTCCTGACTACCTTCTAAATTATTGATTTGTAAAAATTGCAACATGTTGTTTTCGTATACACGAGTAATACGAATATCAACGGCATTTAAGTTAACGGCTTCAAAAGGAAAAATTAATCCGCTAGAGTTTGGCAGAATAACTCCCTTACCAACTAAACGAACACTTGGTTTTAAATCTTCAAAAAACAAATTATAAACGATTGCTTCTTTTAAATGTTTGCCTTCATAATTTTTTACGCCATTACTAATATTCAATTCACGACTATCCACTAAACGTTCGTTTGTATAAATTTTAATGGAGTTGTTTTCAATTAAATAGGTTAGTTTGGATTCTTTAACGGGTAACTTTTCGTTAGTAGCTTCTCCATATTCATTGTAGTTAGTTGTTGTTGTTCCATTGGGATTATTGATTGAAATTAATCCATCCAAATTTTGATTTGGATCTATTCTATCAGAAAATTGAAGTGTTATAAATTGATCAGGCTCATTGTTGATTAATACATTTAATAAGGTAAATTCTGTAGCATTTGGTATGGTAATTTCCTGGCTGTTTTTTTCTGCAGCTCCAATAGATTCACCATTATAAGAAAGCGTTACATTTCCTTTTCCTTTTACTACATTATTAATAATAAAATGATGTGTGGTTGAATTCTCGTGCAACCATTTTATTTGTAAGGAACTTGAAGTTTGTGATGCTTGTGTTGTTTTCTCTACTAATAAATTATCAGCATAATCGGCTGTTGTTAAGGTTCCTTCAATTTGCAGCGTATTATTCTCTTCCGCTTTGTATTCATCAATGGTAATTTCCATTGCCTGCTTTAAAGTAGCAAATTCAAATTCAAATTCTTTTAAATCGTCACTAACGCTTAGCACGTTTCCTAAATGAAAACTCGCCTTGTAAGTTTGATTGCTGTTTAATTTTGTAGCAGGTTTAAACTCAATTGTTTTTTTATCAATCCAAGTTAACTTCCCTTCAATACTTGGACTAAAATCAAATAAATTATTGTCTACTTCTTTTCCTTCTTCAATTTCAGCCGTTGTTTCTTCTTGTAGTACAATTAAAATTTTACTTTCTACCGAAACGTACCCAGCAGTATATGCCGAGATATATTCTTTGTAGGCAGGATTAATAAATCCTGAATCATTTTTTGCAGACGACGACGAATAATAAGTTAATCCACAAATGGATAATGCTGTGATAAAGAACACAGCAAAAATTGATTTTATTGACATAGTTTTTTGGGAGATTTACAACAAAATTAAGTAAAAAAATCACTCATAAACAAATTTTAGAAAAAGTTTGTTTTTTGAGCCATTTTCAGTTTTTACTGCCCTAAAACATTGAATTTTTTCAATTTCTAAATCCTTGCACAATAATTTAAGTTATTCCTCGTTATTTAACATATAAACCCCTAAAACTGCCTATGCAAAAAACTTCTACTCTTGTTTCTACAATTTTAAAAACCACTAAAAACAAGCAACAAACTTACAGTTTTGTTGATGAACCCGAGCCATCTGACTCAATAATTCAAAATATCCTGAACTATTCAAAATCTTTGACCATACAAAAATCAAAATCTGTTGGTTTTATTGAGGTTGTAGCGAGTTAATAGGTAATTAACCATTTGTTTATCGAATAAAATTTGTGTAGTAGCGATATTCCATTATTTTTGCGTTCTACATTATTTTATAACAATGGCTCAATTTGAATTAACAATGCCCAAAATGGGTGAAAGTGTTGCAGAAGCAACTATTATTAAATGGACTAAAAACGAAGGAGATTCAATTAAAATTGATGAAACCGTTTTGGAAATAGCAACTGATAAGGTTGATTCTGAAATTCCCTCGCCGTTTGAAGGAAAGTTAATTAAAAAGTTATTTAACGAAAATGACGTTGTACAAGTAGGTGCCGTTATTGCTATTATCTCTTCAGATGCGACAGCTTCTGTTGCAGAAACCCCAAAAACAGTAGCTCCAACTCAACAAACAACTACTCCAACAGCTACAACTCCAGTAGCAACAGCCGAAAACGTTGATTTTTCTGGTTCTGATAAGTTCTATTCTCCATTGGTGAAAAGTATTGCTAAAGAAGAAGGTATTTCTTTACCTGAATTAGAGTCTATCAAAGGAACAGGGCAAGAAGGAAGAGTAACAAAAGCAGATATTTTAGCGTATTTACCAAACAGAAATAAACAATCTACTACAACTGCACCAGCAGCTGAAAAAGCTGCTCCGTTAGCCAATGCAACTAAATCGACAGTTGGTGTCCCAGATAATACAGTTTTAGTTCAACGTCCTGCAGTATCTGTAGGTGCTGGCGACGAAATTATTGAAATGGATCGTATGCGTAAAATCATTGCCGATAACATGGTAATGAGTAAGCATGTTTCTCCGCACGTTACTTCTTTTGTTGAAGCAGATGTTACCAATATGGTAATGTGGAGAGATAGAGTGAAGAAGGATTTCGAAAAGAGAGAAGGAGAAAAAATTACGTTTACTCCTTTATTTATTGAGTGTGTAGCAAAAGCAATTAAAGATTTCCCTTTAATCAATGTATCTGTTGACCAAACAGGAACAAAAATCATTAAACGTAAAAATATTAATATTGGTATGGCAGCAGCTTTACCATCAGGTAATTTAATTGTACCGGTGATTAAAAATGCTGACGAGAAAAATTTAGTTGGGATTACAAAAAATGTAAATGATTTAGCAACTAGAGCTCGTGCCAACAAATTAGCTCCAGATGAAATTCAAGGAGGTACATTTACTTTAACAAATGTAGGTGGTTTGGGTAACGTGATGGGAACTCCTATTATTTTGCAGCCTCAAGTAGCTATACTAGCTGTTGGTACCATTAAAAAGAAACCAGCTGTGATTGAAACTCCTCAAGGAGACGTTATTGCTATCAGACATTTCATGTTCTTGTCGCTATCTTATGACCATAGAGTAGTTGATGGTTCATTAGGAGGTTCTTTCTTAAGAAAAGTAGCCGATTATATGGAACAATGGGACACGACAAGAGTTTCGTAAATCTTATTTAAACGATAAAAAATTCCGCCTTAAAAGCGGGATTTTTTATCGTTTAAATTGTGGTTTTTGTCTAAAATTATGCTAATTTTGTTGACTTGTTAAACAAAATCAGATGAAGAAGTTTTTTTTATTTATTATCACCACGCTTTTTACTTTTAATGCTTTAAAAGCTCAATTGCCATCAGGAAGTTATACCGACTACATGAAAGAAGGAATGTTTTTAGTTGGAGAAGAAAACTACGATATGGCTTTGAGAAATTTTCTGGAAGCGTATAAGCAAGATTCTTCATCCTCTAATGTTAATTTCAATGTTGGGTTTTGTTATTTAAATTCATCTAATAATAAAGTTTTAGCAGAGGGTTATTTAGCTAAGTCTTTAAAAGATATTTCTAAGAATTACCAAATTGATAATCCAAACGAAAAATCAGCTCCTCCTTTAGCTGTTTTCTACTACGGTAAGGCCTTACATATCAATTATAAATTTGATGAAGCTCAAATTCAATATGATAATTTTTTGAATAGATATGCAAAGGATAAAACAACTAAGGATGATGTAGTATACTTTAAAGCACAAAATGAATTTGCTAAAGAATTAGTAGCTGCACCTATTAATGTTAAAATTCAAAACTTAGGCGATAGTATTAATAGCGAGTTTCCTGATTATAGTCCTGTATTAAGTGCTGATGAATCTAGTTTGATTTATACAACAAGAAGAAATACTGGAACTGGTGGAGAAAGATTACAAGATGGACAATACTATGAAGATATTGTGATTTCATACAAAGATGCAAACGGTGTGTGGTCTACTCCTAAATCTGTTAGTCAAAATATTAACACAGCAGGACATGATGCTTCTATAAATTTAACAGCTGATGGACAAACATTAATTGCCTTTAGAGATGATAGTGGCGATGGTAATGTTTACTTTAGTTCTTGGGATGGAAAGGATTGGAGCCCTTTACAAAGTTTTGGTTCAGACATTAACTCTAAGTATTGGGAATCTCATGCTTGCTTGAGCGCGGACAATAATACTTTGTATTTTGTTTCTGATCGTCCAGGTGGATATGGCGGACGTGATATTTACCGTTGTGTAAAATTACCAAATGGGGCATGGAGTAAAGCTTTAAATGTTGGACCGACAATTAACACGAAGTATGATGAAGATGGACCATATATTCATCCAGATGGTTTGACTTTAATATTTGCTTCCTCTGGTCATAAATCGATGGGCGGTTTTGATATTTTCTTTACAACTATCGAAGAAGATAAAAAATTTGCAGAACCAGTAAACATGGGCTACCCAATTAATACAACAGATGATGATGTGTTTTTAGTGACGTCTCCTGATGGAAAGCGTGGTTATTTTTCTTCTTCAACAGATGGTGGAAAGGGGGCAAAAGATATTTATATGATGTCTATCCCAGATGCTAAAGAAAAACCTTTAGTGTTATTTAAAGGTGCTATATTAACTGAAAATGGCCAAAAATTACCAGATGATATTTTAATTGTTGTTACAAATAAAGAAACAGGTGAAGTAGTAGGTAATTACAGGCCAAAAGAAAATGGAACATTTGCTACGATTTTAGCACCAAATAAAAATTATAACTTCTCTTATCAAATAAATGGGCAGGAATTTTATAATGAAGATATCTATGTTTCAAGTGATTTAGCATATCAAGAAATTAAAAAAGAAATTAATTTAGATCCTGTAAACTTATTAGCAAGTACAAAGTCAAAAGGTATTGTTTTAAATACAGTTGTTTTAAATAATGCAATAGATAAACAACCTGTTGCAAATGCTAAAATCACATTAACACAAAAAGGTGGAACAGACACTGATTTTGATGTTGACGCAAATGGCAAGAAAGACGCTACTCCTTTGGAGGCAGATAAGTTATATACATTGGTTGCTGAGGTGAATGGCAAAAAATCAAAAGTTAGTTCTTTTAATACAGTTGGCGTTAAAGGCAGTAAATCTATTACACAAGTATTGTATTTAGATGACTCTCAAGTGGCCGTTAAGGGCGGAGATAATGCAGATTATAAACCAAATGTAGCTTGCGGTTCACCTGTTAAGTTCAAACAAAATTTTGGTTATAACGTAAATGACATTGATGAGAAAAAGGACTGGGAAGTTTTAGTTGACGCTATTGTTAGTAAAACTAAAGAGTGTAATCCTACAGTAAAAATTATTTCAAGTGCATCACAAGTTCCTACTAGATTATTTAGCAGTAATAAAGAATTAGCTAAGTCAAGAGCTTCTAAAATGGAAGATAAAATTAGAGCTGCTGTTACCGCTAAGGGCGGAGATGGTAGTAAAATTAGTTTTGTAAAAATAGCTGCTGTAAGAGGTCCGGTTTATGAGTCTGATTACAAAAACACTAAAAAATACGGGCCATTCCAATATGTTCGTGTCATTGCTAGATAATTTTAATTAAAATATCACATAAAAACACCGGACTTATATAGTTCGGTGTTTTTGTTTTAATACCTTTGTAGGCTATGCAAAAAGAATGGTTTTCATCGTGGTTTGATACTCCATATTATCATACACTCTATAAAAATAGAGATTATGAAGAAGCTTCTTTGTTTATTGATAATGTCTCCAATTTTTTAAAAATAAAACAAAGTACCGTTTGTTGGGATTTGTGTTGCGGAAAAGGAAGGCATAGTATTTATTTGAATAAAAAAGGTTTTAGAGTTATTGGAACCGATTTATCAGAACAAAGTATTTGCGAAGCCAACGAAAGCGCCAACGAAACGTTGGAGTTTTATCAGCATGATATGCGAAAGTTGTTTCGAACAAATTACTTTGAAGTTGTGTTTAATTTGTTTACAAGCTTTGGCTATTTTGAGAGAAGAGAAGATGATTTACATGTGTTTGATTCCGTTCAAAAAGCATTAAAATCAAATGGCTTATTTGTATTTGATTACCTGAATTCGGAATACGTAAAAAGCATGATAGTTGAAAGAGATAGTAAAACCATTGATGGCATTACTTTTAATATTTCTAAAAAAATAGAAAATAACACTATTATTAAGAGTATTGACTTTACTGATAAAGGAGAATCGTTTCATTTTGAAGAAAGAGTGAAGTTATTTGATAAAACCTATTTTGAAGATTTAGCAAAAGAGTGTAACTTAACCATATTAAATACTTTTGGAAATTATCAATTACAAGAATTCGATGTAAACATATCACCACGTTTAATTTTAGTATTACAAAAAAAATGAGTCTTTGGTTATTAACGATATTATTGTCTTTGCCTGTTTTAGTTACAGGTTTTATATTCTTGTCATTAAAAATTAAGACTCAAAACTTACGTTTTTTATTAGCCTTTAGTGCAGCTTATTTATTTTCTATATCTGTGACTCATTTATTGCCTGAATGTTACGAAGGAACTAATGCAAAAACAATAGGCTTATTTATTTTAGTCGGATTTTTTATTCAAATTTTATTGGAATATTTTAGTACAGGTATTGAGCATGGCCACACGCATGCGCACTCTCATTCTTGCGAAAAGCATTTGCCTTTGGGTATGATTATCGGATTGTATTTACATTCGTTGTTAGAGGGCCTACCAATTTATCAGAGTGGAATTATTCAAACACATGCTCAAGCGGTATTTTCAACGCAAGAATCTTTGGTGTTTGGTATTACCATTCATAATATACCTATTGCCATTGCATTTGTAACATTGTTGTTAGACCATAAAACTTCTAAACTAAAAACGGTTTTATTGTTATTAGGTTTTGCATTAATGGCGCCATTAGGTTGTTTAATTAGTTATGTATTAAATTCGGTAGGGGTTCAAAATTACGATGGTTTCTTGAAATTATCGTTTGCGGTGGTGATTGGTATTTTTCTTCATATTTCAACGGCTATTATGTTTGAAACGGGAGAAAATCACAAGTATAATCTCGCTAAAATTATGTCGATGATTGCTGGCGTATTTTTAGCCGCATTAATTAGCTAAATAAATTAGTCAATTTGGCAATGAGTAAATTTGACAATTAAAACATAAAGACAAATAATTCTATATCAAATTAAACTAACATTGTCTCAAACAACACATAACTATTCTCAAACAACATTATTTATAGATGTCATTGTTCCGCTATCCGTAGCTAATAAATTTACTTACCGTGTTCCAAAAGAAATGAACGAATTTATCGCTGTTGGTAAACGTGTGATTGTTCAGTTTGGTAAAACAAAATTTTATACCGCCGTTGTTTACAATGTTCACAACAATCCACCAAAAGATTATGCGGCTAAATATATCGATTCTATTTTAGATGACGAACCAATTGTAACATCTTCTCAATTACAACTGTGGGATTGGATTTCGCACTATTATGTGTGCAACCCTGGCGATGTGATGAACGCTGCTTTGCCAAGCGGATTAAAGTTAAGTAGTACATCGCATATTACCATCAATCCAGATTTTAGTTTGGATGAAATGCCATACGATTACTTTACAGAAAAAGAACATGCCGTTTTAGAAGCATTAATGGTAAATGCCTCTTTAAGTTTTGAAGATGTGAGCATGATGCTGTCTTTAAAAACGGTTCAAGTTTTTATTAGCAAATTAATTAAAAAAGGTGCCATCGTTATTTACGAAGAAATTAAAGATAAATACAAACCAAAACTCGTTGATTATATTGGTGTTAATCCAAGTTTACTAAATAACGAATTGAAATTAAAAGAAGTGTTAGATACGCTTGAGAAAAAAGCATTCAAACAAGCGGAGGTTTTATTATCGGTATTACATTTATTAAAATCAGATGAAACTGCAAAGCAATTAGGTTTAGTTAGAAAATCAGTTCTCTTAAAAACCTTTGGTAGTGCTGCGATTAAAGGCTTAGTAAAAAAAGAAGTGTTGATTGAAACGGAACTAGAAACGAGTCGTTTGTTATTTGACAATAAAGAAAAAACAAACAAAACATTAAATGATTTTCAAGTACAAGCTGTAAAAGATGTTGAGCAACAGTTCGAAACCAAGCAAGCCGTTTTGTTGCATGGTGTAACTGGTTCTGGTAAAACAGAAATTTATTCGGAGTTAATTAATAAAGTTATTGCTCAAGGAAAGCAAGTCTTGTATTTGGTTCCTGAAATTGCTTTAACAACACAACTAATCAATCGTATTAGAGCGGTATTTGGAAACTCGGTTGGTATTTATCATTCTAAGTTTAGTGAAAATGAACGTGTGGAAATTTGGAATTCTATTCTACATGAAGGTGATGATAAATTAGACGCTAAACATTTTAATATTGTTTTAGGAACACGCTCTGCTCTATTTTTGCCTTTCAATAATTTAGGATTAATTATTATTGATGAAGAGCATGATAATTCCTACAAGCAACAAGATCCTGCGCCTCGCTATCATGCAAGAGATGCAGCGATGTATTTAGCTAATTTGCATAAAGCAAAAGTATTACTAGGAACTGCCACACCATCGTTTGAAAGTTATTATAACGCACTTCACAATAAATTTGGATTGGTGCGCATTGCCGAACGTCATGGTAACGCAAGTTTACCAACCACTGTTGTGTGTGATTTAAAAAAAGAGAATCAACAACATCAAAATAAAGGTATTTTCTCCCATCAATTGGTCACAGCTATTACACAAGCTTTAGCTAAAAAGGAGCAAGTTATTTTATTTCAAAACCGTAGAGGTTTTGCTCCTTATACCGAATGCACGAGTTGTAATTGGATACCGCATTGCACGCATTGCGATGTGGCTTTGATTTACCATAAACAAACTAATAAATTAAGTTGTCATTATTGTGGTTATACCATGCAACCTCCCTCAGCTTGTGGCGCTTGTGGAAATAACAATTTGAAATACAAAGGGTTTGGTACGGAGAAAATAGAAGAAGAAATTGAAATATTATTCCCTTCGGCTAAAGTAGCACGTATGGATTTAGACACGACTCGCAGTAAATATGCATACAAGCAACTCATTGATGAATTTGAATTAGGGAACATTGATATTTTAGTAGGGACACAAATGGTTACCAAGGGCTTGGATTTTGATAACGTCAGTGTGGTTGGAGTTTTAAATGTAGATAGCGTTTTAAATTTTCCTGATTTCCGTTCCTACGAAAAAGCATATCAATTAATTGTGCAAGTAAGTGGTAGGGCAGGGCGTAAGGATAAAAAAGGAACTGTGTATGTACAAACTAATCAGCCCGAACACGCAGTAATAAACCATGTGTTAGCAGATAATTATTTGCAGTTTTATCAATCACAAATTAATGAGCGAGAGCAATTTCATTACCCACCTTTTACGCGTGTTATTGAATTGTCTGTGGTTTCAAAAGATGTTGTAGTGGTGAATGATATCGCACAACAACTAGCAAACCAACTCAAACCTTTATTTGGTGGTATGATGTTAGGACCTGAATTCCCTTTAGTAGCTAAAATAAAAGACCAATACCATAAACGCATTCTCTTAAAAATAAACCGAGAATATTCTCCAACACAAGTGCGTAATTTATTGAAACAGGAAATAGATACACTTCAATACAACAATAAAAAAAGTATTTACCGATTGCAGTTAGATGCGGATCCGGTTTAATTAAAAAAAATCCCGAAGTGCTCTTCGGGATTTTTTCAAATACAATGAGGCTTCGACTCCGCTCAGTCTCACAAAACTTATAAAGTTCCTCTTAAAGCTTGCTCTCTTTCTATTGATTCAAACAACGCCTTAAAGTTACCTGCCCCAAAACCTTTAGCGCCCATACGTTGTATGATTTCGTAAAATAAAGTTGGTCTATCTTCTACTGGCTTAGTAAATATTTGTAATAAGTAACCTTCTTCATCCGCATCCACTAAAATAGATAAACGTTGAAGTTCTTTAATGTCTTCTTTCATTATATCCATGTGCACTCCTAATCTACGTGGAATATCATCATAGTATGCTTGTGGTGGTGGTGGTAAAAACTCTACACCACGTGCTTTTAAATCAGCAACCGTTTTAATAATATCATCTGTTGCTAATGCTAAATGTTGCACACCAGCACCTTCATAAAAATCAATGTATTCCTCAATTTGAGATTTCTTTTTTCCTTCAGCTGGTTCGTTAATTGGAAATTTAATTCTACCATTTCCATTACTCATTACCTTACTCATTAAAGCTGAGTACTCAGTTGTAATTTGTTTGTCATCAAACGTTAAGAAGTTAACGAATCCCATTACATCTTCATACCATTTTACGGTAGCATTCATTTGGTTCCAACCTACGTTACCCACCATATGATCAATAAATTTTAAACCAACAGCTGCAGGATTGTAATCACTTTTCCATTCTCTAAATCCTGGTAAAAATTCTCCTTTGTAGTTTTTACGCTCTACAAACATGTGAACTGTTTCTCCGTAAGTATAAATACCTGCGCGCACTACCTCGCCATGTTCATCTTTTTCTACAACTGGCTCCATGTAAACTTTAGCGCCACGCTTTACAGTTTCTTCAAACGATTTACGAGCATCTTCAACCCATAAAGCTATTACCTTAACACCATCACCATGTTTTTTAACATGCTCTCCAATTGGTGAATCGCTTGTTAAAGCAGTGGTTAAAACTAAACGAATTTTATCTTGTTTTAAAACGTAAGATACTCTGTCTTTTAAGCCAGTTTCTAATCCAGCATAGGCATATGATTGAAAGCCAAATGCTGTTTTATAATAGTGAGCCGATTGTTTGGCGTTGCCTACATAAAACTCAACATAATCCGTTCCTAATAAAGGCAAGAAATCTTGCGCTCCTTCAAATATTTTTTCTAATCCGTATTCTACGTTTTTTATTTCTTTTGCCATATAGTTTTAATTTGGTAATTAGCTGATTTGGTAATTAGCTAATGGGTTTAACTTGTTATTTAATAATTATTTTTTTGTTTTTGATGTTTCTATTATTTTGTTTAATATTTTAATAATACTGCTTAATTTCATTAGTTCATCTGAAGTATCTGGGTATTCTTTCGAGTGCTTGCAGAGCATCAGCCAGTATTCAGTTTCATCTGCCTCCTTTATTGCAATTTTCATTTTATGAATAAAGTCTGCTTTACTTTCTGCATTCTGAGCTTCTTTTACATTAGCGCCTATACTTGTACCACTTCTGAATAATTGATTACTTAAATTGTATTTTTTTAATTTATTTAATGTTTCTGAAAATACTATAATGTTCAAAGAAAATTCAAAAGTAAGATTTATAATTAAATTATCTTTATATCTGGGATTTTCTGACATTTCTTTTTTTGGTAATTTAAACTATCTCATTATCTAAACAACACATCATCTCATTATTATTCCACCCAACTTTTATAATATTTTCCATCATCAATTCCCATGGCATCTTCCGTTACCATTAATGGTCTAAAGGTATCAACCATTACCGCTAATTCTTGAGTAACGGTTTGTCCGATACTACGTTCCATTGCACCAGGTGCCGGACCGTGAGGAATGCCTTTCGGATGTAAAGTAATATGCCCTTGTTCAATATTATTACGGCTCATAAAATCACCGTCAACATAATATAATACTTCATCGCTGTCAATGTTACTGTGATTGTATGGAGCAGGAATTGATTGAGGGTGATAATCGTATAAACGAGGAACAAATGAACATACTACAAATGTTGAAGTTTCAAATGTTTGGTGCACTGGTGGTGGTTGATGCACACGGCCTGTAATTGGTTCAAAATTATGAATGCTAAATCCGTAAGGGAAATTGTAACCATCCCAACCAACCACATCAAAAGGATGAGTAGCATAAACTACTTCGTGTATCATTCCTTCTTTTTTGATCTTGATGATAAAGTCACCTTTCACATCGTATGTTTCAAGTTCAGTTGGTAATTTAAAATCACGCTCGCAAAATGGCGAATGTTCTAATAATTGACCTGATGAACTTTTGTAACGTTTTGGAGTGTAATATGGCGCAAATGATTCCACGTAAAATAAACGGTTATCACTTGTTTCAAATTCTATTTGGTAAATCATTCCTCTCGGAATAATTAAATAATCACCATACTCAAAATTAATATTACCTAAAAAGGTTCTTAATTTCCCTTTTCCTTTATGAACAAAAATGAGTTCATCAGCGTCTGCATTTTTATAAAAGTAGTTTGTTAAACTTTCGGTTGGTGCGGCTAAACCAATATGACAATCGCTGTTTAGTAAAACCGTTTTTCTACTTTCTAAAAAATCGGCAGTTGGTTTTATATCAAAACCTTTTAATAAAAGCGATTTAATATTTTTATCAATCGCAATTTTTGGTTGAACCGAGTAACTTTTTAAAATCTCTTTTACTTGTGTTGGTCTATGAACATGGTAGGATAAGGTGGAATGTCCGTTAAATCCTTCTGTCCCAAATAATTGCTCATAATAAAAATTGCCTTTCGGAGATTTAAATACGGTGTGTCGTTTTTGAGGAATATTTCCTAAGTGGTGATAAATTGGCATAAAATCGTTTATTTAATAAGTGTTGCTTTTACATGAACTGTTTCGTCCATTTTAAGAACTTGATCGGTGGCCGCTGTTGCATCAAAAGTGGCAACAACTCTAAATTGAATGTTATCTTGAAAAATATAATCTTTAATATTTACATCTTGTAAATCCATTGCAACCGCTGTTACGCCCGAAGGAATATTTGTTTTGCTTGCAACCATTTGTTCGCCTACACCAGATGCTTTAATATATAGGGTTAACGATTTTAAAAAATCTAAATTAGCTCCAGCTCCCGAAACAGAAATGTTGAACTTAGTCATTTTAATTTGATCAATTAAGTTCTTTGCTGTTCCTTCGGAACTAAATTTTGCAGCTTGTTGCGTTGGAACATTAGGACTTGTAAATTCAACTGTAGTTGGGGTTAAAGACGGATTACTAACGGTCATACTAGCCGAAGGAATAGTTAAGTTGGTTGAGTAATTGATATCAAACTCAGTTAACTTGGCAGCTTCTTCTTTTTTACAAGAAACTCCAAATACGAGTAAAGCAATTAAAAAAGAAAAACTAATTATTTTTTTCATTATTGACGGGTTTAAATTTTATTTAAAGATAAATTATTTTTTATAATCTCAGCTAAATTCGGCCGTAATCTACTTTTATAGACTGATAAAGATTCTTCTCCTTTTTTAATTCGGCCTTTCCTTAATTCTCGTTGCATTTCAATAGATAAAGATGCTATTTCCTGACATTTAGGAGTACAACATCCTTGCATTTTTTTAGTACAATCATCACACTGAATAAATAATAAGTGACAATCATCATTTTTGCAATTCACATGTGTATCACATGCTTTGCCGCATTGATGGCAGTTTGATAAAATATCTTCGGTAATGCGCTCTCCAATGCGTTCATCAAATACAAAATTAATTCCTCTAAATTTACTTTCTAAACCTTGCTCTTTTACTTCTTTAGCATATTGTATAATGCCACCTTGCAGGTGATTCACATCCTTAAATCCTTTATGTTTTAAATATGCACTTGCTTTTTCACAACGGATGCCACCAGTGCAATACATAATCACTTTTTTGTCTTCCTGGCCTTTTAAATGGTCAACTACCAAAGGTAATTCCTCTCTAAAAGTATCTGCATCAGGGCAAAAAGCTTTATCAAAACGGCCAACTTCGCTTTCGTAATGGTTACGCATATCCACCACAATGGTATTTGGATTTTCAATGGCTTTATTAAAGTTTTCAGCGTTTAGGTATGTTCCTGTATTTGCTGCATCAAAGGTGGGGTCGTTAATGCCATCGGCAACTACTTTTTCTTTTACTTTAATAATGAGTTTGTAAAAAGATTTTCCATTACCATCAACGGCAATTTTAAATGGTACATTATTAAAGCGCTCATCTTTATATAATTGTGCTACAAAGTTATCCCAATTACTTTTTGGTAAATTCATTTGAGCATTAATTCCCTCATGAGCTACATAAATTCTACCAAAGCAGTTTAAATTGGTCCATTGAATAAATAAATTATCACGTAATTCTTTGGGATCCTCAATTTTGACATATCTGTAAAAAGAGAAAGTAATACGCTCAATTTTTTCTTGAGCTAAACGAACTTTTAGCTCGTCTTTGTTAATACGGTTTCTTAATTCTGGCATTTTCATGTGAAAACATTATTGTTTTTTTATAGCCACATGGTATATTCATCATCCTTATTATCAGATGTTTTTGTTTATATGATGAATAGTTCATAATAGATATAATTGCAGGTTATACTATATTTAATTAGCTAATTAACACATTGTCTAATTGTCTAATTATTCTTACGTTTGCAAAGGTAGTAAAAAACCAAAAACGTAGATAAAAGAATTCATTGCATTTAGTAGGTCAGAACTCAAAACACATTAATATGATGTACAATAACGAAGATAAGATTTTAATTGTTGGTGCCGGTGGGCAAATTGGTATTGAATTAACACAAGAATTAAGCTTGTTATATGGTTCAAGTAACGTAATTGCCGCAGATTTAAAGCCAATTCCTGCTTTAGACAATAATCCTTTTGAAACATTGGATATATTAGATAAAGACGCAATTTTTAATGTGGTTAAAAAACATTCCATTTCTCATGTGTATTTATTAGCAGCTTTATTATCGGCTACAGGCGAGCAAAATCCTATGTTTGCCTGGAAATTAAACATGGAAGGCCTTTTTAATGTATTAGATTTAGCTAAAGAAAAACATATTTCAAAAGTTTATTGGCCAAGTTCTATCGCTGTTTTTGGACCAACAACGCCAAGAATTGATACACCCCAATATACAGTGATGGAACCTTCAACGGTATATGGGATTAGTAAACAAGCTGGCGAGCGTTGGTGCGAGTGGTATTTTCATAAATTTGGAGTAGATGTGAGAAGTTTACGCTATCCTGGTTTAATTGGATGGAAATCGGCACCTGGCGGAGGAACAACAGATTATGCAGTTCATATTTTTCATCAAGCCTTAAAAACGAAAACTTACGAGTGCTTTTTGAGTGAAGACACCGCTTTACCCATGATGCACATGGAAGATGCTATCAGAGCAACTATCGAAATTATGCATGCCCCAGCCGAAAATATCAAAATAAGAGGTGCCTACAACCTAGCAGGAATTAGTTTTACCCCAGCCCAAATAGCAGCAGAAATCCAAAAACACATCCCTGATTTTACAATTTCTTACAAACCAGATTTCCGTCAAGCGATCGCAGATAGTTGGCCTCAAAGTATTTTGGACCATGAAGCCAAAAATAATTGGAATTGGTCGGCTAAATACAACCTTTCGTCTTTAGTGGCCAATATGTTACAAAATTTGGCATAAAAAATGCTAAATATACTGTAACTATTTTTTTACTATAAACGTACAAAGATTGTGAGGTTTAAACAAATTAGATAATCATCGATGATTTTGGCAGTTTTGTCTAATTTTTGAAATAAAGTACAAAATTTTTACATAATTTAGTAGAAGATATTCACCTATGAAAAAAATTTATTTAATCCTGGTTTTCTTGGTTTCTCAAATAAGCCATGGTCAGTCGCAATCCTTCGAGAGTGGAGGTCTTGCGGGCAAGGATACAATCAATTTAATTGATGTTTTAGGAAAAAAGCAGGGTAAATGGGTTATCAGAGGTAAGCATAAGCCTGGTGCTTGTTTTGCTCCAGATCAAAAAATTGAGGAAGGAAAGTATACCGATAATAAAAAAATTGGTAAATGGGTTGAATATTATTGTAACGGTAATTTGAAAAACCAATTGACTTTCCAAAATGGACGTCCTGACGGATATGCTATCATGTACCACGAAAGCGGCAAAATATCTGAAGAAGGAAACTGGAAAAATAATCGTTGGACTGGCCCTTACAAATTGTACTACGAAAATGGCACTCCCCAACACGAATTTAACTTTAACACAACTGGAAAAAGAGAAGGACCTGTAAAGTACTACCATCCAAATGGAGAATTAGCTATTGAAGGTAATTTTGTTAACGATAAAGAAGCAGGTGTTATTAAAGAATACTATGAAAATGGGGATTTAAAAGCTGAAAAAACGTATAACGATGGAGCAGTTGATTTAGCTTCTATCAAAGAATTTGAACCTAAAAAACCAATTGTTAAAACTAAGGATGAGCCATTAAATAATGCTCCTAAATTAGCAGTAGTTAAAGCAGATGAAAAACCAAATGGTGTGGCTGCTAGGGGTCCTTTAAACGGTCAAAATATTACTTACAACAAAAATAAGCAAATTTCAAAAGACGGTATATTTAAAGATAATCGTTTAATGGAGGGTAAGGATTACATCTATGATGCAAATGGAATTTTACAACGAATCGCTAAATACAGAAACGGTATTTACATTGGTGATGCACCTATTGAAAACTAGTTAATTAAATATTGCTAAATCAAAAAAGACGGTACTTTACCGTCTTTTTTTTTGCTAAATTTAAAACTTTAAAATCTATGGAAAAACTCTTTATATATAACACTCTAAGCAGAACAAAAGAAGAATTTAAAGCCATTAATCCTCCATTTTTAGGAATGTATGTTTGTGGGCCAACAGTATACAGTGATGTGCATTTAGGTAATTGCCGCACGTTTATGTCGTTTGATTTAATGTACCGCTACTTAACTCATTTGGGATACAAGGTGCGTTATGTTCGTAATATAACTGATGCAGGACATTTAGAAGGAGATGCAGATGTTGGTGAAGATAAAATTTCGAAAAAGGCAAAATTGGCTCAATTAGAGCCAATGGAAATTGTACAAAAATATACGGTTGGTTTTAGAGATATCATGGCCATGTTTAACACCTTGCCGCCAAGTATTGAGCCTACTGCAACGGGGCACATTATTGAACAACAAGAAATAACCAAGCAAATTATTAAAAATGGCTTGGCCTACGAACATCATGGAACGGTATATTTTGATGTAGAAAAATTTGCAAAAACAAATAACTACACGGCATTAACCAATCGTAAGTTAGAGGAGTTATTAGAAAATACTCGCGACTTAGATGGGCAAGAAGATAAAAAAGGTCGTTTAGATTTTGCTTTATGGATTAAAGCAAAGCCAGAGCATTTAATGAAATGGCCTAGTCCATGGGGAGTTGGTTTCCCAGGTTGGCATATCGAATGCTCTGCCATGAGCACAAAATATTTAGGAGAACAATTTGATATACATGGTGGCGGTATGGATTTACAAGCCACACATCACACTAACGAAATTGCTCAAAATATTGCCTATTGCGGAAAAAGCCCTGCTAATTATTGGTTGCATACTAATATGCTAACGGTTAACGGACAGAAGATGAGTAAGTCATTAGGCAATAGTTTTTTACCGATGGAGTTATTTACAGGTAATCATCCTTTATTGAAAAAAGGATTTAGTCCGATGGCAGTTCGTTTTTTTATGATGCAAACACATTACCGTAGCACCTTAGATTTTAGTAATGATGCGTTGGAAGCAGCAGAAAAAGCTTACAACCGTTTAATGGAAAGTTACAAAACATTACAAACTTTAAAAGCGTCGTCTACATCTACTGAAAATGTAGCAACTATTGAAAGAGCATGTTGTGATGCAATGAATGATGATTTTAATACGCCTGTATTAATTGCTCATTTGTTTGATGCTATTCGAATGATTAATTCGGCTAACGACAAAAAAGCAAGCTTAACGCAAACCGATATTGATTTATTAAATACTATCTATCAGCATTTTGTATTTGATATCATGGGATTGAAAAAGGAAGAAGAAACCGGTAAAGCCAATACCGCTTTGGAAGGCGTGATGCAATTAGTATTAGATTTAAGAGACAAAGCAAAAGCTAATAAAGATTTTGCAACGTCGGATGAAATTAGAAATAAATTAACCGCTTTTAATATTCAAGTGAAGGATAGCAAAGAAGGAACTACCTGGAGTATTTAATTTTTAGAAGTATGATAAAAAATAAAATAAAATCGTTTCTGTATATTATTTCAGGTGTAGTTTTAATTGCTTCTTGCGATCCAACAGATAAACCAAAGGAAATTGTTCAGCAACCAATACAAGTAAATGAACCTGAAATTGCGGCCATTAATTTTTCAGTAGTAAAGGAACATCCTCATGATATTACTTCTTTTACAGAAGGATTTCTGTTTCATAATGGAAAATTATTTGAAAGCACTGGTGCCTCTCCAGGCTTACCTCAAACACGATCTTTATTTGGAATTGTTGATATTGCAAATGGAAAAATTGATGTGAAAGCAGAAATTGATAAGAATACTTATTTTGGGGAAGGAATGGTTATTTTAAAAGGAAAAGTTTTTCAGGTTACGTATAAAAATCAAAAGGGATTTATTTACGATGCTAAAAATTTTAAGAGCCTAGGTGAATTTACTTATACAAACAAAGAAGGTTGGGGTTTAACCACAGATGGTAAAAGTATCATCATGAGTGATGGCACAAGTTATTTGACTTACTTAGATCCTACGAATTTTAGTGTGACAAAAATATTAGAAGTGGCAGAGAACAATCGTATTTTAGAAAATATAAATGAATTAGAATACATCAAAGGTTTTATTTACGCCAACATTTGGATGACAAATACGATCGTTAAGATTGATCCAACTACTGGTGATGTTGTTGGTAAAATGGATTTAAGCGACTTAGCTTATCAAAGTAAAACAAAAAACCCTAATGCTTTAGAAATGAATGGTATTGCTTACGATTCTATTTCAAATAAAATTATGGTAACGGGCAAATTATGGCCAACCATTTACGAAATTAAATTCCCACTATAAGACTACAAAATGATACGCGTATTAATTTTATTATTTTCTTTTCAATCACTATTTGTTTTTTCTCAAGCTAAAAAAACTCCTGATGTTTTTGAAAATGCCTATATTGTTACATTAAAAGGCGATACTGTAAAAGGACAGATTAAAATTCCAAAAGCTAAAAAAATGGAATTGTTTCATAAAATTAGTTTTAAAGATCAAGCCAATAAAATTAGATTGTACACGCCAGATAAAATTAATGGTTATGGACATGACAACTACTATTACTTCAGCGCATTCCACAACAATAAGTCGTGTTATTTTAAAGTGTTGAATAAAGGAAAAACATCCTTGTTTCAAACTGGTTTCGAAATGGTTGAGGAAGGCATTGTTTCTGATATGATTGTGTTTTGTGCTATGGAAGAAAATAGTGACGGACAATTTAAAGTATTAACAGCCAATAGCATTAAAAAACAATTGAAAGATTTATTTAAAAGTAATAAACCACTTGCTCAAAAAATTAGCGAACAAAAAGAAATTCCATTTAATGCAGAAACTTTAGAAGCGTATTTTAAAGAATTTAATACAGCAGCTGCAAGCAACTAACCTATTACATGATAACAAAAGACACTCCTAAGAAATTATTTTTACTTGATGCTTTCGCCTTAATTTATAGAGCTTATTTTGCTTTTGCTACAAATCCACGCATTAGCTCTAAAGGGATGAATACCTCTGCTATTTTTGGTTTTACAAATACCTTGTTGGAAATTTTAAATAAAGAAAAACCAACGCACATCGCTGTGGTGTTTGATACCCCTGAAGCAACCGTTAGGCATACGGAGTTTGTGGAGTATAAAGCGCAGAGAGAGGAAATGCCTGAAGATCTTCGTATTTGTATTCCATACATTATGCAACTGGTAGAAGGGTTTAATATTCCTGTGATTAAAACGCCTGGTTACGAAGCGGATGATGCCATTGGTACTTTAGCAAAAATTGCAGAGCAAAAAGGGTTCACTACTTACATGATGACTCCCGACAAAGATTACGGGCAGTTGGTGGATGAAAATACATTTATTTATAAGCCTGCTCGTTTTGGAAACGGCGCTGAGGTATTAGGCGTTGAAGAGATTTGTAAAAAATGGGAAATTCGCAATGTATCTGAATTAATTGATATTTTAGGATTGATGGGCGATAAAGTTGATAATATCCCAGGAATTCCAGGAGTAGGAGAGAAGACTGCTATTCAATTAGTAAAAGATTTTGGCACGATTGAAAATTTATTGGAAAACACGGATAAGTTAAAAGGAAAGCTAAAAGAGAAGGTTGAGAACAATAAAGAAAAAGCGCTTCAATCAAAATGGCTGGCTACTATTATTTTAGATGTACCAGTTGAGTTTAATGAAGATGAGCTAGTGCTGAAGTCGGTTAATAAAGATGTGTTACGTGAATTATTTGCTGAGTTAGAATTTAGAGGCATTGCACAAAAAGTTTTAGGCGAAGATATTGGTGGCGCCAAAGATTCGGCGAGTTTCGCTCCAGCTAAGCCAAAAGAAACCACGAAACCAAAAGTAGATTTATTTAATGGTGGCGATTTGTTTAGCGAAGAACATCTAGAAGCTGTTGCAGAAGCAGATGCTAAAGTGTTTAAAACCATTAAAGACATCAATCCAAATTATATGTTGTGTAATACAACAGAATCTATCGCCAATTTAATTTCCATTTTAAATTCAAACATTGAGTTTTGTTTTGATTCAGAAACAACTTCCTTAGATACGATTGAAGCTGAAGTTGTAGGTTTTTCATTTGCTGTAAAAGCAAATGAAGCGTATTATTTACCCATGTCGGCAAACAGAGACGAGGCACAAGCGTTGATTGATTTATTTAAACCTTTATTTGCCGATACTTCTAAAACCTTAATCGGACAAAATATTAAGTACGATATGCAAGTACTTAAAAATTATGGTGTAGAAATTAAAAATAAATTGTGGGACACCATGGTTGCTCATTTTTTGTTTATGCCAGAGATGCGTCATAATATGAATGTGTTAGCAGAAACGTATTTAGATTATTCTCCGATAAGCATTGAAGAATTAATTGGTAAAAAAGGAAAAGATCAAATCAGTATGCGTGATGTGCCTTTGGATATTATCACAAACTACGCTGCTGAAGATGCTGATATTACTTTGAAATTAAAACAAGCTTTTGTTTCGAAAATACAAGAATCGGGAACTGAAAAATTATTTCATGACGTGGAGTTGCCTTTAATTGAGGCATTGGCAGGCATGGAGCGCGAAGGAATAAATGTGGACGTGCAAGGATTAAATGAATTTTCTACTCAGTTACAAGAAGATATTACCAAAGTGGATGCAGAGATTCAAGCCCTAGCAGGAACGAAGTTTAATATCTCTTCTCCTAAACAAGTTGGCGAAATTTTATTCGACTACTTAAAAATTATTGATAAACCTAAAAAAACAAAAACAGGTCAGTATGCTACTGGCGAGGATATTTTATCGAAGCTAGAAGGCAAGCATCCTATCATCGCTAAGATTTTAGATTACCGAGAATTAGTAAAATTAAAATCGACTTATGTTGACACATTACCTTTACTAGTTAACGAAAAAACACATCGTATTCACACCACCTTTAACCAAGTAGTAGCTGTTACTGGCCGTTTAAGTAGCGATAATCCTAACTTACAAAATATTCCTATTCGTACAGAAAGAGGAAGACAAATTCGTAAAGCCTTTATTCCGCGTAACGAAGATTATATTTTGTTAAGTGCCGATTATTCGCAAATAGAATTAAGAGTAGTAGCTTCTATCAGTGGCGACCCGAATATGTGTGAAGCTTTTAATTTAGGAAAGGATATTCACACGGCTACTGCGGCTAAAGTATATGGTATTGAAGAAAGCGAAGTAACTAAAGAAATGCGTTATAAAGCGAAGAGTGTAAACTTTGGTATTATTTACGGACAAGGTGCTTTTGGTTTAGCTGATAATTTGAATATTCCTCGGGCAGAAGCAAAACAATTAATTGATAATTACTTTGCTCAGTATGGTTCTATTAAAACCTATATGGACAATGAAATTAATTTTGCAAAAGAACATGGTTATGTGCAAACCTTAATGGGACGCCGCCGTTGGTTAAAAGATATTAATTCAAATAATGCTACGGTTCGTTCGTATGCAGAGCGAAATGCTATTAATGCACCAATACAAGGTTCAGCCGCTGATATGATTAAAGTAGCGATGATTAATATTCATAACGAATTAAAACAAATGGATATTAAATCAAGAATGATTTTACAAGTGCATGATGAATTAGTATTTGATGTTTATAAACCTGAATTGGATTTAATAAGACCAATTATTGAAAAACATATGAAACATGCACTGCCTTTAAATGTGCCAGTTGAGATTGGAATGGGAGTAGGAGCTAATTGGTTAGAGGCACATTAATATTTTTTAGTTACTCATTATGCGACTTAAAAAGTATGTTAATGTATTTAGTAGATGTTGTTATTTTAATTAAAAAATTGATAACTTATCCCAGTAGACAGATTAGAAATCTGAGCCAGCGACATTTATAAAAAACAACACCTTTGTTTTTATAATATTAAGTCTTGACAATAATTTATTTTTGTTGTAGTTTAGTTAGATGAAAAAAGCGTTGTTTATTTTTTTGATTAGTTGCAGATTTGTAACTTCTGGTATTTCTCAAACAATACCGCCTTTTGTATCTGCAAATGGGTTAATTGGTTGGTGGCCATTTAATGGTAACGCCGACGATGAAAGTATGAATGGCAACGAAGGCCAAGTGCATGGCGCTAAATTAACTACTAACAGATTTGATAAACCAAATAAAGCATATAGTTTTAATGGTATTTACGACTATATTACGGTTGATATTTTAAATAGCACACTTCAACTAAAAAATAATTTTTCGTTTTCTGTATGGGTTTATCTTAATTATAATAGTAACAGTTCGCCCTACATTATTTCAAAAGGAGATTTATCATCCAATGAATATTCGTTAGGGTGTTCTGACAGTCAGTTTTTATTTTTTGATAAGCCTAATCACCATCATTTAACAAATATTTCTTTTAATAATTTTTATAATACTTGGACAAACATTACCTGTGTTATTGATAATGGTAATTCGAAAATATATGTTAATGGTAAACAGATGTCTAACACTATACTTAATAAAAACATTCTTCCATCAAATCTTGCCTTAACGTTTGGCGCATTGTTTGAAATTGGGACAAACACGCCCATTCGAGATTCCTATTTTACAGGCAAATTAGATGATATAGGTTTTTGGAATCGCGTTTTAAGTGAAGAAGAAATATTATTATTATACAAAAACGATGAATAGTTTAAGTAAATTTAATTAAGAAATTTCTGAATAAAAATTATTCTCCTTTAATTATCCTAAAGTTTTTAATTGATTTATCACCTTTAACTTGTAAAAAATAAAGACCAGCTTGTAAATTATATTTACTAAAATTCCAATTAAAACCAAACGCATCTTTTTCAAAGTAATCCTTTGTTAAAACTGTAATCATTTTTCCTTGCGCATCATATAGGGCTATTTGGTAATATCCTTCACTTGGAATATCCAATTCAAGATGAATATTATTTATAAATGGATTTGGATAAATATATGCATTAATATCTTTACTACTATTTTTTATATTACCTGCAAAAATTGGCACGCTACAAGGCCCTGTACCATACATATTAGCATCTAACCACAATAAACGTTTATAAATCCATTTTTTCATGCTCCTAATTTCGGCACTAAAAGTTTGAGGATATGGGGAAGGATTAGGCCAAACATAAACTCCTAAAATTGGATATTTTGCAAAGTGTCTTACCTGCCCCTCATTTACTTCAGAAACCATTGAATCTATTTTTGCAAACAACACAGTTGTATCTAACAAGTTAGTTCTTAAGTCTGTGTATTTACAATATAATTTATTAGAGAAAGAACTATCAGCAACTAACTTATCCCACCAAAAAGGAACAACCCAATTATCGGATGGACACACATTGTTAAATTTATAAGCCCAACCGGTTGTATCAGAACCATTACAATAATTGGCATTTTTTAATCCTAAGTTAAAATCCCAAACTGGCCCGGCTTTTATTTGCCCACCTTTGCTATTTCTGTTTTTATGTAAAAAAGTACTTAAACGATATCCATCAACATTACGTGTAAATTCGTTGATGATAAAAAAATCAACAAATGATTTTACCACTGCATATTTTCGATAACCGTTTAAAGGATCTTGAAAGTTGACACTATTTAGTGCTGTTTCAAAACTATCTACGTAGGATTTAATATAATTCTTTTGCGGCACAGTTACATCAGCTAAATCAGGATACTGAATAGTAAAGCCTATTTGCTGGTTTGCTGTAGCATTGTTAGGTGTAACGGCAGAGTACCATGTTGGAGTATCTTTGTCAATACTAATTATATAACCACCGGTAAGTGAATCACCTGTATTATAAAGATTATTCATTTTTTTAACATCAACTCTTGCAGAATCACGTTTTATTTTTTCCATAAAAACGTATACACCCTTGTATTCGCCATTTATTGTCACTTCACAAAAACGAGTTCGTGCAGCCCACCTTCCCATTTCACGAGCTAGTTGATATGTAATAACATTTCGCATTAAAGTTTTATCATTATATGGTGCATACAAAACCCAATCATTTTCTTTACTCATTCCAAATAGCGATACATCTAAATTATTTCCTACGATATCTCTCGTTTCAACATTATATTGTTTTTGAGCAAAATTTAGTGATGACTGTCCTCTTATTTCAATCCCAATTTTACCGTTATAATGATTTTTGGGATCAGTTACATAATTTCTCACTCCTTGCCCATTATATATGATACCCATATCAGCTGTAATTTTTGTGCCATTGATAATGGTTTGAGTTCCTGTATTAATGGCAATAATAGGAAGATTTGAGGAAACAAAATCAACAGGTCCATTAAACCAACTAGGTGGTGTGCCAAAATAAACTGACGTATTTTTTATCCCGAAACTTAACCAAAAACGTGAGGAAAGGTCAGAAGAAGTTGCGGTTACATTATGTATTTGTATGGCTAAAACATTTGTACCGTTTCGAATAATACCATGAAGTGCGGATTGAGTAATATTAAAATAATTTGGGTTTCCGCCACTATACACAACAGCCTCATGATTACCAGAGGCAAAGGTGTTATAAGGAGGGCGAGCACCAGTTGGCATATTAGCTCTTACAATTTCTGTATTATTAAGGTAGGCTACAAAACCGTCATCATAATCGGCATTTAAAATTGCTGCAGAAATTTTTGACGTATCTGAAATATTAAAAACAATTCTAATATAGACTGAAGTAGCTTGCGGAAAAGTCGTATTATCATCTGAATCACCAAAGCCAAAACCTCCTTGACCACTTAGCCAACTTGTTGGTGTAAATGTTGTTTTTCGCCAATTAGTATCCGGTTCAGATGTGGGAACCACATATTTCCATATATTGTTTTCATACACAACTGTTTCCCAATGATCCGTTTGTGCATTAGCTGTAAAAGAAATAAAAAATAAAAAGAAAAGTCGTAATAAAGATTTCATATGTAGATATTATTGTTTTTTAGTTGTCATATGTTTTAGCCAGTTTATTTTGATTTGTGTTTGTGTTTTAGCAAACATGGCTATTTCATATGTAGATATTATTGTTTTTTAGTTGTCATATGGTATACGCCATGTATCTTCCTTCGTGTTTGTGCGTTTCGGCACATGGCTATTTCATAAGTAGATATTATTGTTTTTTAGTTGTCATATGTTTTAGCCAGTTTATCTTGATTTGTGTTTGTGTTTTAGCAAACATGGCTATTTCATATGTATATATTATTGTTTTTTAGTTGTCATATGGTTTAGCTAGTTTATCTTCTCCCGATAGCTATTGGGATGTGTTTGTGTTTTAGCAAACATGGCTATTTCACAAAAATTTATAATTTTTAGCGAACCTAACTAATAATTAATGATAACGATTTCTTAACATTAAAAAATTCCAAAATATGGATTTTAAATTGTAAAGCTGTTTATTT
>Ga0247843_1000282_pt1 | contig 122102 bp, 116 predicted proteins | sample LaCruzMarch2017__FD_192420 | JGI IMG/M metagenome (GOLD analysis project Ga0247843, IMG submission 192420) | Freshwater microbial communities from meromictic Lake La Cruz, Castile-La Mancha, Spain - LaCruzMarch2017_8m | ecosystem: Environmental > Aquatic > Freshwater > Lake | place: Spain...
TTTGCTTGCGGGTTTTCTTGGACAAAAGATCGAGGTTCAAAGAGGCTTGTTTCATGCTATGTATTTTATAGCAAACGTCTGGTTCTGTCAACACAAATTAGCCGGACTTTTGCAGAGTTTCCTTAACATTGTTCTGGTTGAGCCCGAGATTCCACCCAACACCGGCAACATCATCCGGCTGGCTGCCAACACGGGCAGCACACTGCATTTGGTGGAGCCGCTGGGCTTCTCCATGGACGACCGCCAACTTCGTCGCGCCGGACTGGACTATCACGAGTACGCGCAAATTCAACAACATGCCAGCTGGGAGGCCTTCTTGGCGACGGCAGGCCCAGCGCCAGGGCGTCTTTTTGGTCTCAGCACGCGGGCTCAACGGACGGTTTATCAGCACCAGTTTGCACCGGGTGACTGGCTGGTTTTTGGCGCAGAAACCCGGGGTTTGAGCGAGGCGCTGCGCCAATCACTGGGGCTAGCCAACTGCCTTCGGTTACCAATGATGGCCGGTCAGCGCAGTCTTAACCTGTCAAACGCAGTCGCGGTCACAGTCTTCGAAGCTTGGCGTCAGCAAGGTTTTGCCTTGGCCGGCCAATCCGATCCCCCGTCTCAGGGATAACGTCGGGCGATGGATTCGGCGACGCACACGGGCTTGGCCACGCCCTCTCGCTCCACGGCCACGGACCAGACCATCTGAAACCCGTTCTGCTCGATGGGTTCGCTTTGTAGCAAGGTCAAACGCGCCCGCAAGCGACTACCGACCGGTACCGGCGCCGTAAAGCGCACCCTGTTCAATCCGTAGTTCACGCCCATGCGGGTTTCCAACACATGCATGGCCGATTCAAAAAATGAAGGAATCAACGACAGCGTCAGGAACCCATGGGCGATGGTGCCGCCAAAGGGGCCATTTTTGGCGCGTTCCTGATCCACATGGATCCACTGATGGTCGCCCGTAGCCTGGGCAAACTGATCGATCCGCTCTTGGGTGACGGTGATCCACTCACTGATTGCCACCTCCTGCCCGACCAGAGCAGAGAGTTCAGACAGGGTTTGAAAGGTTTTCATGACATGACTGTAGCAGGCGCTTGCCGGTCAAGCGTCAAGCCAATCGCAGATCGGCTGCCATTGGGCCAGGTCGTTGGCCACCCGCTTTGGTGCGAGGTCAAACAAAGTCAGACCACGCGCGGCAAGGTGAACATAGTTTTGCGTATCCCGCAGATGGCCGAGTACCGGTATGCCCAAGGTCTCCACAAATTCCTGTAGCTTGTCGGCTGCGATGGTACGCGCATCAACCCGCATGCCGACCAAGGCGATTTGCAAACGGTCATGGTGACGATGCTGCTGCAAATGGTCTAGGAATGCCCTTGTGGCGAAAATGTCGAAAACACTTGGCTGTAGTGGCACCAGCACCTTGTCGGCCATTTTGAACACATCCTTGAAGTCACGACCATCAAAGCCTGCAGGGGTGTCCAGCACTGCCCGATCGCTCGCTTTTGGCGGTTTGACAATCCGCTCGGCATCGATATCCCAGGCCCCAACGGGCCGAACAGACGGCGAACGCAGGCCAAGCCACAAACGCGAAGACTGCTGGCGATCGATATCGCCCAAGACCACGGAATGCCCCCTTGAGGCGTAATAGCCCGCAATGTGCGTCGCCAAGGTAGATTTGCCAACCCCGCCCTTGGGATTGGCCACAACAATCACAGACATAACAAACCTCCTGAATTCACAGTTCCACGCTATGGTAGCGCCTTGATCAAAGGTGATCAGTGCCAAGCATCCCAGATCAGTTTGCTGCCGGTCAGAAACATGCCCATGTAAACCAGCCGATAGAACAGCTGAGGTTGGATGCGCCGCGCCAGACGCACGCCGATTAGCACACCCACAGGCGCCAAGGGCAACAAAACGATTGAAGTCGCCAGGTTGCGCATATCCAGCAGGCCAAGCCAAGCATAGGGCAGCCACTTGGAGAGGTTGATAAAGAAAAAGAAAAAAGCCATGGTTGCAGTAAATCGGATCGGCGGCAAGCGCAGCGGGATCATGTAAGCATTGATCGGTGGCCCGCCGGCATGGGAAATAAAACTCGTGAAGCCCGAGGTGATTGTCAGAATGGCGCCCAGCCAACGCGGCGGCGGCGCACTGTCCGGCCGCGGCGGAAACAGCAGGCGCTGGGCCAGAAACAGCAAGGTGAACACACCCACGACACCGGCCACCGTGTGCGCGTCGAGCACTTTGAAAAGTAAAGCGCCAATCACGATACCCAGCAGACCAAAAGGCAAGAGAAAGCGCAGCAGGCGCAGGTCCAGATCTTTTCGAAAGGCCGCCATACCCATCACATCCATCACAAGCAGCACCGGCATCAGAATTGCGGCCGCCTGCGGCACCGTGACCGCCAGGGCCATGATGGGAACAGCGAGCGATCCCAAGCCAGCGCCGAAGCCGCTTTTACTCACGCCCAGCAGTAGCACGGCGGGAATGGTGACTGCGTAAAAATACGGGTCGGCGATCAGTGAAAAAGACATAGGATTGACAGGCTCAGAAATAAGGTCAGCGCAGCGGGCAGACCATATGAACCTTGGCAAACAGGCTTCCGTCCACCCTGACAGCCCGGGGCATGACACCCCAGACTCTAAAGCCGCAGCACTCGTAGAGGGCCTGGGCCTTCGGGTTGCCTTCAGTAACAGTCAGGTCAAGCTGCTGCAGCTCAGGCAGCGATCGGGCATGGGCCAGCAGCGCCTGAACCAGTGCCAGACCCAGTCCATGACCGCTCCCCTGAGGCGCGACGTACAGGCCGACCAGCGTGGCGTTATGCCGCTCTTTAACCCGGTAGCGCCCCTGAAGACCGACCATGCCCAGCAGTAGTTTGCCCTGCCAGACGCCTAGAAAAACATCATGCGGTCGCTGTACGTCAGGCTTCAACCTCTGCTCAGACCAGCTCAGAGGACGCGCTACCTCCTCCGCCGCGCTCGAAGTAAAAGCGGCAGGGTGTTCGCCCAAAGCCCGCAAGCGCAGGGCTTGGTAAGCGGCAGCATCGCCAGGAAGCAGCGGCCGGATGCTAGGCGCGGACAGTGTGGTTAAGGCAGTCAATACAAGTTGCTGGGCATGGCGTTTCTTAGATTGTCGCCGCTCGTCGACCCAAGGCGCCAATTCGTAGCGTAGCGAGCCAACAATTAGCGACAATATCAGCCATCATGTTTTCGCCTTCCCAAGCCGATGTCCGTCAGTTTTTCTGTTCGGTCTACGCCAAGACCCTTGCCCAAGAACCAATGGAAGCGATAGAAACCATCGCCAGCCTGTGGATCGAAGACCACCCGGAGTACCACGCTGAGTTGGCCGATATGCAAGCCGCCCTAGCGGGCATGCAGCAGACCCAAGACAGCCGTGACAACCCATTCCTGCATCTGTCCATGCATCTGTCGATCAGCGAACAGTGCAGCATCGACCAGCCCCGGGGCATTCGGCAGGCGCTTGAATTGCTGACGCACCGTCGAGACTCTCTGCACTTGGCCCACCATGAAGCGATGGATTGCCTGGGGCAGATGATCTGGGAAAGCCAACGCGCTGGCCGACCACCCGATGGCGCTGCCTATATCGCCTGCGTCCAGCAGCGGGCCACCCGAGATTAACCATGCCGCCAATTGATGACGTCGATGCCCTGGAATCCCGGCTGCGGATTGAGCTGGCCGCAGCTTTTCGCTGGGCCGCACGGCTGGGTTTTCATGAATCTATCGCCAACCATTTCAGCGTAGCGCTATCAGACGATGGACGTCAGTTTTTGCTCAACCCGGTTGGGCGGCACTTCTCGCGTCTGCGCGCCAGCGAACTGCTGCGACTGGATGTTGATCAGCCCGACAGCTACAGCGGGCCGCAGGCGCCCGACCCGACGGCTTGGCATTTGCACGCCGAACTCCACCAACGCCTGCCTCAAGCGCGCTGCATTCTGCACACCCATATGCGCAATACCACGGCGCTGGCCTGCTTGCAAGATTTTGAATTCCTAATGCTGGACCAGAACGCCTGTCGGTTTTACCAACGTATCGCCTATGACCGCGATTACGCGGGCATGGCGCTGCAAGCTGCGGAAGGGGCCCGCGTCGCAGCCCTACTCAGCCATGGCAAAAGTGTGCTGTTTATGGGCAACCACGGGGTGATGGTGATTGGCTCATCGGTGGCACAAGCCTTTGACGAGTTGTACTACCTGGAAAAAGCAGCCGAACTGCAGGTGCTGGCCTTATCGACCAGTAGACCGCTGAGTCTGATTTCCGATGAAGTGGCCGCCCTGACCTGCGCGCAATGGCAGGCTTACCCTACACGCTTCTCAGAATTGCACCTGAACGAACTCATGGCCATCCTGGACGCAGAAGCGCCCAGCTACAAGACCTGAGTGCCCCGTGTTCAGCGGAACTTGGCCTGGGGCACGGTTTTAAGGTCGCCCGGCAAAGCGCTGATGTAGTTTGCCAGTTCCTTCAACTCAGCGTTAGAGAACTGCTTGACCACACCACCCATGATGCCGTTGGCACGCCCAACTTTGGGATTGTTGTCGGTCTTGTAAGCCTTGAGCGCGACAAACAGGTAGTCGCCATATTGGCCAGCAATTTTGGGATAGCTGGGGTCAATGGGTTTACTGAAATTATCGCCATGACACGAGACACAAGCACCTTTCTTGACCAGCTCTGCGGCCTTGGCTGAACCTTCAGTCGCCTTGACCGGCACCATCGCGCCGTCAACCTTGCCATGGGATTCGTAGTAGGCTGCCAGGTCGGCCATATCCTGGTCGCTCAAGTTGTCAGCGATACCACGCATGGTCGGGTGCTTGCGATCGCCTTTTTTATAGGCACTGAGGGACGAAACGATGTACTTGGCGCCCTGGCCAGAGATCTTGGGTACCTTGTAGATCTCAGGAAAGCTGGCTTGATAGCCCTGGATGCCGTGGCAGCCAATGCACATTGCTATCTTTTTTTCACCGGCCTTCGCGTCACCCTTAACCTCCTGGGAATGTACTGAGGAGGCCGTCGCACAAGCGACAAGCAGGACGGACAGCAAGGACACGAGTTTATTCATTTTGGGAGGACAATCAGCCGGTGTTTGAGGTAAAACAGCGCTTCATTATATCGGCCACCAACCCCTGTTACCGGCGCTCAGCGCCAGTCAAGTTCCCATCATGAAATTCCAAGGTACTCCCAACTACGTCGCCACCCAGGATTTGATGTTGTCCGTGAATGCGGCCATCACCCTTCAACGCCCATTGCTGGTCAAGGGCGAGCCCGGCACTGGCAAAACCATGCTGGCTGAGGAAGTGGCCAGTGCGCTCAAAATGCCACTGTTGCAGTGGCACATCAAGTCCACCACCAAAGCTCAGCAGGGTCTTTACGAATATGACGCGGTGAGCCGCTTGCGGGACTCGCAACTGTCCGATCTGGACGGAGGGGAGCGGGTCAAGGATATTCACAACTACATCCTCAAGGGTGTGCTGTGGCAGGCTTTCACAGCGGAAGAGCCGGTCGCGCTGCTGATCGATGAGATCGACAAGGCCGACATCGAGTTTCCGAACGATCTGCTGCGTGAAATCGACCGCATGGAGTTCTACTGCTACGAGACGCGCCAGCTGATCCGTGCCAAGAACCGGCCAGTGGTATTCATCACTTCGAACAACGAGAAGGAACTGCCGGACGCCTTTTTGCGGCGCTGCTTTTTCCATTACATCAAGTTTCCTGACGCCGCCACCATGCAAACCATTGTGGACGTGCATTTCCCCAGCCTGAAGAAGGAATTGCTGACGGCAGCGATGAAGACCTTCTACGACGTGCGCAACCTGCCCGGTCTGAAAAAGAAACCATCAACCAGCGAACTGTTGGATTGGCTCAAACTATTGCTGGCTGAAGACATTCCGCTGGAAGCGCTACAGACCAAGGACGATAAGGTCGCTGTACCGCCCTTGGTCGGTGCCCTGCTGAAAAACGAACAAGACGTGACCTTGTTTGAAAAGCTGGTGTTCATGCAACGCCATAACCGCTGAGACGCCGATCGTGAACCCCTTGCTTGTTGAAGGCCTGTCGGATGCCGTGGGCTTTGTTGGCGGGGCACTCGCGGCGTTTTGGCTGGCCAAACTGGCCGGCTTCGACCTGATGACGCCAGGTTACGGCAATGAAAGTCTGGTCGCCATTGTGGCTGTCGGCCTAGGCGGCGGGCTTGGCCTGCAATTGGCGCGGCGCTGGCGCCGTTCGCTCAACCAAAAGGGTAAGTAGACATGTTTTTGTGCCAACCCGTCACCCTGACCGGTCAGTACGCGACTTTGGTGCCGCTGGTCACTGAGCACCACGACGACTTGGTCGAGGCCGTACAGGACGGCGAGCTGTGGCGTCTGTGGTACACGGCGATTCCGACCCCGGAAGGCGTGGCAGCAGAAATCAAACGGCGCCTCGGTCTGCAGGACCAAGGTTCCATGCTGCCATTTGCTGTGATCGAGAACGCCAGCGGCAAAGCCGTTGGATTGACCACGTACATGAACATCGACAATGGCAACCGACGCGTGGAAATTGGCTCCACCTGGTACCGCCGGCGCGTTCAGCGCACGGCACTCAACACCGAATGCAAGTTGCTGCTGCTGCAGCATGCCTTTGAGCAACTGCAATGTATTGCCGTTGAATTCCGCACCCATTTCTTCAACCAGCAAAGTCGTGCCGGCATTGAGCGCCTGGGCGCCAAGCTGGACGGTGTGCTTCGCAGCCACCAGGTAAACCCGCACCCTGATGCCAAAGGTACTTTGCGCGACACCTGCGTTTACAGCGTGATCGCACCAGAGTGGCCCACGGTGCGCGCTCATTTAAGTTACCAGTTGAGCAAGCCGCGCGAGCCAATGGCAGGAGCCTGAGCAAGGGGGATACAACATCATGCTGATCGATTTTTTCTACACGCTGCGCTCAGCCAAGTTACCTGTGTCGGTCAAAGAGTTCTTGACGCTGCTCGAAGCCCTGCAAAAGGGCGTGGTTGGTCCGAACGCCGCCGCTCTGGACGACGCCGACAGCACAGGCTACAAGATCGACGACTTCTATTACCTCAGTCGCACCACACTGGTGAAGGACGAGAAGAATTACGACAAATTTGACCGTGCGTTTGGCAGCTACTTCAAGGGCGTGGAAGCCATCGCCGACTTCACCAGGGACATTCCGCTCGAATGGTTGCGCAAAAACCTCGAACTCAACTTGAGCCCCGAGGAGCGCGCCAAAATTGAAAAAATGGGCTGGGATGAGCTCATGGAAACGCTCAAAAAACGATTTGAAGAGCAGAAGGAGCGGCACGAGGGCGGCAGCAAGTGGATCGGCACCGGCGGCACCAGCCCCTTCGGCGCCTTTGGGCAAAACCCGCAAGGCATCCGGATTGGGCAGGACAAGAGCCGCAACAAGAGCGCGGTCAAAGTTTGGGACCAGCGCGCCTACAAGGACTATGACGACACCCAGGAACTGGGCACCCGCAACATCAAGGTCGCGCTGCGCCGCTTGCGCAAGTTTGCCCGAGAAGGTCACGAGGAAGAGCTTGACCTGGACGACACCATCCGCTCCACCGCAGCCAATGCGGGTTACCTGGACATCAAAATGGTGCCGGAGCGCCACAACAATGTGAAAGTGTTGCTGTTGATGGATGTGGGCGGCACCATGGACGAGCACATTGCGCGGGTGGAGGAGCTGTTTTCTGCCAGCAAGACCGAATTCAAGCACCTAGAGTTCTATTATTTCCACAATTGTGTCTATGACTACATGTGGAAAAACAACCGCCGCCGCTTCAGCGAGAAATTCCCCACCTTGGACATCATTCGCAAGTACAACAAGGACTACAAGCTGATTTTTGTCGGGGATGCAACCATGAGTCCCTACGAGATCCTGCAACCCGGCGGCAGCGTGGAGTACAACAACGAGGAAGCCGGCGTTGAATGGCTGCAGCGGCTGACCAAGGCTTTTCCTAAGTTTGCCTGGATCAACCCCGAGCCGCAAGGCGTCTGGCAATACCGGCAAAGCATCAGCGTGATTCAACAAATCATGAGCCATCGCATGTACCCGCTGACCCTTCGCGGCCTTGAAGAGGCCATGCGCCTGTTGACCAAATGAAGGCGCCGGGCTGAGGCAGATCGCGACCACCTCATCAGCGCGGTGTCAGAATACCGGGATGATCAGTCGTTGGCGTCCAATTTTGTTGCAGAACGTGCTTGCGCTTGCCGTTCTGGCGGCCTTGCCGGCTCTGTGCCTGGCCCAAGCAACCGTGGCTGCCGGCGCGCCGGCAAGCGATGCGCCCGTCGCCTTTGAACTCGAGATCAGCGCACCACCGGAACTGACCGAACTCCTGTCGCGCCATCTTGAGTTGCAGCGTTATCGCATGCTGACCGATCTGGGTGACACCGAATTACTTCGGCTGCTCACGGCCGCCGAAGAGGACGCCCGCAGGCTCGCAGCCACTCTGGGTTACTTCACACCATCGATTGGCCTAGAACGCGTCGCTACCCCCCTCGGCGCAACACGCCGGATCAAGCTCAGTGTGGCGCCAGGACCGGCCACACTTGTCAAAGCGGTACAAATCGCCTTTATTGGCCCAATTGGAGACGATCCAGCAGCGGCTGCACAGCGGCGGCTCATTGAGAGTGATTGGCGCTTGCGCAGCGGAGCTCGCTTCACACAGGCCGCGTGGGACGCAGCCAAATTGCAGGCGACCCGGCAACTGACGACGCAGCGATATCCCACCGGCCGCCTTAGTGATAGTCTGGCGGATATCGAGGCCGAAACGGGTAGCGCCCGGTTATCGATCACATTAGATTCTGGGCCGGCATTCAAGTTTGGCACGCTGCGGATCGAAGGTCTGCAGCGGCACGAGGCCGACATGGTGACCCGCATGGCCAATCTCGACCCTGGCAGCGAGTACAGCCTGCCCAAGCTTATCGACGCCCAACAACGGCTCTCCGACAGTGGCTACTTTGATTCGGTATTTCTGTCACTTGACACCTCAGGCGACCCAGCGACAGCCCCAGTGCGGGTCCAGGTGCGTGAATCGCAGCTGCAGAAATTGGTGCTGGGTGTCGGCGCCAGCACCGACGGCGGCGCCAGGCTGTCGGCTGAACACACCCATCACAAGGTGCCTGGAATTGATTGGCGTGCGGTGTCCAAGTTGTCACTCGATCGGGAGACGCGGTCCATTGGTACCGACTTCACCTCGCCACCCGACGACCAGCAAACGCGCTGGGTCATAGGTGCACTGTTGCAGACTCAACATGCCGGCAGCTTTGACGCAAACAGCCAAAGACTGCGATTGGGTCGCAGCCAGATTGGCGAGCGGATCGATCGAAACTATTATTTGCAATACGACCGCGCCGACACCATCAGCAGCGATGACACCGCGCCAGTGATTGCGCAAACGCTGAGCGTGAACTACGCGCTTGCGCTCCGGAATTTCTCGGGCCTGCCCCTGCCCACGAGTGGCTGGGGACTGGGCGTCGAAATCGGTGGCGGGACCACGCTGGGCAGTGACCGCCAGCCCTTTGCACGGTTGCTGGCGCGCGCCTTGGCGATATTGCCACTGGGGGGAATCGACACCGCCGGAACCGTCCAGGGTGGCTCACGCCTGGCGCTGCGGGCTGAGGGCGGTGCATTGCTGGCCAACGTCAGCGCCACCTTGCCGAGCACCCAGCTGTTCCTTGCTGGAGGCGACAAAAGCGTACGTGGCTATGGCTACCGCGACATCGGTGTGACGCGCGCTGACGGCCAAACCGGAGCCGGGCGCTATTTGGCGCTTGGCAGCGTTGAGTGGCAGCGCCCCATCACGGTTCGAGGCAGCGCGGGGGAATGGGAGGCATCGGTGTTTGTTGACGTCGGCGCTGTGGCTGACACTCCGGCCGAGCTACAAACCAAGTTGGGCAGCGGCGTCGGTCTGCGCTGGAAAAGCCCGGTCGGGCCGCTGCAACTGGACCTGGCCTATGGCCATGCCGTGCAAAACTGGCGCCTGCACCTCAACGTGGGGTTTGCTTTCTGATGAAACTGCTGCGCCTGGTGTGGGCGGTGGTGGCCACCTTCACCATGGCCTTGCTGGCTTTGGCAACGACGGCGTGGATCTGGAGTGGCACCGCGACATCCCTTGCCGCTGCACTGTCGCTGGCCCTACCTTACCTGCCTGCGGGCCAGACCCTGGCGGTGGATCGGGTCAGCGGCTCGCTGCGCGAGGGTGGCCAGATCGGCACGGTGCGTTGGCAAAACGGGGGCTTGAAGATCGAGGCGACCGACCTGCGCATCGACTGGACCTGGCAAGCCCTGCTTCAGGGCGAGCTGAGATTTAGCCAACTCACTGTCCGCACACTGCGCATTGAAGACAAGCAGCCATCGCGTCAATCGACACCAGTGACTGAGCTGCCACTGCCCTTCAAGGTGGACGCGCCTTTTTCAGTGGCCGAACTGGACTGGCTAGGCGCGGTGCCGCTCCAGTTGCGAGCGCTGTCCGGACACTATAAATTTGATAGCTACAAACATAGACTGGACAAGGGCCAGGTCCAGATTTCTTCAGGAAACTACCAGTTGCAGGGCGAGTTGCAGGCGCTTGCACCCATGACGCTCTCGCTGTCGGCGTCGGGCACTGTGCCCACGCGGATTCCTGACAGCCAGCGCAGCCTGACCCTAAAGGCCGAGGCCCAGCTCAAAGGCAGCCTGGCGGGGCCAAAAGCCGAGCTGACACTGCAGGCCAGCCTGCAGCCGACGATGCTGCCCCCTTCACAAGAGCGCCAGTCCACCAGCGTCAATGCCCAGATTGAGGCACGTTTGCAGCCCTGGCAGACCCAGCCCGTGCTGGAAGCCACCGCCAACTGGCAGGGCCTGGACCTGTCAGCGTTGTGGCCGAAGGCGCCCCACACCCAGTCCAGCGGACGCGCCACAGTCACGCCGACAGCAGCCGGCTGGCGGGCTGATGTCAAACTGGATAACCGGCGAAGTGCGGCACTGGACCAGCAGGGCCTGCCGCTCGAAAAGCTCGCGCTGATCGCGCAGTATCGCAATACCGGCTGGACCATCGAAACCTTGCTGGCCACAGGCGCAGGGGGGCAGTTAGATGGCCAAGGCAGCTTCACGACCGACACTGCTCAGGCCGGTACGGCACCCACATGGCGGGGGGCGGTGACGCTACGCAGCATCAACCCGCAGGCCTTGCACTCGCGACTGGTCGCCGGTACCGTGGACGGCGAGCTGACCCTGTCACAGTCACTGGCCGGACTGGCCTTTGACGCGCAGCTTAAGGCTCGACCAGGAAAACCGCCTGTCAACAGCACCATCGGCCAGATCAGTCAGCGATTCACAGCGCTGAGCGCTGAAGGCCTCTGGAAGGCGCCGCTGCTGCAATTGAACCGACTCGATCTGCGCACTGACGACGCCCGGCTGGAAGGGCAAGGCCAGTTTCACACCCAGACGCAAGCCGCTCAGGGCCGACTGCAATTGACCAACCCAGGAGGCAGTGCCAGGCTGGCCGGGGCGCTGAGCAGCAACGCTGGTGGCGGCGACTTGAGCGTGCGAGTCACCGACGCTGCCCTTGCCGCGCGCTGGCTGTCGCGCTGGCCAGCGGTGCCGTCGGCCGTCCTGAATTTGCCCAGTGCTGGCGAGCTGACGGTGGAAGGCCAGTGGAAAGGTGGCTGGGAGAGGCTGGGTCGCGACCTGCAACTGACGCTAGCCTTGCGGGTGCCGCGCCTTGAACTTCGCAACACCGACACTGCGGTACCCCACTGGCGCTTGCAAGACTGGCAGGCCGACCTGAGCGGTCCCCTCAACGCTCTGAGCCTAAACGCACGCGGGCGGCTTGACAGTGGCGGGCAGCGCATTGAGCTGCAGACCCGGGGCCGCGCTGCGCACTTGGCCCCGGAGCATTGGCAGTTCCAACTGGACCAGCCCACCATCACGCTGCAGAATCCGGCTCTGCCTGGACGCTGGGTTTTGCAGGCCAATCAAGGCCCTACCCTGGACTGGCGTCACGACAACCAGATTGATACCTTGGCGCTGTCGGCTGGAAGCCTTGAACTCAGTGGGCCAACACCCGGTAGCGCTAAGATCTTGTGGCAGCCCGCGCAGTGGTCCCGTGCCAGCGCGTCGGCACTGGCACGGGCTGATTGGCGCAGCGAGGGCCGGGTTGAAGGCCTGCCGCTGGGCTGGCTGGAGTTGCTGGGACAAACCCAGATTGCCAACCTGGGCCTGCGTGGGAACCTGCTGTTTGGCGGGCAGTGGGAGACGCGCGGTGGCGACAGACCGCAATTCAATGCCAGCCTGACCCGCAGCAGCGGCGACCTGCAGTTGCTGGCAGAAGAAGTCCCCTTTGGCACCCTGAGCACCGTGGGCAACCTTAATGCAGGCGTGAAGGATGCCAGCGTGCAACTGCGGATTGACGCTGAGCAGCTCAAATTGCAATTGAACTGGGACAGCGAGCGTGCTGGGCAAGCGCAGGCCGCCATTGAAAGCCGACTCCAAAGCGGCCCCACGGGCTGGCGCTGGCCGGGCGAGGCACCCCTGAGCGGCAGCCTTAAGGTGCAGTTGCCGCCTGTGGGGGCCTGGTCGCTACTGGCGCCGCCCGGTTGGCGACTGCGCGGCACCTTGAATGCCGATGCCACTTTGTACGGAACCCTTGAGGCGCCGCTGTGGCGCGGCAGTTTCACTGCACAGGATCTGGCCGTGCGGTCCGTGGCCGATGGCGTTGACTTCAGCGAAGGCCAATTGCGGGTACGACTGGACGGGCAGAGCCTGGACATTGAAGAATTTACCCTGCAAGGTGCGCCACTGGCTGACAGCAGCGGAGGCACGGTCAAGGTGACCGGCAGCGTGCGCTGGCCAATGACCGATGGCTCTCCCACGGCGCCACTGCTGAGCCGATTACGCGTGGCGCTGGTGGCCGAGGCTCGCGGCCTGAGGGTCAGTGCCCGTGTCGACCGCCGGCTGGTGGTCTCGGGCCAGCTCAAGACAAATCTTGACGCAGACCAACTGACCTTGCGCGGCACGCTCACGGCCGATCAGGCGCTGTTCATTCTGCCCGAGGACAGCGCACCCCAACTCGGTGAGGACGTTCAGGTGCGCCGCCCGCGTAAACCGGTGGGTCCTGAGACCGCCCTCAAAGCCTCAGCCAGCCTGCGGGTACGGCCAGACGTGCTGCTCACCTTGGATTTAGGCCAGGATTTCCAGGTTCGTGGGCGCGGCCTGAGTACCCGGGTGGCTGGCAGTGTCACCCTGCGCAATGCCAACGAACGCAGCCTGGCGCCCCTGCTGCGCGGTGAATTGCGTACGGTGCAGGGCAGCTACAAGGCCTACGGGCAACAGCTCGACATTGAAGGCGGCCTGCTGCGTTTTACCGGCCCCTTTGACAACCCAGGGCTGGACATTCTGGCGATCCGGCCCAACCTGCAGCAGCGCGTCGGCGTGCAGATCACCGGTACTGCCGTGGCACCGGTGGTGCGTCTGTATGCCGAACCCGAGCTGCCCGAGGCCGAAAAACTGGCTTGGTTGGTGCTCGGTCGCGGTGCCGGTACCGGTGGCACCGAGGCAGCGGTTTTGCAGCAAGCCGCCTTGGCCCTGCTGGGCGGCACGGGACGGGGCTTGCCCGGCAGCCTCGGGCAAGCCTTGGGCCTGGACGAAGTGACCATGCGTGGCAGCATCAACAACGCCGACGGCACCGCCACCGGCGCGTCGGTCACACTGGGCAAACGCTTGTCGCGCGACTTCTATGTGGCCTACGAGCGCAGTCTGGCCGGCACACTGGGCACGCTCTACGTCTTTTTTGACCTGTCGCGCCGCCTGACGCTGCGCGCGCAAACCGGCGAACAAAGCGCGGTCGACCTGATTTTTACGCTGCGTTACGACTGAGTAGGCGCTCAAACACCCGCCGTACGCCCCGCCCCTAGAATACCGCTTCACTGCCGCCGTAGTTCAATGGATAGAACGAGCGCCTCCTAAGCGCTAGATATGGGTTCGATTCCCGTCGGGGGCGCCAAGCAATGAGCTGACAGCAGGGCCAGTGTTAGCATGGACACATGGCAAACAACCCGATGGATTCCACGCAAGACTCGGCTGGATCGGCTCTGGCAAACCCCTCGTTTTCAGAGACGGATCAGGTGTTCGAGAGCGCCGCCGAAATATTTCGTGTCATGTCGGCGCCGATGCGGCTCAAGATCATCAGCAGCCTTTGCCATGGCGAAAAAAACGTGGGCGAGTTGTTGGGGGAAATCAACACCACACAACCCAATATGTCACAGCATCTCAATACCCTGTACAAAGCGGGTGTGTTGGGCAAACGACGCGACGGCGTACAGATTTTTTACCGCATCGTGAACGACCGTGTGGTCAGCCTCTGCCGAGCCGTCTGCACTCAGGTCGCCATTGAGTCGGCTTGACCGAGCGACAAAATAGGCCAGCCTGCGGGTTTGTACGGAGTGCGTGGCCGTGGTCTTGAGCAAATAATTCTAGCCAGACATAAGCCATCATTGATTTATTTGTCCGGGTCGGCCGGACGACCATCAGGAGTCCCTATGACCACACCCTTCCGGCTCATGGCCGCCACCACTTTGTTCTGGATTAGCCAGGTTGCGTGGGCACAGGTTGACGCCTTGCAACTGCGCAGTTGGGCGGCGGCCTGCGCCAATTGTCATGGCACGCTGGGCATTGCACAGCCTGGCATGGAGTCCCTGGCCGGGGTGCCCAAGGATGATCTTCAGAAAAAAATGATGGATTTCAAGGCCGGCCGCAAACCCGCAACCCTGATGCACCAGATCAGCAAAGGCTACACCGACGAGCAAATCGAGCAGTTGGCGGGCTACTTTGCCGCGCTCAAAAAATAAGCAGTTCATAGGCAGCACAGGGGTACAGCATGAAACGTCGTCAATTGATCCAAACTGCCGCGTACGGCACAGCACTCGGTGCTGCCGGCCTGAGCGCCGGTTGCGCCAGCACCGGCCTGCAAAGCGGGCCCAAAGTGGTGGTGGTGGGAGGAGGCTACGGCGGCGCTACGGCCGCCAAATATGTGCGGATGTGGTCGGACCAGCAGATCAACGTGACCCTGGTCGAGCCCAACGCTGCCTTTGTCTCCTGCCCCATCTCCAACCTGGTGCTTGGCGGCAGCAAAACCATGGCCGACATCACCACGCCCTATGACAATCTGAGCAAGCGGCATGGTGTAACAGTTGTCCGCGACATGGTCACCAGCATCGACCCCGATAAACGCACCGTGCGCTTGGCCGGCGGCGGCGAGTTGCCCTACGACCGCCTGATCCTCTCGCCCGGCGTGGATTTCATGATGGAGGGGCTGCCCGGCATGGCCAAGGCCGGCGCGCAGGACCAGGTCTTGCACGCCTGGAAGGCCGGGCCCCAGACGCTGGCACTTCGCCGACAACTTGAGGCCATGCCCGACGGCGGCGTTTATGCGCTGACCATTCCACTGGCGCCCTACCGATGCCCGCCTGGCCCGTATGAGCGTGCGTGCCAGGTGGCGCATTACTTCAGCAAAGCTAAACCCAGAAGCAAGGTGCTGGTGCTTGATGCCAACGACGACGTCACCTCCAAAGGGCCCTTGTTCAAGAAGGCCTGGGCCGAGCGTTACAAGGGCATTGTCGAATACCGCCCCAAACATGTGCTGACCGATGTGGACGCGGCGGCTAGCACGCTCAAGTTCGAGTTCAACGATGACATTAAGGCCAATGTTCTCAATGTGGTGCCGCCCATGCGTGCCGGCGACATTGCGGTCAAGACCGGACTGGCTACAGCAAACCGGCGCTGGTGCGAGATCGACTTCCTGACGCACGAATCCAAGGCGGCCAAAAATATCCATGTGATTGGCGACTCTATCCAGGTTGCGCCTGCCATGCCCAAGTCCGGCCACATGGCCAATCAGCACGGCAAGACCTGTGCGGCTGCAGTGGTGGCGCTCTTGACAGGCAAGCAGCCCAACACGCTGCCGATCTACAACAACACCTGCTACAGCTTTGTCAGCGACGAAGACGTGGTGCATGTGGCCAGCGTGCACCGCTATGACGCAGCTCAAAAAACCATGCTGACCGTGCCGGGCTCGGGCGGTGTGTCAAGCGCAGCCAATGAGCTTGAAGGGCGCTACGCGATGGCATGGGCCCGCAACATCTGGGCCGACACGCTGGCTTGAGCCGGGTCCACCAGCCATATTGACGCTTGAGGCCTGCCATGTCGTCAGTCCGCTGCGGTGCTTTGCTGCTAGCGCTGTTGACGGGCCTCGTCAGTGGCGCTGCGCTGGCGCAGGCCCAAGCCGATGAGGCCCGAGCGCGCAAGATCGTGTCCGGCGTGTGCTTCGTTTGCCATGGCGTGGAAGGCGATGCAGCGAGCGAGGTGTTTCCCCGGCTGGCTGGCCAACACTGGCAGTACACGTTTAAGCAGCTCGACAATTTCAAATCCGGCAAGCGCAAAAGCACCGCCATGGCCCCCATGGTGACCAAGTTGAGCGCTGGCGAGATGGAGGCGCTGGGCCGCTATTTTGAAAAGATGCCGGTGAGCCCAGAGCCCTCGAAAGAACCTGCTCTGGCAATCCAGGGACGCGACCTTTACCAGCAAGGCGACCCCAACCGTGGCGTGCCGGCATGCGCCTCGTGCCATGGGCCAGCCGCCTTGGGGACCGCCGCCCTGCCCCGGCTAGCCAGCCAGTATGCGGGGTACATCGAAACCCAGCTCAAACAATTCAACACGCGTGAACGCACCAATGACAATGCAATCATGCACACCATTGCCAGCAAAATGACCGCTCTGGAGATGGCTGCGGTGGCCCAGTACCTGGCGGGGCTGTAGGTTCAAGCCAACGCAAACTCAGCCCTGCCCGCCCCGGCTAAGCTCGCCTGACCATGCCCATCGCCTGTCACCTGCCAACCTGGCAAAGCTTTGTGACCGCCACCTCGGGCCGCGGCTGGCCCTGCGTCAAGGGCGCAATGCAGTGGATCGGCAGCCTGCTGGTACTGGGCTGGGCCGGTGCCAGCCTCGCTCAAACGGCCTCAGCGCTGACGCCCGTGCAACTGACGCCCTCGGTCTGGTACGTGCAGGGCCTTACGGCGCTGGGCTCGCCCGCCAACCAAAATTTCATTTCCAACGCTGGCTTTATTGTCACCGGGCAGGGTGTTGTGGTGATTGATGCGCTGGGCTCGCCGGCCCTGGCGCAGCAGTTGGTGGCGGCCATCCGCAAGATCACGCCGCAGCCAATCACCCACGTGATCGTGACCCACTACCATGCTGACCATGTCTATGGCCTACAGGTGTTCAGGGCGCTCGGTGCCCGCATCCTGGCCCACAACGCTGCGCGCAGCTACCTGAACTCAGACAACGCCCGGCTGCGTCTGCAGGCCTCGCGTCAGGAACTGTCGCCCTGGATCGATGCCAACACAGAACTGGTGGAGGCCGACGAATGGCTTGAGGCCGAGCGCGAGCTCGACTTGGGCGGGGTACGGCTGCAGATCAAGCACGTCGGGCCGTCACATACACCGGAGGATCTGGTGGTTTACCTGCCGCAGCAGCGACTGCTGTTTGCCGGAGACCTGGTGTTTCGGGCCCGGATCCCCTTTGTCGGCCAGGCCGACAGCCGCCGCTGGATTGCGGCACTTGACGGCCTGCTGGCCTTGGACACCCGGCTGATCGTTCCCGGACACGGGCCAGTGTCTGAATCGGCGCGCGACGACCTGCAACTTACCCGTGACTACCTGAGCTACTTGCGCAACGCCATGGGCCGGGCCGCGAAAAACATGGATCCTTTTGAAGAAGCCTATGCGGCGACCGACTGGAGCCGCTTTGAGGCACTCCCCTTGTTTCGGCTGGCCAACCGCATGAACGCCTACAACACCTACTTGCTTCTGGAGCAGGAGAACTGATGACTCAAGCCAGCAATTTACTTACGGCGTCGCCGATCGCCAGAAGACGCCTGCTGTTAGGTGGGGCACTGGTACTGGCCGCCGGCGCAAGCCAGGGGGCAGAGATGGCCCTGCCGCCGGCGCACGCCTTCCCGCAGCATTTGGCCGCTGCACTGGCACGCGGCCTGCCCCTGACCGTGATGGTGAGCCTGCCAGGCTGCCCGTTTTGCAAGGTAGTGCGCGACAGCCATTTGGCGCCTCTGCTGCGCGAGCAGGCGATGGCGGTGGTGCAGGTTGACATGGGCAGCACCCTGCCCTTGCTGGGCGCCCAAGGCCAGGCGGGCACCCATGCCGAGCAAGTCCGTCGATGGGGCGTCAAGGTAGCGCCAACGCTGCTGTTCTTTGGCCGCCAGGGTAACGAGGTGGCCGAGCGGCTGGTCGGCGCCCTGCTGCCCGACTTCTACGGCGCCTATTTGGCGCAAAGGCTGGAAACAGCCTGGCGGTCGCTGGCCTGAGCGCCCTCAACGCTTTCGCTAAAGCCAGCGAGGATCACTGCCTCGCCTCCTAGGTAAAACCCCTATTGGAAATTTTTCTATAGTTCCTTATATTCGCACTTATTGATATAAAGAGCGATCAAGACTTCGACCACGAGGGCTTGACGACAAAGGACATAGATTGAACACAAACGACATGAGCGCCGGGCGCCTGGTCCGCGCACCAGAGGGGTTTCTGGGGCCCGAGGGGATACGCACCGTGTTCAGCCAGGCTCGTGCCGGGCGTCGTGACTTTATTCGCGGTACGCTGGTCGCTGCGACAAGCGCCGCAGCCTCGCTGGCAGTGGCCCAGTCCAACCCAGTGCCCAGCGCAGGTGGCGATCCCAACATCTTGAATTTGCCAGAGCACAGCAAGGGACTGGGCCAGGGTGTCGCCACCGACGGCTACGGCAAACCGTCGCGCTTCGAATCCAACCTGCAGCGCCGTCAAAGCCCGGGCCTGACACAAACCACCCAGTCATCCGTGTCATTTGCGCCTTTGCAGTCGATGTTTGGCATCGTCACGCCCAGCGGGCTGCATTTCGAACGGCACCACCAGGGCTGGTGGGACGTCGACCCGTCGCGTCACCGACTTATGGTCAATGGCTCGGCGCCTGAGATGGTGGCCAAGCCCCTGGTTTTCACGGTTGACGAGATCATGCGTCTGCCCAGCGTCTCGCGCTTTCACTTCATCGAGTGTGGCGCCAACACCGGCATGGAGTGGGGCAATGTGGCCGTACCCACGGCCCAATACAGCCACGGCATGCTGTCCTGCAGCGAGTTCACCGGGGTCCCGCTGATCAGGCTTCTGGAGATGGCCGGTGCCGACCTGAAAAAAGGCAAATTTGTGCTGGCCGAAGGTGCCGACGGCTCTTCCTTGACGCGAACCATTCCGTTGAGCCAGGTTCTGAGTGGCGAGGTGCTGGTGGCCTATGGCCAGAACGGTGAGATGCTGAGGCCCGAAAACGGCTACCCGCTGCGGCTGGTGGTGCCCGGTGCGCAGGGCGTCAGTTGGGTCAAGTACCTGCGGCGCATCGAGCTGGGCGACAAGCCCTATGCCACCAAGGACGAGGCCATCCATTACATCGACCTGATGCCCGACGGCCTGCATAGGCAATACACCAGCATTCAGGAGTGCAAAAGCGTCATCACCACCCCCTCGGGCGGACAGGTGTTGCTGGACCGGGGCTACTACAACATCACCGGTTTGGCCTGGTCAGGACGCAGCAAGGTGGCCAGGGTTGATGTCTCGGTGGACGGCGGGCGTAACTGGCGTGCGGCCCGGTTGGAGACGCCGGTACTGAGCAAATGCCTGACCCGCTTCAACCTGGACTGGGTCTGGGACGGCAAGCCAGTGATCCTGCAGAGTCGCGCCAGCGACGACACCGGCTACGTGCAACCCAGCTACCGTCAAACCCGGGCGGTGCGTGGCACCCGTTCGATTTACCATAACAATTCGATCCAGTCGTGGCTGGTGCAGGAGAACGGCGAGGTGAAAAATGTTCAGCTGTCGTGACCTCGGGCTGGCCCTGGCCAGCCTGGCCTGCGCGCTGGGCGTGATGGCCGGGCCGCCCGCCAGCGCCGACAAATACCCCGGGGTCGGCCGCGCCGCAACACCCCAGGAACTGGCCGCCTGGGACATTGACGTCCGGCCGGACTTCAAGGGCCTCCCCCCTGGCTCAGGCTCAGTCGCCCAGGGGCAGGACGTGTGGGAAGCCAAATGCGCTTCCTGCCACGGCGTGTTCGGAGAATCCAACCAAGTCTTTAACCCACTGGTGGGCGGCACCACAGAGCAGGATGTGAAGACCGGCCGTGTGGCCCGCCTGACTGATGCGGCCTATCCCAGCCGCACCACGCTGATGAAGGTCGCCACGCTGTCAACGCTGTGGGACTACATCAACCGGGCCATGCCCTGGAACCAGCCCAAATCACTGACTCCGGACGAGGTCTATGCCGTCACCGCCTACCTGCTCAACCTGGGCAATGTGGTACCAGACAACTTCACCCTGTCCGACCGCAACATGGCCGAGGCGCAGGCCCGGTTGCCCAACCGCCAAGGCATGAGCACAGCCCATGCCCTGTGGCCAGGGCAGGAACTTGGCGGCAAGGCCAAGCCGGATGTGACTGGCTCGCGCTGCATGCGCGATTGCCCTGGCGCGATCACCGTGACATCGGCCCTGCCCGATTTCGCCCGCAACCAGCACGGCAACCTGGCCGAGCAGAACCGCGCCGTCGGCCCGCAACGCGGTGCAAACACCAGTCAGCCCGAGCTCCGGACTGGCGTTGCGCCGACGGCGCCAGCCGTGACCACAGCCGTGACCACAGCCAGCCTGGCCCCGCCTGCCAAAACCGGCGGCACCGAGGCCAAAGTAGCGCTGGCACTGGCGCTCGCCACCAAGAACGCCTGTACCGCCTGCCATGGCTTGGCACAAAAAATTGTCGGCCCTTCATTTGCCGATATCGCCAAGAAATACCCCGGCCAGATAGACTACTTGGCAGCCAAAATCAAATCCGGTGGTGTCGGTGTATGGGGACCGATCCCGATGCCGGCGCAGGCCCTCAGCGAGGCCGATGCCAAAACCCTGGCGAGCTGGCTGGCCGCTGGGGCTGGCCGGTGAAGGCACTTCACCCGCATTCATGTTTACTTAAGGAGACGACCATGCAAACCCGTCGCAAGACACTCCAGCACAGCGCCATCGTGGCCGGACTGCTGGCAGCCACCGGGCTGTTCCCTGGCCATGCCCTGGCCTTCAACGCCAAGGCCTTTGACGCCAAAACCATGAGCGATGCGCTCAAGGCACTGGGTGCTGCAGCGCCCACAGAGAGCAAGGATGTGACCATCATCGGCCCCGACATTGCCGAGAACGGCGCAGTGGTGCCCCTGGGTGCGAGCACCACCTTGGCCGGCGTCAAGCAGTTGCTGATTCTGGTGGAGAAAAACCCCAGCGCCCTGGTCGCCGCCTTTAACCTGACGGACAGCGTCGACGCCAACATCGCGGCGCGGGCCAAGATGGGCCAGTCCTCCGACGTGTACGCCGTGGCCATCATGAACGATGGCCGCGCGCTATTTGCCAAAAAAGAAGTCAAGGTCACGCTGGGCGGCTGCGGCGGCTAATCCACCAGCCGACACCAGCCAACATCAGCCTGACCCTCAACCTCAAACCCATCACTTAGGAGCCCAATATGGCAGATCCGATGCGCATTCGCGCCCAAGCAGCAGGCGGCAACGCCACCGTTCGTGTGCTCATGGCCCACGAGATGGAAACCGGCCAACGCAAGGATGCGGCTGGCAAGATCATCCCAGCCTGGCACATCACCGATGTCACGGCCACCCACAACGGCAAAACCGTGCTGACCGCCGAATGGGGCCCGGCCGTGGCCAAGAACCCGTTTCTGCAATTCAACGTTAAGGGCGCCAAGGCCGGCGACAAGATCAGCGTCAACTGGAAAGACAACCGGGGTGACAGCCGCACTGACGAGGCCACGGTCTCGTAAGCCACCTGGTGCGCGCGTGACCCGCGCTGTCACCCTGCCACCCTAACAATGAGGAGAGAAACCATGAGACGTGTCCCAACATTTGCCGTCGCCCTGCTGCTGGCCTGGGCCAGCCTGAGCGCCTGGGCCCAAAAGACCGCTGCCGACGGCATTGCCGAGTACCGGGCGATGCTGGCCGACGGCAACCCGTCCGACCTGTTTGAAGCCAAGGGTGAAGGCCTGTGGAAGCAAGCCCGTGGCCCTAAAAACGCCTCACTGGAAAAGTGCGACCTGGGCAAGGGCCCGGGCGTGGTCAAGGGCGCCTTTGTGGAGCTCCCTCGTTACTTTGCCGACACGCAACGGGTACAGGACATGGAGTCCCGTCTGCTGACTTGCATGGAAACACTTCAAGGCTTCAATGCGTCTGAGATCGCCAAGACAGCATTTGGCCGCGGCGAGCAAGTCAACCTGACGGCGCTGACGGCCTTCATTTCGGCGGAGTCACGCGGCATGGCCTTCAACCTGCCCCACAACACGGTGCAGGAAAAAACCATGTACGAGGTCGGTAAACGCCTGTTTTTTGCGCGCAGTGGCACGCATGATTTTTCCTGCTCGTCATGCCACGGCGAAGACAACAAACGCATCCGGCTACAGGACTTGCCCAATTTGACCCAAAACCCGGGCGCCGGCAGTGGCTTCGGCGCCTGGCCGGCCTACCGCGTGTCCAACGGCCAGATGTGGAGCATGCAACTGCGCCTGAACGACTGCTACCGGCAGCAGCGCTTCCCCTACCCGCTGTTTGGCAGCGATGCCACCATCGCTCTGGGCATGTACCTGGGCGTCAACGGCAAGGGTGGCGAGTCCATCGCGCCCGCCATCAAACGCTAAGGAGACACGACCATGCCAAAGACCTATGCCTATGCCGCCGCAAGCGCCTGCCTCTTCTTGAGCGCCTGCGCCTCCGTCCCGTCCAGCGCCGAACTGGACAAACTCACCGACGCCATCATCAAGGCCTCGTTCCGCGATGAAAGACTGGTCAAGGTGGACCGATTGATCCAGGACGACGCCAACCGCGAATGCAGCGCGGCCGACGTGGCGGGCAAGCCGATCGAGGAGGGTCTGCGCGCCAGCATCGAGTTGGCCAACATGAAGGCCATCAAGTGGCCGTCCGACGGTAAATTCATCGGCGATTGGCGTGAGGGCGAGAAGATTGCCCAGAGCGGACGCGGCCTGACCTGGTCCGATGACGCCAGCCAGGCCAACGGTGGGAATTGCTATAACTGCCACAAGATCGATCAAAAGGAAATTTCATACGGCACGATTGGCCCGAGCTTGCACAACTACGGCAAGCTGCGTGGCATCACCGACCCGAACAGCGCCACGGCCAAACCGATTGTCGAATACACCTGGGGCAAGATCTGGAACGCCAAGGCCTACAACGCCTGCTCCAACATGCCGCGCGCTGGCCATGCTGGCATCCTGAACGAAGCCCAGGTCCGCCACGTGGTCGGGCTGCTGCTGGACCCGAAATCGCCTGTCAACCAGTAGGCACCTTCGCCACCGGACCCGCCACACGACCCGCCGCCTGTAACCGATGCCGATGCCGATGCCATGAACCTCACCAAACGGGAATTTTTGCAAGTGCTGGGGGCTGGCACCATGGCCGGCATGGGCCTGGCACAGCATGCAGGGGCGGACGCGGCCACGGCATCAGAGGCGCTGTATGACATTCCGCGCTTTGGCACGGTGTCGTTCCTGCACCTGACCGACTGCCATGCCCAGCTCAAGCCCATTTACTTCCGCGAGCCCAACGTTAACCTGGGCTTTGGCAGCATGAGAGGGCAATTGCCGCACTTGGTCGGAGAACACCTGTTGCGCACCTGCGGCGTGCAAGCCGGCTCGGCGCAGGCCCATGCGCTGACCTACCTCGACTTTGAGCAGGCGGCGCAGCGCTACGGCAAGGTGGGTGGTTTTGCGCACCTGGCCACGCTGGTCAAACGCATGAAGGCCAGCCGGCCCGGGGCGCTGCTGCTGGACGGTGGCGACACCTGGCAGGGCTCGGCCACCGCCTTGTGGACCCAGGGCCAGGACATGGTGGAGGCCTGCAAACTGCTGGGCGTCGACCTGATGACCGGCCACTGGGAGTTCACGCTGGGCATGGAACGGGTCACCGAGATTGTCGAGAAAGAGCTGGCTGGCAAGATCGAATTCATCGCGCAGAACGTCAAGACCAACGATTTCGGTGACCCGGTGTTCAAACCCTATGTCATGCGCACCATCAACGGCGTGCCCTGCGCCATCATCGGCCAGGCTTTCCCGTACACGCCGATTGCCAACCCGCGCTACATGATGGCCGACTGGGGTTTCGGCATTCAGGAGGAGAACCTGCAAAAAACCGTGGACGAGGCGCGTGCCAAAGGCGCGCAGGTGGTGGTGCTGCTCTCGCACAATGGCATGGATGTTGACCTGAAGCTCGCCGGCCGGGTCACTGGCATCGACGCCATCCTGGGCGGCCATACCCATGACGGTATGCCGGTGGCCAGCGTCATCAGCAACCGCGGTGGCAAAACACTGGTGACCAACGCCGGCTCCAACAGCAAGTTTCTGGGCGTGCTGGATTTTGAGGTGAGCGGCGGCCGGGTGGCCGATTACCGCTACCGCCTGTTGCCGGTGTTCGCCAATATGCTGCCCGCTGACCCGGCCATGGAGGCGCTGATCACCCGCGTGCGCGCGCCGTTTGAAGCCCGCCTGGCCGAGCCCCTGGCGGTCAATGAAGGCTTGCTGTACCGACGCGGCAACTTCAATGGCACGGGCGACCAACTGCTGCTCGACGCCCTGATGGAGGTGCAAGGGACCGACATCGCCTTCTCGCCCGGCTTTCGCTGGGGCACCACCCTGCTGCCGGGCCAGACCATCACGCGCGAATGGCTCATGGACATGACCGCCATCACCTACCCGTACACCACGCTGACCAGCATGACGGGCAGCACCATCAAGACCATCCTTGAAGACGTGGCCGACAACCTCTTCAACCCCGACCCCTACTACCAGCAGGGTGGCGACATGGTGCGGGTGGGCGGCCTCAGCTACCGCTGCGACCCACAAGCTACCGCCGGCCGGCGCATTGACGACCTGCGCCTAGGTGGCCGGGCGCTCGAGGCCGACCGCAGCTACAAGGTAGCAGGCTGGGCCCCGGTGTCGGAAGAAGCTAAGCAGACCGGGGGCAAGCCGATCTGGGACCTGGTGGAGCCCTGGCTCAAGTCCAAGGGCCGGATTGCGGCACGCCAGCTCAACCTGCCCCAGGTGTCGGGCCTGGACGGCAACCCCGGCGCAGCCTGAGGCGAATCAGAGCCGATCGTGTCGCGGTTTGGCCGGACGCAGGGTGCGGCTGAGCAAGAGCACCGGCAGCAGCCCGACCAGCACCAGCGCCAAAGCCGGCAGAGCCGCCTCGCCCAGGCGCTCGTCGCGGGCCAGTTGGTAAGCCACCACCGCCAGCGTGTCGCTGTTAAACGGCCGCAGAACCAGCGTGGCCGGCAACTCCTTCATCACATCCACAAACACCAGCAGCGTGGCCGCCGCCACCGAACGCTTGAGCAGCGGCCAGTGGACCCGCGTCAGCAAGGCCGCGTCGCGGGTCCCCAACATGCGGGCCGAATCGTCAAAACTGGTGGGGATACGTGCGTAACCGCTCTGCACCGACTGCAGCGCCACCGCGCTAAAGCGCACCAGGTAGGCCCAAACCAGCCCAAAAGAGGTCGCCGTGACGAGGTAGCCCACCCCGCTCTCAGGCGCCATGACCTGCAGCCAGCCCACCGGCAGCAGCAGGCCGACCACCAGCACCGCCCCCGGCACGGCGTAGCCCAGACCGACCATCTGCACCGCCAAACGAGCCGGCAGGTCAGGTCGACGGCGCAGCTTGAAGGCCAGCAGCAGCGCCAGCGACACGGCCAGCACGGCACTGATCGCACCCAGGCGCAGGCTGTTGAGCGACCAGCCCACAAACTGCGCCCAAGGCAGGGCAGCGCCATCGGCCAGCAAGGGACGCAGCATGAACAGCACGGGCAACACAAACCCCATCAGCACCGGCAGCCCGCAGACCAGCCAGGCCAGGCCCAGTGCAGAACCCTGCAGCGGCACCGGCCGGGCATCCAGCACGTCCACCCGCCCGCCGCGGGTCAGGGCAAAACGCAGCCGGCTTTGCGCGCGACGCTCCAGCATCAGCAGCAGCGCCACCAGCAGCAGCAGCAAGGTCGCCAGCTGTGCTGCTGCGATCCGGTTGTCCATGGCCAGCCAGGCCTTGTAGATGCCTGCACTGAAGGTCTGAATGCCAAAGTAGCTGGCCACACCAAAGTCAGCCAAGGTCTCCATCAGGGCCAGGGCCGCCCCGGCAGCCACCGCCGGCCGTGCCAAGGGCAGGGCCACTTCCAGAATGCGTCGGCGCAGCGGCGCGCCCAGCAGGCGTGCTGCCTCCATCAAATGGGAGGCTCTTTCGCCCAACGCGGTCCGGGCCAGCAGATACACATAGGGGTAGAGCGTGAAGATAAAGACCCAGGCGGCGCCACCCAAGCTGCGCACTTCAGGGAAGACCCGACCCTGCAGCCCCAAGTTGGCGCGCAGGGCGGTCTGCAGCGGCCCGCTGAATTGCAAGGCATCGGTGTAGGCGTAGGCCACCACATAGGCCGGCATGGCCAGCGGCAGCAGCAAAGCCCACTCCAAGGTGCGCCGCCCCGGAAACTCGAACAGGGTCACCGCCGCCGCCGCTGTCAGTCCGACCAGCACCACCCCAAAACCCACCAGCAGGCACAGCCAAAGCGTGGTCAGGGCGTAATCGGGCAAGACGGTCGCCGCCATCTCGCGCAGGATTTGCGCTGCCGCAGCGCCGCCGTCGCTTCCGGGCAACCAGGCGGCGAGCACACTCAGCACCGGCAGCAGGAACAGCAGGACCAACAGCAGGAACAAGGCTTGGCGCAGACGGCCCAGCGGGCGAAGGGGCATGGCGGGGGCAATCACGCAGTTTGTAAATGAGAATTGTAAGCATCTACAATGAAACGCATGTTCCTAGAGGTGTCCCAACTCAGCGTGACTTACCCAGGCGGCCGCCAGGCGGCCGTTCAGCAGGTGTCATTTGGGCTGCATGCCGGAGACATCGGCGTGCTGATCGGGCCCTCGGGTTGCGGCAAGACCACCCTGTTGCGAGCTGTGGCCGGGCTGGAGCCGGTCTCACAAGGCCAGATCCAGTTGGCCGGCCAGGTGGTCAGCAGCGCCGGCCTGACACTGGCCCCCGAAGCCCGCCAAATCGGCATGGTGTTTCAGGATTACGCCTTATTCCCCCATCTGGATGTGGCCGGCAACGTCGGCTTCGGCATCGCACACCTTCCGCGTACAGAGCGTGCTGCGCGGGTGGCCGAGGTGCTGGCGTTGGTGGGGCTGGCCGGCCAGCAGCAGCGGTATGCGCATGAGCTCTCAGGGGGCCAGCAGCAGCGGGTGGCCCTGGCCCGCGCCCTCGCACCCAGACCCCGCCTGCTGCTGCTGGATGAGCCTTTCTCGAACCTCGACGTGGACCTGCGCGAACGACTGGCGCATGAGGTCCGCAGCATTCTGAAAGCCGCCAACACCACCGCGCTGTTTGTGACGCACGACCAGTTGGAGGCCTTTGCCATTGGCGACACCATCGGGGTGATGCACCAAGGTCAGTTGCACCAGTGGGACGACGCCTACACCCTGTACCACCGACCGGCCTCGCGCTTTGTCGCTGAGTTCATCGGCCACGGCGTGTTTGCGCCCGCCACCATCCGTGAGATCGACCAGCATGTGGTGGTGCAAACCCCGCTGGGTGACCTGACCGACGTGGCCGAATGCCCATTGCCGGGCGCCTTTGCTGAAGGCGCTTGCGATGTGCTGCTGCGCGCCGACGACATCGTGCACGACGACGACGCCCCGGTCAAAGCCCAGATCACACGCAAGGCCTTCCGGGGTGCCGATTTTCTGTACACCCTGCGCTTGGCCAGCGGCGAAACGGTGATGGCCCATGTGCCCAGCCACCACGACCACAAAATCGGCGAGTGGATCGGCATCCGAGCCCAGGTCGACCACGTGGTCACCTTCAACGGCCTCTGCCCCGCCACCGGCGGCAAACTCTGCCACCTACCCTGCGACCTGGCCTGTGCACAGGCCCCCACGGCTGGCGCGCCGGCACCAGTACCGCAAAGTTAGCGCACAGCCCCCAAGTCGTCATACCCGCGCAGGCCCTCAGCTCGTCATTCCAGTTCGACCCACCGGTCGTCATACCCGCGCAGGCGGGTATCCATGCTTTTTGCTACAACTTAGATAGCTAAAACCCTATATATAGCAAGGGCTGGAGGCATATTCTCTATATATTTTTGTTGAATTGCAGAGCCCCTTTTCTCACGCGGCCACCTAGGCTGGCCCGCCCCGGTCAAATCTACTCGCTGGCGCAGTGGGTGGCCATACCGGCGGGCTGAAGCCAATTCGCGGTTGCCACAGAGGCCGTACGAGGCAGCGGTGTTAAAGCCAGCCACGGTAACGCGCCTACACCTCGAACCGCGAGCGCGTAAGCCCGACGGTGTGGACGCCCACTGTGCTCGCAAAGAACGTCGCCACCAAGGCTGGCCCGCCGGGCGTCCGTGACGCCTGGCCTGCGCGCTCGCGGCTCGAGGTGTAGGTTGGCCACCTCGGCTGGCGTCAACACCACGATAGTCAGCCAACTCTGTGGCAACCGCAAATGAGCTCCGGCCTGTCGCCACAGCCACCCGACAGGCTTGCGAATAGCGTCGGTACGCCCATCAGGAAGTCCGGACTGCCCTGCCCCGCGCTCATCTGCTCGCTGGCGCAGTGGGTGGCCATACCGGCGGGCTGAAGCCAATTCGCGGTTGCCACAAAGGAGGTTCGCGGAACCGGTGTTAACGCCAGCCCCGGTAGTGCGCCAACACCTCGAACCGCGAGCGCGCAAGCCAGCCGGTATGGACGCCCACTGTGCTCGCCAATACAGCTCGAATCGCGTGGCCAGCTATAACAAAGCAGCAACCCTCAAGCTGCCTGAAAAGCCACTCGCCCGCCCACAATGGTGTAACGAACACAACCCGGTAACTCGTAGCCGGAGAACGGCGTGTGTTTACCCTGACTGCGCAGGTGCCCGGCGTCTACCGTCCAGGCGGCGGCCGGGTCAAACACGCAGAGATCAGCCACCGCTCCGACCACCAGGCGCCCGGCATGGGTGCCTTGCGGCCCAAGGGCGCTGCCCAGCACCTGGGCCGGCCCGCTGCTGACTGTGGCCAGCGTCTGCGCCAGGCCCAGGCCGCGCTGCTGGCCCCATTTGAGCGCCAGGCTCAGCAACAGTTCCAGGCCAGTGGCGCCCGCCTCGCTCTCGGCAAAGGGCAGGGCTTTGGCATCGTCATCCACCGGCGTGTGGTCGGACACCAGGGCATCGATGGTGCCATCGGCCAGACCGGCCTGCAGCGCCTCGCGGTCGCGCTGCTGGCGCAGTGGCGGGTTCAGGCGGGCTCGGCTGTCAAAGTAGCCCAGGTCGACATCGGTCAGGTGCAGCGAGTTGATGCTGACGTCGCAACTGACCCGCAGACCGTCGAGCTTGGCCTGGCGCACCAGCGCCACGCCAGCGGCGCTGCTCAGCCGGCACAGGTGCACGCGGGCGCCGGTGGCTTTCATCAGCTCAAAAATGGTGTACAGGGCGATGGTCTCCGCCGCCACTGGCACGCCGCTCAGGCCCATGCGGGTGGCCAGGGCGCCGCTGGCGGCCACGCCACGGCCCAGGTGGTAGTCCTGCGGCCGCAGCCAGACGGCGTAATCAAAAGTGCTGGCGTACTGGAAGGCGCGTTGCAACACCTGGGTGTTGGCCAGCGGCACTTCGGCCTGGCTGAAGGCGACGCAGCCGGCCTCGCTCAGGGCCACCATTTCGGTCAGGGTCTCGCCGGCCAGGTTGCGGGTCAGGGCGCCCAAGGGGTGCACCTGGGCCAAATTCAGGGTTTCGGCACGGTGGCGCAGCATCTCCACCAGGCCGGGCTCGTCTAGCACCGGGTCGGTGTCGGGTGGGCAAACCAGCCGCGTCACGCCACCGGCCACGGCGGCGGCCAGTTCCGACTGCAGCATGCGCGCATGCTCATGGCCGGGCTCGCGCAGGCGCACCGCCAGGTCGACCAGGCCGGGCACCACGATGCAGCCGCGGGCATCAATGACTTGGTCTGGGCGGAAGTCAGTCGCTATATTTTTAATAGCTACAACCTCAGCATTGACAAGGGCTACATCGGTAATTTCGTCAAAACCCGAGGCCGGGTCGATCACCCGGCCGCCGCTGATCAGCATGTTCATGTTGGTGTCATTCCTCGTGCGGGGCTGCCGGCCTCAGGCGTCATTGCCGGCCACAATGCTCATCACCGCCATGCGCACTGCAATGCCAAAAGTGACTTGCGGCAGGATCACGCTCTGCACGCCGTCCACCACCGCCGAGTCAATCTCAACCCCGCGGTTGATCGGCCCCGGGTGCATCACGATCGCGTCCGGCCGCGCCAGTTGCAGCTTTTCGGGCGTCAGGCCGAAGCTTTTGAAAAACTCTTGGCTCGAGGGCAGCAGCGCGCCACTCATGCGCTCGTTTTGCAGGCGCAGCATGATGACCACGTCGCAGTCGCGGATGCCCTCCTCCAGCGTGTGGCAGACCCGCACGCCCATGGGCGCCAAATCAGCCGGCACCAGGGTCTTGGGGCCGACCACCCGCACCTCGGCGCAGCCGAGCGTGGTCAGGGCATGGATGTCGGAGCGCGCCACGCGCGAGTGCAGCACGTCGCCGACGATGGCCACGGTCAGGTTGGCAAAGTCTTTCTTGTAATGCCGGATGGTGTACATGTCCAGCAGCCCCTGGGTCGGGTGGGCGTGGCGGCCGTCTCCGGCGTTGATCACATGCACATGGGGCGCCACGTGCTGGGCAATCAGGTAGGGCGCGCCCGACTCGCTGTGCCGCACCACGAACAGGTCGGCCGCCATGGCGCTCAGGTTGGCAATGGTGTCAAGCAAGGACTCGCCCTTGGACGCTGAGGAGCGGGCAATGTCCAGGTTGATGACGTCGGCGCTCAGGCGCGTGGCGGCAATCTCAAAGGTGGTGCGGGTCCGGGTTGAGTTCTCAAAGAACAGGTTGAACACGCTTTTGCCGCGCAGAAGTGGCACTTTTTTGACCTCGCGGTCGTTCACGCTGACAAAGTTGGCGGCGGTGTCGAGCACCTGGGTCAGGATGCTTTTGGGCAGGCCTTCGATCGAGAGCAGGTGGATCAGCTCCCCATGGGCGTTGAGCTGCGGGTTGCGGCGGGACAGCATGGCTAGCGCGCCTCCACTTCAAAGCTGAAGACGCCGGCAGCATCGCGGGCCAGCGCCAGCGACTGGCTGGGGGCCAGCACCACGCGTGCGGCACAGACCTCGGCCTGCACCGGCAGCTCGCGCCCACCCCGGTCCACCAGCACCGCCAGTTGCACACTGGCCGGACGGCCAAAGTCAAACAGCTCGTTGATCACAGCGCGCAGGGTGCGGCCGGTGTAAAGCACGTCATCCACCAGCAGAATATGGGCGTCTTTGACATCAAAAGGAATGCGGGTTTGGGCGGCGGCAGTCATGCCGCGACGCGAAAAATCGTCGCGGTGCAAGGCCGACGAAATGATGCCGGGCGGGCCGTCCAGCTGCAAATCGCGTTGCAGCCGCTCGGCCAGCCAGGCGCCGCCCGATGTCACGCCCACCAGGCGCATGCCTGGCCGAAAAATACTGCGCACCCCTGCCAGCAACGCCAGGTACAGGGCCTCGGCGTCCAGCGTCAGACTGCTCATGGCAGGCTCCTCAAAAACTGTTCCAGAATGATGCAGGCCGCTGCCGCGTCGGCATCCTTGGCGCCGGCAGACAGCGCCTCGGTGGTGCTGTAGCGCTCGTCCACCTCAAACACTGGCAGCTGAAAGCGGCCGTGCAACTGGCGGGCAAAGCGCCGGGCGCGGCGGGTGTTCTCATGGGCCTGACCATCCGGGTGAAACGGCACGCCCACCACCAGCGCGTCGGGTTGCCACTCGCGCAGCACCTTGGCAATGGCCACAAAGCGGGCGTCGCCCTCGGCCTGCACCGTGCCATGCGGTTGCGCCGTGCGCAAGAGCCGGTTGCCCAGCGCCAGGCCGGTGCGTTTTTCACCAAAGTCCACGCCCAAAAAAGTTTGTAAGGCCGCGGCCACCACCACTGGCTGGGCCAGCGCCGCAGCCTGGCTCATGCGTGGCCCACGTCGGGCGACAGCATCCAGGCTTCCAGCCCGAGCAGTTTCAGCGCTCGGTCGTAACGCTCGGCCACTGGCGTGTCAAAAATCACGCTGGGATTTGCCGCCACGGTGAGCCAGCTGTTGTCCGACAGCTCAGACTCAAGTTGCCCTTCGGCCCAGGCCGAGTAACCCAGCGACACCAGCACCCTGCGTGGCCCGGAGCCCGTGGAGATGGCCTCCAGAACGTCCTTGGAGGTGGTCATCTCCAGGCCGCCCGGAATGCTCATGGTGGAGGCGTACACCGGCGCGATGGTCTGATCGGTCGCACCAAAAATAGACTCATGCAGCACAAAACCGCGTTCGGTCTGAACGGGCCCACCCTGGAACACCGGAGCTGTCGACAAATCTTCGCGGTGCAGCGGCAGGTCGACCTTTTCAAACAGTCGGCGCATGTCAATGTCGCAGGGTTTGTTGATCACCAGGCCAAGCGCGCCACGCTCGTTGTGCTCGCAGAGGTAGACCACACTTCGGGCAAATACCGCATCCTGCAATCCTGGCATGGCGATCAGGAAATGGTTGGTCAGGTTGGTCAGGGCAAAATCTCCGCGCATTCAACAATTTTAGCGGTGAACATGGGCAAACGATTTGATACCGGCTTGATGTGGTTCCGTCGCGATCTGCGGGTGAGCGACAACGCCGCCCTGTGCCTGGCGCTGCAGGCCTGCCGTCGGGTGCACTGCGTGTTTGTGTTTGACAAAGACATCCTCGACCCACTGCCGCGTGTGGACCGGCGGGTCGAATTTATCCGTGAGTCGCTGTGTGAGCTGGACACCAAGCTGCGCGAACTCGCCGCCCAACCGGGCGCGGGCCTGATCGTGCGCCACGGCGCGGCTGGCACCGAATTGCTGGCCTTGGCCAAAACCCTGCAGGTACAGGCGGTATTTGCGGCACACGACGACGAACCGCAATCATTGGCTCGGGACGCCCAGGTTCGCGGCGCACTGGCTGAGCTTGGCGTGCTGCTGCAGACCTGCAAGGACCATGTGGTGTTTGAGCGACGCGACATCCTGACCCAGGCCGGCGCACCCTACGGCGTCTTCACGCCCTACAAGAACAACTGGCTGGCCAGCGTCACACCGGCGCATCTGCGTCAACACGACCCGGCGCCGCTGGCCTCGGCGCTGGCGCCACGGCCTGCCGAGTTACAACAACCAGTACCCAACCTGGCTGACCTGGGCTTTGCGACCAGCAATTTGCGGGATCTCAAGATTCCCACCGGCAGCTCGGGTGCACAAGCCCTACTCACCGATTTCTTGGACCGCATCGACGCGTACGACGAGACCCGCGACTTTCCGGCTGTCAAAGGGCCAAGCTACCTGAGTGTGCACCTGCGTTTTGGCACCATTTCGGTGCGCGAGCTCGCCTTACTGGCGCTGCCGCGCCAGCGCCAAGGCAGCCGTGGCGCCGCAGTTTGGTTGGGTGAGCTGATCTGGCGTGACTTCTACGCGCAAATTCTGGCCAATTTCCCGCACGTGGCGAAAGGCGCCTTCAAGCCGGCCTATGACGCCATCGCCTGGGAAAAAGGAGAGCGGGCGCAGACATTGTTTGCCGCCTGGTGCGACGGCCGTACCGGCTACCCGCTGGTGGACGCGGCGATGGCGCAAATCAACCAGACCGGCTACATGCACAACCGGCTGCGCATGGTGGTGGGCAGTTTCCTGGTGAAAGACCTGGGCATTGACTGGCGCTGGGGGGAGCGTTATTTCGCCACCCACCTGAATGACTTTGACCTGTCGGCCAACAACGGCGGCTGGCAGTGGGTCAGCTCCAGCGGCTGTGACGCCCAGCCCTACTTCCGGATCTTCAACCCGGTCAGCCAGAGCGAGCGGTTTGACCCCGAAGGCAAGTTCATACGACGCTATTTGCCGCAGCTGGCCCAGCTCCCAACCAAGGTATTGCATGCGCCCTGGACCGCCAAGCCGCTGGAGCTGCAAATGGCCGGAGTGCGCCTCGGGCATGATTACCCGGCACCAGTGGTGGCACACGACGAGGCACGGGAGCGGACGCTGGCGCGCTACGCCGTGGTGAAAAAAGCCTTGCCCGCCACCTGAAGGCGTTGCGCATCGGCCTGGAGCTGCGACGTCAGACCAGGCGCCAAATCAGCCTGGTCCAGGGCCTGCGCATGCTCGGTCATTTGGTGGGCGGCCATCAGCAAGGCCTGGTTGCCGAGCTGGCGTGCGAGATCTTGTACCTGAGCCACGATACGGATCACCTCCAGGCCGGCACTGCGGTTGTCGGGTCGCGCTGTCCACTGGCGCAGGGCGCTGCCAAGGGTAGACAGCAGAGCGCTCCACTCTTTGCCAAGGTGGAGTGAGGCTGGCCTGGTCAGACGCTGCACCAGCGCCTGGACCATGGCCGGCTCGGGCTGCTTGAGGAAGCCCGCAGCAAATTGGTGCAGCAGCCGGCGCACGGCTTCCGCCGCGGCCAGAAACATCTCCCCATCCTCGGGCACCAGAGGGAATCCCGGCTGCACATGGCGCAGAACCTGGGCCAGGGAAGCGGCAAAACCGGCCAGGTCAGCAAACCCGATCTGCTGGGCCGCCGCCGACAGACCATGGGCCAACGCAATGGTGCTGTCCGACACCGCCCGATGCGGCTCCAAGGTCCACTCCGTGAGGTCCAACAACAACTGCCGCGACAGTTCATCGGCATCATTCAAAAACAGGTTGTGGGCCGCGATGTCCACCTCTAGCTCGCCAATCACCCGAACCCTGTCCTGGGCATCAGCAGCGTCGCCACCCGACAACAGCCGCAAGGGCTCTGAGGCCAGTGCCTCGGTGGCGGGCGTCGCCTGGCCGGCGGCGGGATCTCGCTCGGCGCAAGCGGCCAGCAAGGGGGCAAGAGCTCGTCCCACAGTGGGGTCTCCCCTCGCGCCAACTGCATGTACACGCGCAAGGTTTGCGCTGCCAGTCGCTTGTCGGCAACATCCAGAGTACTCAGGCCCGTCGCCAAGGCTTCAAAAAACGTCGCGCAAACGGACCAGAAATACCGCTCAGGGGCACGCTGCTCAGTGTCGGCCAGACCCAGGCTCAGCTCACGCAGGCCGGCCGCTGCACTTGCATCGGCCGAACGAATGATGTTGAGCACCAGCGCGTCCATGCGGGCACGGGTCTGAGGACCATAATTAACGGCGCCGGGATTTGCGGGGGACATGACCGGCATGGCGAAGGCGAGCAGTCTGGCGCAGTCCCTGGCGGACTCAGATCTGGACCAGTTCGAAATCTTCCTTGCGAGCAGCGCACTCGGGACAGGTCCAGTTCAGCGGCACGTCGGCCCACCGGGTGCCGGGGGCAATGCCAGTATCGGGATCACCCAACGCCTCGTCATAGATCCAGCCGCAAATCAGGCACATCCAGGTTTGGGTCTCTTCCACAAAAAGCCTTCGCATAGAATTCAGATCAATAAACAAAATGGGCTTTGGCGAGATCTGAATCGCACGCCACCACGTGCTCCATTCTGTCCGAAGAACTGTCGCTTTTCGCCCATGCCCGCTACCCTCACCGCCGACCCCGCCGCTGCCCTGGCCGACCCTGACGAGATGGCTGGGCCGGCCTGCGTGTTGGTGTTCAATGCCAGCGACCCCAGCGGCACAGGGGGCCTATCGGCCGACATCACGGCGATCGCCTCGGTGGGTGCGCACGCGCTACCAGTCGTGACTGGCGCTTACGCCCGGGACACAGCACAAATCTTTGGCTATTTTTCGATTGACGAAGAAGCGGTCAGCGAACAGGCCCGGGCTGTCCTTGAAGACGTGGCGGTGCAAGTCATCAAGGTCGGCTTTGTCGGTTCGCCAGACAACCTCAGCGCCGTAGCGGGTGTGTCTGCCGACTACCCGGAGACGCCGCTGGTGGCCTATATGCCCAGCCTGGCCTGGTGGGATGAACAACGTATTGACGATTACCTGGACGCCTTCAAGGAACTGGTCTTGCCACAGACCACCGTCCTGGTCGGCAGCCACAGCACGCTGTGGCGCTGGCTGCTGCCCGACTGGAGCACGGAACGCAGCCCCGGCGCTCGCGACATCGCCCGCGCAGCCCATGAATTGGGTGTGCCCTACACGCTGGTGACGGGCATCGCGTTGCCAGACCAGTTCATCGACAACGTGCTGGCCACGCCCAATGCGGTGGTGGCCAGTGAAAAGTTTGAGCGTTTTGAAGCCGTTTTTTCTGGCGCTGGAGACACCTTGTCGGCGGCCCTGGCGGCGCTGCTGGCCAGCGGCAGCACGCTGGCCGAAGCCGCCTCTGAAGCGCTGTGTTACCTGGACCGCTGCCTGGACAGCGGCTTTCGGCCTGGCATGGGCCACTTGGTGCCAGACCGCATGTTCTGGGCCCAGTCCGACGATGACACGCCGGACGACCCACAGACCGACATCGAGGCCGAGATCGAGATCGAGATCGACGAAAATTCTGCAGCCCCACTTCCTCTCAACGGACCCCTATGACCCAACAACACGACCAGAACCAGACCCTGTTTGAACGTGCTCGGCACGTGATCCCCGGCGGCGTGAACTCACCTGTGCGGGCCTTCAAGGCTGTCGGTGGCACACCGCGCTTTATCAAACGGGCTCAGGGCGCCTATTTTTGGGATGCCAACGACCAGCGCTATATTGATTACATTGGCTCCTGGGGGCCCATGATCCTGGGCCATGGTCACCCGGCCGTGGTGGAAGCCGTGCAAAAAGCCGTGCTGGACGGCTTCTCTTTTGGGGCACCGACCGAGCGTGAGGTGGAACTGGCCGAGGCCATCCTGGCGCGGGTGCCGTCCATGGACATGGTCCGCCTCGTGAGCTCGGGCACCGAGGCCGCCATGAGCGCCATTCGCCTGGCCCGTGGCGCCACCGGCCGCAACAAGCTGATCAAGTTCGAAGGTTGCTACCACGGCCACGCTGACGCCCTGCTGGTCAAGGCCGGCTCGGGCCTGGCCACATTTGGCAACCCGACCAGCGCCGGAGTACCGCCCGAGGTGGTGCAGCACACCCTGGTGCTGGAGTACAACCATGTGGCCCAGCTGGAAGAAGCCTTTGCCCTGCACGGCAAGGACATCGCCTGCCTGATGATCGAGCCGATCGCCGGCAACATGAATTTTGTGCGGGCCTCAGTGCCGTTCATGAAGCGCTGCCGCGAACTTTGCACCGAGCACGGGGCGTTGCTGGTGTTTGACGAGGTGATGACCGGCTTTAGGGTCGCACTGGGCGGCGCTCAAAGTGTCTATGCGCGGGCGCTGCCCGGCTTTGAGCCCGACATGACGGTGATGGGTAAGGTCATTGGCGGCGGCATGCCTTTGGCAGCCTTCGGCGCCAAACGGGCGGTGATGGAACACCTGGCCCCGATGGGCGCGGTCTACCAGGCCGGAACCCTGTCGGGCAACCCGGTGGCCACCGCCTGCGGCCTGGCCACGCTGCATCAAATCAGCCAACCCGGTTTTTATGACGATTTAGCCCGCAAGACGCGCCAACTGGTGGCCGGCTTACAGGCCGCGGCCGACGCTCAAGGCCTGCCCTTTTGCGGCGACAGCGAAGGTGGCATGTTCGGCTTCTTTCTGATGCCTGAGCTGCCGCAAAACTACCCGAAGGTGATGACCACGAACGGCGCGCGCTTCAACCAGCTGTTTCACGGCCTGCTGGACAGTGGGGTCTACATTGCGCCCGCCCTGTACGAAGCTGGGTTTGTCAGTGCCGCGCATACCGACGCCGACATCGAGCAGACGATTGGTGCTGCCACCGAGGTCTTTCGCCTGATGGGCACTGCCTGAGGCGCACCGCATTTGTTACAGGCCTTTACATCCCCGATACACCTGCACGGTCAGTGCCGGCCTAAACTTCTTACACATTGGACTCAAGAAGGAACGACACCATGAAAAAAGTTGCTCTGCCCCTGCTGCTGGCCTTGGGAAGCGGCCTGTCAATGGCTCAAGAGGTCGGCCGTGTGATCAGCACCACACCGGTGATCCAGCAAATCGGCGTACCACGCCAAGTTTGCACCACCCAACAGGTGACTAGCCCCGGGGTGAAATCAGGCGCAGGCGCTGCCATGGGCGCGATTGCCGGCGGCGCCATTGGCAACAACATCGGTGACGGGGCTGGCCGAGTCGTGGCAACCATGCTCGGCCTGGTCGGCGGTGCCCTTTTGGGTGATCGGGTTGAAGGTGCGCCCACCGCTCAAGTGCAAAATGTCCAAAGCTGCAGCACCCAGACTTTTTATGAGAACCGCACGGTCAGCTACAACGTGGTCTACGAGTTCAACGGCAAGCAGTACACCGTGTCCATGCCGCAAGACCCCGGGCCGTTTGTCAAACTGCAGGTCACTCCGATCAGCGCAACGACAGTAGTCCCAGCGACAGTGGCCACCTATGCCCAACCGGCCGTCACGACACAAGAGGTCATCATCGTCGAACGACCCAGTTATGTTGTGGCGCAACGAAACCATTACGCGCGCCCCTACCATCCGCCTGTAGGCATCAACCTTCAATGGGGATACCCGCTCGAAAACGGCCATCGGCACTGGCGTTAAGGGCAGCAGTCCTGCCAGGTTATTGCTACTTTTTCAATAGCTAGAAAGGTCCAGCCCATAAGGGCTGGAGGCACTTTTGATGCTTAATGACGGAAATGGCGAACGCCGCTGAACACCATGGCCACGCCGCGTTCGTCGGCCGCATCAATCACCTCCTGGTCGCGCAGGCTGCCGCCGGGCTGGATCACGCAACAGGCACCTGCATCGACCACCACGTCCAAGCCGTCACGGAACGGGAAAAACGCGTCGCTGGCAACCACAGCGTCTTGTAGGCTCAAGCCGGCATGGCCGGCCTTGATGCTGGCAATGCGGGCTGAGTCGAGCCGGCTCATCTGCCCGGCGCCTACCGCCAGGGTCATGCCTTGGCTGCAAAACACAATCGCATTGCTCTTCACATACTGCGCCACAGTCCAGGCAAACAGCAGGTCCTGCAACTGCTCCGGGCTGGGCTGACGCCGTGTCACCACTTTCATATCGGCTAGGCGAAGCTGATGGTTGTCAGCGGTCTGCATCAACAGGCCCGAGCCCACCCGTTTGACGTCCATCGCGTTGCGGCCTTGCGCCCAGGCGGTATCGCCACCAGGCGGCAGCGCTATCTGCAACACCCGCACATTGGGCTTGTTCTGCAAAACGGCCAGCGCCTCGGGGGTGTAGTGCGGGGCCATCAGCACCTCGACAAATTGCTTGGAAATTTGCGTTGCGGCTGGCCCGTCGACCGAGCAATTAAGGGCAATGATGCCGCCAAATGCCGAGGTCGGGTCAGTCTGCCATGCCCTGGCATAGGCCGCCAGGGCATGTTCGCCCAGGGCCACGCCGCAGGGGTTGGCATGTTTGACGATGACACAGGCCGGCGTCGCGAAGCTCTTCACGCACTCCCAAGCGGCATCGGCATCGGCGATGTTGTTATAGGAGAGCTCTTTGCCCTGCAGCTGATGCGCTGTCACCAGCGAGCCGGGCGCCGGCTCCAGGTCACGGTAAAAAGCTGCCTGCTGGTGCGGGTTCTCGCCGTAGCGCAAATCCTGCAGCTTGATGAAACGGCCATTCGCCTGCCCTGGGAACAGCTGCGGCACCGGGGGCTTGCCGTCTTCGGGCAAGTCAAGGGCCGACAGATAGTCGCTGATGGCGCCGTCGTATTGGCTGATTCGGTTGAACGCCGCCACGGCCAAAGCAAACCGGGTTTTGTCTGACAAACGCCCGTCTGCCTGCAACTCCGCCAGCACCGCGGGGTACTGGGTGGCGTCGGTCAGCACGCCCACATCTTTCCAGTTCTTGGCACCACTGCGCACCATGGCTGGGCCGCCGATGTCAATGTTCTCTATGACGTCGTCCAGGCTGCAACCGGGCCGGGCCACGGTCGCCTCGAAGGGGTAGAGGTTGACCACCAGCAGGTCAATGGTGTCAATGCCATGCGCGGCCAGCGCCGCCATGTGCTCGGGCATGTCACGGCGGGCCAGCAGACCGCCGTGCACTTTGGGGTGCAGGGTTTTGACGCGCCCGTCCAGCATCTCAGGGAAACCCGTGAGTTCAGCCACTTCGGTCACCGGCAAGCCCTGCGAGGCCAGCAGCTTGGCGGTACCTCCGGTGGAAATCAGCTTGACGCCTAAGGCGTGCAAGGCTTGCGCGAAGGCCAACAGGCCCGTTTTGTCGGAGACCGAGAGGAGAGCGTTCATCTATTCGACCAGCTTGTGCTCAAGCAGCTTCTTGCGCAGCGTGTTGCGGTTGAGCCCCAGCCACTGCGCGGCACGCGATTGGTTGTGGTCGGCGTGCTGCATGACAATTTCAAGCAACGGTCGCTCCACCACGGATACCAGCATGTCGTACATGCTGTCTGGCTCGGTGCCCTGCAGGTCCCGCAGATACCCCTCCAGGCTGCTGCGCACACAGTCTTGAATCAATTGCTTGCTCATGGCGTTGTCTCCAGATGAGGCTCTAGCTTGGGCCGTTCTACCGCGCGCGCAGCGGGCAGCCGGTCCATTTGTTGGTTGAGTCGCTCAAAATAACCGGCTACAGCCAGCAGTTGCTGCCCGCAGTCGTCCATCAGGTTCATTCGGTCCCGAAAATCGTCGCTGCCCGGCAGGTCTTGCAGGTACCAGGCGATGTGCTTGCGAGCGGTTCTAACGCCCAGGTAATCGCCATACAGGCTGTAATGGTCGTGCAGATGCTCCAGCAGTAACTGCCTCACTTCAGCGACGAGGGGAGGCGCCAGGTGCTTACCCGTCGCCAAAAAATGGGCGATTTCACGAAAAATCCATGGCCGGCCTTGCGCAGCCCGCCCAACCATGACCGCGTCGGCGCCGGTGGCTGCCAACACCGCCTGCGCCCGCTCGGGGCTGTCAATGTCGCCATTGGCCACCACCGGCACCTTGACGGCCGCCTTGACCGCCGCCACGGTGTCATATTCGGCGAGGCCCCGGTAGCCCTGCTCCCGGGTGCGGCCATGTACCGCAATCATCTGGACACCGGCTTGTTCAGCGGCAATGGCCAGGGCCACGGCATTTTTGTGCGCCTGGCACCAGCCGGTGCGCATCTTCAAAGTGACCGGCACGCCGTGGGGGCCGCAGGCCGCCACCACAGCCGCCACAATGTTCATCGCCAACGTCTCGTCCTGCATCAGGGCTGATCCAGCCCACTTGTTGCAAACCTTCTTGGCTGGGCAACCCATGTTGATGTCAATGATCTGGGCGCCCCGGTCGATGTTGTAGCGCGCTGCATCGGCCATCATGCCCGGCTCGGTGCCGGCGATTTGCACCGCAATCGGCCCGGGCTCTCCATCGTGGTTGGCACGGCGCGCAGTTTTGGGCGTGTTCCATAGATCGGGCCGGGATGTCACCATCTCACTCACTGCATAGCCGGCCCCCAGGCGTCTGCAAAGCTGCCGGAATGGCCTGTCGGTGACCCCTGCCATCGGGGCTACGAACAAGCGGTTGGGCAACTGAAAAGGACCAAGTTTCATTCAGGCGAAAGGTAGTGGGCGGCGGGCAGAATCAAAGCGCATCGGCCCTGAAAGCAGGGTGTGAATGGCATTCTAACTGCCCAAAAATTCAGCAACCGAAACGCTCGGGCTGGCATAACAGCCCGCTACCTCAACGCAAGCCCTGCTTATACTCGCGCCCACATGGACGCCTGGATCACCCCCCTGCTGGCCTGGCTGGCGCTGCCAGAATTCGGTCTGAGCACGGTATTTGTGGTGTCGTTCATCTCAGCCACACTGCTGCCGATGGGCTCAGAGCCAGTGGTGTTCGGCTTGGTCAAGCTCAACCCCGCCATGTTCTGGCCAGTGATCCTGGTGGCCACAGCGGGCAACACGCTGGGTGGCGCCGTGACCTGGGGGATGGGCTGGGCGTCTCACCGGGTCGTGGACAAGTACCAACACTCCGCCCACCACGTGCGTGCGCTGGACTGGCTGCAACGCATCGGCCCCAAAGCCTGCCTGCTGGCCTGGCTACCTGGCCTGGGGGACCCGCTGTGCGCTGTGGCGGGCTGGCAGCGCCTGCCATTCTGGCCCTGCCTGCTGTACATGGGCATTGGCAAATTTATGCGCTACCTGCTGATGACGGCGGCGCTGCTTTGGGTGTTTCCGTCAGCGGCACTCAGCTAAACCTCAAGCGCTGGCCGATACCGAGCCCCTGCGCCTTCTGCAGCAGGGCATAACCCAGCGCAATGTCACTCAAGGACAGGCCCCGGTGCCAGAACAGAATGGTTTCAGCCTCGTTCTCGCGCCCTACCTTGAGCCCCGCCACCACCTGACCCATCTCGGCGTGCAAAGTCTGTGCCGACAACTTTCCCGCCTCCACATGGGCCCGCAAAGACCCGAATTGCCCGCCTTTGCACTGACCCCAGTCGTCCACAACCAGTTTAGACATGATGTCGGTCAGGCTCAGCTCCACCGCGCTCATGGTCCCGTATGGCACCACCAAAGCGCCTGGCTTGATCCATTCGGTTTTCAGCAGCGGTGTGGGCTCGCGCAGGCGAGAGGCCTCAACCACAATGTCGGCGCCCGCCACGGTGTCTTGCCAGTTGTCACACACCCGAACCGGTTTGCCCAGATCCTGGGAGAGCCGCTCGCCGAATGCGTTGCGGCTCTCGGGCCGCGCCGAATGCACGCGAATCTCGTCGAAATCAAACAACTTGTCGAGCAGCCGCACGTTCCAGTAAGCGGTGCCACGGGCACCGATATGACCCAGCACCTTGCTGTTCTTGCGGGCCAGGTACTTGGCGCCAATGGCCGTCACCGCGCCGGTGCGCATGTCTGTGATGGCGGAGGCATCGATGATGGCGACCGGGACGCCGGTGCGTGGGTCGAACAAGTTGAGCACCCCTAATTCAGAGGGCAAGTCCTGCTTGTAATTGTCGACAAAGTCGCCCACCACCTTCACACCAGCCAGGTTGATCGGCGCCCCAATGGCGCCGCGCAACACATTGAAGTGCCCGTCCACGCCAGCCTTGGGCGCCAGGTGCATGCGCGGCTCGATGACACATTCGCCACGGCCCTGCGACGCCAGGCTGGACTCGATGGCCTGAAGGATCTCGTCGTCGGTGAGTGCGAGGGCCTCGATGTCGGGGCCGTTGAGGTAGGTGATGTGGATGGGGTTCATGATGGTCAAGGTTCAAGTTCGGTCAATTGGGCCCGGGTTATCGGTGTAAGTCAGGCACCGCGCAGCGCGTAGCCGGCCATGCCAACGCTCACCGCAGCGCGCAGTTGCCCAACCACCTTGTCTGTAAACAAGGCATCCTGCGCGGCCATCGCATCAGGGCCGCAGGGGCGGTCTGCCTGCAGGGGTGCCACGGCGGATCGCACGGCGTCAAACACCACCTGCGTGCCGACACCCAGCGTGAGCAGGCCCCGCAAGTCAAGCGCTTGGGCCGCCACCAGCGCCTCGACAGCCACCAGGTGGCGCAGCAAACGCATCTGCTCGTCGAGTTTACGCACACACAACAGGGCATGGGTGGCGTGGTCCTCCACCGTGTCAGACACCACCACCGCGTCCAGGCTGGCCGGCGTGGCCTTGAGGCGTATCTCAGCGTGCAGGGCGGCCGCGGTCTTTTGCATGGCATTGAAACCCACGCTGGCCCCACCCACAGGCGACAGGTACTTGGGCAGCCCGCTCAAGGCCTGGTTCTGCAGCTTGATCACCCGCTGCACCGATGCCGTTGCCAGGTGGGTGAGAGCGATCGCCATGCTGTCAAAAGCCAGCGCGATCATCGGCGGATGAAAATTGGGCGACGACAGCATTTCGCCCTCTGCCGCAAGCACCAGCGGGCTGTCTGAGATGCCGTTGACCTCACACTCCACCGCGTCGCTGAGCATGGCCAATGCGGCGTGCGTGGCGCCAAACAACTGCGCCATGGTCCGAAAAGACAAGGCGTCCTGGATCGAGCGCGGTGGTGCAGCGTAAAGGCTGCTGCCCGCCAGCAGCGCCCGGAACAGCGCCGCTGCCGCCACCTGCGCGCCCGCCGGCCGGGCCGCCGCAATGCGTGGGTCGAACACACTCAGGTTGGCCGCATAACCCTCATCTGCCAGGGCGGCAACCGAAGCGGCGACAAGAAGCAGTTCGGCAAGGTCTGATGCCACCAGGGCCGCGTACCCGGCCGTGACCGGGCTGGCATTGATCAAGCCCAGGCCGTCCTTGGCCTGAAGTCGCACCGGGTGAAGACCGGCCGCTTGCAGCGCAGCCGCGCCTGGGTAACGATGGCCTTGAAAAAATGCCTCGCCCTGCCCGATGACGGGCGCGGCCAGATGGGCTGACAGGCCCAAATCACCCGCGCCGATCGAGCCAAACATAGGCACCACCGGCGTCACGCCCCGGTCCAGCAGTTGCATGGCGGCCTGTGCCGCTTCAAGACTGACCCCCGTGCCCCCTCGGGCAAAGCCGATCACCCGCGCGAGTTGCGCGGCGCGGACCACGTCCATTGGCAAGTGTGGGCCCATGCCGATCATCCGGCCCACGATCACCTGCTCCTGAAAAGCCTCCACCTCGCTGGCGTCGATGCGGTACGCCAGATTGCCACCCAGACCGGTGTTCAGACCATAAACCGGCTCGCCGCTGTCGATGTGCCGCTGCACCACCTCGCGATCGGTCTGCAAGCGCTGCAGCGCGGCCGGAGAAAACGCAAACCGGGTCTCGCTGCGCGCCAACGCAGCGAGTTCATTGCAGGTGATGGGCGCAGCATCGATCAGGTAAGGGGGCGTAACAACATTCTGGGTCATATGGCAAGCGTAACGGCAAAGTCATGGCAAAGCTCGCTATGGGTTCTTAGGCAATCTCTTCACCCGAATCCGAAACCAAAAACGTGAACCTTGACCCAGGGTACTTTCAACACCAGCGGACCACCGCACCCTGCTGCAGAGGCGTTTCGGAGCTGGGTGCTGCGTGAGATAGCGGGTCCCCAAACGGTCTGATTGCCCGGATCTATCTAGTCATTCCCGCACCGCCCCGTCATTCCCGCGAAAGCGGGAATCCAGGAAGTCATGGATCCCCGATCAGGTCGGGGATGACGGAGGGGTCGGGGATGACGGTACACGCTCGCGATATCCGCCAGCTATGAACCGGCGTAAGGCAAAAGTGCCTTGGCCGCCTCAATCCGCAGGCCCAGCGCTACGGCTGGGTCATGCATCACCGCCAGCAAAAAAGCCTTGGGCGTCAGAGCTTCGCCGTTGGCATCAGACGCGTAAGCAGGTGAGTAGGTCTGGGCAGCTCGGCTGGCGGCACGGGCATGGCAGCCGGCTGCAGGCGGGCCAGGGCGGCCGCCAATGCGTTGGGTTTGATCGACTGCAGCCGCGCCAGCACATGGGCCTGGGCCTCAGGGCTAGGGGCCTGGTCCAGCCAGGGCTCATCGGCAAAAATAGGGGCCAGATCTGGCGCCACAAAAGCGGACCAGTAGCCTGTGGCCGGCTGCTGACTGGGTACCGGCTGCGGCTGTGTCGCAGGGCCTGCCAGCGACGGCATGAGGCTGATGCGCTTTGGCGCCACTGCACCCAGGTAATGCTCCCGCAGCGCCTCCAAAAATGCAGCAGCATTAGCCACAGGCACCGGTTCCGCCAGCGACAACCAAAGTTGGTAGCCATCCACACCAGCGACCGCAATGGCGGGCGCCGGCAAGTCCAAGTCCGCCTGGAGCCCGCGCCAAAGCGGGCCAAGTAAGCCCCAGTCGGCCGGCCGGGCCAGTTCCAGCACCAGGGCACGCACCTGGCCTTCAGGTGCCGCATACAGACGCTGGATTTCGGTTTACAACGGGTTCATACGCAAGCCGGGGGCAGAGGCTCTGGCGAAGGCCTGTGGATTCAGGAGCTGCACAGGAAGTCGTGCCGCAAGTGGTTAATATCAAATAACTTACTCGATTCCTGCGCAAATCGTACCCGCCAGCATACCCGCTGAACATTTGGCTGCGTGTGATGCACTTCGCGCAACGCAGAACGTACCGGCCTATCAGTCTTCGGCCACCTCGGCAAACAATTGTGCAGCGGTCAACGTCAATGCGAAACTGACCAGTTCAACGACCTCGCCACGGGCGAACGGATGCAGTACCCACAACCCGTCGGCACCTTTGCGGTAGCAGTCCGAGGCACGCGTATCCAGATCCACGAGCACGTATTCCTCCAGGCTTGTCAGTGTGCGGTAGTGGCTGAACTTCAACCCTCGGTCGTAGACCGCAGTAGTTAGCGAGAGCACTTCCACGATCAACTTGGGTTCACTCTTTACCATCGCGCTGGCCTGGTCCAGTGCACTGCAGGTCACCAGCACGTCGGGGTAGAAATAGCTGTTGGCGGCGGCCAGATGCAGGCGCATGTCACTCATGTAGGTGCGGCAGGCGCTGCCGCGCAGGTGCTTGCGCAGGGTGATATAAAGATTGCCGGCCACGGTGACGTGCCGGTCTTCCGCGCCGGCCATGGCGAATACCTCGCCGTCGATGTATTCGTGGCGCGTGAGTTGCGCAGCGCGGACCACTTCCATTGGCAAGTGTGGGCCCATGCCGATCATCCGGCCCACGATCACCTGCTCCTGAAAAGCCTCCACCTCGCTGGCATCGAGGCGGTACGCCAGATTGCCACCCAGGCCGGTGTTCAGGCCATAAACCGGAGCGCCGTTGTTAATGTGCCGTTGGACCACCTCGCGGTCGGCCTGCAAACGCTGCAGGGCCGCCGGAGAAAACGCAAACCGCGTCTCACCGCGCGCCATCGCAGCCAGCCCCTCACAGGTGATGGGTGCGGCGTCGATCAGATGGCGGGGGCTAACAAAGTCCTGCGGCATAGGCCAAGCGTAACGCCAAAGTCCCGACAAATCACGCTATGGGTTCGCAGGCAATCGCGTCACCCGAATTCGAAACCAAAAACGTGAGCCTTGGCCCAGGGTACTTTCAACACCGACAGTGCCGCCCATGAGCTCGGCCGACTTCCGCACGATGGATAAGCCCAAACCGCTGCCACCATAGTTCCGGCTAATGGCACTGTTCTCTTGTGAGAAGTCCTGGTAGAGCAAGTCAAGTTTGTCCTTGGCAATGCCGTAGCCCGTGTCGGTCACTGAAAACTCAAGCAATGCCGTTGATTCATTGTGCTCAAGCTCTTGCCCTTCGATCCGGACCAGCCCTGCCCGAGTGAATTTCAGGGCGTTATTGACCAAGTTGAAGAGCATCTGGGTCACCCTATGGGGGTCGCCGGTGTAAGCGGCGAGTCCGTCGCTATGCCACTGGACCGTCATACCCAAGCCTTTGTCACTGGCCGTGGGCATAAAAAGGTTATGGGATTGCGTCAAGATCAGGACCGGGTCCAACGCAATCTGCTCAAGTTCAACCTTGTTGGCCTCGATTTTGGACAGATCCAACAGGCTGTTGATGATGGTCATCAGCCTCTCCCCGCTGTCAACGATCACGTTGGCGTACTCAATCCGCTCTGCGTCCGTGATGTCAGCTTGCGTCAACACGTTGGCCAGCCCCATCAGCCCGGTCATAGGCGTACGAATTTCATGACTCATGGTGGTCAGAAATCGGCTTTTGGCCAAATTAGCGGCCACCGCTGCATCCTTGGCGCTGACCAGGCTGGCTTCAAGGTGTTTGCGTTCTGAGATGTCACGTGTGACGCCAACAATGCCCGTCACGCGTCCCTCGCTGTCATACAGCGCAGACGAGCTTGTTTCGGACCACACTGTCGACTGATCCTTGCGCCGGAGTTCGAACTCCCCTCGTACCACGCCCAAAGGCAAGCCACCCTGAACGCGGCTCGTGGCCGCCGAAAAGGCCTGATCTGCAGCCGTGAGGGAGCTTGGCGCAACAACCGAGGCCATTGGTCTTCGCATCAGCTCGGCGGGCGCGAACCCGATGAGGTGCTCAACCGACGGGCTGACGTAAGTCGTGGCGCCATCTTTCGTCACCGTCCAGATCACATCACCCGCCCGTTCTGCGATTAGCCGGTAGCGCTCTTCACTGAGGCGAAGTTCCTCTTCAGCAAGACTGTTGACCTCTAGTTGATCCGCCAGTTGCTCAGCACGCTCAAATTCAGCGTAGGAAAAAGCGTTGATCAGCAACTTCGCAATCAGCAGCATCATGACCACATAGACCGGGCCGAAGACCGCCACCATACCCAGACTGACTGGGCTGCCGTCCGGGGTTTTGGCGAGCACACCCAAGGCCTCGAGACGCTGTGGCGTGTGACGGACCAGCACCACCATCAACTGAGCCCACAATACGACGGCCAATAGGGTCAGGGGGATGGGCGTCTGCTTATATTTGATGATGCCGACTTCAACGATCGACCATATGCACAGCGCCAACAGCATTAGACCTATGAGCCCGTGTTCGGCCGGGTATAAGCGATTGATGACCAGCACCTCAAAGGTGTAATTGACCAGAAAGATCATGGCCGACAAAAGACCGACCGTCTGGAGTGCACCCGTACCCCGGGAATGCTTGCGGAACAAACCTGTGAGTAGCTTGGCGATCATGGCATTTGTGTCCGAAACGTGTGGGGAACCCATCGCGGAGAAAGTGGATTTCACTGCCCGACGACAGCGGAGAGTTTTTCCTGCCACTCACGCGCACAACCCGGGCTCAGTTTTTCGCATTTTTCAGCCCATTGAGGGAACACTACGCGCCTCATGATGTCACGCATCAGAGCAACATCCTGGGACTCAACCGGGACTGCTTTGGCTTGGAACCGATTACCACGCTTGCATTCACCACCAGTATTGCAGCTGGTGGCTTCCGCTTGAGTCTCCTGAGTGAATATCCAGAGCTCAGACGTATAGGCTGCAAAGGTCCTTAGCAAAATCTCTTGGTCCTTCAAGGTCAGTGCGTTCCACTTGCTCAGCGAAATGGCATAGCCATTGAGCCCAAACTGCACCGCCAGAGGTAAGCTGTGGTTCGCATGCTCGAGCCACCCCGCTGTATTGGCAGATGCGGCGCTGGTGATAGCGCAGTCAACAAGCCCGATAGCCAATGCGTTTTTTGTGTCTTCAAACGAAATCACCGCAGGTACACCGCCAAGCGCCGAGATGAATGGCGACATGGCAGGTCCACCAATCCTGATCTTTAAACCCTTGATGTCTGCCAAGCGCTGGATCGGCTTGCTACAGAAAATTTCCTGGGGGCCAAACGACCAGATCCCAAGCAGCTTTGCATTGAATTTTTCCTGAAGATTGCGGTCGATCGTCCCCGCATAGGCGGCGATGACCTTTTGGGCCACGCGGTAGTCCGGAATCATCCCGACCAAGTCAATCCCCGCCAGGCTGGGCTCCAGCTCTGCGTTTTGAATAAAGCGCAGAGACACCAGGTCAAACTGGCCACTCTTCAACATTTTCAACTGGAAAGTATCTTTGATGGCGAGCGCATCCACCGGCTGGTACACAACCTGAAAGGGGATTTTCGTCGCCGCTCTGAGGCCAGCAAAAAACGGGGCCTCCCTGTCGCGCTGCAACAAACCGGTAGAAGTGGGTTGCCCGATGACGCGAAGCGGAATCTCGTCGAAGACCTGCCAAAAATAGACAAAGGCCGTCACCATCAGTACAAACAAAAGCAATCGCTTCATACACTCCCCTTCTTTAGGCTCTGAATTTGCCGTTTTTCGTATTTTTTGTTTTTTTTATCAAATTGTATACCTGAATCCGTGAGCCGATTCCCCGCTGAACTGACTGCGGAACCCTTTCGGAGCCGGGTGCTGCGTGAGATGGCGATGCCTCAAACAGTCTGATCGTCCGCGTCTTCCCCGTCATTCCCGCTTATTCCCTGTCATTCCCGCACCGCCCCCGTCATTCCCGCGAAAGCGGGAATCCAGGAAGTCATGGATCCCCGATCAGGTCGGGGATGACGGAGGGGTCGGGGATGACAGTACCCCCTCTGGCAATGTCCGCCAGCTATGAACCGGGGTAAGGCAACAGCGCCTTGGCCGCCTCAATGCGCAGGGCCAGCGCTACCGCCGGGTCATGCATCACTGCCAGCAAAAAGTCCTTGGGTGCCAGTGCTTGCCCTGTGGCGGGCGCGTAGCTTGGCAAATGGCTTGGCGGCTCAAGCGGCAATTTGGGCGATGCGGCCGCGCTCAACCGGGCCAAGGCGGCTGCAAAGGCAGTGGGTTGGATCGATTGCAGCCGCGCCAACACGCTGGCCTGGGCGTCGGGGCTGGGTGGCTGGTCCAGCCAGGGTTCGTCGGCAAAGATGGGCGCCAGATCGGGCGCAACAAAGGCCGACCAATGGTCGCTGGCGCCCTGCTGCTGGCCTGGCACCGGCAACGTGGGCTGGGCTTCCGGCGCGACCAGTGAGGGGGCCAGGCTGATGCGACTGGCCGTCACCGGGCCCAGGTAATGCCGGCGCAGCGCGTCCAGAAACACCGCCCCCTCCAGCGCTGGCACCGGCTCGGCTAGCGAGAACCACAGTTGGTAGCCGTCCACACCCGACACCGCAATGGCGGGTGCCGGCAGGGCCAGTTCGGTTTGCACGCCCCGCCACAGCGGCGCCAGCAGGCTCCAGTCGGCCGGCCGGGCCAGCTCCAGCACCAGGGCGCGCACCTGTCCCTCGGGCGCCAGGTACAGGCGCCGCAGTTCGGTTTGCAGCGGGTTCATAGCCAAGTCCAGGCGGATGGGCCAGCGGCGGCCACCGGGCTCACGAACTGAACAGGAAGTTCATCACATCGCCATCTTTGACGACGTAGTCCTTACCCTCGGCGCGCATCTTGCCGGCGTCCTTGGCGCCCTGCTCACCCTTGAAGGAGATGAAGTCGTCAAAGGCGATGGTCTGGGCGCGGATGTAGCCTTTTTCAAAATCGGTGTGGATCACGCCGGCCGCTTGTGGCCCGGTGTCGCCAACGTGGATGGTCCAGGCGCGCACCTCTTTGACACCGGCGGTAAAGTAGGTTTGCAGGCCCAGCAGGCCAAAAGCAGCTCGGATCAGGCGGTTCAGGCCGGGCTCGCTCTGGCCCAGCTCTTCCAAGAACATCTGACGGTCGTCGTCGCTCATCTCGCTCATCTCGGCTTCGAGCTTGGCGCAAATTGCCACCACCGGGGCATTCTGGGCCGCGGCAAAGGCCTGGAGACGATCCAGCAACGGGTTATTCGTAAAGCCGTCCTCAGCCACGTTGGCCACAAACATGGCTGGCTTGGCAGTGATCAGAAAGAACTGCTTGAGCAGGGGCAGTTCCTCCTTGCTGAAATCCAGCGTGCGGACCGGCTTGGCCTCGTTCAGGGCGGCCTGGCATTTCTCCAGAATGGCCACCAGTTTGATCGACTCTTTGTCACCCGAGCGGGCGGTTTTGGTGACGCGGTGCAGCGCCTTCTCCACTGCCGACAGGTCAGCCAGGCAGAGCTCGGTCTGGATCACCTCGATGTCGGAGATCGGGTCCACCTTGCCGGCCACGTGGATCACGTTGTCGTCTTCAAAACAGCGCACCACATTGATGATGGCGTCGGTCTCGCGGATGTGCGCCAAAAACTTGTTGCCCAGGCCTTCGCCGGTGCTGGCACCCGCTACCAGACCGGCAATGTCGACAAACTCCACGATCGCCGGCACGATGCGCTCAGGGCTGATGATGGCCGCCAGCTGCTGCAGGCGCGGGTCGGGCACCTCGACAATGCCCACATTGGGCTCGATGGTGCAAAACGGGTAATTCTCGGCGGCGATGCCGGCCTTGGTCAGCGCGTTGAACAGGGTCGATTTACCGACGTTGGGCAGGCCTACGATGCCACACTTCAAACTCATGGAATACCTCTGGAAAACAAGCGTTGGAGTGTATGCGAAGCCGGTTTTGCGGCTGCCCGGTCACTGGCCTTGGCCAAAGTCCAGTTCGCCCTGCAAGTTTTGGCCGACGCTGAGCGATACGCCATCGCCCTCGCACACGATGGCATTCATGCCAAAGGTGACAGCGCCGCCCACCCGCGCATCCTGGCGGTAGGCCTGCAGCGCGTCGCCCACCGCCGGGTGGCTCTGGGCAGTGGTCGGGTCGATGTTGGGAATCGGGCAGCGTGGGCAGGGCTTGACCAGTTTCAAGCGCACCGGTCCGCTGGGGGTAACCAGATTCAACCAGGCCAGCCGGTCTTCATCATGCGCCTGCAGGCCCGACAGCACGATGTTGGGCCGAAAGCGCGCCATTGCCGCCGGCTCCTCGCCCGCCGCCAGCAGCCGCTGGTTTAGCCCGTCGAGCGAAGCCTGGCTCAGCACCAGCAACGGGTAGCCGTCGCTGAACTGGTTGGGCGCCTCCAGGCCACCGGTCCACTTCAGGCTGGACAGGCGCCGGTGCGCCGGGTCAAAGCGCACCAGCCGGCAGGGCCCGACTGACGGCCGTGCATCGCCCGCGTGCGGCTGCGCCAAAAAATCGGTGATCCACTGGCCCGCCAACGCGCCCAGGTCGTAGGCCGGCACCAGGTCGTCCCAAACCCGCACCGTCAGCGGCTGCTCCACCCGGTCAATGACGATGTGCAGCGCCAGCATGCCGGGGGCGCGCAGCACCAGATGATCGGTTTTCAGCTGTGGCTGCACCAGCGCCAGCTGGGGCATCTCGCGCTGGGTGACAAACTCGCCCTCGGCATCCACCACCATCCAGGCGCGATCCAGATCGAGCCCGGTGTCAGTCAACAGTGCCTCGGGCACCGCCACGCCGGCGCAGGATTTGACCGGGTAGATCAGCAGTTGCTCGATGCGGGCCGTCAGGGTGCTGCTGGAAAGTAGGGTGTCGTTCAAGGGATGACCTCAAGGCGTTAGTCAGGATTCGGGGCGTTCAGACCACCGATTTTGCCTCGCCTTCTACAATGACTCGCATGACTCAAGCCTTAGACATCTGCATTCGAGGCAGTGGCATTGTGGGGCAAACCCTGGCCCTCCTGCTTGCGCGAGAGCGCTTGCGGGTGGGGTTGGTCGCACCCACTGCCGCCCCGGATCGGCCCGCGGCTGCAGCTGATGTACGCGCCTATGCCCTGAACGCACGGTCCCGCCAGTTGCTCGATGCGCTGCGCTGCTGGCCAGACCCCTGCCATGCCACCGAAGTGCGGGCCATGCAGGTCAAGGGGGACGCCGGTGGCGACCTGAGTTTTGGGGCAGGGGCTATGCACGTGCCCGGCCTGACCTGGATCGTGGACGTCCCCGTGCTGGAGACCCAGCTGGCGCAGGCGATCCGGTTTCAGCCCCAGATCGAGTTGCTGCAAGCGCCGCGGCCAGCCGCCCTGACGGTCATCTGTGAAGGCCGCGCCAGCAGCACCCGGGACGAGCTGGGGGTTACCTACCAGACCCAAAGCTATCACCAGCATGCCATTGCCGCACGGCTGCAATGCAGCCTGCCGCATGGACAAACCGCGCGGCAATGGTTTGTGGGCGGCGAAATCTTGGCCTTTCTGCCACTGGGCGGGCCGCTGGGCACCGAGGTCGCCATGGTCTGGTCGGTGCAGGCCGACCGTGCCCCTGCCCTGTTGCAAGCCGAGCCCGCTGATTTTTGCGCCGAATTGGAGGCCATCAGCGGCGCCAGCCTGGGCCTTTTGACACTCAGCAGTGCGCGGGCAGCCTGGCCGCTGCAACTGTCCTGCGCCGAGCGCTGGATTGGGCAGCACGATGGTCGCGCCTGGGCCTTGGCCGGCGATGCGGCACACGCCGTTCACCCACTCGCAGGGCAGGGGCTCAACCTAGGCCTGGCCGATGTCGCCACGCTGGCCGACATTTTGCAAAAGCGTGAGTACTGGCGCACACTGGGCGACCACAAACTGCTGCGCCGCTATGAACGCGCCCGCAAAGCCGAGGTGCTGCCCATGAGTGCCGCCATGGACGGGCTGCAACAGTTGTTTGCCCTTGACGGCAACGCCTGGCAGACCCTGCGTAACTGGGGCATGAATGGGTTTGAGCGCAGCGGCCCGATCAAACAATGGGTGGCACGCCGGGCCATGGGCCTGACCTGACAGCCGCGACCACGGTATCAATCTCCAACATTGGACACACCATGATGAATCTGAAACACACCAGCCTATGGGCTGGCCTGCTGACCCTGGCCCTGAACGTTGGTGCGCAAGAGGCCACCATTCGCAAAAACCTGGCCGAACGCATCCCGCAGTTCCAGGCGATCGACGAAATCAGCAAAAGCCCGATGGCCGGGCTGTACGAGGTGCGCGTCAATGGCACCGAGATTTTTTACACCGATGCTGAAGGCAATTTTTTGCTTCAGGGCAGCCTGATCGACACCAAACAGAAGCGCAACCTGACCGAAGAGCGGGTGGACAAGTTGACCGCTATCAACTTTGACGCCCTGCCGCTCAAAGACGCGTTCACCATTGTGCGCGGCAACGGCAAGCGCCGACTGGCCGTGTTCGAAGACCCGAACTGTGGCTATTGCAAGCGCTTTGAGCGCGATCTGCAAAAGGTGAACAACGTCACCATCTATATGTTTCTGTACCCCATCCTCAGCGCCGACTCCAACGAAAAGTCCAAGAACATCTGGTGCGCCAAGGACCGGGTCAAAGCCTGGCAGGACTGGATGGTGCGCGACCAAACCCCGGCTGCAGCAAGTTGTGACGTCAGCGCCATCGCACGCAACCTGGAAGTGGGCCGCAAGTTCAAGATCACCGGCACGCCAACCCTGGTGTTTGCCGACGGCTCTCGCGTGCCTGGAGCTATCGGCGCGGCTGAAGTTGAAAAACACCTGAGCGAAAACAAGACGGCCACTCCATGACAGCCATCAGCTACCAGGTCCAGCTGGCGGACCTGCACGCTCATTTTTACCAGGTGACCCTGACGATTGCCAAGCCGCAGGTATTGCAAACCCTGAGTCTGCCGGTCTGGATCCCTGGCAGCTACCTGGTGCGTGAATTCTCCAAGAACCTGCAGCGGCTGCAAGGCAAGCAAGGCGGGCAAACAGTCCAGCTAACCCAGCTGGACAAGTGCCATTGGCAGGCCCACTGCGCCGCCGACGAGCCGTTGGTGCTGAGCTATGAGGTTTACGCCTTGGACAACTCGGTGCGCACCGCCTGGCTCGACACCCAGCGCGGCTTCTTCAATGGCAGCAGCCTTTTTTTGCAAGTGCATGGCCAGCAGGACGCGCCGCATGAGCTTGACTTGATTGCCGCCCCAGGCCTGCCGGGCTGGCAGGCTGCCACGGGCCTCACACCGGTCAAGATCGGCCGCAAAGGCTTTGGCCACTACCGCGCGGCTAACTACGACGAACTGGTGGACTGCCCGGTAGAGATGGGTGACTTCTGGACCGGCAGTTTTGTGGCGGGCGGCATCCCGCATCGGTTTGTGGTGGCCGGAGCCCCACCCAGCTTTGACGGCGCAAGGCTGCTGGCCGACACCAAGGCGATTTGCGAGGCTGCTATTGGGTTCTGGCACCGCAGCCACGCGGGCAGCCGAGCCGCCAGCCAAGCTCCTCATGCGTCTTACCTGTTCATGCTCAATGCGGTGGACGATGGCTACGGCGGCCTGGAGCACCGTAACTCCACAGCGCTGATCTGCACCCGTAAGGACCTGCCGCGAAAAGACGCCAGCCCGGTCAAATCTGACGCGGCACCTGCATCAGGTGCGGTGTTGCCGCTGAGCGAGGGCTACACCACCCTGCTCGGCCTGATCAGCCACGAGTATTTCCACACTTGGAACGTCAAACAACTGCGTCCAGCCGAATTTGCGCGCTACGACTACAGCCAGGAAAACTACACCGAGCTGCTCTGGTTTTTTGAGGGCTTTACCAGCTACTACGACGACCTCCTGTTGCGCCGGGCTGGCCTGATCGACGACGCGACCTACCTCAAGCTGTTGGGCAAAACCGTCAACCAGGTGCTGCAGACGCCGGGGCGCAAGGTTCAGTCGGTGGCGCAGGCCAGTTTTGATGCCTGGGTCAAATACTACCGGCAAGACGAAAACACGCCCAATGCCACCGTCAGCTACTACAGCAAAGGCGCGCTGGTTGCCCTGTGCCTGGACTTGACGCTGCGCCAGGAGGGCAAGGGCGCCCTGGACAACGTGATGCGCGGGCTCTGGCTACGCTGCGCTGGCGGCCCGATGACACAGTCCGACCTGGCCGCAGTGTTGCAAGCCGTGGCGGGGCGTTCCTATGCCAAGGAACTGGCGCGTTGGGTCCACGGCACGGCAGAGTTACCTATCCAGCCCTTGCTAGAGCAGCATGGCGTCCAGGTTCTCAAAGAACCAGCGGCCCTGGCGCAAGCGCTGGGTCTGCGGGTGGCGGAGCGTGCGGGGGTTCAAGTCAAAACGGTGCTGCGCGGCGGTGCAGCCGAACAGGCCGGTTTTGCTGCGGGTGATGAATGGCTGGGTCTGACGGTAGGTACCGGCAAGGCGGCCACTCGCTGGCGCATGAACAAGCTGGACGATGTGCTGCTTTATGCCGGCACAGCCACCAAGGTGAGTGCCTGCGTGGCACGTGACCAGCGGCTGCTGGAATTGCCTTTGGTGATGCCCCGCGGAGCCACCAGCTGGCGACTACTGCCGCGTGACAAACCCCTGCTCGGGCGCTGGCTTAACGCCCCGTGAAGCGGGCCGGGCGTTTCTCGCGGAAGGCCATCACCCCCTCAATGTAATCATGGGTGCGGCCCATGGTGGACTGGGTGTCACGCTCCACATCCAACTGCTGGTTCAGGGTACGGGTGTGGCTGTCACGCAGCAGGTGCCGCGTCGCCACCAGAGCAGCCGTGGGCATGTCGGCCAAGCGTGCCGCCATCGCCTGGGCAGCTGCCAGGCAGTCATCAGCCACTTCCCAGATCATGCCCCAGTCGCGGGCCTGCATCGCGCTGAGCTTGTCGCCAGTCATGGCCAGCGCCATGGCACGCGCCAGCCCGAGCCGTTCGGTCAGGAACCAACTGCCGCCCGCATCGGGCACCAGGCCAATCTTGCTGAAGGCCTGGATAAAACTGGCACCGGGCGCGGCAATCGCGATGTCACACGTCATTGCCAGCGAGGCACCCGCCCCTGCGGCCACGCCGTTGACCGCCGCCAGCGTGGGTATGCGCAGGCTTTGCAGCCGCCGCACTGTCGGGTTGAAGGCCTGATCGATCACTGGGCCCGGGTCTGCGCGGGCGACCAGATCCGGCCCCGGCTCAAAGTCAAACTCCGCCAGATCGGCGCCAGCACAGAACGCCCGACCAGCGCCCGTGATGACCAGCGCCCGGATGGCCTGGTTGGCTTCAGCCTGAGCCAGCGCAGCCCAAAGCTCATGGTGCATCTGGCGGGTGAAGCTGTTGAGCGCCATCGGGCGGTTCAGGGTCAGCAGGGCCACAGCACCCTGCTCGACATACAAGACAGTTGGTTCAGACATAGGGGTTCCCAAAACAGCGGCGGTACAGGTGCCGCACTAATTATGGCGCCCCAGACCCAAACACAGGGTAAATACCAATCATCAAGTTCGCAGCCAGAATGACAATATGGTTATAGAAAATAACTTAAAACGCGATTGACCCGCTGTTTTACCCCTTTCCTGTTTTAACCCCCTTCGCATGACCTTTCAAAGCAACTCGATATTGGACCGTGCAACCGCCAGCGGCATCACCCTGGAGATGCGCGGGCCTGTGGCCCTGGTGCGTCTTAGCCGGCCAGCCAAGCGCAACGCCCTGAACGACGCACTGATTGCAGCATTGCGCGACGTCTTTCAGAACCTGCCAGAGCAGGCCGGCGCCGCCGTGATTTGTGGCGATGGCGACCACTTCTGTGCCGGGTTGGATTTGTCAGAACTGAAGGAGCGCGATGCCGGCGAAGGCATTCACCACTCGCGCAGCTGGCACGTGGCCCTAGATACGGTGCAATTTGGGCGCGTCCCGGTGATAGCGGCCTTGCATGGCGCGGTGGTGGGTGGCGGGCTTGAGCTGGCCAGCGCCTGCCACATTCGTGTGGCCGACGACAGCACCTTTTACGCACTGCCCGAAGGTACCCGCGGTATTTTTGTCGGTGGTGGTGGCTCGGTGCGCATCCCTAAACTGATCGGTGTCGCCCGCATGACCGACATGATGCTGACCGGGCGCGTCTACAACGCGCAAGATGGCGAGCGACTGGGCTTTGCTCAATACCTCACACCCGCGGGCCAGAGCCTGGACAAGGCGCTGGAACTGGCCACACGCATCGCGGGCAACGCACCGCTGACCAACTTTGCTCTGATGCACGCCCTGCCCCGCATTGCCGAGCAACCGGCCGACCACGGCTACCTGACCGAAGCCCTGATGGCCTCGATCGCCCAGGCGGCGCCCGAAGCCAAGTCGCGAGTGCGCGCCTTTTTAGACGGCAAGGCCGCCAAGGTGCAGAAAAGCTGAGGCCACCATGAGCACCACGTCCTTCCGCCCCCTCAAGTTTGGTGTGACGCGGGTCACCCTGCGCGACGGCCAAGCCGGCACGTATTACCTGCAGGCCGAGCAAGCCCTGGCGCCCTACCCCGAGCGCTTGACCGACCGCCTGCAGCAATGGGCCCAGACCCGGCCGGCGCAGACCTTCATGGCGCGCCGCGTCAAATTGGCCGATGGCACCTTGGGCGACTGGCAGCACATCAACTACACGCAGGCCTGGCACACCGCGCGCTGCATCGCGCAGGCCCTGATCAACCGCGGCCTGAGCGCCGAACGCCCGGTGGTGATCTTGAGCGAAAACAGCCTGGAGCACGCGCTGCTGGCGCTGGGGTGCATGGTTGCCGGTGTGCCCTATGTGCCCACCTCGCCGCCCTACTCCCTGATCAGCCAGGACTTCGACAAGCTCAAGCACGTGCTGCGCACCGTGACACCCGGGCTGGTGTTCGCCTCTGATGCACGCTACGCCCGCGCCATCGCCGCCACGGTGGGCCTGGAGACCGAAGTGGTGATGGCCGACGGCGCGTTGGCAGACCGCACAGCGACCTCGTTCCAGCAACTGTGCGACACCCCGGCTACCGACGCCGTGGACGCCGCCATGGCCGCCACCGGCCCCGACACCATCGTCAAGTTTCTGTTCACCAGCGGCTCAACCAAGCTACCCAAGGCGGTGATTAACACCCAACGCATGTGGTGTGCCAACCAGCAGCAAATGGCGCAGTCGATGCCGGTGCTGGCCGAGCAACCGCTGGTGCTGGTCGACTGGCTGCCCTGGAACCACACCTTTGGCGGCAACCACAACGTCGGCATGGTGCTGTACCACGGCGGCACGCTGTACATCGACGACGGCAAGCCCACACCGGCGCTGGTGCACGAGACCCTGCGCAATCTGCGGGAGATTGCCCCCACGGTCTATTTCAATGTGCCCACCGGCTTTGAAGCCATCGCGCTGGCCATGCAGACCGATGACGTGCTGCGCAAAAACCTGCTGTCACGGGTCAACATGTTTTTCTACGCCGGCGCGGCCCTGGCACAGCCAATCTGGGACAGCCTGTACCAATCCCAAGAGCGCGAAATCGGCCAACGCATCGTCATGGGCACCGGCCTGGGCATGACCGAATCCGGCCCCTTTGGCATTTTCATCACCAACCCGCACGTGCGGGCCGGCGACCTGGGTGTGCCAGCACCGGGGCTCGAGTTAAAGCTGGTCGACACAGACGGCAAAACCGAGGTCCGGTACCGCGGCCCCAACATCACGCCCGGCTACTGGCGCAACCCACAAGACACCGCCGCCTCGTTGGATGAAGAAGGCTTTTTTTGCACGGGTGACGCGGTCAAGTGGATCGACGAGACCGACGTGCACCTGGGTCTGAAGTTCGATGGCCGGATTGCCGAAGACTTCAAGCTCGCCACCGGCACCTTTGTCAGCGTGGGCCCGCTGCGCAGCAAGATCATCGCCGCAGGCGCGCCCTACATTCAGGACGCCGTGCTGACGGGCATCAACTTGAAAGAAGTCGGCGCCATGGTGTTCACAACCCCGGCAGTGCGCACACTCAGCGGCCTGAGCGCCGATGCACCCTTGGCCGATGTGTTGGCCAGTGCCCCGGTGCTGGCCCATTTCCAGAAAGTGGTCGATGCCTTGGCGCAAAGTGCCACCGGCAGTGCCAACCGCATTGCGCGGCTGTGCCTGATGTCGGAGGCGCCCACCATCGACCGTGGCGAGATCACCGACAAGGGCTCGATCAACCAGCGCGCCGTGCTGGCGCACCGCGCCGACACCGTGGCCGCCCTGCATGACGGCCGCCTGCACACCATCATCCAACCCTCGGTGTGATGCCTCACACCCACACCTTGAACGCAACAGTCATGACACACAAAGGTTTTTTCAATTCGTTCGCTGACGTGTGGATGCACGAAGGCGTTCGCACCCCGATGGTCGACTACTGTGGCGCGCTTGGCCACATCTCGCCCACCGACCTGGGCATCAAGGCAGCCCGTGCGGCGCTGGCGCGGGCCGGTGTAGCGGCCGAACACATTGGTACGGTGATCACCGGCAACATGGCGCCCGGTGACTTTGACCAGTTTGTCTTGCCGCGCCACATCGGCCTGTATGCCGGCGTACCGGTTGAGGTGCCAGCCCTCATGGCCCAACGCATCTGCGGTACCGGCTTTGAGCTGTTCCGACAGGCCGGCGAACAAATCCAGTCGGGCGCGGCCGAGGCGGCACTGGTGGTGGGCACCGAAAGCATGACGCGCAACCCGATTGCCGCCTTCGACCACCGCACCGGCTTCAAGCTCGGGGCACCCGTGGGCTTTAAGGACTACATGTGGGAGGCGCTGAAGGACTCGGCGCCCGGCATCAACATGATCCAGACCGCCGAGAAACTGGCGGTGAAATACGGCATTGGGCGTGAAGAGGTCGATGCCTTCGCATCCCAGTCATTCGCCAAAGCCGTGGCTGCGCAACAGTCGGGGTTTCTGGCGGGTGAAATCGTGCCGGTGGTGAGCGAGCAGTTTGAGCTGGCGGGTTACGCCACGCGCGGCATCAAGTTACAGGGCAAGCTGACCGAGGTCACACAGGACAGCCACCCGCGCCTGTCGCCGCCCGAGGTGCTGGCCAAGCTCAGGCCGGTCTATGCCGGCGGGGTGCAAACCGGTGGCAACAGCTCAGCGCTGGTGGACGGCGCCGCGGCCTGCGTGGTCACATCGGGCGATTACGCCAAGGCTCAGGGCCTGAGCCCGCTGGCGCGGGTGGTGGCCGCCGCTGTGGTGGGCGTGCCGCCAGAAATTATGGGCATTGGCCCAGCCCCGGCGATCCGGCTGCTGCTGGCGCGCACCGGCCTGACGCTGGACCAGATTGGCCGTTTCGAGATCAACGAGGCACAGGGCGCGCAGACCCTGGCCGTGGGCCGAGAGCTTGGGCTGGACATGGCCCGGCTCAATGTGAATGGCGGGGCCATCGCGCTCGGCCACCCGCTGGCCGCCACCGGCGTGCGCCTGACCGTCACCCTGGCGCGCGAGTTGCGCCGCAGCGGCCTGCGCTACGGCATCGCCAGCGCCTGCGTGGGCGGTGGCCAGGGCATTGCCCTGCTGATTGAAAACCCGCTGGCCGCCTGAGCGCACCCACCATGTCAAAAACCGTTGTCTACGACGTGCAGGTGATGTTTGGCGATTGCGATCCGGCCGGCATTGTGTTTTTCCCCAACTTCTCCCGCTGGATGGACGCGTCCTCGCTCAACTTCTTTATCCAGTGTGGCGTGCTGCCCTGGCGGGAGCTGGTCAAGACCACCGGCATCATCGGCACACCGCTGCTGGAGATCCACACCAAGTTCAATCGCCCGGCCACCTATGGTGAAACGCTGCAGATTCACACCAGTGTGGAAGAGTGGCGCAGCAAGGTGTTCATCCATCGGCACATTGTCAAACGCGGCGATGTGCTCATCTGCGAAGGCACGGAGACCCGGGCCTTCTGCCAACGCGTGCCGGGTGACCCGGACCGCATCCAGGCCATTGCCGTTCCCCCCGACATCAAGGCCCTGTGCCTCTGATTTTTTTCTTCATCACAACCACCCCTAGGAGACACACCATGAGCACCCGTCGTCAATTCATCCAGGCTTCAGCCGGCAGCGCCTTGTTGAGCGCCTTGGGCGCATCACCTGCTTTTGCGCAAGCAGTGGAACAGGTCAAGATCTTTTACGGCTTCCCCGCCGGCAGCGCCGGCGACATCTGCGCGCGCCGCGTCGGTGACAAGTTTGGCGGCACCAGCTACGCCAAGAACAACGGCGTGGTGGAGACCCGCGCCGGCGCGGGCGGCCGCATTGCGCTGGAAGCCCTGAAATTAGCCCCCGCCGACGGCTCGGCGCTGGCCATGGGTCCGTTCTCTGCGGTCTCGCTGTACCCGCACATCTACAGCAAGCTGAGCTACGACCCGTTCAAGGACTTTGTCACGGTGGGCACTGCCTCCATGATCCATCACGGCCTGGCCGTGGGGCCGCTGGTGCCCGCCACGGTCAAGACCGTGAAGGACTACCTGGCCTGGGCCAAGGCCAACCCGAAAGACGCCAGCTACGGCTCGCCGGCTGCCGGCTCCACACCGCACTTCATCGGCGCGCTGCTGGGGATCAACAACAACGTTGACCTCAAGCACGTGCCTTACCGTGGCTCGGTGCCCGGCGTGACCGACGTGGTAGGCGGCCAGATCGCCAGCATGGTGACCCCGCACGGTGACTTTGTGGCCAACCACAAGGCCGGCAAGCTGCGCATCATCGCCACCTCGGGCAAAGCCCGCTCACCCTTTGTGCCGGAGGTGGCTACCTTCGCCGAGCAGGGCTTCCCGGAGTTGACGGTGGAAGAATGGTTCGGCTTCCATGCCCCGGCCAAGACACCCGCCAACGTGGTGGCCGCGGCCAATGCCGCCATCAATGCCGCCATCAAGGACCGCGCCGTGATCGACTCGCTGACCGTGGTCGGCCTGATTCCCTATGGTGGCAGCGCGGACGACATGGCGCGCAGCCAAAAGGCCGAGTTTGACCGCTGGGGCCCGCTGATCAAGACCATCGGCTTCACCGCCGAATCCTGATCCGCCGCCATGCAGCGCCACCACCATGGCACCGCGAACCAAGCCGACTGAAGCGGTGAGCCCAGAGGCGGTTGACACCCGCTTCCTGCGGACTTTGGTGGGCTACAACGCGCGCCGGGCGGCCTTGGTCATCATTGACAGCTTTGTGCGCGAGATGGCGGTGCATGGGTTCCGCCCGGTCGATTTTTCTGTGATGTCGGTCATCAAGGACAACCCCGGCGTCACCTCGCGCCAGCTCTGCGCCGAACTGAACATCCAACCGCCCAATCTGGTGGGCCTGGTCCAGTCGCTGGAAAAGCGGGGCTTGATCGAGCGCCAGCCGCACCCCAGCGACAAGCGGGCCACGGGCCTGCACCCAACCGCCGCGGGGCGAGAGCTCATGCAAGCGGCCGAAGGCACGGCCACCGACCTCGAAGCCCGTGCCTGCTCACGGCTTGATGTGAAGCAAAGAGCTCAGTTACTCAAGCTGTTGCAAGCCGTCTACACCTGAAAACCAGGCGCCTCATGTGGGCGGGGCAGTGGCCTCGGCGGCCAGCCATTGCATCAGCACCTTTTTGTCCACCTTGCCGGTGGCCGTGACCGGTAAGCGGTCAACCAGCCGCAGCTGCGGCACTTTGTAAGAGGCCATGCAGGCATCGCACCAGGCGCGCAGCAGCTGCGCTACATCGGGCACGGCACACTCGGGCCTGAGCTGGACAAAGGCCACCGGCAGTTCACCGTATCGCTCATCGGCCAGCGCCACCACGCCTGAGCCCAGCACCAGCTCGTGCCGACCCAGAACGGCTTCGATCTCCATCGGAAACACACTCATGCCCTTGACCTTGATCATCTCCTTGCGCCGACCCAGGTAGTGCAGGAAGCCATCCCTATCGATCATGCCGATATCACCGGTATGGAACCAGTCGCCCGACAGCACTGCCGCAGTGGCCTGCGGTTGGCGCCAGTAACCCTTGAACAAAGACGGGGTCCGGATGCAGAGTTCACCCGAGGCACCCAGCGGCAATACCGCCCGCGACTCAAAATCACAAATTCTGAACTCGGTGCCCGGCACCGGCAGCCCGATAAAGACGGGCGTTGACTTGAGGTCAAAATCGTCTTGCTGCAAGCCCGTGGTGAAGGTGTCCGAGGTGTGCGTCTCTGTCATGCCCCAGGCCGACTCCACCAAATTACTGCCCTGGCGCTCTCGCCAGCGAACGCGGTCGCCCAGGCTGAGTTTTTTCATGAAAGACACCACCCGGGGCTGGCGCAATGAGCGCAGGTCATGCGTCTGGAACTGCGGGTGGTCGAGCAGCTCCAGCGCGGAGTCCACCGTCATCACCATCGACGTCACCCGGTAGTGCGCTACCGCTTGCAACACGGTCACCGGGTCCCAGCGCGAGAGCAGGACCAGTGGCTTGCCACAAAACACATGAAAGATCAGGCCGCCGTTTTCGCCGGCGATCCACGATTGCAGAAAGAAGCTCAAAAACACCGTCTCGGGCGCATTGTGGATGGCCACCCCGCAATTGGCTGCTGCGGTGTAGAGCATGTCGCGCTGGGTGTGCATGCAGCCCTTGGGCAGTCCGGTGGTGCCGCCGGTGTAGTTGAGCGCGGCCAGCGCATCCAGCGACTCTGCCGCAGGCCAGGGTTCATCGCTCAGCCACTGCGCCAGTGCGGGCATCAGCTCGACCGCATCGTCACAGTGCTGCCGTGGCGCGCGCATGGCCTCGGGCAGGGGCAACACCGGGTCATCAGCCCGCACATCGGCGTAGCCGGTCACCAGCACCGCGCTCAGTTCGGTTTGCGCCCTAACCTGCCGAACCACCGGCATGAAGGCGTCCAGCGTGATCAACAGCGTGGCGCCGCTGTCTTGCAACTCGTGCAGCAGTTCGTAGGACTTGGACATTGGCCCCACCGGCACATGCACCGCACCGAGTTTGAGAATGCCGTAAAAGGCCAGGTGAAACTGCGGGCAATTGGGCAGAAACACCGCCACTCGGTCGCCCGCACCAACACCCATGGCCTGCAGCAAGCGGGCCATCGCATCGCTCAGCCGATCCAGCTCGGCAAAGCTCAGCACGTGGCCGTAGTAAATCACGGCAGGGTGATCAGGCTGCACCGTGGCCCAATGACGCAGGTAGCGGGTCAAGGGCAGCTCGCCCAGCGGGTACTGCGGCGCGGTGGGTAGACCTGCGGGCCAGGCCTTGGCCCACAAGGCATGCAGCATGGCCTGGCTGGGGGCGTCTTGAAGATTTACACTGGCCATGACATTCCAAGGCTTGTTAAGGGCCCGAGTGTTCGCGAGCGGCCCCGTTTGCGTCTGTCTAAAAGCCGACAAAGCTTCGTAGTGGAAAACCATGAGCGACGACTCCCTGACCATCAAAGGCACCCTGCGCCTTGTGCCCTGGCTGGCCAGCCTGCCAGATGACGCCCTGCATGGCTTGGTCCAGGCCAGCCGGCTGGTGAGCTTTCAGGACAAGGAGACCATTGCCAGACGCGGCCGCACCCTGTCACACCTGCACATTGTCAGGCAGGGGCGCCTCTCGCTGAGCATCACCGGCCGCACCGGCAGGCGCCACGTGTTTGGGCAGTTACAGGCTGGCCAGGTGTTTGGCCTGATCCCGGTGATCGAACAATCCACCGCCATTCACGACGCCAATTCGCTCGGCCACAGCGAGGTGGTGCTGTTGCCGGGGGAGGCCCTGTTTACCGCCATGCAAAACAACGCAGGCCTGGCCATTGAGCTGCTGCGCGTGATTTGCCAGCGATCCCGCCGCCTACAAGACCTGCTGGCCGACCGCAACCTGCTGCCCATCGGTGGCCAGCTGGTCAAAGTGCTGCTCAATATGGCCACCCTGTATGGCCAGATTCCCAGCAGCCACAGCGGCCCCATCGACCTGCAGATCTCACAGGCCAGCCTGGCTGACACCCTGGGCATCTCGCGTCAGAGCCTGAACAGTGAGCTTAAAAACCTGCAAGCGCTGGGCTGTATTGAACTGTCTTACTCCCGCGTTCGCTTGCTGGACTTGCCGCAACTTGAAGCCATGAGGATTCGGCAGGGCTAAGCACAGAGCTAAGTACAGGGCTAAGCCTAGGGCTGAGCGCCTGAGGCGACGACTAAAATCACCCCTTTGCCCACCGGATCGTCGCTTTGTCCTTTGCCTCCGAAACCCGCCGCCGCCGCACCTTTGCCATCATCTCGCACCCGGATGCCGGCAAAACCACGCTGACCGAGAAGCTGCTGCTGTTCTCGGGCGCGATCCAGATCGCTGGCTCGGTGAAGGCGCGCAAGGCCAGCCGGCACGCCACCAGCGACTGGATGGAGATTGAAAAGCAGCGTGGCATCTCGGTCGCCAGCTCGGTCATGCAGATGCTGTACCGCGACCACGTCATCAACCTGCTGGACACGCCGGGTCACAAAGACTTCTCTGAAGACACCTACCGCGTGCTGACCGCCGTCGATTCGGCACTGATGGTGATCGACGCCGCCAACGGCGTGGAGGCTCAGACGCGCCGGCTGATCGAGGTTTGCCGCCAGCGCAACACGCCCATCATCACCTTTGTCAACAAGATGGACCGCGAGGTGCGCGAGCCGCTGGATATTCTGGACGAGATCGAGCGCGAGCTGGGCATGCCCTGCGTGCCCATGACTTGGCCGGTGGGCCAGGGCAAGGTGTTTGGCGGCATCATCAACCTGCGCACCGACGCCATGACGGTGTTCGAGAGCGGCAGCGAACGCCGGCCGCAAGACTTCATCACGCTGCCGCTGACCGAGCAGGCCGACCTGCTGCAGCGCTTTGGCCACGAATGGGCAACTGCCATGGACAGCATGGAACTGGCGACCGGCGCATCCCCCGTCTGGGACCATGAGGCTTTTTTGGCGGGCAAGCAAACGCCGGTGTTCTTTGGCTCGGGCGTGAACAATTTTGGGGTGATGGAGGTGCTGGACGCGCTGGTGGACCTGGCGCCGGCGCCGCAGGCGCGGGTGAGCTCGCTGGTGGTGAACCGGCAACCAGTGGTCAAGACGGTGCAGCCGGAAGACAGCGCGTTTTCGGGCGTGGTGTTCAAGGTGCAGGCCAATATGGACGCCAACCACCGTGACCGCATTGCCTTTGTGCGCATGGCCTCGGGCAAGTACACGCCGGGCATGAAGCTCAAGGTGATGCGCACCGCCAAGGAGCTGCGCCCGACCAGCGTGGTGACCTTCATGAGCCAGCGGCGTGAGGCGGTGGAAGAGGCCTATGCCGGCGATATCGTGGGCTTTACCACCCATGGCGGCGTGCAACTGGGTGACACCATCACCGACGGCTCGGTCAACCTGCAGTTCACCGGCCTGCCGTTTTTTGCGCCCGAGCTGTTCATGACCGTGGTGCTGAAAAACCCGCTGCGTACCAAGCAACTGCAGCAGGGCCTGGCCCAGCTGGGTGAAGAAGGCGCCATCCAGGTGTTCCGGCCCGAGGTGGGCGGCAACATGCTGCTCGGCGCCGTGGGGCAGCTGCAGTTTGAGGTGGTGCAGCACCGCCTGAAAGGCGAGTACGACGCCGACATCCGGCTGGAGGGCAGCCAGTACACCGGCGCGCGCTGGATCACGGCCGACACGCCGGCCGAGCTGAAAGCCTTTTGCGATGCCTACCCGATGCGCATGGCGCTGGACGCCGCCAACACCCTGGCCTACCTGTGCACCTCGCCCTACGACGTGCGGCTGGCGCAGGAGCGCTTCCCCAAAATCCACTTCCACCCGCTGCGCGAGCACGCCGGGCTGGCTTTGGGCAGCGCGGGTTGATCCAGTCGCCCTTACGCCCCGTTATGCCCCATCACTCCGTCATGCCCAGCTTGACCCACCACTCCGTCATGCCCGGCTTGACCGGGCATCCATGGATCCCCGTTTTCACGGGGATGACAGACAAACACAACCGACTTGGCCTAACCCACCACCCCGTCATGGCCGGCCTGACCTACCACCCCGTCATGCCCTGCCTGACCCACCACTCCGTCATGCCCGGCTTGAACGGGCATCCATGACCCCCCTGCAGCACTGGCCGGCCGCCGATCGGCGCGCCTTGACCGGCGTGTTCACCGACATTGACGACACCCTGACCACCGAAGGCGCCATCACGCCCGATGCGCTGGCGGCCCTGCAGGCCCTGCAAGCCGCTGGGATGGCGGTGATCGCCATCACGGGCCGGCCGATCGGCTGGTGCGCGCCGTTTGCCAACACTTGGCCCGTGGATGCCATAGTGGCAGAAAATGGCGCTGTGGCGTTTGTTAGGAGTCAAATCGGCCTCCAGGCCACGCCAGTATTGAATAGTTTGCTATCAAAAATATACCAACAGGATGCCGCCACACGGGCTGGCAACTTCCAACGCATGCAGGCCGTGGCCGAGCGCCTGCTGCGAGAGGTCCCCGGCGCAACTCTGTCGCAAGACTCGCCCGGGCGTGAAACCGACATCGCCATCGACCACAGCGAGTTCAACCACCTAGCGCCAGTCCAAATCGCGCAGGTGGTGCAGATCATGCAGGCCGAGGGCATGACGGCCACCGTCAGCAGCATCCACATCAATGGCTGGTACGGCAGCCACAACAAACTCTCGGGCGCGCGCTGGATCGTGCAGCACTTGTACCGGCGTGAGCTGGACGCCGAGCTGGCGCAGTGGGCCTATGTCGGTGATTCGGCCAACGACCAGGTGATGTTCCAGCACTTTGCTCACAGTGTGGGTGTCGCCAATATCCTGGGCGTGGCGGGGCAGCTCACACACCTGCCGCGCTATGTGACGGTGGCCGAGCGCGGCGCCGGCTTTGCCGAAGTGGCCGCCACCGTGCTGGCGGCGCGTCAGCCATGAGCCGCCAGTCATGACCCGCCCGGCAGGCGCCACGCGCGGGCTGGTGAGCATTTTTGGCTCGACCTTTGTCGAGCTGATTGGCTACTTCATGCTGCTGCCCATGCTGCTGTTTCAGCTCAAAACAGCAGGCGTGTCCACCTCGGTGGCCGGCCTGTTTGCCGCCACCGGCTACCTGGGCATGTTCCTGGTGACGCCGTTTGCCTCGGCCGTGACGCAGCGGCTGGGCCGACGCGCCACCCTGTGGCTGGCCGCCGCCCTGCCCGCCTTGGCCGCCGTCGGTTTTGCGCTGACCGACGCGCTGGCGGTGTGGTTTGTGCTCAAGCTGGTGTCGGGTGCGGCCGCGGGCCTACGCTGGGTGCTGGCCGAGGCGCTGATTGCCGAGTTCTCGCCGCCAGGCCAGCGCGGCCGCTATGTGGGCATTTTTGAGACCCTGGTCGGCTTCACCTTCGTCATCGGGCCGGCGGTTTTGGCCTGGCTGGGCACCGACAACCCGCACGCGCTGTGGTGGGTGATCGGCTTTTTGCTCACCGGCCTGGCCTGGAGCCTGCTGATTCCGCCGCTGCCGCGGGCTGACGACGCGCACAGCGCCCGCGTCGGCTTGGGCGGTGTGTGGCACGCGCTGCTGGCGCACCCCATCATCATGCTTGCCGGCTTTATGGGCGGTTTTTTTGAGAGCGGCATGGCCTCCATCCTGCCGCTTTACGGGCTGGCGTTGGGGTTGAGCGCCGCAACGGCCGCGCTGCTGGTTTCTTGCATCGGGCTGGGCAGTGCGCTCACCATGCTGCCCGCTGGCCTGCTGGCCGACCGCTTTGACGACCAAGCCCGCGGCCGGCGCAGCGTGATGCTGGTCTGCGCCGGCGTCACCCTGGCCGCTGCCGCGCTGGTGCCGCTGGTGCCACAGGCGCCCTGGCTGGTCTGGCCGATTGTGTTCATCTGGGGCGGTGCCGGCGGCAGCCTGTACACCATGGCCATGATCGACATCGGCGCCCGCGAAAAAGGCATCACCCTGGTCAACAGCACCGCCGTGCTGGTGCTCACCTACACCCTGGGCGGCCTGGCCGCCTCATCGTTCTCGGGCGCGCTGATCGAGTGGTCACCCAGGCTGGGCTTTCCGCTGGTGCTGATTGGGGTGGCTGGTATCGGCTTAGCTGTTTTGCTGCGCACGCGGCACCGGCAGGACATCTGAATCCGATCAACGCTGCAAGTCCCAAGGGTTGATGACCGTCACGCCCGCCGCCTCATAGGTTGCGGTATCTCGCGACGCCACGATGATGCCCCGCGAGACTGCGATGGCGGCGATGTACCCGTCTGGCGTGGGAAACCCCTGGCCCGTTTGTCTGGCTGTCACGGCCAACGCGGCATAGTGTCGGGCGGCATCAAGATCAAAGGGCAAGATGCGGTCTCTGAACAAGCCCATCAGTCCGTCCAGGGTCTGTGCCAACATGTCCTTGCGTTTGCCCGCTGGCAGTGCGCCAATGCCAAACAGCAATTCGGCGATGGTGACGCTGGGCAGATACAGCGTTGAGGCGACCTGATCGTTCAGCCAGGCCCTCACCGCTGGATGCGGGTCGGGCTTCATCGCGTCAGAGACGACATTGGTATCGAGAACGATCACTCAAACCTCAGCGGCTGTGCTGGCGTTTGGTCTTTGCCTTGCTGCAAGACCGCCACGTCCTCATTGGTCAAGCCCACCTTGCGACCCAACGCTGCGAGGGCATCGCCCAAGAGTACGCGGCTGGGGGGTTTGACGGCGGCCGCCAGAATCTCGCGTACTTCGGCCTCAGTGCTTTGCCCATGCAGGGCAGCTTGCACCCGCAAGGCGCGGTGCACCTCGTCGGGCAGGTTTCGTACAGTCAACATGGCCATGCATCCACCTCTATGTTTTGCAGTCTATGCCGTCATTTTAGAATAATGAATGCGGCATTGCCATGGTTTCTTCAACTTTGGTAACAGTCAGTTTGCGGACGGCGCTAGCTGGTGCAGGCCTTGACGACAGGCGACTTGGGTCTGAATTGGCTCCTAAGCCTTGTCCTGATTGACTTTGTTGCTATGTTTTTGATAGCTTTAGCGCGAGGATCGAGATAGCACGCTAACCAGCCACCCGTCAGCGGGTCAACAAAGCCCCGGCACCCCGGCGTCATCCCCGACACCCCCGGGTCATCCTCGACCTGATCGGGGATCCAGGAATTAATTGGAATCTGACCCCGATTAAGCAAACGCCTGCAACACATTGACCGCGTTAACCCCCAGCCCATCCACCGCATAGCCCCCTTCCAGCACCAGCACGGTGGGCAGGCCGACGCGGGCCAGGCGTTCGCCCAGGCGCAGGTAGTCGGTACTTTGCAGGCAAAAGCCCGAAATCGGGTCGCCGACATAGGTGTCCAGGCCCAGCGAGACCACCAGCGCCTCGGCACCAAAGCGGCTGATGGCGGACAGGGCCTTTTCCAGCGCAGCCGACCAGGCCTCAAAACCGCTGCCACGCGGCAGCGGCAGGTTCAGGTTGAAGCCCAAACCGGCACCGGCACCGGTTTCATCGGAGTGGCCCAGGTAGAAGGGGTATTCGGTGCGCGGATCACCATGGATGCTGGCAAAAAAGACGTCTGAGCGCTCGTAAAAAATGCTTTGGGTGCCGTTGCCGTGGTGGTAATCCACATCCAGCACCGCCACGCGCGACAGGCCGGCATCGCGCAGGTGTTGGGCCGCCAAGGCTGCGTAGTTAAGAAAACAGTAGCCGCCAAAATAGTCGGCGCCAGCATGGTGGCCGGGCGGGCGGCTCAGGGCAAAGGCGCCCGGCGCCCCGTCCAGCACCGCCTGCGCCGCGCTCAGGGCGCAGTGCGCGCCGGCGCGGGACACCGCCCAGCTGCCGGCGGTCAGCGGTGTGCCGGCGTCAAACGCAAACAGCCCAACGCGCGCTGAAAAATTGTCGGGCAGCACGTCGGTGCGCAAGCCTCGCGCCGGCCAGACCGAGGGCAGCACGTCGCGCTGCGCGTTGCCGGCGTCCAGCGCCAGCCATTGGTCCCAGGCGCTGGCCAGAAACGCCAGGTAGCGCGGGCTGTGCACGCGGGCCAGCAACGCGTCATCGAAGGTGTGCGGGTCCAGCACCGGCCCCAGCTCGCGCCGCTGCAGCTCCAGCAGCACCTGATCGGCGCGCGCAGCCACCTCAAAGCACGGCACCAGCTCGCCGCGGAACATCTCCACGCGGCCCTGGTGCAGGGCGTGGTGGCGGTTGTAGTAGGTGATCATCAGAGCTTTCGCCAGCCGAACCGAGCCATCAGTTCGCCGTATTCCATGGATTGATAACCGTCAGGCCCACGGCCTCAAACGGGCCGGTGTCTCGGGTGGCAACGATCAAGCCATGGGATTTGGCGGTCGCGGCAATGTACCCGTCGGCCGGCGCTATGGCCTTTCCTTGAACCCGTGCGCGGGCGCGCAGCACCGCGTAGGCCTCTGAGGCGGCACTGTCAAAAGGCAGTATCCGGCCGGCGAACAGGGGCAAAACGCGTTGCTCAAAGCTGCTGTGAAGCACGTCTTTGCGCTTGCCCGCCGGCAGCGTTGCCATCCCCAGCCGCAACTCGGCCAGGCTGATGGCAGAGAGGTACAGGGTTTCGACAATTTGTTCATCTATCCAGGCCAGCACAGCGGCATCCCCTGCAGGCCGCAAGGGCTCAGAAATGACATTGGTATCGAGCAGAATCATTCAAAGCTCAAGGGTTCAGCAGGAGTCCCGTCGCGCTCAATGTCAAGTTCAACGCCCCCCGCTTGGTGACCGATGTCAGCCAACAAGGAACCCAATTTGATACGGCCTTCTGGTCTGGCGACGCTCTCCAGAATGGCTCTGACCTCGGCTTCGGTGCTTCGGCCGGCCATGGCAGCGCGAACACGCAGGGCGCGGTGTGTTTCCTCTGGCAAGTTACGAACGGTGATCGACGACATTGATGATCCGAGTCTTTACTGATAGCAATGATTGCATTTTATGACTGCTGCAACCACTCTGCAATGATGCGACGAGTCCGTTGAAGGTTGAAATTAATTGGAATCTGACCCCAATTAAGCAATCTGGCCGGCGCAATAGCGCAGGATGGCCTTTTGCAACGGCAGCAGCAGCTCTTTTTGCCGGTAGCCGGCAAAGCCCGGGTATTGCAGGGGGTCAAACGCCAGCTCTCGACCCATCGTAAATGGCGGCGTGGGCAGCAGCTTGGGCTGGCCCATGCGGGCCAGGTGGGCTTCGGTCAGCGACCAGGCTGGCGCCTCCACCCCAGACGGCCAGCCGTCGGTGATGACGATGTCGATGTCGGTGGGGCAGGTCTCGGTGTATTGCACGCCGGGCGTGGCTTGGTGAAACGCCGCGTCACAGGCATGGGTCAGCCGCAAGCCCAGCAGCGCAGCCAGCTCGTGCCAGGAGCGCAACACATTGGTCGGCGGGCCCCACAGGCAGACCCGAGCGTCGGCCAAAGGCTTCAGCTCGGTCTCCAAGTAATAGGCATCGGTCAGCACCTCGCAGGGGTGGCCGTCACTGGACATGGCGTTGATGACCGGTCGCCGGCTGGCGGCAGCAAACTCGGCCAGCCGGGCGTGGTTGGACTCTCGCACCACGTACATGGCAAAAAACGGGTCCAGGTAACCGGCCAGGTCACAGGCACGCTCACCAGTCTTCAAAAAACCGGGAAGCTCGGTGAAGGCCAGCCCTAGATCGCGAAAGGCCTGGATGAAGGTGGTGCGGGTGCGGATGCCACTGCCTTCAAACGACCACGCCACCGTGCCGGCAAGCGGCATGGCGGGCTGGGCCACCAGGCGCCAGATATTGCGCACGTCTGAGGCGCTGAGGTCTGACAAGCGGATCAAGTTCATGCAAGGGCTTTCCGGGCAGGGCTGGGGTAGGGTTGGGGTCAGGCGAATGACTGTAGCAGGCGGGCCAAAGCCTAAACTCCAGCCCTAGCCCACCGCCACGAAAGCCACCATGTTTTTTTCTGCCGATGCCAGCGCCGTGACACACGGCATTCAGTTGTCGCTGGCCCCGGTGTTTCTGTTGACAGCAGTCGCAGCCATGATCGGCGCCGTGACCGGCAGGCTGGCCCGCATCATCGATCGGGCGCGCACATTGGAAGAGCGGCTGGACGCACGACCCGATGCTGCGCCCACGGCCGCGGTGCACGCCGAGCTGGCCGACTTGCGCAAGCGCGGCTGGCTGGTCAATGTGTGCGTGGCACTGCTGACCTTTTGCTCGCTGCTGATCGGGCTGACCATCGTGACGCTGTTTCTGGGCGAGACCACCTCGATGGAATTTTTGCGCCTGCCCACGATCTGTTTTCTGTCGGGCGTGATCTGCTTTTTGCTGGCGCTGCTGTGCTTTTTGGCCGAAACCCTGCTGGCGACGCGGGTGCTGCGCTTTGGGCGCCCACGCTGAGGTGGGCCCGGCACCTCAGGCCGAACGCGCCACCCGGCTGAGCCGGTCGGGCGACAGGACGCTCGGGTCCAAGCCCTCTTGCACAAGTTCCGCCGGCAGTGCGACGCCGCGCAACAACGCATCGGCCAGCGCGCTGGCGCCCACCGCGCTCTGGATGCCATAACCGCCCTGCGCTGCCAGCCAGAACAGGCCGGGCGTCTCGGCATCCAGGCCAATCACCATCTCGCCGTCGGGCACAAAGGAGCGCAGGCCGGCCCAGGTGCTGGCGGGCCGGCGGATGCTGAACTGGGTCACGGCTTCAATCTGCGCGATGCCCTGGGCAATGTCCAGTTCTTCGGGCTGCACATCGTGCGGTGTGGTCGGGTCGGCGTTGGCGGGTGAGCCCAGCATGTGGCCGGCATCGGGCTTGAAGTAGTAACTCTCATCCACGCCGATCACTGCCGGCCAATCGGCACCCTCGAGGCCGTCGGGCAGCTTGAAGGTAAAAGCGCTACGGCGGTGCGGCAGCAACCCGATCGGGCGTGCGCCAAGCAGGGCACCGAGCTCGTCAGCCCAGGCGCCAGCGGCGTTGACCACCGTGGTGGCCTGCAGCGTTTGGCCGTCGGCGAACTGCAACTGCCAATGGTGGCCGTCATGCCGGGCACTGGTCAGGTGGGCGTCGGTTCGCAGCGCGCTGCCGGCAGCTTTACCGCGCTGCAAAAATCCGCGCAGAAAGCCCTGGTGAATCGCGTGCACATCCATATCCTCGGCGCTGGCGTCGTACAGGCCGGCCAGCACTTGGTCGGCGCGTAAACAGGGCACGCGGGCCAGGATTTGCGCCGCATTCAGCGTCACCAGGCCCGGGCAGGTGGGCGCCAGGTCTTGCCGAAGATGGTCCAGCAGGGCCTCTTGTCCCAGTGTGGCCAGGTAGAGCGCACCGCGCGGCTTGATCAGGGGGCTGTCCGAAAAACCGGCTGGCGGCTGCTCGTAGAATGCGCGGCTGGCGCGCGTCATGGCGCGCACCGCTGGCGGGCCGTAGCTTTCCAGAAACAGCGCGGCCGAGCGGCCGGTCGAGTGATAACCGGGCTGCGACTCGCGCTCCAGCAAAAGCACCCGGCCATGGCCGGCCAGCCGCCAGGCCAGCGAAGCGCCCGCGATGCCGGCGCCAAAAATTGCAATGTCACAGTCGGTCATAGTCACATTCTGTCATGCGGACGGACGCGCCAGCCAGTCTGCCAGCGCGGCGTTCACCGCCCCGGCTTGCTCCAGCGTGCTCATATGGCCGCACTCTTCCACGATGCACAGCTGCGCGCCAGCAATGGCCTGCGCCATCTGCGTGTGTTGCTCGGGTGGGCTCCAAGCGTCCTGGCGGCCGGTCAGCACCAGTGTGGGGCAGGCGATACCGGGCAGCAGGGGCGCGGCGTCGGGCCGGCCAAGCAGGGCCTCGATCTGGGCGGCAAACTGGGCCGGGCTGCTGCGTGCCAACATGGCCAGCATGGCCTCGTACAAGGGCGTGTCGACCACGTTCGGGTGCACCATACCGCGCAGCCACTGCTGGCCCATGGCCAGCATGCCCTGCGCCTGCGCCACGGCCAACAACGCCATCCTGCCAGCGCGCTCCTTGTCGCCCGCAGCGCCCGCGGCCCGTGGGTGGGTGCCGGTATCTAACAAGGCCAGGTGGGTGACACGTTGCGGCGCCAGGCGCATCACCTCCAGCGCCACCCGGCCCCCCATCGAGTGGCCGGCCAGGGCAAAACGCTCTTCCGGAGCTTCGTCCAGCACCTGCTGCGCCATGGCAGTGAGTGAATCGCGCAGGCCATAGTCAGGCACGTGGCATCGCGCCTGCGGCGACAGCGCCGCCACCTGGGGCGCCCAGACGCTGGCATCGCACATCAGACCGGGTAGTAAAAGCAAGCTTGGCATCAACACTGTCCTTGAGGTGAATTTATAAGAAATCGGGCTCTAGCCCTTGCTGTATATGGCTAGTTTGCTCTACTTTATATAGCATACTCTGGCAGGGTCACGGTCACCTCCAGGCCAGGCGCGGCGTTGCGCAGCTGCAGGCGCCCGCCATGGGCCTCTGCCACCAGGCGGCACAGGTACAGCCCGAGCCCGACGCCGCCGTCGCTGCGGCTGCGCGCCGCGTCGGGCCGGAAAAAAGGCTGGGCCAATTGCGCCAGCTGGGCCTCGGGCACGCCGGGGCCGTGGTCGCGCACCGTCAGGCGCAGGCCGGGGCCGGCGCCACTGTTGGCCGCGGGCTCCACTTGCAGCGTCAGCACAGGCGGCTGGGCCTGGCCCTGGCTGTAGCGCAGTGCGTTGTCCAGCAGGTTGCGCAGCAGCAGGCGCAGTCGGCTGCGGTCCAACGCCAGCAGCGGCAGGCCGGGGGCCAAGACCAGCTGGACTGGCGGGGCGCCGACCAGCCCGGCCACCACCTCGGTGGTCAGTGCGGCCAGGTCGGTCGGCTCGCGTTGCAGCGCGGCGTGTGGGCTGGCCAGCCGCTCGCTCTCCAACAGGTCAGTGATCAGGTCACGCATCAGGGCCAGGTCGGTCAGCAGCGCCTGCCGGCTGGCCTGCAGCTCGGGCGTCTCCGGCAGCAGCTCGGTGTTAAGGCGGGCACGGGTCAGCGGGCTGCGCAGCTCGTGGCTGATGGCCAGCAGCAGCGCCCGTTTGGCGTCCAGCATCTGGCCGATGTCAGCGCCCATGGTGTTGATGGTGGCCGCGAGTTCACCCAGTTCATCGGGCCGCTGCGGCTGCCGCACTGGAATCGGCTGGGCAAAATCGCCCGCGCCAAAGCGCCGCGCACCGGCCCGAATGTCGTCCAGCGGGCGCAGCATGCGCCGTACCCGGGCATAGGCCAGCGCTGTCAGTAACAGCAGCGCCGCCAGGGTGGCCCAGCCAATCAGGCGCGGCCGGTCGTGCCAGGCCTGCACGTTCACGCCAAAGCGGATGCGGTGGCCGTCGGCTGTGCTGCGCTCAAAAAAACGCGGCGCCCGGTTGTCCCGGGGCTCGTCGGGCGCCTCGTAGTACTCGCCCAAATCGGGGTGGCTGCGCCAATTGACCTGCGGGCCCTGAATGCGAATGCTCAGCGGCAGGTGCTGCACCATGGATTGCGCATGCTCCACCTGAGGCGGGCTGCCCAGCTCGGTGACCAGCCGGTCCACATAGTCGCTCACCAGCGGCCGCGCTGCGTCGCGCCAGCCGATGCGCAGCGCGGACTGCATGCCGAGCAGAAAGGTGGCGCTCATGCCCAGCGCCAGCAGAAGAAACAAGGCCACCAGCCGCACCCGCAGCGAGTGCGCCAGCGCATGACGGGCGCGTCGGTGCCAGCTGCGGCCCGACGAGTCAGCGGCGGCGCTCATGCCGGCAGGCGCGCCAGCGCCAGGGCGTAGCCGGCGTGGCGCAGGGTCTTGATGGCCTCCAGCGGTTCCAGCTTTTTGCGCAGGCGGCTGATCAGGATGTCCACCGCGCGGCTGTACAGATCGGCCTCATGGCCACGCAGCTGGTTCAGGATGTCGTCGCGGTGGAACACACGGCCGGCGTCGCGCGCCAACAGGTGCAGCAGGTCAAACTCGGTGCTGGTCAGCGCCACGGGCTGGCCCAGGCGCTGCACGCTGCGCGTGGCCGGGTCGATCAGCAGGCCGTCAAACAGCAGACGGCCCGAGGTGTCGGCACGGACACCGGGCAGGGGTGCAGGCGCGGCAGGAACGCGGCGCCGAAGCACGGTTTGCAGCCGCGCCACCAGCTCACGCGGCTCAAAGGGCTTGGGCAGGTAATCGTCGGCGCCCAATTCCAGCCCGACCACCCGGTCCATCACCTCGCCGCGCGCGGTCAGCATCAGGATCGGGATGTCGCTGTCGCGGCGGATGGCACGGCACAGCGCTAAGCCGTCCATCTCGGGCAGCATCACGTCCAGAATCACCGCATCCACACCACCCTGCGCCAACCGCGCCAGCCCGGCGCTGGGGCTGAGCGCGCAGTCCAGCGCCAAATTGAAACGCGCCAGGTAGGCCGCCAGTGGCGGCCCGAGCTGGGCGTCGTCGTCAATCAGCAGGATGCGGTGCATGGGGCTTGGGTGTTGCCGCATTGTCCCACCGGCGGTGGTGCCGCTGGATCAGCCGGCGCAGCCGACCTTGCTCAGATGGTGCCAGGCCGTCGAATTGGTCTGCCGCACGCAGCAGGAGCCGAACCTCAACCTGCGTCGAGGCTGGCAGCTGTGCCAGCCATCTCAAGGCATGCAAGCGGTCAAAGCGCGGGCCCCATACCATCGCCAGCCATTCGGCATGGGGTTCGTCGAACCCTTGGCCTAGCGCCGGTTCGCAGGTACGAACCGGCAACAGCAAGCGTCCCAGGCGGTGAGTTTGCACTGAATGTCAGCCGCGCCAGGACCAGCGGCTGCGGCCGTCCATGACGTCGCGCAGTTTTTGCTGCTGGGTCGGGTTCAGACTGTTGTAAAACAGGGCCATCGCGGCGATCACCTCTGGGCTCTTGCTTTGCAGCACCGTGGTTTTGTCGGTGATCAGGGCCTGTGCGCGCACCGCGTCAAATTTGTCGCCCGCCACCAGTGCTTTCATCTCAGCGCGCGGGTCTTTGGTCTGGCCGATCAGGGCGGTGCGCTGCGCGTACAGCGTGTCGCCCAGGGTTTGCAGGTTCTTTTTCTGCTCGGCGTTCAGGTCGAGCCGCCCGGCCACCTTGTCGACCACCTTGTCGCGTTTTTGCGTGTACTTCTCAATGCTCATGCTGGCGCCGAATTCGTGGTCGCGGTGGCCGCAGGCGGCCAGGCCACCCACCAGCACGGAGGTGCCCAGCAGGGCGAACAGACTGCGTTTGATCCAGGTTTTCATGACAGGGTTTCCTTTTCAGAAGTGGTTGAACAAGGCTGTCATGGTGCCGCGCTGCGGCAGGGCTTGGGCGTCGTGGCGGTGTCGCTTTGTTTCGCTTTGTTTCAATGCAGTGCCGCAGGCAACAGGCTTTTCGTTCAGGTTGTCCAAATTAAAGTAAACAGCTTTATCCAATGGCATGCTATTTCGGCGCGGGCTGCTCTGAGAAATACCCCTGGTCAAGCAGTCCGTATACCGGCGGGGATCCGTGGTCATGGGCTGTCTTGAACGCTACTGCCCCGGCTGAAAAAGTGCTCCCGCTGCCGGTGACGCCGTGACATTGATGCCAATCACCGGCAGCCCCAGCTCGGCCATACGGTCCGCCGACTTTCAAACGCTTCCACTCGCTCGATTATTGTAGAAACATGGCTACATTATTCAATATCTACGGGTGTCGCCATGACCATCACCACCATATCAAGCCGCGAGTTCAATCAAGGAGCGAGCGAGGCAAAACGGGCCGCAAACAATGGGCCGGTGTTCATCACAGACCGGGGCAAACCCGCCCATGTGCTTTTGAGCTTTGACGACTACCAGAAGCTCACGAAGCAGCGGCGCAATATCGCCGACGCGCTGGCAATGCCGGGGATCGCCGACATTGAGTTTGCGCCACCGCGTGTGACCATCCAAAGCCGGCCGGCTGATTTCTCATGATGTTTGTTCTCGACACCAACGTGGTGTCCGAGCTGCGCAAGGTCCGACTTGGCAAGGCCGATGCGAACGTGACGGCATGGACAAAAAACGTTGATGCCCCCGTGGCACTACGCGTACGGAAAACACAGCACGGGTAAGCTGAAACCGCCGAAAAGTCCGCCTGTCATCTTGCCCCCTTGTCTATCGACGTATGTGCACACATAATACGTGCACTTTCTAGCTTATTCCAAATGAACATCACGCTTTCAGTCGACGAACAAGTCGCACAACGTGCCCGAGAGGCCGCCCAAAAGATGGGTAAGAGCCTGAACCAAGTCGTTCGAGATTACTTAGAGCAACTTGCCGGTGGTGCGCTCCGTGGTCAGCAATGGTCGCAGTTTGAAGAGCGCTGCTTAAACTCTGGGGCCAAGCTCAATGGTTGGAAATTCGATCGCGATGAAGCGAATGAGCGCTAGGATGACTTCTCGCAGCTTTATCGATACGAATGTCTTGGTCTACGCCGAGGCCAGTGACGCCCCCTACAAGCAGCGGTCCGCCCTGGATCTATTGCAGCGACTTTACGAGCGGGGGCTCGGTGTAGTGTCCACCCAAATTCTGCAGGAATATTGCAACGTGGCGCTCAAGAAGCTCCGACTTCCAGCGCACTATGTGCGATCTCAGCTCGACCTCTATGAACAGTTTGAAGTGGTGCAGGTCACCCCCACCATCATTCGTGCTGGTCTGGACCTGCACCAAACACGCAGCGTTGCATTCTTTGATGCGATTGTGCTTGCCAGCGCCCTTGCTGCAGGCTGCAGCGTGATATGGACCGAAGACATGAACGCAGGCGAAGTCGTCAATGGCGTTCGCATCTCGAATCCATTTTCATCACCTGGGCCAACCTAGCAAAGGCGAAGTTTGCATCTCGAAGCAAGTAGGTGAATTGGTGGAGCAATCTATGCGGCTCATTCGAGGAACGGGCGTTCCATGTTCAGTAGGAATCATCGACTACTGCCGAAAGGTACTCTCTTGAGCCGCATCGCAAACCAGCGCAGGCCATGTCAAAAATAGCAAAAATAGCGATCACGATTGTGCTCTACCTGATTTTTAAGGCCTGCACAGAGCATGTTTGGCCGGCCTGAAGCTTGCCTAAATGGGTAGCAGCCCCGCCAGTGCTTGCCCCGTGTGGGTCCGCAGTTTGACCACGCCTTCGGGCGTGGCCGCCGCCACCACCCGGCCGCCGGCCTTGCCACCATCGGGCCCGAGATCCAGCACCCAATCGGCCTCGGCGATCACATCCAGGTCGTGCTCGATCACCACCACGCTATGGCCGCCGTCCACCAGCCGGTGCAGCACCTTGATCAGTTTGTCGACATCGGCCATGTGCAGGCCGACCGTGGGTTCATCCAGCACGTACAGCGTGTGCGGCGCCTTGTTGCCGCGCCGGCCAATGTCGTCGCGCACCTTGGACAGCTCGGTCACCAGCTTGATGCGCTGCGCCTCGCCGCCGCTCAGCGTGGGCGAGGGTTGGCCCAGCGTGAGGTAGCCCAAGCCGACGTCCTGCAGCAACTGCACCGGGTGGCTGATGTTGGGCATGGCGGCAAAAAAGCCCACCGCCTCGTCCACCTCCATCTGCAGCACCTCGCCGATGTTCTTGCCACGCCAGGTCACCGCCAGGGTTTCGGGGTTGAAGCGAGCGCCCTTGCAGGTCTCGCACAGCACCTTCACGTCGGGCAAAAAGCTCATGGCCACGGTGCGTATGCCCTGCCCTTCGCAGCTCGGGCAACGGCCTTCGCCAGTGTTGAAGCTGAAGCGGTTGGCGGCATAGCCGCGCGCCTTGGCCTCCAGCGTGTCGGCAAACAGCTTGCGGATGATGTCCCAAAAACCAATGTAGGTGGCCGGGCAGCTACGCGGCGTCTTGCCAATCGGGGTCTGGTCCACCTCCAGCACGCGGTCAATGCCCTCAAAGCCGGTGACGCCAGCACAGCCGGTCCAGGCCAGCGCCTCGCCCGCAGCCAGCGCGTCGCGACCGGCCTTGGTGCTGCGTTTTTGCACCGCCATCTGCACATTGGCCAGCAGCACATCGCGCGCCAGGGTGGATTTGCCCGAGCCCGAAACGCCGGTCACCGCCACCAGCCGCTGCAAGGGGACCTGCACGCTGATGTGCTGTAGGTTATGCAGGTTGGCACCGTTGACGCAGAGCCATTTTGGGGCCGCCTGCTCAACGGGGGCCGCCTTAGTGTCATCCTCGGGCTTGACCCGGGGATCTATGGATTCCCGATCAGGTCGGGAATGACCAACCGTCACCTGCCGCCTCGGGTGCAGCGGGTGTTGCATGGCGTGCAGCAGGTAGCGCCCGGTTTGCGACTCGGCCGCCGCCTGCACGTCGGCCACCGAGCCCTGCGCCACCAGCCGGCCGCCGCGCTTGCCGGCGCTGGGCCCGATGTCGATGATGTGCTCGGCATGGCGGATGGTGTCCACATCGTGCTCCACCACCACCAGGGTGTTGCCCTTGTCGCTCAGGCTTTGCAGGGCGTCGAGCAGGATGCGGTTGTCCCGCGCGTGCAGGCCGATCGTGGGCTCATCGAGCACGTAGCACACGCCTTGCAGGTTGCTGCCCAGCTGCGCCGCCAGCCGAATGCGCTGGGCCTCGCCGCCGCTGAGGGTGGGCGCACCACGGTCCAGCGTCAGGTAGCCCAGGCCGACCTGCTCCAGAAACTCCAGCCGGCTGCGAATCTCGGGGATCAGGTCGCGCGCAATGTCGGTCTCGCGCTGGCTCAAGGTGTTGCCCTGCAGCGTCTGCACCCACTGCCGCACATCGGTCACGCTGAGTGCAGCAATGTCGGCAATGCCCACACCGCCGAAGCGCACCGCGCGCGCCGTGGCATTGAGCCGGGTACCGGCACAGGCCGGGCAGGCGGTGTCAGCTAGGTCTTCCACATCAGGCTCGGCAAAGGTCTGTTCCCGGCCGCCGTGGTCGTCGTCACGCACTGAGTCGTCAAACACCTTGCGCTGGTCCTTGTTCAGCTTGACGCCAGTGCCCACGCACTCCGGGCACCAGCCGTGCTTGCTGTTGTACGAAAACAGGCGCGGGTCCAGCTCGGCGTAGCTGGTGCTGCAGACCGGGCAGGCCCGTCGGCTCGAAAAAGCGTGCAAGCGGCCAATGCCTGCGGTGGGCAGGCCGGCCAGCATCGCGGTCTGCAAACCGCCCAGATCGCTCAGCACATGCAGCACGCCCTTGCCGTGGGTGAGCGTGGTGGCCAGCGCCTGGCGCAGCTGGGCTTCGTGCTCGGGCTGCACCGTGAGGCTGAACACCGGCAGCTCGATGGTGTGTTCCTTGAAGCGGTCGATGCGTGGGAAGCCGGTGGTCGGCAAAAAGTTGCCGTCCACCCGCAAATGGGTGAAGCCGCGCAGCCGCGCCCAGTCGGCCAGCTCGGTGTAGACGCCCTTGCGGTTCATCACCAAGGGCGCCAACAGGCCGATGTGCTGGCCGCGAAAGGTTTTGAGCAGCTGGGCGGCAATGCTGTCGGGCGTTTGCGGCGCCACCGGCGTGCCGTCGTGCACGCAATGCTGGGTGCCGAGCTTGACGTACAGCAAGCGCAAGAAATGCCAGACCTCGGTGGTGGTGCCGACCGTGGACTTGCGCCCGCCGCGCGACAGGCGCTGCTCAATCGCCACCGTGGGCGGAATGCCATACACCGCATCCACCTCGGGCCGGCCGGCCGGCTGCACGATGCTGCGTGCATAGGCGTTGAGCGACTCCAGGTAACGGCGCTGGCCCTCGTTGAACAGGATGTCAAAGGCCAGCGTCGACTTGCCCGAACCCGACACGCCGGTGATGACGCTGAACTTGCCGCGCGGAATGTCCACGCTGAGCGACTTGAGGTTGTGCTCACGCGCGTTCACGATCTGGATGCTGTCCGACCCGCCCGCGCCCTGGGCCACCGGCAGCGTCTGGCGCACAAAGGCATAGGGCAGCGCGCCCTCCCGCACCGCATGCACGGCCCCCATGGACTGCGCGTACTCGCGCAGCGCCTGCCCGGTATGCGAGCCGGCGTGCGCCATCAGGTCGGCCGGCGTGCCGCAGGCCACCAGCTCACCGCCGGCGTCACCGCCCTCGGGGCCGAGGTCAATCAGCCAGTCGCTGGCTCGGATCACGTCCAGGTTGTGCTCGATCACCAGCAGCGAATGACCGGCGTCCAGCAGCTTGCGCAGCGCGCGCATCAGCTTGGCGATGTCGTCAAAGTGCAGGCCGGTGGTGGGCTCATCAAACATGAACAAGCAACCCCGCCGCGCTGTCGCCTGGCGGCTGGCGCTGCCCGCCTTGGCGGCATCGGCCAGAAAGCCGGCGAGCTTGAGGCGCTGCGCCTCACCGCCCGATAGCGTCGGCACCGGCTGGCCCAGCTTCACGTACTCCAGCCCGACATCGACAATCGGCTGCAGCGCGCGGATCACATCGGTATCTTTGGCAAACAGGGCCGCCGCTTCACTCACCGTCAGGTCCAGCACATCGGCCACGTTCAGCTGCCGGTAATTGGAATCTGACCCCAATTTGCGCTCGATCACCACCTCCAGGATTTCGGGGCGGTAGCGTTTGCCGTCGCAGTCCGGGCAGCGAAGGTAGACGTCGCTCAGAAACTGCATCTCGACATGCTCAAAGCCAGAGCCGCCGCAGGTGGGGCAGCGGCCATCGCCGCTGTTGGCGCTGAACTTGCCGGCGGTGTAGCCGCGTTGGCGCGACAGCGGGGCGTTGGCAAAGATCTCGCGTAGCGCATCCCAGGCGCCCACGTAGCTCACCGGGTTGGAACGGGCCGTCTTGCCAATCGGCGACTGGTCGACAAACACCACATCGCTGAGCAGCTCGGCGCCCAGCAGGCGGTCGTGTGCGCCCGGCGTTTCGGTGGCCTTGCCAAAGTGGCGCAGCAAGGCCGGCGCCAGGATGTCCTGCACCAGGGTCGACTTGCCCGAGCCGCTGACGCCGGTCACGCAGACCAGGCGCTGCAAGGGCAGCTCGACCGAGATGTTTTTCAGGTTGTGCTCGCGCGCACCTTCCAGCACCAGGCGCGGTGTGTTGTCGGCTACCAGCCGCTGGAAGCCCAGCCCGACCTGGCGCCGCCCGCCCAAGTAGGCGCCGGTCAGGGTGTCGGCCTCACGCAGATCGGCGGTGCTGCCGTCAAACACGATCTGGCCGCCGCGCTCGCCCGGGCCCGGGCCCATGTCGATCATGCGGTCGGCCGCCAGCATCACAGCCGGGTCATGCTCCACCACCACCAGTGTGTTGCCGGCGTCGCGCAGGCGCTGCATGGCCACGATGATGCGGTGCATATCACGCGGGTGCAGGCCGATGCTGGGCTCATCCAGCACAAACAGGGTGTTGACCAGCGAGGTGCCCAGCGCTGTGGTGAGGTTGATGCGCTGCACCTCGCCACCCGACAGGGTGCGGCTTTGCCGGTCCAGCGTGAGGTAGCCGATGCCGACCTCGCACAGGTACTTGAGGCGGGTGCCAACCTCGTCAAACAGCAGTTTGAGGGTTTGCAGCTCTGCCTCGGAGGTGACCACGGTCAGGGACGCGGCATTGGATGCCAGCCGCACCTGCATCGCCTCAAAAAATCGGCGCAGCCGGTCCAGCGGCATCAGCATCAGGTCGTGCAGGCACAGTCCCGGCAGTGCTTCGAGCTGTGCGCGCGACCAGGCCACGCCAGCCGGCAGAAAGCGCTGGGCTGGCGCCAGCACGGCGTCGGCATCGGCGCCACTGCCAATGCGCCAGAGCAGGCTTTCGGTCTTCAGGCGGGCGCCGCTGCACACCGGGCAGGGGGTGTAGCTGCGGTACTTGGACAGCAGCACCCGGATGTGCATCTTGTAAGACTTGGTCTCCAGATACTCGAAAAAGCGTTTGACGCCAAACCAGTGCTGGTTCCACTTGCCGTTCCATTGCGGCGAACCGTTGATCACCCAGTGCTGCTGCTCGGGGGTGAGCTTGTTCCAGGGCGTGTCGCGCGGGATGCCGGCGGCTTCGGCGTGGCGCATCAGGTCGTCCTGGGCCTCCTGCCAGGCCGGGGTCTGGATCGGCTTGATGGCGCCGGCCCGCAGCGTGAGCTTGTCGTTCGGGATCACCAGGCCGTAGTCAACGCCGATCACGCGGCCAAAGCCCCGGCAGGTGTCGCAGGCCCCCACAGCCGAATTGAAGGAAAACATCGAGGCAATCGGGTCGGCGTAGCGCAGGTCGCTGTCGGGGCAGTGCAGCCCGGTGGAAAACTTCCACAACTCGGCCACGCTCTCGCCGTCGGCGCCCAGGACATACACCGCCAGCCGGCCGCTGCCACGCTTGAGCGCGGTCTCGATCGCCTCCACCACGCGGGCGCGCTCAGCCGTGGCCAGCCGGAACCGGTCGGCCACCACATCCAGCACCTTGCGCGGCCCGCTCGGGCTGGCCACCTCACGCTCGGCCTGCACCCGGGTGAAGCCGCTGAGCGACAGCCACTGCGCCACCTCGTCGGGCGTGGCACTGGCCGGCAGCTCCACCGGAAAGGTCAGTACCACCCGGGCCTCGGCCAAGGCTGGCCCGAGCGCGGCTTGCCGCGCCTGCAATTCGGCGTAAATGGTGTCGGGGCTGTCATGCCGCACCGGCTGCGCGGTCGCCCGGTCAAACAGCTGGCCAGCCCGGGCAAACAGCAGCTTGAGGTGGTCATTGAGCTCGGTCATGGTGCCGACCGTGGAGCGCGACGAGCGCACCGGATTGGTCTGGTCAATCGCAATCGCCGGCGGCACGCCGTCCACCCGGTCCACCGCCGGCTTGTCCATGCGGTCCAGAAACTGGCGCGCATAGGCCGAGAAGGTTTCCACGTAACGCCGCTGGCCTTCGGCGTACAGCGTGTCAAACACCAGACTCGATTTGCCCGAGCCGCTGGGGCCGGTGACCACCGTCAACTCGCCGGTGCGGATGTCCAGGTCCAGGTTTTTCAGGTTGTGCTGGCGCGCGCCGCGAATGCGGATAAAACCGTGGGGCATGGGGAGTGTCTGTGCAGTGGGGGAGAGACATTCTAGGCAGTTCGACACGGCCCTGTTCACCGCTGGCTTTAGGCGCAGTTCGCTCGCCTGCGTTCAAGTCAGAGCTTGCGTTGGCGGTACGGGTTGGCGGGGACGGCGTGCCTGATTCCGCTCATGTCCCCCGGATGCAGCAGCCTGACCGGCTGCTGCATCCTCCGCCTTGACTTCGCTGCATCAGGCACGCCATCCCCTTCCTGGTTGGGCAAGACTGCAAACCCGAATACCTAGATGCATGGTCCCATTGTTTGTGCACAAGGGTCGTCAAGGTGGTGGCGGGCCAAGCGGCGGAGCGAGGTTAAGGGGGAGCCCGCAGGGCGGAGGACACGAGCGCAGTCGCTTGGCCCGGCGCCGCCTTGACCGGTGCGCGAAGATTAATCCCAGCGCTCAGCCCGGCGCTACCAGGCCTTGACAGGCCCGACTGCGGCTTGTTAGATCAGGCTTACTTGCTGGCAGCGCTAGCCGGTGCAGCGGCGGCAGGTGCCGCTGGTGCCGAGGCGGCGGCCTCGGGGACGTGGGTGGCTTCAGCGCCGTGCTTCTCGCCGCCCATGTCGATGGGGCCGCCCTTGCTCAGCATGTACAGGGCCAAGGCTGCAAACAGTATGAAACCGACAATAATTTTCCACATGATGGTGTGTCCTTAAACCAGGCCCCGGTGTCGGGGCAAAAATAAGCCCTCGCGAAGAGGGCTTGCTGGGATCGTGACCACGCCCGGGGGCGTGGTCAGAACCGAGATCAGTCGTTGGCGTAGATGTCCACGTCTTTGGTTTCCTTGACGAACAAGGTCCCAATGACGAAGGTCATGCCAGCGATGATGATGGGGTACCACAGGCCGTTGTACATGTTGCCGGTCTGGGCCACGATGGCGAACGCCGTGGTGGGCAGCAGGCCACCGAACCAGCCGTTACCGATGTGGTAGGGCAAGCTCATGGACGTGTAACGGATGCGGGTCGGGAACATTTCCACCAGCATGGCGGCAATCGGGCCGTAGACCATGGTCACCAGCAACACCAGGTAGCTCAGGATCAGGACCACCATGACGGTGTTCACACGAGCCGGATCAGCCTTGGTGGGGTAGCCAGCGGCCTTGAGTGCGTCGGCCACGGCCTTCTTGAACTCGCCGTCTTTCTTCTTGGCTTCGTCAGCCGGCAGACCCTTGGCGGTGTAGCTCGGGATGACGGTCTCGCCAATCTTGATGGAGGCAGGTGTGCCGGCGGCGCCAGCCGCGTTTTCGTAGCTGACCGAGGCGCCAGCCAGCACCTGCTTGGCGATGTCGCACGAGCTGGTGAACTTGACGGTACCGGTCGGGTTGAACTGGAACGAGCACTCAGCAGCATCGGCAGTCACGACCACCTTGTTCTTGGCCTGGGCTTCGGCCAGCGCGGGGTTGGCTGCATTGGTCAGTGCCGTGAAGGTGGGGAAGTAGGTCAACACCGCCAGCAGGCAGCCGGCCATGATGATGGGCTTGCGACCGATCTTGTCCGACAGCGTACCGAACAAAATGAAGAACGGCGTGCCGATGATCAGCGAGATAGCCACGTAGATGTTGGCGGCAGCGCCGTCGACCTTGAGCGCCTGGGTCATGAAGAACAGCGCGTAGAACTGGCCCGAGTACCAGACCACAGCTTGACCAGCGGTCAGACCGACCAGCGCCAGGATCACGATCTTCAGGTTTTTCCACTGGCCGAAAGATTCGCTCAGGGGCGCCTTGGAGGTCTTGCCCTCGGCCTTCATTTTGGCGAAAGCGGGCGATTCGTTCATGCTCAAACGGATGTAGACCGACACGGCCAACAGCAGGATGGAGACGATGAACGGCACGCGCCAGCCCCAATCGGCAAAGGCAGCTTCGCCGATCGCGGTGCGGGTACCTAGAATCACCATCAGGCTCAGCATCAGGCCCAGTGTGGCCGTGGTCTGAATCCAGGAGGTGTAGGCGCCGCGTTTGCCCATGGGCGCGTGCTCAGCCACATAAGTGGCAGCGCCACCGTACTCACCGCCCAGGGCCAGGCCTTGCAGCAAGCGCAGCACAATCAGGATCACCGGCGCAGCCACGCCGATGGTGGCGTAGTTGGGCAGGATGCCCACAATGAAGGTCGACAGGCCCATGATCAGGATGGTGACCAAAAAGGTGTACTTGCGGCCGATCATGTCGCCCAGGCGGCCGAAGAAGATGGCACCAAAGGGGCGCACGATAAAGCCGGCCGCAAAAGCCAGCAGCGCGAAGATGAAGGCCGAGCCTGCATCCAGACCGCTGAAAAACTGCTTGGCAATAATAGCTGCAAGCGAGCCGTACAGGTAGAAGTCGTACCATTCAAAAACAGTTCCCAGGGATGAGGCGAAGATGACTTTCTTCTCCTCTGCGCTCATGGGCCGTGGGGCCGCGGCTGTTGCCATAGTGATGTCTCCAATCGTATGCAGCCTCCGACATGAAGACTTGTTTGGATTGTTAAAGACCGCACTGACCACACTCTGACGCCAAACCAACGCAAGCTTGCGCCAAACTGAACGCCAACTTACGCCTGCTGGCTTGCAGCTCTAGCAAAGTGCGCCCATGTTCAGAGCCAAATACAAAAAAGGCCCGCCAGGGGCGGGCCTTTTGTTCAAGCGCGGAACGCTCAGGCAGCGCGGGTGTCCATGTCACCTGCGATGCTGGGGTAGCGCACATGCTCCACCAGGTCCTGAATTTCACGCCTTGGCGCAGGCGTCAGCAGGCTGACCACGATGATGATGGCAAAGCCCAGGGGCACGCCAAACACACCGGCCGAGATCGGCTGAATACCCCACCAGAGCTCGACCGGCGAGGTGACATTGAAGATGCCCCTCAACCAGGGCTGCGTTGTCACCATGTAATACATGGTGACGCCCAGGCCGCCGACCATACCCAGCACAGCCCCCCATTTCGTGGCACGCTTCCAGAAAATACCCAGCGTCAAGGCCGGGAAAAAGGATGCTGCTGCAAATGAGAACGCCGCCGAGACCAGGAACAGGATGTCCGCTGGCTTCTGCGCCGCCACATAGGCCGCCGCCAGCGCGACCACCAACAGAAGCATTTTGCTGATGGCAACGCGACGCTGGGCCGATGCATTGGGGTCGATCATCTTGTAGTAAAGGTCATGCGACAGCGCGTTGGCAATCGTCAGCAGCAAGCCGTCGGCCGTGGACAGTGCCGCCGCCAAGCCGCCTGCAGCCACCATGCCGGAGATCACATAAGGCAAGCCGCCGATTTCAGGTGTTGCCAGCACGATGATGTCACCGCCAATTTTCATCTCGCCCAACTGCAGCAGGCCGTCCTTGTTGATGTCAACCAGCGACAGCAAGGAAGGATCGACCGCCGCCCACTGTGAGACCCAGGCTGGTAGCTTGTCAAACGGCGTCCCCACCAGCACCGTGAAGATCTCGTACTTGACGAGAACAGCCAGCGCGGGTGCCGTGAAGTACAGCAGGAAGATGAAGAACAAGGACCAGGTGACCGAGCTGCGCGCCTGCTTGACCGATGGCGTGGTGTAGTAACGCATCAGGATGTGCGGCAGTGCCGCCGTGCCGACCATCAAGCAAAACACCAGTGCCATGAAGTTGCGGCGCGAGACGTCGAACGTTTCCTTGGCTTTGGCGTCGCCATTGGGGTCGCCAGCGTACTGGGCGGCATGGCGTGGCATGCCGCCGAGCGGTTTGGCACGGGCTTCGTTGTCAGCCTTGCCCTTGGCCCAGGCCTTCTTGGCGCTCTCCTCGTCCTTGGGCAGAGCGGCCAGGGCTTTCTCGGCGGCAGCAATCTCGGCCACCGGGCCGTTGGCGGCTTTCAGGTCGGCCAGCTTCTTGGTGGCGGCTTCGGTGTCGGCGGCCAGGGCGGCCTTGACGTCCTTGAGCTTCTCGCCAAACCCATCGGCCCGGGCCTTGAAGGCGGCAATCACTTCCTTCTCCTTGGGATCGTCGATCAGCACTTTTTCCTTGGCACTGACCTTTTCAAGCTGGTAACCGTAGACCAACTGGGGAATTGGCACACTGGTTTGCTTGACCGACAACCAGACCACCGGGATCAGATAGGCCACGATCAGGATGATGTACTGGGCCACCTGGGTCCAGGTGACAGCGCGCATACCCCCGAGGAACGAGCACACCAGAATGCCACCCAAGCCCAGAAAAATGCCCAGCTCGAAGGCCACGCCCGTGAGGCGGGTGGTGATCAGGCCCACGCCATAAATCTGCGCCACCACGTAGGTGAAGGAGCACAGGATGGCGGCAAAGATGCCGATCAGCCGCGGCAGGTTACCGTCATAGCGCGCGCCCAGGAAGTCGGGAATCGTGAATTGCCCAAACTTACGCAGGTAGGGCGCGAGAAACAGCGCCACCAGGCAGTAGCCGCCGGTCCAGCCCATGATGAAGGCCAGCCCGCCATAGCCGGTGAGGTACAGGGTACCGGCCATGCCGATGAAGGACGCCGCCGACATCCAGTCCGCCCCGGTGGCCATGCCGTTGTACATGGCCGGAACGCGCCGCCCCGCCACGTAATACTCGGCCGCGTCATTGGTCCGACTCATGACGCCGATGCCGGCATACAACAGCACCGTGGCCGCAAGAAAGATGTAACCGATCCAGTTGCGGGGCAGACCCATCTGCTCCAGCACGGCCAGCACGATCACGAAGGCCAGGAAGCCCCCGACGTACCAGCCATAGATCTTGTTCAACTGCGACTTGAAGGCCGAGTTGCTGGAGGCGCTGAAGACGCCGCCGGTTTGGTCGTTGGTCATGCCTGCCATGTCAATCCTCCTCAACTTCGGCCACGCCATGCGCATGGTCGAGTTTGTTCATGTAATGGGCGTAGTACCAGATGATCGCCACATAGACGACCAGCGATCCCTGGGCCGCTGCCCAGAAACTGAAAGGCCAGCCAAAAAAGACGAAATTCAGGTCTCTCGCAAAATAGGCCATGACAAAGGTCACCACAAACCACACAGCCATGAGGATGGCGGTGATGTTGAGGTTCTTTTGCCAATACTGCCGATGGTTCTCGGTGATTTGCACGCTTGTCTCCTCTGTTAAAACCGCCTTGGTTGGGCGGGTGGGGTCACAACGGGTGCCGGCAAACCGGCACCATGCAGCATCGTTGTGAAGTAGTGCCGTCAGGCCGACTTGAGTCCGGTTTCGCGCTCGAGCTGGGCCGCGATCTTGGGCTCAAATCCCTTGAGATGGCGAATGATCTTCGCCGTCTCGTCGGGTTCCTGCCGGTCCATGTGCACGCGGGCGAGTTGGTACCACGCATACGGGCTCATGGGCTGCAATTGGGTGTTGCGGCGCAAGGCGGCTATGGCCTCGTCAAACCGCCTGAGTTGGATCAGGACCAGACCCAGGCCATACCAGGCGCGGTCCAGTTCGGGGTTGATCTCAATGGCTCGCCGGAAACTGGCCTCGGCGGCATCAAACTGCTTGAGCTCGTCCTGCAGGAAGCCCTGATTGAACCAGTGCGCCGCCTTGGCGTCTGGCGCTGCGGTCAGACGGGCGTAGTCACGCAGGGCGCCGGATCGGTCTTGGTCCTGGGCGCGCAGGTGGGCCCGGCTGGCCAGGGCGTAGGTGTCGTCTGGGTGCGCTTGCAACAGGTGTTCGAGGTCCTGCAAGGCGCCGGCACGCCGGCCGATCATAATCTGCAGCACGACCCGGTACTTGCGAATCAGGTAGGACAGGCTTTTCATTGGCAAGCCTTGATGCCCACGCTGACGCATTGTTCGATCTTGGCCAGCGTGACCGCAATGTAAGTCACGCCCACCATGAAAAATGCGACGAAAGGCACATGCTCGGGCGCCACCCGCTTGGGCGAGACCAGGCGGGCCAGCCCCACCCAGGGTTTGTTCAGGACCTGAAAGAGCTGGTAGAACAGGTTGCTGTCCCGCTTGGCCCCGGACAGGACAAACAGGATCGCCTGCCCGGCCAGCGCCAGCAGACCGATGTAGAGCAGCAACTGAAGCGCGTTGAGAACCTGAAGCACCACACATCCTCACAAGAAATTGACGAGACTATAAAAATCCCCGCCTTACCAATTTCTTACTGTAGGGTCTTTACTTGCGCGCCTACGGGTAAACACCGGGGCAGCCGGCGGCGGCAACCCAAGCTGGCGCAAACCGTCCATGCGCGGCATCGGTTAGATTGGTGACCTGCGCATGACACCGCCCGACTGCAGCCGCCATGACCCAACGCCCGCAACCCCAACCGTCGCATGACCTGGTCTCCTTGCAGGTGGCACAGCTGCGCGAGCATGTGCCGTTTGAGGCCATGGACTGGCCCGATGTCGCGGCGCTGGTGGTGGCCGCCACGCAGCGCTACTACCCGCCGGGCAGCAGCATTCTTGACGAGGGCGTTGACGGCAGTGCCAATTTGTACATCCTGCTGCAAGGGCAGGCCACGGCGCGCCGCGTTGACACGCCCGACGAAGCGCGCCACACGGAGGCCGGTGAGCTGTTTCCGCTGGAGGATTTGCTGGCCGCGCAGGCGCCGACGGCGCGCTACACGGCGCTGCAGGATTGCTTCTGCCTGCTGATTCCCTGGCCGGAGGCGGAACGCGTGGCGCAGCGCAGCCAGGTCTGGGCCGGCTTTCTGCAGCAGCGCGGGCAGGTCTTTCTGGAAGCGAGCCGACGGCGCCTGCGTGAGGAGCAGGCCGCACTGACCGTGTACCAGCAAAGCTGGGAGCGGCCGCTGCGCGAGCTGCATGTGCGACCGGTGGTCACGCTGCCAACCAGCTCAGGGCTGCGGCAGGTATTGGAAACCATGCAGCGCGAGCGGATCGGCTCGGTGGTGCTGACGCAGGCCGACGGTGTCGCAACCGGCATCCTGACCCGGCACGACCTGCTGGAGCGGGTGGCGTTGCCGGCGATCCCGTTGGATACACCGGTTAGCGCCGTGATGAGCCAGCCGCTACAGACCCTGAGCCCGGCCGACACCGCAATGGACGCGGCTTTGCTGATGACGCGGCACGGTCTGCGCCATGTGCCGGTGGTCAGCGAAGGACGCGTCACTGGCCTGCTGTCTGAACGCGACCTGTTCGGTTTGCAGAGCCAGTCCATTCACCATGTCAGCGCGGCCATCCGCAGTGCCGAGCACCTGCCGGCGCTGCAGCAGGCGGCCACTGCCGTGCGCCAGTTCACGCAACACCTGCTGGCCCAGGGGCTGCAGGCACGCACCCTGACCGGCCTGATCAGCCACCTGAACGATCTGCTGACCCGGCGCATCGTCACGCTGGAGGCCGGCCGCGCCGGCATGACGCTCGACGACGCCTGCTGGCTGGCGCTGGGGTCGGAGGGGCGGGAGGAGCAGACCATCGCCACCGACCAGGACAACGCCTGGGTGGTCCGCCAGTTTGAGGGTGCGTCAACCCGCCAGCAGTGGCTGACCATCGCCGAGCGCGTGAATGCCGTGCTGGACGCCTGCGGCTTCCCACTGTGCCGCGGCGGCATCATGGCCTCCAACCCGCAATGCTGCCTCAGCGTGGCGGAGTGGACGCAACAGTTCAGGCACTGGATCACACAAGCCAGCCCGCAAGATCTGCTCAAGGCCTCGATCTTCTTCGATCTGCGCGCCGTGGCCGGTAACGCGGCCTGGGTTACGCCCTTGCAGGCCAGCATTACCCTGCTGGTGCCGACCCACCCGCTGTTCCTGCGGGCACTGGTCGAGAACCACCTGACGCATGGTGTGCCCCTGAACTGGCTCGGCCAGCTGCAAGGGCAGGAGGCACAGGGCCACGAGGTCATCGACCTCAAGCTGCAGGGCTCCGGCCTGTGGGTCGAAGCCGCCCGCATCATGGCCCTGGCACAGGGCATCAGCGCCACCTCGACGCGCCAGCGGCTGCAGCTGGCAGGCGCCCGCATGCACGTGTCCGAGCCCGAGGTGCAGGCCTGGCTGGCCAGTTTCGATTATTTACAGCTGCTCAGGCTGCATGCGCAGGCCAACCCGGCTGACGCCAGCCAGAACCGCAACTGGCTTCGCCTGGACCGCATCACAGCAGTCGACCGGCAATTGCTGAAAGCACACTGGCGCACCTTGCGCAGCGTGCAGCAGCGCCTGCAGCTGGACTACCTGCGCTGACCCAATGACACCCGGTCTGCTGTCGCGCTGGTGTTCGGCGCCCTACGACCGGCAACGCTGGGTGGTGCTGGACGTCGAGACCACCGGGCTGGATGTGCGCCAGGACCAGGTGCTGTCGGTGGCGGCGCTGGGCCTGCATTGGCGCCAGAGCGGGGCCGAACTGGTGGTCGCAGACGCCTTCGAGGCTGACCTGCGGCCACACGCCGCACGCGCCGACCACGACAACATTCTGCTGCATGGCATCGGGCTGGGGCGGCAACAGCAAGGTGGCGCGCCGGCGCAGGTGCTGCAGGCGCTGCAAGCCTGGCTGGGCCATGCGCCGGTGGTGGCGTTTCATGCGCCGTTTGACCGGCAGTTTCTGGCGCGGGCCTGCAAGGCTGCGGGTGTTACACCCTTGACCCGCCACTGGCTCGACCTGGCCGAGCTGGCACCTGCCGCCAAGCCCGCGCTAGCGGCCCGCTCGCTGGACGACTGGCTGGCGGTGTGGGGCATTGTGTGCCGGCGCCGCCACTGTGCGGCGGCCGATGTCTGGGCCACGGCGCAATTGCTGCTGGCGGTCCTGGCCGCGCTGCCACCGGACAAACGCGCCAACTGGGCGCATCTGGTGCGTCTGGCCAACAGCAACCGCTGGCTGCCCCGGCGCTGAGGCAGCGCCAACAGCCAGCCGCCCTCAGCGACTCAGCGTGCGGGTGACTCCGACCGGCAGCTGAGCTGCCGCATCCCACTGCGGCCCGGCAAACCAGGGGCTGCCAGCCAGGTAATCGGCCAGCATCGGCAGCGCGTCAAAGCCCCAGAACAGCCGGTCGTCCACCGCCAGTGTGGGCACGCCGAACACGCCGCGCGCGATGGCTTCGGCGGTGTGGGCCTGGAGGTCGGCCTTGACGGCCGCGCTGGTCGGGTCCCGCGCCGGCGTCAGCTGTTCGGCCAGCGCAGCCAGGCGCTGCGGATCGGCGGCCTCGGCGCCGCCGTGCCAGACATGGCGCAACAGGGTTTCACAGACGTAGCGGTTGGGCAGGCCCTGCGGGTCGCAGGCCACCGCCAGCCGCAGCAGCGCCAGCGAGTTGAACGGATGCGCGGCCGGCAACTGCAGTTCAATGCCGTGGCGCTGTGCCAGCCACAGCACCTGGCGATAGGTCCAGTCACGCTTGCCCGGCAGCTCGGCCGGGCCAAGCTGGCCAAAGTGCTTGAGCAGGGCGCCAAACAACACCGGCTTGTAGCTGACCTGGTAACTGTGCCCGATCAGGGCCTGCGGTAGCTGCTCGAACGCCAGGTAGGCGTAGGGCGAGATCGGGTCGAAGTAAAAGGTGATGTGTTTCATGCTACGTGTGCCGCCATGCGTTGCTCGATTAGGTTCCAGACCTGGCGTTTGCCCTGGGGGCTGGCGCCGCTCCACTGGCAGATTTCGTCCAGCGTGCGAAAGCAGCCCTCGCACAGCCCGCTGGCCGCGTCCATGCGGCACACCGAGATGCAAGGCGAAGGCACAAATGTGCCGCCAGCCCTTGCCAGATCTGCACGAGACGCTAGTATTTCCATAGCAGAGCCCAAGGCTTTTGCGCGGTCGAACTTGGCCATCATGCGCTCATCCGGCCCGCTGGCTGAGCAGCGCCACCGCCACCCGCGAGTTGGGTTGGCGCTGCAAATAGCCGCTGATGTACTGACCGGCGTCCACCAGCCGGTCGAGGTCGATGCCGGTGGCAATACCCATGCCATGCAGCATGAACACCAGGTCTTCCGTGGCTACATTGCCGGTGGCGCCCTTGGCATAGGGGCAGCCGCCCAGGCCGGCCACCGAGGCGTCAAACTGCCAGACGCCCATTTGCAAACAGGCCAGGGTGTTGGCCAACGCCTGGCCATAGGTGTCATGAAAATGGCCCGACACCTCATCCAGCCCGAAGTGCTGCAGCGTGGCAGCCATGGCGCGCTGTACCTTGAGCGGGGTACCGACGCCAATCGTGTCGGCCACGCCAATGTGCTGCACCCCGATGCTTTTCATCAGGCCGGCCAGGTAGCCCACGCGCTCGGGTGCCACCTCGCCCTCGTAGGGGCAGCCCACCACGCAGGACATTGCGCCGCGCACCGGGATACCGGCGGCGCGGGCCGCTGCCACCACGGGGGCAAAGCGCTCGATGCTCTCAGTGATCGAGCAATTGATGTTGCGCTGGCTGAAGGCCTCACTGGCCGCGCCAAACACCACGATTTCGTCGGGTTGGCTGGCGCGCGCCGCCTCAAAACCCTTCAGGTTGGGCGTGAGCACCGAGTAGCGCACGCCCGGCTGGCGCGTGATGCCGGCCATGACCTCGGCGTTGTCGGCCATCTGCGGCACCCATTTGGGCGAGACGAAGCTGGTGACCTCGATGTCTTTGAGGCCAGCGGCTTGCAACCGGTGCACCAACTCGATCTTGACGGCGGCGGGCACCGCCTGTTTTTCGTTTTGCAGGCCATCGCGCGGCCCGACATCGACAATTTTGACGCGTTGGGGTAGGTTCATCTCAATAGCCTCGGTTCAGGTCAACCATACCGTTGATGGGCTCACCACGTGTCAGGGCCCCGATTTTGGCCACAATTTGGGCGATGCTTTTGCCAGGCAGGGTGCCGGCCGAAATATGCGGCGTAACCCGGATCTGCGGATGGCGCCAGAACGGGTGCTCGCCCGGCAGCGGCTCGGTGCGGAACACATCCAGTGTGGCGCCGGCCAAGTGGCCGCTGGCCAGCAGCGCCAGCAAATCGTTTTCCACCAGATGCGCACCCCGCGCCACATTGATCAGGTAGGCGCCTGGCAGCAACTGACCCAGCGTGTCGCGGTTCAGGATGCCCTGGGTGTCGGGCGTGAGCGGCAGCAGGCACACCAGCACGCGGCAGCGGGCCAAAAAGTCCGGCAGCGCCGCCAGCCCGGCGTAGCCCTCCACCCCCGGGATGCTTTTGGCCGTGCGGCTCCAGCCCAGCACCGGAAATTCGAACAACTGCAGGGCGCGCGCCACCCGCTCGCCCAGCACGCCCAGACCCATCACGCCGACCGGGTAGGCGCTGCGGTCACGCCGGGTGCGGTGCTGCCAGCGCCCCTGGGCGGCATCGGACTCGTAGGCGTCAAGTTCGCGCACATGGCGGATCACGGCGTGGCACACATACTCGGCCATCTGCACCGCCATGCCCGCGTCATCGAGCCGCACCACCAGCGCCTGCGCCGGCAGGCGCAGCTTCATCAGCGCATCGACGCCGGCACCGACATTGAAGATCGCGCGCAGCTGCGGCTGCTCGTCAAAAAACTGTTGCGGCGGCGCCCACACCACTGCGTAGTCGGCCGGCCTAGCGCCGGGCTGCCAGGGCGTCACGGTGGCCTGTGGCAGGGCGGCTTGCAGCTCCTGCAGCCAAATCCCGGCGTTGGCATCCTTGCAACAAAAACTGATCTGCATCGCGTCTCCTTAGGCAGTGAGGGTCAGTAGGGCCGCACCCTCGCCGACCTGGTCACCGGGCGCGTACAGCAGCTCGGCCACGGTGCCGTCGCTCGGCGCGGCAATGGTGTGTTCCATTTTCATGGCGTCCAGCACCGCCAGCGCCTGGCCGCGCTTGACGCGGTCGCCCGCCTTGACGGCAAACGACACCACCTTGCCCGGCATCGGCGCGGTCAGGCGGCCACCCTCGGCCTGCGCATCGCCGGCGTGGGCCAGCAGGTCGACCACCGTCAGCTGCGCCGCCCCCTGCGCGGTGTGGACATGGGCCAGATCGCCCTGCCAGTAAACATGCACCACTGCACTCACCTCGCCCCAATGCAGGGCGATGCCGGTGCCGGCGGCGGCAAAACGCAGTTCGCCCACCGTGTCTGCCACGCTGAGCTGCAGGCTGCCGTCACGCCGGTAGCGCAGGCTGGCGGCCAGCGGCTCAGTCCCCTGGCGAAAGGCAAAGCGGCGCACCCATTCGCCCAGGCTGCGCCAGCCGTCGGTCTGGCTGAACGGCTCGGCGCCCTGGCCGGCCCGCTCGGCCAGCAGGGTGCGCGCCACCTCGGCCGCGCAGGCCAGCGGCGCGCTGACCCGCGTCTGGGCAAAGAGGACCGCCGCCTCACGCGGGATCAGCGCCGTGTCCAGGTCGGCCTGGGCAAAGGACGGGCTCTGCACCACATGGCGCAGAAACTGCACATTGGTCTGCAGACCGACGATGTGGGTCTGCGCCAGCGCCACATCCAGCCGCGCCAGCGCCTGCTCGCGCGTGTCGCCGTGCACGATCAGCTTGGCCACCATCGAGTCGTAGTAGGGCGAGATGGCGTCGCCCTGGCGCACGCCCGAGTCCACCCGCACCCCGTGGTCGGCCCGCTCAAAGGTGGTGCAGGCCGGCAGCGCATAGACGTCAAGCCGGCCGGTGGCGGGCAAAAAGTTGTTGTCCGGGCTTTCGGCGCAAATGCGGGCCTCGATGGCGTGGCCACTCAGACGCAACTGCTGCTGCAGCAGCGGCAGCGGCTCGCCGCTGGCCACGCGCAGTTGCCACTCCACCAAATCGAGCCCGGTGATGGCTTCGGTTACCGGGTGCTCGACCTGCAGCCGCGTGTTCATCTCCATAAAGTAGAAGGCACCCACGCTTGAGGGTATTGCCCCCACGCTTGCCACTGCGTGTGCTGCGCTGCCCCCCGAGGGGGCCTTCGCGCCTTGGGGCGGCCCGGCGGCGCTCATGGTCTCAACAATGAACTCGACCGTGCCGGCCCCCACATAGTTCACCGCCTGCGCCGCCGCTACCGCCGCTTCGCCCATCTGCTGGCGCAGCGCCGGCGTCAGGCCCGGTGCCGGTGCTTCTTCCAACACCTTTTGGTGGCGACGCTGCACCGAGCAGTCGCGCTCATGCAAGTAGACAAAATTGCCCTGGCTATCGCCAAACACCTGGATCTCGATGTGGCGCGGGCGCTGCACGTACTTTTCAATCAGCACCGCATCGTCGCCAAAGCTATTGCGCGCTTCGCGCTGGCAACTGGCCAGCGCGGCGGCAAAGTCCGCCGAACGCTCCACCGCACGCATACCCTTGCCGCCGCCGCCGGCACTGGCCTTGATCAAGACCGGGTAACCGATGCTGTCGGCCTCGCGCTGCAGCAGCGCGGGGCCCTGGTCAGCGCCGTGGTAGCCCGGCACCAGCGGCACGCCAGCGGTGGCCATCAATTGCTTGGACTCGGCCTTCAGGCCCATGGCGCGAATGGCGGCTGGTGATGGGCCGATGAACACCAGGCCGGCATCGGCGCAGGCCTGGGCAAAAGCATCGTTTTCACTCAAAAAACCATAGCCGGGGTGCACTGCCTGCGCGCCAGTGGCCTGGGCCGCTTGCAGGATGCGCTGCCACTGCAGGTAGCTGTCACGCGGCGCACTGCCGCCGATGTGGACCGCCTCGTCACAGGCGGCCACATGCTTGGCCGACGCATCGGCATCCGAATAGACGGCAACGGTACGGATGCCGAGGCGACGGGCGGTGGTGGCCACCCGACAGGCGATTTCGCCGCGGTTGGCAATCAGGATTTTCTGGAACATGGATTCCTCCGGGCGGGCGATGTCTGAGTGAGGCTGCTTACATCCGGAACACGCCGAACTTGGTGTCCTCGATCGGGGCATTGCGCGTGGCCGCCAGGCCCAAGGCCAGCACGCGGCGGGTGTCAGCCGGATCGATGATGCCGTCGTCCCACAGCCGGGCGGTGGCGTAGTAGGGGTGGCCCTGCAGCTCGTACTGGCGCCGGATCGGGGACTTGAAGGCTTCCTCTTCTTCCATGCTCCAGTTGCCACCCTTGGCTTCGAGCCCGTCGCGCTTGACGGTGGCCAGCACGCTGGCGGCCTGCTCGCCGCCCATCACCGAGATGCGAGCGTTCGGCCACATCCACAAAAAGCGCGGGCTGTAGGCGCGGCCGCACATGCCGTAGTTGCCGGCACCGAAACTGCCGCCGATGATGATGGTGAACTTCGGCACGGCGGCCGTGGCCACGGCAGTGACCATCTTGGCGCCGTTGCGCGCGATGCCCTCGTTCTCGTATTTGCGCCCGACCATGAAGCCGGTGATGTTCTGCAAAAACACCAGTGGGATCTTGCGCTGGCAGCACAGCTCGATGAAGTGCGCGCCCTTGAGCGCCGACTCGGAAAACAGGATGCCGTTGTTGGCAATGATGCCGACCGGCATGCCCTCGATGCGGGCGAAGCCAGTGATCAAGGTGGTGCCAAAACGCGCCTTGAACTCGTCGAACTCGGATCCATCCACGATGCGGGCAATGATCTCGCGCACGTCAAAGGGCTTGCGCGTGTCGACCGGGATCACGCCATACAGCTCTTCTGCTGCATATTTAGGAGCAATAACCTCAAGCCCAGCAAGGGCTGGAGGCCTTTTTCGGTTCAAGTTCTTGACAGCGGCACGGGCCAGCGCCAGCGCGTGCACGTCGTTCTGGGCTAGGTGGTCGGCCACGCCCGACAGCCGGGTGTGCACGTCGCCACCGCCTAAGTCTTCAGCGGTCACCACCTCGCCGGTGGCGGCTTTCACCAGCGGCGGGCCGCCCAGGAAGATGGTGCCCTGGTTTTTGACGATGATGGCTTCGTCGCTCATCGCCGGCACGTAGGCGCCGCCGGCGGTGCAGCTGCCCATGACCACGGCAATCTGGGCAATGCCCTGCGCACTCATGTTGGCCTGGTTGAAGAAAATACGGCCGAAGTGATCGCGGTCTGGAAACACCTCGTCCTGGTTCGGCAGGTTGGCGCCGCCCGAGTCCACTAGGTAAATGCAAGGCAGGTGGTTTTGCTGGGCCACTTCCTGCGCGCGCAGGTGCTTTTTGACCGTCATCGGGTAATAGGTGCCACCCTTGACCGTGGCGTCGTTACACACAATCATGCAGTCCACGCCACTGACGCGGCCGATGCCGGCAATCAGACCGGCGCAGGGCGCGCTGTCGCTGCCGTCGCGGTCCGGGTACATGCCCAGCGCCGCCAGTGGCGACAGCTCCAAAAAGGGTGTGCCGGGGTCAAGCAGCATCTCGACCCGATCGCGCGGCAGCAATTTGCCACGCGCACTGTGGCGGGCCCGGGCGGTCTCGCCGCCACCCTGCGCCACTTGGTCAAACTTGGCGCGCAGATCATCAACCAGGCTGCGCATGGCGGCGGCATTGGCCAGAAAATCGGCAGCGCGGGCGCTGAGTCGGGTCTCCAGAACAGGCATGGGACGGCTTTCCGGTCAAGCATCGCCAGCCGGATACCGGGCTGCGGCTCGATCATGGTGAGTTGACGTTGACGTAAACGTCAATTGTGTCAGGTTTTACAGCCCAAGCAAGCCTGGCAGCAGCGCCATGTCGTCGAACACATGGTATGCGCCCGCCTGGCGCAGCACCCCGGCGTCCACATGCCGCGAGCTCGGCGGCACGTAGGCAAACACCGTGGCACCGGCAGCCACGCCGGCGCGCACGCCGGTCAGGGTGTCCTCGACCACGGCGCAGCGCGTGGGCAGGGCGGCCAGCGCGGTGGCGGCGGCCAAGTAGACGTCGGGGTGGGGTTTAGAGCGCGGCATCTCGTGGCCGCTGAAAATGCGCTGCTCAAAATAGCGCAGCAGGCCCAGCTTGCCCAGCATCAACTCCACCTTGAAGCGGTCGGCGCCAGAGGCGCAGGCAATGCGGCCATCGTGGCCGGCGTGGATGCGGTGCAACGCGTCTGCCACGTTGGGGATGGCGCTGACCTGCGCCTGCAGCGCCACGTTGCGCCGATGGCGAAAGCTGGCCAGCCAGTCGTCGGTGACCGGGGTGCCGGTTTTCTGCTCGATCAGCACGGCTTCGTCGCTGACTGCCTTGCCGACAAACTGCAACATGCATTCGTCCAGCGTCAGCGGCCAGCCGCGCTCGGCCAGCATGTCGCGCAGCACGCCGTTGGTGAGGGGTTCGCTGTCCACCAGCACGCCGTCGCAGTCAAACAGCACGGCCTCAAAGTGGGGCGCGCTCATACGGGTGTGATGCGATGTGGGTCGCTGGGGGTGGTGGGCATGGGGGTTTCCGGGGTTGGCAGGGACGTGTCGGCATTGTCCCATCGATCCAGCGTGCAGATGCTTCGGGCCAAGGGGGCCCGTCAAGCGCATGGATGTGATCGACTATTTGGAGTGGTGGATGTAGACACCATTCCAGTCAGGCCCGGGTGACTCCAGCATAAATTCTTCGCAACGTTTGGCGAGCAAGCCTGAGGGGTAGTCTGCCTTGTCTGGGGAAAGCATCATCGCCTTCATAAATTCATCCTTGGCAAGTGCCCAGCATTGCGCCATGTAAAGCGCCATGCCACGGTTATAAGTTTGCAACAATGCGTTCTGCTCAAGGTCAACATCACCCCTTGCAGCGATGAGTTCGTAGATCGGCACGCCGAGCGCTTTTCCCTTGACCGCGACCAAATCGACTTGACGGGCGACAAAATCGTTGCCGACGAGGCGGAACGTGTCCTCACTGATCAAAATCTTTGTCCGGTAAAACTTATTGAGCGCCTCAAGTCGACTGGCCAGGTTAACCGCGTCCCCGATGACGGTGTAATTCATACGCTCTTCATACCCGATATTGCCCACAATGACGTCGCCTGTGTGAATACCGATTCGGGTGTTAAAAACAGCGTGGGACTTTGCCTGTGATTCAATCGCAAGCGCACTGAGATACTGTTGACATTTGAGCGCCGTAGCGCAGGCCAGCCAAGCGTGATTTGCTTGCGCCACTGGTGCGCCCCAGAACGCCATGATGGCGTCACCAATGTACTTATCCAAAGTGCCGGCGTTGTCAAGAACGATTCGGCTCATGCCGTTGAAGTAGATACCCAACTGCTCGACGAGTTCTTCTGGCGACAGCTTTTCGGAGATCGCTGTGAAGTCAGCGATATCAGTGAAAAAAAGCGTCAGATTTTGTCGCTCACCGCCAAGCTTAGCCTCCATTTTGAGGGCATTGAGTTGGAGCACAAGGTCTGATGGAACATACCTCTTGAAGGAACGCAGGCCGCGCTTCATACCCATCACAGCTGCGTCAATTCTGGCAACCTCCAAGATCTTTGTGTCAATCACAACGTTCGAATCCAGTTCCAGCCTGCTAACCTTGTCAACCTCTTCAGAAAGCAAGGACAAAGAGCCCGAGATTCTTTGTGACATGCGCCATACGATCAGGACGGCGACCATCAAGAACAGAAGGACACCCAGCAGCATCAAGCGCGTGTTCCGACTGATATCACCCAAGAGATCACTCTTCGGGACAATAATGCCAATTTTGAACTGGGTCGAGCCGAACGGGAAGTCGACCACGCTGGCGATATTAGACTCACCGCGCTCGTCTTCAAATTCGAAAAAACTTTCCCCGTTGCGACGGTTTGCCACCAACGCCGTACGAATATCTGCCTGTGGCAATTCATTCAAACTGTAGAGACCGTAAGGCTCCTTGCTTCCTGGCGGGTTGAGTTTGAAGATTTGCTGAAGATCCTTGTCAGACTTGATCGGGATAGCGATCGCCTCATCTTTTGCATTCACAACAAAAGGCTTACCATTTTCAAAAATTTTGATCGTGTTGAGGAATTTCGATAGAGTGACCAGCTTGATGTCGATGGCAGCGACTGCAACAAGATGTCTATCCTTGTCGTAGATTGGCATGACGCATGAGTAGACCAACTGCTGCGCCATGCCGCTAACGTACATGTCGGTCCAGACCAACTTCCCGGCTACAACCGCTGTCACAAACCAGGGTCTCTTCCGGGCGTCATAGCCTTGCTCAAGAGTTTTTACATTGTCTGATTTGCGGTTCAGGGCAACCACGCTGTCGTAATAGAAGGACTGCGTCACGTTCTTGTTGGTTCTTACGTCAGCGCGACGCATAATGGTGCCGTCGATCTCCCTCGCGGCCATAAACTTGGAACCGTTAGCCAGCGCGACTTCTACCGAAGAAAACCCTTCGTTATTGCTCAACAGCCCGGCAGCCAAATCCATGGTGCGCTGGCCGTCATTGGGGTCCAGCGTTCCATTAGAGATCAGCAAGCTAACCACTTCATTCGCATCTTCAGCAGCGCGGAGCAGATTGCTGAATTTCTGGAAAATACCCTTGGAGGTCTCCGTCATCATGTTCTCGGAAACCACCAACAATGATCGCGTGCTACTCAAATATGAAATAGTGAGTATGGACAGCGAGACCATCACAACTAAGGCCGTGATGTACGCAGCCAGCGTAAACCGCAGCGGTTGAAATCTTGTTTTCATCGGACTCATTTTTTCCAGTCATTATTAGATTCGGATCAAATGCTTTGCTCGAAAATACCTGGAAGAACCGCTACACGACGCTTGCCCACCGTTCAACAAGGATACCGCACAAGTGGCAGCCCTTGGGTCAATAACCCGGCCCAAGTGATGCAAGAATCCGGGACGGGTGTACTCACGATGCCCACTTGGCAAAACCGGGCGCGATAAACAGCGGCCGGCAGGCGCAGCTCAAGCTAACGAAAAGATCTTGCTAGGGCGCTGTCGAACTCAGGCCAAGGCCCGCTGAATGATGATTTTCTGCACGTCCGAGGTGCCCTCGTAAATCTGGCATACGCGCACGTCGCGGTAGATGCGCTCCAGCGGAAAGTCGCTGACATAGCCGTAGCCACCGAGGGTCTGAATAGCGGCGCTGCAAATCTGTTCGGCGGCCTCGCTGGCAAACAGCTTGGCCATGGCTGCTTCTTTCAGGCAGGGCCGGCCAGCATCGCGCAGGCTGGCAGCGTGCCAGATCAGCTGGCGGGCGGCCTCGAGTTGGGTGGCGCAATCGGCCAGCCGAAACCCCACCGCCTGGTGGTTGAAGATGGCGGTGCCAAAGCTCTGACGCTCCTTGGCGTAGGCAATGGCCACATCCAGCGCGCTGCGCGCCATGCCCACGCTTTGCGCGGCAATGCCGATGCGCCCGCCCTCCAGCCCGCCGAGTGCAATGCGGTAGCCCTCGCCCTCTTCGCCCAGCCGGTTCTCCACCGGAATGCGGCACTCATCAAAATTGATCTGCGCTGTGTCGCTGCTGTGTTGGCCGAGCTTGTCCTCCAGCCGCGCCACCATATAGCCCGGGGTGCGGGTCGGCACCACAAACGCGCTCATGCCTTTTTTGCCGGCGCCGGGGTCGGTGACGGCGATAACGATGGCCAGGTCACCGTGTTTGCCGCTGGTGATGAACTGCTTGACGCCGTTGATCACATAGCTGTCGCCCTCGCGCACAGCGGTGGTGCGCAGCGCCGAGGCGTCCGAGCCCACGTGCGGTTCGGTCAGGCAAAAGGCGCCCAGCATCTCGCCACGCGCCAGCGGCACCAGCCACTGCTGTTTTTGCGCCTCGGAGCCGTAGTTCAACAAAATGGCGTTGACCGGGCAGTTGGTGACGCTGATGACGGTGCTGGTGCCACCGTCGCCGGCGGCGATTTCTTCCAGCACCAGCGCCAGCGTCAGGTAATCGAGGTTGGCGCCGCCATAGGCCTCGGGCACACAGATGCCATAGGCCCCGAGTGCGGCCAGGCCCTGGTGCGCGTCTTTGGGGAAATGGTGCTCCTTGTCCCAGCGCCCGGCATGGGGCCAAAGCTGCTCCTGCGCGAAGTCACGCACCGCGTCGCGGATCATTTCCTGGTCTTGGGTCAGCAACATGGTATCTGAGCCGGATTGATAAAATTTATAAGAAAAAAGGCTCTAAGCCTTGTCACCATTGGGGTTATAGCTATTATTATGATAGCAATTCAACAGCAACCGCCGTGGCCTCGCCACCGCCAATGCACAGGGTGGCGACGCCTTTTTTCAGGCCGCGCGCCTGCAGGGCATGCATCAGCGTCACCATGATGCGGGCGCCGCTGGCGCCGATCGGGTGGCCCAGCGCGCAGGCGCCGCCATTGACGTTGACGATGTCGTGGCTCAGGGCCAGCTCGTGCATCAGCGCCATCGGCACCACGGCGAAGGCCTCGTTCACCTCCCACAGCTCCACGTCGGCCACCGACCAGCCGGCTTTGGCCAGCACCGTGTGCACGGCACCGACCGGCGCCGTGGCGAACCAGTTGGGCGCCTGCGCATGCACGGCGTGCGCCACGATGCGGGCCAGCGGACGGCTGCCGAGCTGCTGCGCGGTGCTGCTGCGCATCAGCACCAGGGCGGCGGCGCCGTCGTTGATGCTGGAGCTGCTGGCGGCGGTGATGGTGCCGTCTTTCTTGAAGGCCGGCTTCAGCGTCGGGATCTTGTCGAGCTTGATGCGGCCCGGGCCCTCGTCGATGGCCACCAGCACATCGCCGCCCCGGCCTTTGACCGCCACCGGGATGATCTCAGTGGCAAATGCACCACTCTGGATGGCCGCCTGCGCCCGTTGCACGCTGGCGGTGGCAAAAGCGTCCTGCTGGGCGCGGGTGAAGCTGTACTTGTCGGCGCAGTCCTCGCCAAAGGTGCCCATGGAGCGGCCGCTCTCGTAGGCGTCTTCCAGGCCGTCGAGCATCATGTGGTCAAAGATGCGGTCGTGCCCGATGCGGTAGCCCCCGCGCGCCTTGGGCAGCAGATAGGGCGCGTTGGTCATGCTCTCCATACCCCCGGCTACCAGCACGTCAGCGCTGCCGGCCAGCAGCATGTCGTGCGCCAACATGGCCGCGCGCATGCCAGACCCGCACATCTTGCTCAGTGTGATGGCGCCCGCACGGTCGGGCAAGCCCCCTTTGAAAGCCGCTTGGCGCGCTGGCGCCTGGCCCTGGCCGGCCATCAGGCAGTTGCCCATGAGCACCTCGTCCACCTGCGCCGGCGACACGCCAGCGCGTTGCACGGCGGCGGCAATGGCCGCGCCGCCCAGGTCATGCGCTGCCAGCGCGGCAAAGTCGCCCTGAAAACTGCCCATGGGGGTACGGGCTGCACCCACGATAACGATCGATTCACGCATGATGCTGTACCTTCACATGGAGGGGATTTCGGGGGGAGGGTCAGGCCATGAAGCGCTCGGCCACACGGCCGGCCTGGGCGAAGCGCTTGTCACGGTCATAGGGAAACACATCGACCATGCCCTTGATGCCGGGCGCGATGCGGAAATGGTCGCTGGAATGGCGCAGGTGGTGCAGAAAATCGCGATAGAACAGGGTTTTGCCCTGCTTGGCCAGCCCAAGCGCGTTGTAGATCTCATTGCGCGGCTTGCGCGGCATCATGCTGCGCAAAAACTGGACGTAGCCCGATGGAATCTCCATGTCCACCATAAAGTAAGCCCGGGCAAAGCTGAACAGCATCAGCAGGTCGTCCTCGCCAAACAGGGCGGCATCAATCGCCAGTTGTTCGCCAGCTCGCACATGCAGGATCGGCAGCGCAAACGGGAACTCGGTGAAGCCGTTGATCAGCTTGCCAACAATATAGGCGCCCTTATTGCGAAAGAACAGGTTGGTCAACACCTGCACCTGAAAGTTGGCGCGCAGCGTGGCCTCGCCCAGCACCTGCGTCAGGGCCTGTGCGACCAGCGCAGCGTCGCGCGGCAGATCGTCAAAGGGCAGGCGCAGGTCAAAGTCTTGCACCATTTGCTGCAGCATCGCCGGCAGGTTTGCCGGTGTTGGGTAATAGGCGCGGTAGGTCGGGCGCGCTTCGGGCGCGCCGTCTTCGATGTACTCGGTGCTCACGGCCGGCCGCACAAAGATGAAATCGTTGTGAAAGTGGGTGCGGTGCAGAATCTTGGTGGTGACCGAGTTGAAAAAGGTCTCGGCCAGTTCGGGCTGGTGGTGGTTAACCAGCAGCCCGATGTAATGCAACTTGACCTGATGCCAGATGTCCATCGGCTGCTCGCCGGCCTTGTACTCGCGCTCGAGCCGGGTTGAGGCCTCACGCACCCGCAGGTCATAGAACTCGATGCGTTCGCGCTGGGCCCGTTGCTGGCCATGCCAGTCGGCGGTCTCGAAACGGCGTTTGGCGCGGGCCGATTCGGTGCGGAACAGCCGGTAATGGCGGTTGAAGCCGTCCATCATGGCCTTGGCGATGTCGTAGGCCAGCGAGGAGTCGAGCCGTTGCGGGAACATGGTGGAGATCCTGGGGTCAAATCGGTGGCTGGCTACCGCGCGGGTAGCGCTTGAGCGCATTGCGGAACACGTTCACCACCTCGTGCGGGCCCTGCATGCTCACGCCCAGGTCTTTCACCAGGCCGTCCTTGAGGCCGTAGCACCAGCCATGCACCGACACCTTCTGGCCGCGGCTCCAGGCGTCCTGCATCACATTGGACAGCGCCACGTTGCCGACCTGCTCGATCACGTTCATCTCGCACAGCACGTCTTCCTGCTCGGGCACGCTCAGGTGGTCGATGCGGCGGCGGTGCCGCAGCTTGACGTCATGCACATGGCGCAGCCAGTTGTCGGCCAAACCCACGCGCAGGCCGCGCAAGGTGGCCAGCACGCCACCACAGCCGTAATGGCCCACCACCATGATGTGCTCCACCTTGAGGTGGTCTACCGCGAACTGGATGACTGACAGCGCATTGAGGTCGGAGTGCACCACCACATTGGCCACATTGCGGTGCACAAACACCTCACCCGGGTCCAGCCCGGTGATCTCATTGGCCGGCACCCGACTGTCCGAGCAGCCGATCCACAGGTATTTGGGGCTTTGCTGGTGCGCCAGTTTGCTGAAGAAACCCGGACGCTCGCGCTCCATACGGGCGGCCCAGGCGCGGTTGTTGTCCAGCAGGTGGTGAAGTGAGGTGCTCATGGTTGGGCATTTTCGCCGGTCTGACGGCGCGGCTTACATGGTTTCGGCAAACAACTCGCGGCCGATCAGCATGCGCCGGATTTCGCTGGTACCGGCGCCGATCTCGTACAGCTTGGCGTCGCGCCAGAGTCGGCCCAGCGGGTAGTCGTTGATATAGCCGTTGCCACCAAAAATCTGCACGCCCTCACCTGCCATCCAGGTGGCTTTTTCAGCGCACCACAAAATCACCGAGGCGCAGTCTTTGCGCACCTGGCGCACATGCTCGCTGCCCAGCAGATCGAGGTTTTTAGCCACGGTGTAGGCGAAGGCCCGGCCGGCCTGAAGCACGGTGTACATGTCGGCCACCTTGCCCTGGATGAGCTGAAACTCGCCAATGCTCTGGCCAAACTGCTTGCGGTCGTGGATGTAGGGCACCACGTTGTCCATCACCGACTGCATGATGCCCAGTGGGCCGCCGGTGAGCACAGCGCGCTCGTAGTCGAGCCCACTCATCAGCACCTTGGCGCCGCCGTTCAGGTTGCCCAATATGTTGTGTGCCGGCACCTCGACGTTGTGAAACACCAGCTCGCCGGTGTGGCTGCCGCGCATGCCGAGTTTGTCGAGCTTTTGCGCGATGCTGAAGCCCGGCATGCCTTTTTCAATCAAGAAGGCGGTGACGCCGCGCGCACCGAGTTCGGGCTCGCTTTTGGCATAGACCACCAGGGTGTCGGCGTCCGGGCCATTGGTGATCCACATCTTGCTGCCGTTGAGCAGGTAGTAGCCACCCTTGTCCTCGGCCTTGAGCTTCATGCTCAGCACGTCGCTGCCGGCGCCGGGCTCGCTCATGGCCAGCGCGCCAATATGCTCACCGCTGATGAGCTGGGGCAGGTACTTCTGGCGCTGCTGGGGCGTGCCGTTGCGCTTGATCTGGTTCACGCACAGGTTGCTGTGAGCCCCATAGCTTAGGCCAACCGAGGCACTGGCGCGCGAAATTTCTTCCATGGCGATCATGTGCGCCAGGTAGCCCATGTTGGCGCCACCGTACTCATCCCCGACCGTGATGCCCAGCACGCCCAGAGCGCCCATCTTGGGCCAAAGGTCCATGGGGAACTGATCGGTGCGGTCGATCTCGGCCGCGCGCGGCGCGATCTCGGTCTGGGCAAAGTCGCGCACCGCGTCGCGCAATGCGTCGACATCAGGGCCGAGCTGAAAATCAAGTCCGGGCAGATTCATGGGGCATCTCCTTACGCTGTCGATCAGTGGATTCAATAGGTTTTAGGCACGGGCACCAGCGTCTGCTGCATCAGCGCGCACAGCGTCTCGCGGCCGTCAACGGCCAGGTGAAACACCTCGGCGCTGGTGACGATGATGCGCCGGCCTGCCTTGACGACGCGGCCGGTCGCGCGCAACTCGCCGTCCTGGAACGCCGCCAGAAAATTCACTTTGTACTCCACCGTGCTGACCTCCATGCCATCGGGCACCACCGTCAACGCCGCGTAACCGCCAGCAATGTCGGCCAGCGCGCCGATGGCGCCGCCATGGAAACCGCCCTGCTGTTGCGTCACGCGATCGGAATAGGGCAGCGCCACCTCACACAGGCCGGGGGTCGCCTGCAGCAGGCGTGCGCCCAGGTGGCGCATCATGCCCTGACGGTCAAAACTGGCTTTTACACGTTGCCAAGCGGCTTCAGAGGGCGTCATTTTTCAGGCCCTTACCGGTTTTGCTCTTGGCCAGCAAGGCACGCGCCTCGCGCTGGTGCACCTTGAGTTCGTCCAGATTGGCTTGCAGGTCGACCATCTGGGCTTCCAACTGTTGCTGGTGCTTGGCCAGCACCTCCAGAAATTTTTGCAGCTGTAGCCCGGTGTCCCGCGGGCTGTCGTACAGGTCAATGATCTCTTTGGCTTCGGTAAGACTCAGACCAAGTCGCTTGGCACGCAAGGTGAGCTTGAGCCGGGTCCGGTCTCGGCCGCTGTAGACACGGTTGCGTGCCCCAGGGCCAGAGCGCTCAGGCTGCAGCAGGCCCATGTCTTCATAAAAGCGCATGGCGCGGGTGGTCAGGTCGAACTCCCGGGCCAGATCGCTGATGCTGTAGGTGGTCGCCATAAGTTATACCTGCCGGTGTACGTGCTGAAGGTGACTGCCAGCAGAGGCTGCGCCACCTACAATGACTCTGTTGGATTGACGTTTACGTAAACGTCAATTATCCAGCAAATCAGGAGCCACCTTGAACGAACTGGAAAAACAGCTGCACTACCCGTTTGGCGATGCCCTGCCCACGCCGGGCGCCACACTGCTGGTGGCTCCCGGCGTCAAATGGATTCGCATGTCGCTGCCGTTCGCGCTCAACCACATCAACCTGTGGTTGCTGCGTGACGAAGTGGACGGCGTTCAAGGCTGGAGTGTGGTGGACTGCTGCATCAGCCACGACGACGCTCGGGTACAGTGGGAACAGATTTTTGCTCAGGAACTTGAGGGCCTACCGATCCTGCGGGTGATCGTGACTCACATGCACCCTGACCATGTCGGGCTGGCGCACTGGCTGTGCGAGCGCTGGCAGGTGAGACTGTGGATCAGTGCCACCGACTACTGCATGGCTCGCATCGGCACCCTGGGACCAACCGGTTTCGGGGGCGAATCGGCTGCCGCCTTCTTTGCCAGGCATGGGCTGAACGATCCGAACGCGATGGAACAGGTCGCGGCCCGCTCCACTTACTTTCCGTCGCTGGTACCCTCCATGCCCAGCCAGTACCGCCGCATACAAGATGGCGACACCCTGAGCGTGGGAGGCCGCCACTGGAAGTGCATCAGCGGCTATGGCCACGCACCGGAGCACATCTCTCTGCATTGCGCCGAGCTCGGACTGCTGATCGGCGGCGACATGATGCTGCCGCGTATTTCGACCAACGTCAGCGTCTACGACCAGGAGCCCGAGGCCAACCCGTTGCGCCAGTTTCTGGACTCGATCGACCGCTTCCGCGCGCTGGACGCCCAGACCCTGACACTGCCTTCGCACGGCAAACCCTTTACCGGCCTGTACCAGCGGATCGACCAGTTGCACGCGCACCATGCCGAGCGCTTGGCCGAGGTCTTGGCGGCCTGTGCCGAGCGGCCCTGCAGTGCCGCCGAGGTGCTGCCTGTGCTGTTCAAGCGTGCACTGGACCTGCACCAAACAACGTTTGCGATGGGCGAATCGATCGCCCATCTGCACCTGCTATGGCACGAGGGCCGCCTGCAGCGCTGCGTGAGTGACGATGGCATCTATCGTTTCTCGGCCCAGGTCGCTACACCGGCATTCGACGAGACCCAGCGCGCCGATGCCACCTGAGGCGGCCAAGCCCATATCCCATCGCTCCCGGCTGGGACGCTGGCAACACCACATCCACACCAGCGTCCAGCGCCGCACGCTGCACTTGCCTGGTGCCACCCGTGGTCTGATTTGGGCGGCAGTGGCCGGGTTGCTGTTCACCTTCCTCAATGTGCTGATGCGTCTGCTGGCGATGCGCATTGACCCATTCCAGACCCAATTTTTGCGCTATGTCTTCGGACTGCTGGTGCTGCTGCCCTTGGTTTGGGCCCATGGACTGGCCGCTTACCGACCACAACAGATCGGCGGCCAGTTTGGTCGCGGCGCACTGCACACGGTGGCCCTGTGCCTGTGGTTTTTGGCCCTGCCGCACATCTCGCTGGCTGATACAACCGCCATCAGCTTCACCACGCCCCTGTTCATCATGCTCGGTGCCTATGTTTTTTTCAAGGAACCAATGCGCTGGGACCGCTGGCTGGCGACGCTGCTGGGCTTCATCGGCGTCCTGATCGTGGTCGGCCCCAAGATGGCAGCCGGCTCGGGCGGCAATGGCGTCTACCACCTAACGATGCTGGCCTCGGCGCCCCTGTTTGCCGCCTCGTTTCTGGTGACCAAGGCACTGACCCGCTATGAAAACACCGGCACCATCCTGGTCTGGCAAGCCATCACGGTGTCGCTGTTCAGCCTGCCCTTGGCGCTGATCAACTGGCAGCCGCCGACCGCCATGGAGTGGCTGATCTTTCTGGTCTGCGGGGCACTGGGCAGCGCCAGCCACTACTGCCTGACCCGCTCGCTGCTGTCGGCCGACATTTCAGCCACGCAGTCAGCCAAATTTCTGGAACTGGTGTGGGCAGCAATCATGGGCTGGCTGGTGTTCAGCGATGTGCCGGCACTCAACACCATCGCCGGCGGCCTGCTGATCAGCGTGGCCACCGTCTGGGTGGCGCGGCGCGAATCACGCCAGCAGACGACCAGCGCCTAAAGCCAGCGCGGGATGGCCTCCTCCTTGAGCTGCCCGCGAAGGCTGGCGTAATCTGGCACCACGGTGCGCACCGTGTCCCAAAACAGCGGGCTGTGGTCCATGACCCGCAGGTGGCTGAGCTCGTGCACCACCACGTAGTCGATCACCGCCAGCCTGAAGTGAATCAGGCGCCAGTGCAGCCGGATCGAACCATCAACCCGCGCGCTGCCCCAACGCGTACCTGCACTGCTGAGCGTGAGCTTGCGCCACTGAACCTGCAACTGCGGCGCAAAGTACGCGAGCCGCTGCTGAAACAGGGTCTTGGCCTGGCGCATCAGCCAGGCCTGCACGGCATCTCGGATCTGCTCGGGCGTGGCGCCGCGCGGCAGGGCCAGGTGAAGTTGTTCGGTGCCGTCCCCGCCGGGCAGCAGCGCGCCCCCAACGTCGGCAAAGGCATGGCTCGGATCCAGCACCAGGCGAACAGCCTTCCCCAAAAACGGCAGGCTGGCACCGTCTCGCCAGTCGATGCGATTGGCCTGCAGGCGCTCATGTCGTGCACGGGTTTCGGCCAGCTTGCGCAAGACCCAGCCCGATTTTTCGGCCAGAGCGGCGTCCACCTGGTAGAGCGGCGTCCACTTGGGCGCACTAACCACCAGCCCGTCAGGCCCGACCGAAAAACCAATGGTACGGCGCTTGCCGCGCTTGAGTTGGAAGCCCACCAGGGCGTCCCCGAGCCGAGCCTCGCGGTTGGCCAGCGGATGCTGGAACCGCGCTGGCGCCGTGACCGCCTCCAGCCTGTCACCAGGCTGATAAGCCTTGTTAGCTACAAATTCAATAGCTATAGATTCAGTATTGACGGGGGCTGGTGAGGTGTTTGGCTCAAAAAGATCGAGCGTGTAGCGCAACAGCGGATGCATGCTAGGGGCTCAGTGGTAAGCCTCGGGGTCGATGCGGCGCATCTCGGCCTCTATCCAGGCCTCCACCTCTCGCATCAGCGCCTTGGGTTCGCGCCCGACACTGGCTATGGGCGGCCCGATCGACACATCCACCACGCCCGGCGACTTGATAAAGCCCTTGCGTGGCCAGCAGCGGGCTGAGGCGACCGCAATTGGAATGACAGGCGCTCCTGTGTCCACCGCCAACCGGGTGCCCGCCGTCTGGTAGGTGCCCTTCTCGCCGCGCGCCATGCGGGTGCCTTCCGGAAACATGATGATCCAGACCCCCTGCCCAAGCAGGGATTTGCCTTGGCTGACCACATGCTTGAGCGCCTGGGCACGGGACTCGCGGTCAATGTGAATCATGTCAAGCCGCGCCATCGACCAGCCAAAAAATGGAATCTTGAGCAATTCGCGCTTGAACACAAAGGCCAGCGGGTGCGGCATCAGGGTTGGCAGCAGCAGCGTTTCCAGCGTTGATTGGTGTTTAACCAGCAGGATCGCTGGGCTGGTGGCGCCATCGGGCAGGTGCGCTAAACCGTGTACCTGAAACCGAACGCCCAGAATCACGCGCGTGCCCCACATCACCACCCGCATCCAGTTGACAGCAAACCACCATAAAGGCGCACCGCGCACACGCAATGACAACAGCACCACCCCGATACCCCAGGGGATGACGGTGATGAGCATCCACGCCATGTGCAGGATGGAGCGGATCAAATTCATGGTGAACGATGGCCGCGCGCGATCAGCGCATCGGCAAAAGCAGCGAGATTCTGGTGCATACGAGTTGTTGCCGGCAGGGTGTCTGGCAGGCCACGACGGGCATACGTCTCGCCTTTACCGGTCAACACCAGGTGCGGCTCGCAGCCCACGGCCATACCGGCCAGCACATCCCGCGGGGAGTCGCCGATGGCCGGCACACCACGCAAGTCAAGCCCATAACGTTCGCCAATCTGCTCAAACAGACCCGGTTCAGGCTTACGACAACGGCAACCTTCGTCCGGCCCGTGCGGGCAATAAAAAATAGCGTCCACCCGGCCGCCAACGGCAGCCAACATTCGGTGCATCTTGGCGTGCATGGCATTCAGCGTCGACACGTCGAACAGGCCGCGGCCCAAGCCTGACTGGTTGGAGGCCACCACCACATGCCAGCCCGCGTGGTTGAGCCGGGCCACCGCCTCCAGCGCACCGGGCAGGGGCACCCACTCCTCAGGCGATTTCACATAGTCGGCACTGTCTTCATTGAGGGTGCCGTCGCGGTCAAGGATCACAAGCTTCATGGGACCCCTCAGGCGGCCAGTCGGGACAGGTCGGCGACGCGGTTCATCGCCTCGAACAGGCTTTTGAGCAGGCCCTGGCGGTTCAGCCGCAAATCCAGCGCTTCAGCATTGACCATCACGCCGTCAAAGAAGGCGTCCACCGGCACACGCAGCGCCGCCAGCACCTGCAAGGAGCCGGTGTAGTCACCGTCTTCGAACAGCGCCTGCGCCCGGGGCAGCACGTCCTGCATGGCGCAGTACAAGGCCATTTCGGCCGGCTCCTTGAGCAGTACCGGGCTGACATGAGCATCCACCTCGGCTGCCTTTTTAAGGATGTTGCCAATGCGTTTGTTGGCAGCGGCCAGAGCTGGCGCCTCGGGGAGTTGGGCAAAGGCACGCACCGCCGCCAGGCGCTTGGGGATGCTGGACCATTCGGTCAACTTGCGGGCGTGGATTGCGGCGTCCACCTCGGGCGCCGAATAGCCCCCCTCCTTCAGATAGCCCTTCAGGCGCTCGATCAGGAACAGGTCCAGCTCAGTACAGGCATCCTGCAGCAGTCCATCGGCAAACGCGCCAAAAGCCAGCCGCGTTAACTCATGAAAATGCAGCGGCAGAGTACGCTCGACCAGCATGCGCACAACGCCCAGAGCATGGCGGCGCAGTGCGAATGGGTCGCGGTCGCCGGTCGGCAGGTTGCCGATGCCGAACATGCCGCACAGAGTCTCCAGCTTGTCGGCCAAGGCGACCACCAGACCGACTGAGTTACGCGGGAGATTGTCGCCAGCGAAGCGTGGGCGGTAATGATCTTCAATGGCAAACGCGATGTCCTCGCCAAGCCCATCGTGCATCGCGTAGTACCCGCCCATGATGCCCTGCAGCTCGGGAAACTCGCCCACCATGTCGGTCAGCAGATCGGTCTTGGCCAGTTGCGCCGCGGTGTCTACCGCCTTAAGAAGCGCTGCGCCATCGACTACCTGGCCATGGCGTTCGCCCATCAGGCCGGCGATCCGGTGCGCAATCGCGCGCACGCGTTCGACCCGCTCGCCCTGGCTGCCCAATTTATTGTGGTAAACCACTTTGGACAGGCCCTCGACCCGGGACTCCAGGGTTTTCTTGCGATCTTGGTTGAAAAAGAACTGGGCATCAGCCAGTCGGGGGCGCACCACCCGCTCATTGCCCCCAATCACGGCACTGGGGTCAGCCGGGTTGATGTTGCTCACCACCAGAAAGCGACTGGTCAGCCGCCCGGCGCCATCCACTAAAGGGAAATACTTCTGGTTGGCCTGCATGGTCAGGATCAGGCATTCCTGCGGCACATCCAAAAACTCATCGTCAAAGCGACACACCAGCACATTGGGTCGCTCGACCAAACCAGTCACCTCGTTCAACAACGCGTCGTCCAGCAGCACCTGGTAGCCAGGGCCCAGCTTTTCGGCAGCCTTGGCCAACTGGCTGACGATGGCCAAACGCCGCTCAGCAAAGCTGGCGATCACTGCGCCGTCGTCGCGCAGGGTGGCCGCATAGCTGTCGGCATGGTCGACCACCACCGGCGACACACGCGCCTCGAAGCGATGCCCCTGGGTGTGGTTGCCGGAGCTCAGGCCCAGCACCTTCACCGGCACCACGGCGCTGCCGTACAGCGCCAACAGGCCGTGCGCCGGGCGTACAAAATGCACACTGCTCCAACCTGGCAGCTCGCAATCAGTCTCGAGCTGGTAGCTCATCACCTTGGGGATCGGCAGCTTGGCCAGTGCCTCTTCCAAGGCTTTCTGCAAGCCGATGTCCAAGGTCGCGCCGGTGACCAGGCTGTCATAGAACAGCGCCTCGTTCTTGCCATCGGATGCTCGGCGCAGCGCGGCGACCGTGGCCACCGGGTCCGACAGGTCCGCACCCAGCGCTTGCAGCTTCTTGAGCAGGGCTGGCGTGGCCTGGCCTTCAGCGTCAAGTCCGACACCGGAGGGCATCAGTTTTTGCGGAACGGCTTTATCGGCGGCCTGACGCCAAACGTGGCTGATGTGCGCTGCCAATCGGCGCGGCGAGGCGAAGGGTGTGACTACCGATTCCGCCGTAGCCAGGCCCTGCGCGCGTAACTGAGCAGCCAATTCCTGGGCAAAAGCATCGCCCAGCTTTTGGAGTGCCTTCGGTGGCAACTCCTCAACAAACAATTCCACCAGCAAGTTGTCAGTGTTCATCACGCGACCTTCTTCGCCATTTGGTCCACCCAGGCACGCGGCGCCATCGGAAAGCCCAGTCGCTCCCGGCTGTCCCAGTAGCTTTGCGCCACGCTGCGCGCCAGGTTTCGGATACGGCCCATATAGGCAGCACGCTCGGTGACGCTGATGGCGCCACGTGCGTCGAGCAGGTTGAAGCTGTGTGCACACTTCAGGACCTGTTCATAGGCGGGCAGGGCCAGTTGCACCTCAATCAAGTGCTTGGCCTGCTTCTCGTGCGCCGCGAAGGCTGTGAAGAGGAAGTCAGCGTCCGAGTGCTCGAAGTTGTAGGCCGACTGCTCTTTTTCGTTCTGCAGGTAGACATCGCCATAGCTCATGCTGTCGGTCCACTGCAGTTTGTAGACGTTGTCCACCCCCTGCAGGTACATCGCCAGACGCTCCAGTCCGTAGGTGATCTCACCTGTAACTGGTTTGCAATCGATGCCGCCGACCTGCTGAAAATAGGTGAACTGCGTCACTTCCATGCCATTGAGCCAGACCTCCCAGCCCAGGCCCCAGGCACCTAATGTGGGGTTCTCCCAATCGTCCTCGACAAAGCGGATATCGTTCTTTTTCAGGTCAAACCCAAGCGCCTCCAACGACCCTAGGTAGAGCTCCAAAATGTTGCTGGGGGCGGGTTTCAGAACCACCTGATACTGGTAGTAATGCTGCAAACGGTTCGGGTTGTTGCCATAACGACCGTCCTTCGGGCGACGGCTGGGCTGAACATAGGCCGCTTTCCAGGGCTCGGGGCCAATCGCACGCAAAAAAGTGGCGGTGTGAGACGTGCCCGCCCCCACTTCCATGTCGTAAGGCTGTAGAAGGGCACAACCTTGGGCGTCCCAGTAGGACTGAAGGTTCAGAATGATTTGCTGGAAGGTCAACATGAGCGGTCGGGGTTCGGCGCCGGCAGAACCCGGGTTTTGACAACAGACACACCACGCCGTTGTGCAGATGCTGATTTTACGGGGGTTCCAAGTCGGCGATGACGGCGAACTTTAGCGTTTTCGCAAGTGCCACCGCCAGCTGACCAGAACCATGGCCAAGCCGGCGAGCCAGCACGGCCAAAGGCCAAATCGGGACACCCACCAGGCGTAGGGGGTGAGACCAGTACGTCCTTCGACCTCGCCCACCAACACGCCGCGTGTGTCGCGCGGTAACGTCTGCAACACCCTCGCATGGTGGTCCACGATCGCCGTTACCCCGGTGTTCGTGGACAGCAGGAAGGGGCGGGCAAATTCCAGCGCCCGCCACCTTGCGATTTGCAGGTGTTGGTCCATAGCCAAGCTCCCGCCAAACCATGCGAGGTTGCTGAGATTTATCAGAATCGTCGGAGCTTGATCCGCGTCGTGGAACTGGTGAGCGAGCTCTTCCCCAAACAGATCCTCGTAGCAGATATTGGCCGCCAGCCTCTGGCCACCCCATTGGAAGGTCGGTTGGCCAAGCCCACCCCGCATAAAGTCACCCAAGGGAATGTTCATCAGTTCAGTAAACCATTTGAACCAGGGCGGAATGAACTCACCAAAAGGGACCAAATGGTGCTTGTCATAGCGCCACGGCCGTTCTGCCCCCGGACGCAGGCCGACGACCGAGTTGGTATAGCCTTCTTCAAAATTGCCAAGAGGGATGCCGATCAACGCGGCCTGCGTCCCGCCTGCAAAGCGGTTTTGCAATGCTGTCCAGTAGCCGTTGGGTAGCTGATGCGGCAACAATGGCAATGCGGTCTCGGGCGCGACCACCAAGGTGGTGTTGGCGTGCTGCAACTGCTCCCCGTACCATTGCAGCGCCAAAGGGACACCGCTGCCAGTCTCAAATTTTTGGTCCTGAGGAATATTTCCCTGCAGCAGCGTGACCATGAGGTGCCCGCTACTCTGGGTCAGGTCAGGTACCACCAGTCGGGCAAGCGCGGGCACACTGAGTACCAACAGCGCACTGACCAGCAGGCCTTGACGTGGCGGCCGTGGGCGACCTGGCAGCAATTGGGCCAACGCCATGGCAAGCCATGCGGCCAAAGCCCCGACGCCATACGCGCCCAGCAAGGGTGCGTAGTGCGCTAACGGACCATCTGTGTGGGCATAGGCCGTGGCACCCCAGCCAAAGCCGGTCAGCCAAACACCACGAGCCAATTCTGCCAAAAGCCAGAGCGCCGAGAAAAGCGCGGAACTGTAACCGGGACTGAGTGGGGCCAAATACACGAAGGCACCACATGCGGCGGCGTAGTAGCTCGCAAGAAAAGCTGCAAGGGCCAACACCGCCAGCGCCGATGGCAGGGCAGGGAGTCCGCCGTACGTGTGCATGGCGACGAAAGTCCAACCGAAAGCCAGGGTCAGCCAGGCGCAGGCAAACAGTCCACCGTAAAGCAGTCCCGCTCGCCAATTGGCCAAGGGTCGTCGGACACATCGCCGCAGCAGCCAGGCTAAAGTAGCCAGCGAGACGAGTTCAAGCCACCAGACCGGCTGGCCCACAGCTAGCCCTGGGATTGACCAGCCCGGGAAGCGCGGCCAAGCCATGCTGAGCGCATGAAGCGATCCAGCGGCCAGCGCCAGCACGACGTTCAGGATGGACAGGCTGCCCAAAAGTCGCTGATTTGGCGTATTCACTTGGCGCGGAGGACTGTCAGACTGTGTTGGCCTCAAGCGGCGACACCTTGAACCATTTCACAGCACCGCCTTTGGTGTGCAGAACGACAAAGCTCAACCCAGCGATATCGTGGCGTTCCCCGCGTTTTGGTACATGCCCCATTTCATGGGCGATGAGACCACCGACGGTGTCAAACTCTTCCTCTCTGTCACGGCTAATCAAAGTGACGCCAAATGCATCGTTGACCCGGTCAATTGCGGTGTCACCACTGACACGGTAGGTGCGGTCAGCAAGGCCAAAAATGTCGCCCTCGTCTTCGGCGATGTCGAATTCATCCTCGATTTCACCCACAATCTGCTCCAGCACGTCCTCAATGGTGATCAGGCCGGCAACCCGGCCAAATTCATCGATCACAATCGCCAAATGGTTGCGGTTCCCGCGGAACTCTCGCAACAGGTCATTGAGACCCTTGGTTTCGGGGACAAACACTGCGGGCCGCAGCAATGCACGGATATTGAGTTCAGGCGCCCGCTGCAGCTTGAGCAGGTCCTTGGCCATCAGAATTCCGATGATGTTCTCACGCTCACCGTCATAAACCGGGAAGCGGGAGTGCGCGGTGTCGATCACGACATGCAACAAGGCATCGTAAGGCTCGGCGATATTCACCAAGTCCATACGCGTCGCGGGCACCATCACATCGCCCGCCGTCATGTCGGCCATACGGATCACGCCCTCAAGCATGATGCGTGATTCTGCGCCAATGATGTTGTTCTCCTCGGCCTCAGCCAAGGTCTCGATCAATTCGGCCGTTGAGTCCGGTCCCGGATGGATAAATTCGGCGAGTTTTTGAAGGAACGTGCGTTTGTCTTCTCTGTCGAAAAGGCGTGCGGGGTGAGGGTCTGACACAAGTGTTGGCGCAGGAGATGCGGCTTTTTAAACAGGCTCAAGGATAGCGGATTGCTGAGACAGTTGGTACCACAAGACTAACTGTGGGCAATCCTACCGCTACGCCACAACGCCCTCAGCCTACTTACATCTACAGGGCCAACGCTCCTCCAGTCTGTTTCGGCCCAAATTCAGTTACAGATCGCTACCACAGTCAAAATATGCAATCGACATTTATGCATATGGGTTGCGTTGGGCCCCAAAGTTGGAGCTTGGCTGAGTTCCCCAGCCCATTTCAATTAAGTTGCAATAAACACTATTGTGCCGCTACCCGGTTCGATGAAGGTATTGGTGCCTCAGCCCTTGCATGCAGGTCTGGCGCAGATACCTGCGCCCGCGGTAACCAGATGATCCCCTAAAGCAGTCACACCAAAAAAAACGCCCAGTCAAAGACTGGGCGTTTTCCGGATGGGTAGCCTGACGATGTCCTACTTTCACACGGGAATCCGCACTATCATCGGCGCAGAGGCGTTTCACTGTCCTGTTCGGGATGGGAAGG